>JAABUW010000995.1_pt1 | contig 50789 bp, 40 predicted proteins | sample 5560081 | NCBI WGS metagenome assembly JAABUW01 (sample SAMN10711882, study PRJNA513363) | rock metagenome | isolation source: Antarctica rocks | place: Antarctica: Victoria Land, Knobhead sud | reverse complement strand
TGGGAGGGGATCGATCAACCGTGCTGCGGGATGATCACAGGGCCGAACCACGGGACCGGGTCGCTAGCGTGACGTGGAGAGCGGCGTTGTTTACTAGCGTAACTAGTACTTTACGGAGTTAGAGGTAGACGGCCCTCGAGGTACCTTACCTTAGCGAGGGTCCTGACGTTTCTACACCACCACCAGGTAGGGGTAGAAAAAAACCGTTTATTCTACAATAAACGTGTATAATACCTCTTAGCGGTTTATTCATGTTTGTTTATTGGTTTTATATTATGTAAGCAAGCTAAACCCAGCTGGTTTAGCTCAGGGGGTTTGACCTCGCTGTCACGGTGTCACCATTGCTTCATGATCTATCTTCCTACCACTAGCCATGCCTCCGCAACGCAGTGGTAAGCCCCGGAACGAGGTCGTTGCTGAAGCCTTTCAGCAGATAACCGTACCTGGAAGAGCTCTTACTACAGTTCGATGCCGTCACTGTCAATACATACTGGCAATGAAAGCTCGTCAGCAGGCTCATTTGAATAAGTGCACTGGCAGGTGCTGGAGCACTTTCTGAATAGCTCCGTCGATGGTCACATGCTCATGGAACAGCCAATTTAGTTGATACTATAAATATATACCCCCCCTGCTACTACCCCTGTGTATAATACATGCTTCAATAAACATGTATAATACATGTTTTGACTAACTTCAATTGGTTAGTCAATAAACATGTATTATACATGTTCGTGCCCTACCACCAGGGTTGTCCAAAACAAGGTCCTTACCTTATGTGACCTCAGTATGCTCATTGGCTTGTGCGGCGGTAGGTTCAACAAGATGTTTAGATCCCTGAAATCCTGGCTGACTTATTGTGAAAGGGATATGCGCCGGGAAGCAGTCTGTCGCAAGGTATCTTATAGAGCAGCTTGACTTTTCAGAGCTGCGCCTTGCTCGCACAGTGGTAACTCCACTGGTCGAGAATTCTGCGTTTCAGGCGCACGTCCCGCGGCCTTCTCACACTAATGGTGGAACGGATTTTGAAGACAGATCATTCGAGGATGTAGAACAGCTTCTGGACTTTGTGACAAAGAGATGGCAGCGGCGTTGGGTAACAACGGATGTCTGGGATGAAACTATCCTTGAGAGTCTACTACGGCGGCCATTCTTTCTCCTTGTCGGCGTGGATGCGCCAGTGAGTCTACGATGGAAGCGTTTCAAGCATCGGTGAGACCGATAGCCGCGCTCAAACATATACATGGCTTAATGAGAGTTCACAGATGTGAGATGCATCAACAAACTCCTCCAACACTCGAAGAATTTGTAATTCAGAACGACCATCATCTCTTCGATCGCGTCCAAGGCCTAGCACGATTGATTGACCGCGCAGAGGTCCGCCTCGTTAACCAGTCATCGTCACTGGATATGCTTAATGAATCACTTAAGGATTTGGATCTGGCGGACACTCAACGTCTGCGTCCAAATTGGGACCAGTACTTTATGCAGCTGGCTTCGCTGGCTGCGCAGAGAAGTAACTGTATGAAGAGACGAGTGGGTTGTGTCCTTGTTCGAGAGAGAAGAGTAATAAGCACCGGTTATAATGGAACCCCTAGAAAAATCAAGAACTGCAACGAAGGTGGTTGTAGGTCCCAATACATCCGGCAGTCGACTCATCTTCGTACTGATCTTCATAGGTGCACGCTGCAACGAAGGACATCCAGCTGGTGTAGGTCTCTCAACTTGCTTATGCATTCATGCCGAAGAAAACGCACTTCTTGAAGCGGGGCGCGAGCGTATTAGGGAAGGTTCTATTCTTTATTGTAACACGTAAGCGCTCATGCAACACATTTACACGTTTGCCATTGATGTTGAGCGTTGTAGCTGCCCTTGTCTGACCTGCAGCATCAAGATAACCCAAGTTGGTATTACAGAGGTGGTATATTCTCAGAGATATGGTATGGATGAGGAGGTAAGCTTATTAGCCTTTACCCGTACATCGAACAACAAATAACAATTCAGACTGCGGCTGTGTTCGCCGAAGGAGGGGTGAAACTCCGCCAATTCTCCCCAGTAAGTCATTCCATTATTTGCGGATATTGCCATTATTAATGCGGGATAGCCATGCAAAGGTTTGGTGCATTTGGATTAAACAAGCGGCCATGTGTGTGTACGATACCTTACCCACTTCAGGTACCTTCAATTATCGATGTCTAACAGAGTAGTGTGGAGCTACAAATCATAGGGCGAGCGAACAACAACTAGGTACGGTGACCTATGGTAAGAGCCAAATGGACTCGGAAAGACAAAGTAGGTTTTTGGTAATATATACTGGTACTGTAAATTACAGATAGCGATTAACACAAGTCATACTTCAAAATGTCTGACTCAATAGTCACCCTGCGCTACATTGCAATTCATACCTACTGTGGTACCTTTGTGAGTGCGCCTTGCATTTTCTTTGAGCATGATCGGTCATGCCTACAGTACATCTGCTTGATTATGTCGCCGGTAATGTGCGCTCATTAGCGAATGCGATTGAGAAGATCGGTTACCAGATAGAATGGATCAAGGAGCCAAACGACATTCAATATGCTGAGGTACGTAGCAATGCGCTTGACTCGGAACTCAGTCACTGCTACCTCAGCTGAAGCCAGCACGTAGAAGCTTGTACTACCCGGTGTCGGCCACTTCGGACATTGCCTTACCCAATTTTCGCGCGCTGGATACATCGAGCCAATTCGAAAGCATATAGAATCCGGCAAACCTTTCATGGGTATCTGCGTTGGTCTACAAGCATTGTTCGAGGGCTCTGCCGAGAACTGTACTGTGCCAGGCCTTTCTATTATCCCTGGCAGCCTAAGGCGATTCAATAACATAGACAAAAGTGTACCACATATCGGCTGGAACTCGGCAGCGCCATCAAGAGCCGGAGAAAATCGGGGCAAAAGCTTCTATGGTCTGCGAGGAAGCAGCAAGTATTACTACGTCCATTCATATGCGGTACCATACGAAGAAGGGACCCTCGAGCAAGATGGCTGGACTGTTGCAGTTGCTCAATACGGCACGGAGAAGTTCATAGGCGCAATTGGACGACACAATCTGTTTGCGACCCAATTCCATCCCGAGAAAAGTGGAGCAGCTGGGCTCAGGGTGCTGCAGGCCTTCTTGAGGGGCCAACAATGGGAAATATTGAATGAAGATGTAAATTATGACGGCGCCCAAGGCCTGACACGGAGAGTTGTTGCGTGCCTGGATGTGCGTACAAATGACCAGGGAGATCTTGTTGTTACAAAGGGTGATCAGTACGATGTCCGTGAAAAAGGCAACACCGTCACAGGAGGGCAGGTGAGAAATCTGGGCAAGCCGGTGGATATGGCACGAAAGTATTATGAACAGGGGGCCGATGAAATAACTTTCCTCAACATTACTTCATTCCGTAATTGTCCCGTTGCAGACCTTCCAATGTTGGAGATCTTGCGGCGAACCTCGGAAAATGTCTTCGTCCCGCTGACTCTTGGTGGTGGCATACGTGATACTGTTGACACAGACGGCACCACCGTTCCTGCTCTTGAGATTGCTACGTTATACTTCAAATCTGGCGCTGATAAAATTAGTATCGGCTCGGATGCCGTCACTGCTACCGAGGATTACCTCGACAATGGGAAAGCACTCTCGGGCAAGACTGCTATAGAGTCGATTTCTGCGGCATATGGCAACCAAGCTGTGGTGGTCAGCGTTGATCCCAAGCGGATTTACGTGGAGTCACCCAATCGGACGACCCATCACACAATCAAAACCAAGTATCCTAGCGCGGATGGCAAAGAATACTGCTGGTATCAGTGTACTGCAAAGGGCGGACGTGAAGGACGTGATGTGGATGTATGTCAGCTTGTTTCGGCAGTTGAGGCTATGGGCGCTGGCGAGATCCTATTGAATTGTATAGACAGGGACGGCAGTAACAGCGGATTTGATCTTGAATTAATCGAGGATGTAAAAGCATTGATCAAGATCCCAGTCATAGCATCCAGTGGTGCCGGCAATCCATCCCACTTTGAAGAGGTCTTCACTCGGACTCATACAGACGCCGCTCTCGGGGCTGGCATGGTATGTCTCATGGGACCATGTTACTTTCCTGACAATCGGCCACTATGCTGATGAGTCCTTCAGTTCCACCGTGGTGATTACACAGTCAAAGATATCAAGGATTACTTGGCTGAAAAGGGTTTCTTAGTGAGGCGATTCGAAGAGGATGTTGGGTTTCAGTCTAACATGGCATCAAAGATGGTGGGCTCAACGAGTCGTAGAACAAAGTAGATAGAGGTACCTAGTTTGCGAAACATGCTCGAAAGTTCGAAGTACTTCCGGACAGGAAAGGTAGCGTGTTGGAGTCGCTTTACAGATAAATAGTACCTAGGTTACGCTATCTGAGGTACCGTATTATTAGAGTGCATTCACCTTATGTACCGTGGTTCTTTTCAGTGGTGATTGCACATTTGTAAGATACGAACGAGCACGGCCACGTAACCACTATCCGACGCTAGATAGGTAAAGTATCACTCGTGTTCTCTCATATATTACGGAGTACAGAAGGACACAAAGCCGTCGCTTTGTCTTTCTTCCATCCTCAACCAACGTTTGCAAGCCGGATCATCGCACTTGCTTCAACCTTAACGTTTTTCATCTCTCACAACTCTTCGTCATCATACTTCTACCATCATCTATCCTACAACCGGGTGCAGTACCCTTCTTAGAAACTTACGGTACGACATACGCACGCGAAGTTCGACCGTGCGAGATACACCATATCATCGCCGTAGCCTGCCTATTTAGCACAATAACAGCATTTCCACCTTGCCGACGTGAGTTGAGAGTTGAGCGCACAGGACAGATTGCTGGCATTCTGGAATTAGCGTTTTACCAAACTTCTACGCTTTGGGAATCTTGGGGTCTCTTTCTCACCCCTGAATTTCAAACATCCTGTTATATATTTGAGCAGAAGCTTCTTGTAATCAGTCATAACTGCAAGTATTATGCTTGTGCTCGGCACCACCAGAATCCAAGAAAACGAATTGTACTAGCAAGAACAGAACAAAACTCCAGAGGTTGCCACAAGGCAATTTCACATCTCATCGCAAAACACTGACTTTACATATTTGCCCAACAAGACCGGCCTTAGCCAAAGGACTTATCGAGCTTTTCACAGAAAACACGCACTCCCATCTGCTTTGACCTTGGCTGCTTGGCTGCCTTCCAGAGCAATAAAAATAAGTGTTATCCTACCCATTTCCACAACGTTAAGACCAAGCAACGTTGACGTATTTCGTGACGAGCATCTCGATCAATATGTCTTCTTCGGTGTTCTTCCGATTCAAATCCCAGAAGGAGCCATCTCGGGTCACTTTCGACGGCACAGGTATCTCGGTGTTTGAATTGAAACGGGAAATTATCACAATGAATCGTCTAGGAGACGGCACAGACTTTGAACTTTCGATTAGCTCAGACGACACTAATGAAGGTAAGTTTTGATGATAACAGCTAGGTCCTCTATGGTATTCTAATATTCGTTCAGTTTACGATGATGACACATCTATAATCCCTAGATCTACCACGGTGATTGCTAGGAGGCTTCCTGCTGCAAAACCTGGACGTGGAGGTGCTGCCAGATATGTGTCTGGTAAAATGCCCCAAAACGCAAAGAACATTCATCGATCGGAGATCCCGACCGCTAAATCAGCTGCACAAACGATATCTGACCCCGCGAGTCTTTCAACTATCAACGTGTCTCAGACAGAAGAACAGAGAATTGAGGCCATGTTCAAATTGGGCGCAGATCAATGGGCACAGCAACAGCAGCACATGGCAAAGTGAGTCCAAACGCTTCATAAGCACAATTGATTGTGTTTGAAACTATATTGCCTTGATTGCCCACTGACATGAATGATTTGGCAGTGCCACTCCAATACATCGTGGCGGTCCACAGAAAGGCAAAGCATTAAACCCCCCTGGTCGTGATGGTGTTCCGCCACCTGGGTACTTGTGCTATCGTTGTGGTGAGAAAGGTAAGCATATACCGAATTACCCCGGTATCTTCTACTTTACGCAGACTAATCATGTAGGTCATTGGATCCAATCATGTCCGACTAATGACGATCCCACTTTCGACGGCAAGCCACGTGTAAAGCGTACCACTGGTATTCCTCGGTCACGCCTCCAGAAGATAGAGAAGCCAACAGCTTTAGCAAACGATGGGACATTGGATGATACAAAGCAGCCTTCTGGGCGCATGGTTGATGCGGATGGTGATTGGGTTGTTGCAGAGCCGGATAAGGCATCTTGGTATCAGTATCAAGCCAAAGCCAAAATTTCTGCTGCTGCTCAGGAGGTTGCTGCTCGCGGTAGCAAAGAATTGCAAGATAAGGGATTAGAATGTTCAATCGACAAGCGCCTCTTTGTAGAACCAACGAAAACACCATGCTGTCAAAAGACATACTGTCTTGAATGTATTACGGACGCGCTACTGGAGAACGATCTACGATGCCCTGCATGTTCCACAGATAACATCTTGATTGACGATTTGAAACCTGATAATGGGAAGGCTGCTGAGGTTCACAAGTACGAGGAGGAGAAAAACGGCGCGAGTCAACAGCGAGGGGATTCCAAAAGCCCTAAAACGGAAAATTCTCAGGCCGCGCCCCACAAGACTTCTGCATCTGAAAAGATTCGAAATCCCAGCCCCGCTGGGGAGGATTCTTCCAAAAAAAGGCCCGCCGAGTCTGAGCTTAGGAACGAGCGATTGCCGCCAGGCAAGAGTGCACTAAACACTATGCAGTCCAATGCGAACGTGTCGAATCTGCATTCACTGAATCAAATAGCCGAGGCTGCCCCAAAAGTGCCTTCCAACAGCCAGCTACTGTTTCCTGGTGGAAATTTTAATTATCCTCAGGGCAGGGAATCAATGCCATTCCCGATAGCGAACGGACTTACAGGAATACCAATGGCCATGGCACCAGCAATGAACATGGGTTCGGCTATGTTTGACCCGATGTCCTCGATGCAGAATACATCCATGATGGGTGGAAGCAATGGCAATTGGAATGGATTATGGGGCCCAGGCTTTCCCCAGCAACCCTTGAACTTACCAGGAGCTGTGTTTCCAAATGGAATGATGCTAAACGGTTCCTATGGGCAGCATAATATTCATGTCCCGCCGAATCTTGGCTTCATGGCGAACGGTATTCGACCAAACGGTCATGGGATGGGGTCATTTGCCAACCAGCAACGAAATGTTTTCAGCGCGTCCACACACAACGAGGAGGACAGTGCATATTTTAGAAAGCCAGTAAACCCACATCGTCATCAAGCACGACGCAATGTCAACCGGCCAACCGACTACCGTGAGATTTAAGCTCAATAAGGCCGTCACAGATTAAGGAACGACCGAAGGTGAGAAAAGCGAGCAGTATTGGATATCGTCAGGCGTTGGACTAAGGTGTTTTGACATTGGAAGGGGGGGACATCGGATATGGCAATGCATCGCTGGTGGCACTCATCGAATGATACCCCGGGAACGGACTTGATTTGGACATGTTGGAGCGTCAATTTTGGGCTTTCCTCGGCGAGCAACATCGCTGCAAAGTGAGGTGTTAAGGACTTGGATGCATTTGTTGTGCATTGCGCAAGCATTCGGCCTGTGGTCAGTATATAGGTCTGCGAATAGCTCCGGAGCTGGCAAGCTCTTCACTCTTCGGCGTCGAACTTTCCAAGTCTAGTTACAAACCATACTTCTCTTACTTACCATTTGGGGATTGCTATCAATGTCGATCCGGACCACTTGAGACCGAACTACGCGCAATTCTTGCTAGCCTCTGCTTAAGTATCCCTTCGTCTACCAGTGGGTGCAAGAAGTCGTGGTACAATAACCGGCTTTGCCGAGACAACAATTCGCCGCCTTGTACCACGACCTATCTATTTCTTTACGTAGTGTGGTTACCTTGCCTTGGCTTACCTTGAACTTAGTTGTATCTGTAGTATGATACGATTACTAGACTAAGGTATGTATGGTGAAAATCAGCCCCACCCCCACTTTGAGTAATCGATAAGGAAACGGCGCTAGTACACGTGTGACAATCATCAGGCTATCAGCGTTGGTAAGGCAGCCCTTCCTGATCACCTGCTCATCCTATGGATGAGAACGCCTACAGCGTACCTTAGTCCGCGACGGTATGAGCATATCTCGAGCATGACACCTGCTTCTGCGCTTGCATTCTCCAACCCCTATAGCCCATACTTGTATCACTTGAGTCGTGGAAGTAATACACACTGGCCGTAGCTCTAGCACACTTCCGCTATCACCGCTTGAGCTGCTTCACCTCGAGGCAGCATAGAGCATTCGCTTCTGACAATTTTACCGGAATCGTTGGCATGTCTTTCCTCAGGCAATCCTCTCCAAGCTCGATCTTCCCGATCTACCTCCTCCCCTCAATTCCCTTCCGCCGCCGCAAGCCGAGCACCGACTCCGCCGGCACGACCTCCTCGAACGAGTGCTCGAGCTTTAATGATAGGACCACCACCTCCGGCAATTACCTTAATGGTCATGTATCTCACCTTTGCTGCGCTCATTGCGCCACCGACCTCTGCCTCACTTCTCAAATCATCAGCAAAGGCTTCACCGGCCGTCACGGAAGAGCATATCTTGTCAGCGGTTCCTCAACTTCGAGTACAAGCAGTGCTACATACCTTCCAAATACACAAACCGGCCAACCTGTAAAGCGGCAGCTCGTGACCGGGCAACACACAGTTAGCGATTTGAGTTGTGCTTTTTGTGGGCTGGTGATCGGCTGGAAGTATGATGCGGCGGAGGAAGAGACGCAGAGATACAAGATTGGAAAGTTTATACTTGAGACGAAGAAGATTTTCTCATCCTCGAGATGGCAAAATCAAGAGGCAGGGGAGGATTGTGTAATGGGTATGCCACCGGAGAGATTGGATAGGCATCCACAGCCAGGGGTGGAGTTTGATAGTCAGGATGAGGATGAATGTGAAGACCTATTTGCTGGTGTTTGGAGCCGGAGCTTGGCTTTGAAGAGGAGAAGGGCAAGGAGATTCGGGAGGGTAGACTCACGAAATTCGGCATGGAGACGATGATAATGTCCGCGAACGATGTGGACGTATTATGAGAGAGGTAATGGGCTATGGCAGGTAATCGGAGGAATTGGATTTTTGGGGGCTATATGGAGCAGGTCTTTATTGGCGTTTACCCCGGTTTTTACGAATGCAATACCCAGGATGCGATGAAGACACTGATTTCATGAAGTTTAACTTAATTCCTATAACTCGATGTATCCTCTCATCTTCTCAGAGTGCTTTAATGGACGAGTCAGGTGCTGCACGTGCGGGAGCACCTTCGGCCATGACAGACAGCAAAACAGAGGTCCGTCGAACGCAGCAGGAAGGTTCACTCATCATCCCCCTCGGAAATCCGGGCCTTCTTCCCCGTCCCAACGTTAACCACCTCATCCGCAAACTCCACCCTCCTCTTCCCGTTACTTTTCGCCAGGCCGCTCTCGGTTTCCTCCCTAAGAACGCCCTTTGCAGGCTTCTTCCTCTTCACCAGATTCGTGAGGTCATTCGCATCTTTCAATGCGTCCTCGATCCTGGCCTTCTGTGCGGCAGGAGACTCGCCGAGAATGGAGCCGAGGATGCCGCTGAGAGGGTTAGCGCCGTCGACACTGCCGGTGCCGGTGGGATCATTGATGGAAACCGGGGGTTGGCGTAATTCGATGAGCTATGACGATGTTAGCGGTTGTGCAACAGATCGACTGTTTTGGGATATAACTTGCCCGTTGCTCCATGTCTTTGACCATCTCCTTCACCTCGTTGATGTCCTCCTTGGTTACCTTCAGCTTTCCTCTTATTTCATGCGACGAGACATTCGTGCCTAATCTAGCTTCTTCCTGTTTTATCCTTGACTTGCAGCTCGCGATGGCCGCCTCCATCTCCTTTGCTGCTTCTTCTCTCATAGTTTCATCCACATGCGCTTCTCCCCCAGCTTCGGCCTCTCCATTCTCGTCCTTTTGCTGTGTCACGGAAGAAAACTCGAGCGCCAAAGATAACTTGTAATGGGCTTCGGCGATTAGGCTCGACTCTTGCGGGAATAGCTCTTTTTTGAGTGCTACAGCAGCTTTCAGATCTACGACAGCGTTAGGAAACCTTTCACCTTCTAGTGATATCTCCGCTTGTAGGTCATATGTGTCGGCCAAACGCTCTTTTAGTTGCATTGTTCGTTGTGCTTCATATGCTACCTTCGCCTTCCCTTCTCCAACCTCTGCTTCTTCAAGCCTTCTTAGCAGAAGTACACGAGCGAGATCGAGCACCTCGTATGCATTGACGAAGTCGTCCTCCTCCTCGTCTGGTGCCTCAACCTCACCATCACGTTCAGTCCCGTCTTCCTCCTCGGAAGTGTCAAAGTTTTCGTCGCCTGTGAATTGGAAGTGGGGTTTGTTCTCCTTCTCCGTCTTTTCTCCCGCACCTTTCTCTTTCTCTTTCGTCTCAACAACTTTTGTGATAACCTCCTGATCGGCTACCTTCCTGGGATCTTCGACCTCACCAATAGTTTTCTCCTTCGTTTGCTTCTGACCCCCAGGCTTTTTCGCCCCTTCTTCACGCTTTTCACCCGCTACCTTGGAGCCTAGGACATCACTATTCCGAACCGCAACGTGATATAGACACCTTCCATATGCGTAGAGCAAGTCAGCATTTTCTGATGACATCTCCCCGTTTAGCTCAGCTTGCAGCTCCGTCGCCTGCGAGTAAAGTTCCGCCGCAGCATTGTAGTCCTTGATCGAATATTTAAGTGTCGCTTGAGCTGTGAGGTCGTCCAGACGAGTTCTGCTACCATTGCTCACAGCGGTGCCCATGCCCTCGCTCAAGCTTTCAGTTGGTAGCTCTGAATGTTCAGCCATGTTGCCTGACACTGCGACAGTGGAACGGGGGTCCAAATGCGCGTTGGTCAAGCGACCAGACAGACAAGCAAGTGCTTGAGTTGGTACCAAGCTACTTTGACCTTTTCTTCAAGGAGATCTAGTATTGATTGGCGGCTCAAAAATAATAGCCGCATTCCTGTTCAACAATGAGTCTGCTACTACTTCTCGAGCCGGGTGGATGGCCTCAAGCGGTTCAGGTGATCGTACAAACGGGGCCTTAAGGGGGTGGAGACAACATGTGACTATTGTGGAAGTTCGTTGTAAGGTCGGTAGCTGCAACAAATGAGTGGGACAAGGAAATAGCTTCTATGTATCTCGCGCAGTACTTTGAGGCGCATATGGACACAGAGTTTGGCTCAGCTGGTGTCGACAGCACTTTAAGCTCGGTCGCGCCCGCGCGTAACCGACGCGTCCGGAATCTTCGCTGCTCTTCAATTGATAAATGGTAGTTGTTCTCTTTTAATTTATATAGCAGGTGAACGACTAATAAGTACGTCAGTGAGAGCGAGTGATGGAAAGGTCTACTGGTGCGGCGCCTATATTTCCACCTGCCCTTTCGCCGGTACCAGCAAACCACATACCGTCATCCTCACCGGCCTTCGCTACACCGGTATACCCCGTCCGGCTCCGGAATCCTCCAGAGCTGGCAACACCATCGATACTACCCATTTCACTTCCACCAGCTACATTGCGTCCGTTGGCCTTCCGCATATTCACTAAGAAGCACAATCTCACACTCACGTCACCCGCACTACAAACGCTAGCACATTTCATAGGAAAGCATTGTGGCACGGGATGGAGAGAGGAAGGTCTCGCAGAGAAGGTCCTCGACGAGATCGCAAGAACGTGGAAGAAGAATGGAGGTGGTGTCATCCTCCCAGGCGAAGGAGAAGACCTTAACAAGACCTTGCGTACCATAGAAGGCTCTATGAGTGGAGGGAGGATCGTCCATACACGCGGGCTGACTCGTCAAGAAAGCTTTGCGTTGGGCTCGCAAGGGTTTGACGAAAACACGGCGCCTGTCGACGGAAGCCGAGCAACCTTAGGTAGCGAGGATAGTCAGGCTAGTCTTGGCTTGTCTACTTTGGGAGTTGACAATGACGAGAAACTCGACCAGTCAAAGGACCCCAGACAATGGCTTAAAGTTGTCGGAGCTTTCGACCAACCGCGGTTGTTATATAACATAACTCAGAAGCACTTCGAGATAGCAGCAACGCCTTCCTCCTTGTTACCTGATCCCTCGCACAAAACTCACCTTTTCCGCCATCGCTATAATCTCATCCATCAGCGACTCCTCCGAAATGAATCTTTTCAAACATCTTCAGTTGCAGTCTCACAAAATAGCTCTCTTCAGCGTTCGTCTTCAATCATGATAACGGCCCAGCAAGCGTACAAGATCACGCCTATTGCGAACTTGTTAGGTCGCAGCGGAAGCACTCACCTCCTTTTAGGACTCTTAACAACTTCTCCTACTGGGACCTTGGCCGTTAGTGATCTGACTGCTGGCATTGCACTTGATCTTTCACATGCCCGGCCTATACCAGAGAACGGCGCTTGGTTTACACCAGGAATGATCGTCTTAGTGGACGGTGTGTATGGGGAAGAAGGGACAGCATCTGGACCTGGACTAGACGGCAATGGCGGTGTAGGGGGAATCATAGGCGGCAAATTCATTGGGTTCTCCGTTGGTGGTCCACCATGCGAGCGTCGCGAAGCCACCTTGGGTGTGAGCGGTGTTAGTGGCAATGGTAATCTGAACGCAGGTGGAGGCTTTGGCTGGGTCGACTTTTTGGGCGTTGGAAGTGAGAGGGCGTCTGGGTCTACGATGAGAAAATTGGAGCACAGAATACTAGGGCGAAGTTCTATGCACACATCGGCTGACGGCAGAAGCAGGGTAGTGATCATGGGCGAGGTCAATCTCGACAACGTGAAGAGCCTGCAAGCACTTAAAAAGGTACTGGGATATTATGCCGCCGAACCGGCAGAGGTATCGCCAATGATAGTCGTACTCATTGGGAATTTTGTCCGCCATGCGGTTTTGGCAGGGGGCGGTAGCGGTGGTAGCATTGAGTACAAAGAGTACTTCGATTCGCTAGCGTCCACTCTATCGGACTATCCGACCGTGCTTCAAGCTGCTACATTCATCTTCGTTCCTGGGGATAACGACCCCTGGGCTTCTGCATACTCGGCCGGGGCCGCCACCGTTCTTCCAAAGAAGGGCGTGCCGGAACTTTTCACTTCGCGAATCAAACGAGTATTTGCAGCTGCCAACGCAGAAACAAGCACATCAGGAGGCGAGAAGACGAGTGGGGAAGCCGTCTGGTCCACGAATCCCGCACGGTTGACTTTGTTCGGACCAGCCCATGAAGTGGTCTTCTTTCGTGACGACATTACTGGTAGGTTTCGACGAGGTGCTCTACGATTTAAGCCTGTGGAAGCAGAGCAAACATCGATTCCAGAAAATGAGGAGAATCTCGAACCACTAACCCCAATCATAGACCAAAAGCAACGCGAAAGCATGGATGTCGGTCATGCGGTGGAGGTCGCAGAGTCTCACGTGCCGGCATCTAAGGGCAAAGAAAACTCGGATCAATCTGTGTCTGCTAACCTCCTCACTGCTCGAAAGCTGGTGAAGACGATACTCGATCAAGGGTATCTATCACCTTTCCCGCTGTCCGACCGTCCTGTACTTTGGGACTATGCAGGGGCTCTGCAGTTATATCCGCTGCCTTCGGCTCTAGTTCTTGTAGACCCGGAGGCGCCTCCGTTTGCGCTTACTTATGAAGGCTGCCATGTCATGAATCCAGGTCCCTTGGTGTCGCAAGGCAGGAGAGGCGTTGCCCAATGGATGGAGTATGACGCAAGGACAAGACGGGGCAAGATGAGAGAGACAAGATTTTGAGAGGAGCAAATGAACAGGAGCAGTATAAACACATACCTAATGCTTAAGATACCCTTTGATAGAGTCGAAACACTGTAAGTTTGGCAGGGGGATTTGAAGCTCTGGCATATGCATGGATGAGATCCCAATGGTTTCGGCAGTACTGAAATAGAGAGCATTGTCAAACTCTCGAAAATGGTCAGACCTGAGGAGCATTGCGGTTGCCTTGTGTTGGTGATTGAAAAATCCACGGCTTGGAAGTAGTGGGTACGGCGAAGTCGATAGAGTAATTTCGGACCTCTCTGCCCGATCCCACCGCTATGGCGTGCTACGGTCCAGGTCAAGCATGTTCGTGGAGCAGACGGTCATCCATAGAGGTAGTGAACACCACGCGACGAGTCACATGTGGATATGGCCATGAGCAGCACCGCTGAAGTATTTCGCAAGGCCTTATAAGGCCATGTAGTAGTAACAAGGTGTATACATCTAGAAGGATCATGTGAATGGGCTGAAAGCGAAGGTACTTTAAGGGTACTACTACGTACTCCGTAAAGTAGGTATTCTCTACCTCAAGGTGCGGAATACGAAGAAAAAATAAGCATCAACGGAGGCGAAGTCTGCAGCCAAATGTGCTGCAAATTACTGGTGCATCGAAGCAAAGTCTTGGTGGTTATCATCCTTATTGCTGATACCATATCATCATCATCAATATTCTAGACTTTGAACCACGAACGCAAAGATTGAAAGAAGTGTTGACTTCTCCGGTATTCGACATATGTATTTCCGTTACATGCAGTACTGTACCTTACTCGTATTATTGCGGGATTGTGACTACCTAAGGTAAGGTCCGTATACAGTACCGTAATACGGATAGGAGTTGTGCTAATGCAAGGTACCTCGTACTTCGTATCGCCTTCCCGAGCCGAATATACTTCGCTGCGATGATTGGCTGGCCCCGGCCCTGCAAGTCAAACGCCCCTGGTTCTAGTGCGACAAAGCCTTCCCTCTCTCCTCTCTCTCCTCGTTCTCCTAGTACAGCATTGTTACTTACCCACCGTACTCCGTACTTCCATTCCGATTCAGTAAATCTTTTCAACTTATACCTCCCAGCACTTCTGCACATAGCCGATCGTTCTGCAGCTGATATTTGCACTCTCTCACCGCGTTTGGGTTGATTCCAGATATTGGTCTTACTTTCTTTGTTAACATTTTAGACTCACACCTTTTGCGATATCGTCTTGACCCTTTGCAATTTTACGACTTACTCGACGAGCTTTTGAAAGCCTTCGTTTACGACTCCCGAACGTCCTTGTACTGTCTTCTTTCGACTGTTAACGAAATCATTGATACTTTGACCGGGCACCGTACGAGATCCCCGATTTCGCGCCTGTGGCCTATTCCAGGATCTAAGTGATTGACAATGCGGTCACGGCACTCCCACCATCGAAGGATCATCAGGACTCTCCTCGTCGCCGCTCTGCCGGCTGCAGTGCTAGGATCAGATGTTCTCAAAACAAACGGGTTTACAGCCTGTATAAACAATCCTTCGATAACGGTCAATACGCTTGACATCCAATATGACCGCTCGGCAGCTGCAGTGACTTTTAATGTGGGGGGAACGAGCACGGAAGTGCAAAACGTGACGGCTTCGTTGACAGTCACGGCATATGGCAAGGAGGTGTACCGGAAGGACTTTGACCCTTGTGATGATGCCACAAAAGTCAAACAGCTGTGTCCTGGTAAGTTCCATCGAGTATCGGCACTTGTTTCTTGTTATGCTGACTCAAAGGCGTCCAGTTCCTGCAGGGAATTTCGCGGCCAAAGGTATCCAAACAATTCCTCCGAGCTTTGCTACTCAAATCCCATCAATAGCATTTTCAATACCTGACCTTGAGGGAGATGCCAAAATGGAGTTAAAATCCAAGGACACCGGGGCCGATCTTGCTTGCATAGAATCGGGGATCAACAATGGCAAAACCGTTGAGGTACCCGCCGTTTCATACATTGCTGTCGGCATTGCTGGGGCTGCATTACTGCTCACGGGTCTTTCAGCGCTCGGAAGTGCAGGCAGCACTGGTAGTTCTACGCCAAGCCCTAATTTTAGTGATGTTGTGGGGTGGTTTCAATCCATGGCTATGAACGGCATGTTGAGTGTCAACTATCCGCCAGTATACCGAAGTTTCACGAAGAACTTTGCCTTCTCTGGTGGACTCATACCGTGGAATACAATGCAGACATCGATTGATAATTTCAGAAACCAGACTGGAGGTAACCTTACCGCAGACAATGTGCAATACCTGCGTAATGCAACTCTAGCTTTCAGCGATGGTTCTGGAACCAACAAGACCGTCTTGGCAAAGCGTGGTGTCGAACGGTTTCTTGAAGAAATTTATTTGATTACCAGAGAAGTTTCGACCAGTATCAATGGCACTGGCAACGGAACATCTAGTGGCAACAGCACAGGTACTGCCAACGGCGACAAGGTTACGCATATCGTTCACGGGATACAAGGCTACGTGGAGCAACTTACTATCCCTCAGGCCAACACGTTCATGACCGTTTTGCTAGTTTTTGCAATTGTCATTGCTGCAATTGCCGTCGGTATCCTGCTCCTCAAGGTCATTTTGGAAACGTGGGCACTTTTCGTGTCTTTCCCTAAAAAACTCTCGAATTTCCGAAAGCGATACTGGGGTTTGTTAGCAAGGACCATCACCAACTTGATTTTGATATTGTATGGTGTCTGGACCCTCTACTGCGTTTTTCAGTTTACTCATGGTGACTCGTGGGCTGCCAAGGTCCTGGCTGGTGTGACTCTCGGAATATTCACAGCAATCCTGGCATTCTTCTCGTTCCGCATCTGGCAGGTTGCCCATCGATATAAGAAACTCGAGGGCGATGCGTCTGCCCTTTTCGAAGACAAGGAAACCTGGTTGAAATACAGCCTTTTCTACGACTGTTATAAGCGTGGATACTGGTGGATCTTCATGCCGGTCATTGCCTACATGTTTGCCAAGGGCTGCGTAATAGCAGCTGGTGATGGCCACGGACTAGCGCAAAGCATTGGCCAGCTGATCGTCGAGTGTCTCATGTTGATTCTTCTGCTTTGGAGTAGGCCATACGAAAAGAAAGCCGGTAATTGGATAAGCATGTTCATCCAGATTGTCAGGGTGCTGTCCGTTGTCTGCATCATGGTTTTCGTTGAAGAACTCGGCATTGCGCAGACTACCAAGACGGTTACTGGTGTAATACTAATTGCTGTGCAGTCAGTATTGACCGCTGCACTGGCTATTCTGATTGCGGTAAATGCAATTATCATTTGCTGCAGAGAGAACCCTCATCGTAAACGGAGAAAGGAGGCTGGTACGTTATTGACGGCCCTCGATATCGCTAGACGTGCACTAACAGCATGTACAGAGAAAGTTAACAGGGAGATTGACAATCTCACTCCGCTTGATGCCCGCAATTCTCTGCTTATGGACCCTGCCGACTACCACGACGCCAAAGGTCCCCGGGTTGATGGATATCCGATGAGTACATACAAGAGCAGAACGGACAGCGACACTGCTCGACCGTATCGCGATGAGACACCTCCCCCCCACCCATGGAATCGGCGCGAGAGTACAGAGAACCTTGTAAATTCCGCTGCGAGCATAGGACATGGACACACTCGAAGCGCCAGTCGCGGAAGCGATGGTACGAGCCCACCACCAGTGGGGAGACAACCCACGGTTCCAGATGTTATGGGTGGGTACAGGGGGAGAGCTTATTAGATTGCAAGCCTTGAATTTCCTTGACCATCTGGAGCACTATCGGATTTGCATTTCTTAGCGTGGTATATTTGGATACGGCGTCTTGTCAATATACCTACATCACCTCTTGATGTATTCCGACGTTGCTATATGTCATTCCAATCATTCGTTTTCTCTCTTCATTCGACGCGTGATGTGCATATCTCTTAGCCAAAGCATTATAATATCACAATTTAAATTAGTTTCCATGATGCAATCGAATATCGGTACGATCAATCGTAAGATTAGCCGGTCCGGAGACAAATAATAGCTGTCAGGTATTGACCATACTGCCTATGCTATTGCTACCGTCTAGTCTATTTCTTCAAATTCAAGTTGTGTGGGGCTTCTTCACAACTTGCAATGGTGAAAACCCGTGACCGATTTATATTGGTGTGAATGAACAGCTAGCTGAGTGTGCGTTGCGTGATAGGCAATCAATGTAGTCGATACTTTATTCATCCCGTTTTCGACTGAGAAACGCACTGCTTGGCTTCTACTCCTATTCTACTTGGTGAGCAGTCAGCTTGCCGAAACACCCAAGACTGACCTTCCTAACAAGCTCCCCCAGCCTTCCCCTGTTGAATGTCAATCTTATTACTACGTTTCGAATATGTCTTTAAAACCTGATTTAGTCTCTTAAAGCGGCGGCGAATGTGCCGCGTGCATTATCGAGAACATCCTGGCTTGTTATGCTGAGCTTTCTCAATTGGCTAAACTGGAACCGTCACCTGTTGTTAACGAGCTATTCGGAAGACTGGTATGTTTGTGTAGCCAAACACCAGATGAAGCCATCACAACGAAGGTTTCTGCAAGCAGCTTCCCTTAGTTGCTATGGCTAACAAGGATAAGGTATTGAAAAATCCAAGCATCACCAAAATAGTTCCTCATTTGCGGCAGTTATGCTCAGAAGGCGAGTACAACCTTGAAGCCCATTGGGCTGAAAAGATAATTCGCCTGGAAACAAAGGAAGAGTATACCTACGCTATCATCCCTTTTTACGGTTTTTTTTCTCTGTCCCTGCTACGAGACTTGCTGACTAGCAAGTCAAACAGCAAACGAGATGCTGCTCAATTTTACATACTACGACAACTACGTGGACCTGATCCATCTGGAAACGAGTGTGATAACATCCATGAACTCAAGAGAAACGCCATGCAAATTCGCCATCCTTGGCTCGGGTCCGCTCCTCGCTGTGCATCTTGCAAGCGCTGAGTAACAAAGGGTCTCGACCCATCACCATTCAGAACATCGACCGGGATGCACGGGCGATATCGACGTCTTGCCAGCTATGCCGCAAGCTTGGCCACAGTAAGACCTGCATGGACTTTTGCTGTGCTGATGTAAAATCCGAGGGATTTGATCTCTATGGGTTCGATGTTGTCTACTTGGCAGCTCTGGTAGGATCCAATGATGGAGAAAAGCAAGAAGTTATTGCAACGGTTACGAAGCGCATGAGACCAGAAGCTTTGCTTGTTCTTCGAAGCGCACAATCTCTAAGGAGCCTGATGTATCCGGTAAGAAGTCATCAATAATCGTGAGGCCTCTTTTTGGATGTGTGCTGACGTTGTTGCAGGTGGTCAACGTGGTTGATCATACAACTACACCTGGGTTGAAGCCTCTGCTAGTCGTGCACCCTTATGATAATATAATCAATTCGATTGTTATAGCTCGTGTCAGGTAATTCGTGGCCAGTGCATCATCAGTTCCAACCGTTGAAGCATGGAGGGATGGAAAGACTGGAAGATTTTCTTTTCATGGAGGGGGCATGGGATAATACTAATATTTCACTCTGGAATATCAACATGTGGGTGCTACCTGGTGGGGTTTCTGTTCAAATCCTCTTAGTACTATATATAGATCTTTAGGATTTCCAGATGCGTGATCTGACGCCAACCCTACTGAGGTGTACCGTAGCTGAACGTGGTAAGGCTTCAATTCAAGGTTTAGCTCCAGTTGCCATCCTTCGTTTCCATTCGATAAATGTTTCGCGTCAGCCAAGCCACTTCGACTCCCGTGCTCCCTATCTGGCTAGTCTATGATCCCAATTTGCTTCTAGACTCAAGCGGCGCCAGACTAACTTATTCCTCGGATTTTCAATACTCATCACTCAATCTTAAGCTAGCTTTCCACCCCTTCATGCGCTCCTTGTGTATTGTGGAATCTCCTGGCTCAATTTGTATCGTACAACTCTTTCCTTCTCACCTTCGTTGACCATTTTTTCACCTGCACAAATTAATTTCCTGCATTTACATTGGATCCAGACCCATCGTTTACTACTCCGCATTAACCCGGAGAGATTCTTCGTTGTATAACCTGAAAAGCGTACCTTGCTCGCTCTCTGTCGTCCACAGTTAACCACTCCTTCGGTGCTGTATCTAATCTGCCAGACATTCCTTTATCTGGCCCTTTGCTTCTCGGCATGCGTCTGACACCGATATTCCAAGTATTGGCACTTCTTTCCGCAACCCACTGCCAAACGCCGTCACCAAAACGCGGCCTCGTTTACGTACCGAATGCTCAGCATCCGAACGACGACAGTGTTTGGGTCACCTCATCATCTGACCTAACATGGTACTACAACTACGGCTCTCTGCCATCTCCGGCGTTTGACAACTCCACAAAGCTTCAATTCGTACCCCAGCTCTGGGGAGCACCGCAAGACCCTAAGGATACCACGTTCCTCAACGATGTGCAAGGACAAATACAAGGCGGAGCGAAGATTCCTTATGTGCTCACATTCAACGAGCCGGACGGCGAGGGTAATGGCGGTAGCAATGTTCCTGCAGATACAGCGGCTCAGGTCTGGATCAACGATGTGGAGCCTTTGAGGAAACAAGGTGTGAAATTAGGAGCACCTGCTATCACTGGTTCGCCCTCAGGCTTCACATGGTTGCAAAACTTCTTTACGGCGTGCAATGGTAATTGTACAGTGGATTTCATCCCAGTGCATTGGTATGGGAATTTTGAGGGACTGGCGAGTCATATTGGTCAAGTCAGGGGTGCCTACCCCAATATGACGATCTGGGTCACGGAGTATGCGGACAACAACGTTCCCCTTGCGGACTCCCAGTCCTTCTATAACTCAAGTTCACAATACTTCGACCGTATTGAGTATGTTCTTTTTCTGTTTTTATGATATTGCATTGGAGCTTACATCCTCTTAGCTACATCACCCACTACTCCTACTTTGGATCTTTCCGAAGCGACAAGTCAAACGTTGGACCAAATGCAGCTATGTTGACTGCGCAAGGAAAACTCACGGACATCGGAAGCTGGTACCTTGGTGGAGTCAAAACTGGGAACATACCAAGTGCTGCAGGACATACGAGCGTGTTCACGTTCCCGGCCTTAATCTTTGCTGTCGCAAGCTTATGGTGTTTTCTGTGAATAGAAGGGTCTTAATGCGGGGTTTTGGCTAGGATTAATGGAAATAATGTTTATAGAAGCGGTGGGAGTTCTGCTAATTTTTTATGCTCCTCGTTGTATAGCTTTGGCAGTGGTATAGGTGTTTGTAATGTGTATGTTCGTGAAGATACCTTGACACCTCAAAGATCTATTTATATTTTACTTAGGCCCTCCAAACGGTTTGTGAATATAAGATGATTACTTAAAGACATAACTATACCTTTTGATAATCATTCATCTCGATTACTTTTTACACCGGTATTTGCATCACCAGAGATTGAAAGGGGGTCATGTCATTGCTGCTCATATAGTACAAATCGTCCGAAATGTGTCGTGTAAGCTCTTTCTGCAAATCCTGCTTGATCCAGCAACAATGCCTTGGAATTCACGATGCCCAAACGGTTCTGCGGCTCGCCAAAGAATCGGAAGACACGTTGGGCTGCTCCTCTCAGAGATAGCCAAAATCAGTGAACAGCTGAGCGTAGAGCAGCCGAGGACCTTGAAATAGCTCCGAACAGTCTTAAGTCTGACAGAACATTGTTCCGGTAAGGGCCTTGGGGCCTTAGAGAGGATCCTTCTCCAGCATTTGGAATATAGCGCAACAGGAGCGTATAATAAAAGGACATGATATCGATATTAATATTGGCAATGCAGACGAGGGAGCTTCGATGCCACCAGGAGAGCCATATCGCGAAGCGCTTGCGTGAACAAAGAGCAAGTGTCTATCATTGCAGATAGAAAATGCGGGCATGGTAGTTCGCAGTCTTATCCGTAGGAGATTGTAGGACAGGCATATCTGCATCACTACTCGTTGAATCAGCATATCGAAACGCAGAAGCCAGGACAATGGAACGTTTGGCAGCATGGGTTTTCGTTGCTGCATGTAGCATAACCAGCAGTAACTGTGACACGACGTCTCTTTCACTTGGTTACAATAAGTATGTTATAGTAAATGTAGTCCCTCTGCGAATCTAACACGTTCCACGGACGTGGATCTTTCAGCGCACAAACGAAGCTCTACGTCAGGAGGAAAGAGGTGGAGATGAACGAGAAGCATCTGTGGAACATAACCTCTCGACGGAGAGTCTCCGATAGACATTCCTGACTGTCGCAGGTTGTTTCTAACCTCAACGTCAGCGCAGATAGAGGAAGCTCGTGTGGGTTTAGGCAAACAAAGCGCGCTTGAACCTGCGGTCAGTGAATCGCAAATTCTCGCGCTGGCTAAGAAAAAAGTGTCAGCACCTGTGTTGAAACGGCTGAGTAGAAGAACGAGATACCACAAGTGCCCCAGACCCCGAAGTAGCTCTTATTGCACAACTCAAAATTTATTCAATGTAGATTGATGTTGTCACGACGGGGTGCTAGCGGAGCCGCTTTCTTTCGACATACAACCACCCCCTCCTCCTCAGACCCACCAACTCAATAATCATCACTCGTTCCTTTTGAGTGCGGACACTTTCGCTTGAATAATAATCATTCACTGATTCGTCACTTCGCCAACTCACGCCTAAAGCAGCTCACTTCCTTTGGGTTGGGACTCCGTAGAGCGGCTTCCTATCTCCACCCCACGCGGCGCGCACCACAGCCATCCAACATGGCGACGTCCTCCAAGTCTTTTAAGAGACATGGAACGCCTCCCCTGCGCTACCGTACACCGTCCCCTCCGCGATATGCTGTTGAACCGATCTCCCCTATAACCCCCGATGATAGCGCTATCGAGGCGCTTGGTATGCGGTGGGCCACCGACTGCAAGTCTCACAACGAAGACAGGACACATCAAGATGGACATCATGATCGGAGCGACGACTTGCGCAAACGTGGTCACGGGCCTCGAGGTTCAATGGATGCATTTGCCTCAATAGCTCTGGCTACGAGCTCAGTCGGCTTACACCAAGATGACTCATTCCCCGTCAAACTACCTTTTGGAATTGTGGGGGATGAATGTAGGAGCGCAGAGCGTCCTTCAAAACGTTCAAGGTCCGAGAAATTACCTTCGCCAGAATGGCATCGGACTGGAGCAAAATCGGGCTCAAGGCCCGCTACAAGCTACGAACAATCGGCAGACAGCAGGACAATCGAGGCGGAGCTCCTCCTAAACTTCTCTCATGAAGCAAGGTTTTCGACCCCTTGGCCTTCTCATCGGAGAAGCACAAGCGACGTACCACAAACGGCTCCGTCACTGAACGGTACGCATGGTTTTGTCCTTGGCCCAACTATTGATGATCAAGCTCCTCACAATGGGACTCAGTTTCCGGAACCTATCGTACATAAGACTTTAGAAACGCCACTGGATAGACCGGATATTAGCGACGGTGAATATGCAGGAGCTGGTTTGAATTCTTCCGAGGCAGCCTCTCACAAAGCCAGTCCACCACAATACTCTAGTTTGCAGCACATCGGGACCAATGGTATTCGTGGACTAGGTCATATCCTTACGTTCACGTCTCCACAATGTATGGCGATCGCGTACGACTCTAGAGCAACAGAACAGATACTCGAAGCTGCCAAGGAAGCTATCCCTGAGACGTTGGGCCAAATCGAGGGCACCCAGTCCGATGGCATGAATAAATGGTCAGGAACTGCGTCGGAGACACGGGAGACTGAGTCGAGCCAGTTCGCGAATTTGGATAAACAAGATTTGGACCGTAGTCCGAGTATAAAGGAAGATGGAATGCCTTTGACGAAGGCAGGTGGCCTGGAGGCCGCACAAGGAGAGTCTGCTCAGGAGGGTCGAGGCTTGTTGAGCTCACCAGCCCATTTGACAGAAACGAGCATTCCCATCGTCAGCGAAGCTGTAGCTGTAAATTCGGAGGCCTTCACATCCGTTGATGCTCCCTCCAACGCAGATCCGACATTGGATAGTACCCTGAAGACCTCTGAAGCAAAGCATTCCCAAGCTACAGCACCGGCCGTATGTGCAGCGTGCAACTTCACTCGCAACTCACTAAGTGTCGAAAATGACAACAGCTCTACATCTTGGATTAGCTGTGACGGCTGCAAAGGATGGTTTCATTTTGCTTGTGCGGGCTTTAAGAGTGAGCGAGAAGTGCGAGGTGTTGATAAGTACCGATGTCGGAAATGCAAACCAATCTATGGACCCACGACCTATGTAAGGAAATCTTCTCGGGCACATACCGCGATCGATTACGCTGGTTTGCACCAAGGAGTGTTAAAGACCTCTGATGAGACGCCGGAACATCACTACATCAAGCCGATCAAGGATGGCACAATCACATTCTTACCAGAAAATTTCGCCCGGATGCGTCCCGAACTGGTGACTGCAGAGTATTTTGAGAAAGGTACCGGTATGAAGGAGCCTGTTGTTGTTCCAGCACATTTCAATCCCCGTCCCGGAGATCCTTCTTCAACAGAGAATAACGTCCCAATCCACGAAGAAGCAGTTCCCTCCACCGATCCTTTGGGTGAAGTTTCTGTACACGAAGACTGGTTCAGCCTCCATCCAGAATCTCAACGCGTCCTAGACCACGGACAAGATGCGCTAGATATGGTTATCCCTCGAGATTTGACCGTAAGAAGGGTTGCTGAGCTCTATGGTCCTGAAGAAAAGGTAGAGGTGATTGATGTGAAGTCTCAGAATGGAGAAGGTAAGAAATGGAACATGAGGCGGTGGGCCGACTACTACGAAAGTGGCGGTAATAAAGTTGTCCGAAATGTAATAAGCCTCGAGGTCTCTCAAAGTAAGCTGGGGAGGCTCATCCGGCGGCCGCAAATTGTGCGAGATCTTGATCTTCAAGACTCTGTTTGGCCATTGGAGTTACAAACCAAAGGCGAGTATCCTAGGGTCCAATTCTATTGCCTCATGTCCGTGGCAGACTGTTTCACAGACTTTCATATTGATTTTGGTGGTTCGTCGGTCTTTTATCACATTTTAAAGGGAAAGAAAACTTTCCTCTTCATCCCACCAAAAGAAAAGCACTTGAAGAAGTACGAAGAGTGGTGCATGTCACCTGCGCAGAACTGGACATTTCTAGCGGATCAGACAAAAGAATGTTACCGAGTCGACCTCGCAGAAGGAGATACGATGTTGATACCTGCCGGGTGGATCCATGCCGTTTGGACCCCTGAAGATAGCTTGGTCATCGGAGGTAACTTTTTGACGCGACTGAACTATGGTATGCAACTACGGATTTCTCAGATAGAAAAAGCTACAGGAGTGGCTCGGAAATTCAGGTACCCTCATTTTCAAAAAATTCACTGGTATACTGCGTTGCGGTACCTGGAGGATGATCCTCTACCAGATAGTGTCAAGAATATTCTTCAAGATAGTGGCACGTTTCATCGTGAGCAGCCTGCTCACTACGATTTCGATGCGTGGGGTGAAAACTCCAGGTCAGGTAGAGAGAACTACCATGCTCGATACTATGCTCAGGCAGAGCTAGAGGGCTTGCCTGATCTAACCCGCTATTTGTTGAGAACGGCATTAATCGATTTAGGCAGCATTACAGAGGGTATCACCACGGAAACGCGCAATGCCGTGAAAAAGGCTATTCCCAGGGGCCACGGTGAGCCACTTGATATTGTCAAGCGTCTTGCGATGTGGAGCGCTTGGAAACGGGGCGAGTCAATACCTAGCTGGGCATTTGCAGGCATTATTCCTGAGGGTGTAGCCCCAGAGACTGCCGTGAAGCTGAGTACTGCGGCCGCCAAGAAGGCTGCGCTGGAGGCTGCACCACGTCGGCAATCGGCAAGGAGAGTTTCTCAGCAGCACTCTTCGTCCTTGGAAAATGCCCCTGCACTATCTGGGGATGCAAGCGCCTCGAAAGACGTCGCTCAAGTAGAAACTACCAAACGGCAAGACCTTTCAAATACAACAGCACCGATCAGCGAGCCCAGGACGCCGCCAAAAAAGCAACATTCCCATCTCAACCCGAATGACCAACTCGACACCACGCTCTCGGGCACATCGAAGAAACGCAAACCCGTGTTGGGAGCGGGTACAAGCTCGCACCGAAAGCCTGCATGTGAATCGTGCCGCAAAAGGAGGCGAGCTTGCAAGCACCGAGATCAGGTCGATGTCCCAGCTCCTAATGCTTTAATCGGAACAATAGAGGATGGCCAGATTGCGGGCGTCTCAAGGCCAGAATCTTCACTAGTCAAAAAGCAAAATACCTTAGTTGATGAGCTAAGGTATTTTGCTGAAGGAGAGCAGCATACGCCACAAGCAAACACCCCCCCCTCCTTGTTTCCACCTAGGGGGGCACTATCTGCGCCGACTATGGACTCCGAAGTGAATGATGCGATCTCGCCTGATATCTCGTTGGAGCCAAACAACACAATTCCAAGAAAGACTGAAGGGATCATCATGAACGTGTCGCAAAGCCGAGGGAGAAGTAAAGCTTGCAATGACTGCCGTAAGAGCAAGGTTCGTACTTTTGCATAACTCCTTGATAAGACGATAGCTGACTTGTGGTAGCGGCGATGCATACACGACGAGCATGGTAACATCGATCCTGAGAAGGCTAATGAAGCTGCTATTCCAAGACCTGCGGCTACACTGAAACGCCGGAAACTCCATAACGAAGGTCAAGATTCGCCTGTGGCCAAGAAACCAAGAGGTCCTGCAGTACCGGGTCCCCACGGCCTCACTCATCTCGCACATGATTCTGCAGAGAGCATGGTACAGCCCCCAAATAGGCCCGTACAAAGGCCGGCACCGGTTGCGAACATGATGGGACGTAGTCCGAGCTCAGCACCGACTGCAAATATGATGGGATGCAGCCCGATTTCAGAGAATCAACAATCCGACCGGGCACGCACAGCTGCTCTCACCAGCGATGCAGATTTGGCAAACCAGGCCCTTTGCCAGCTCAATAACGCGATCATTAATACGCAGGCGCGGGGTGACGAGAAGTGCAAACTACAGCCTTTGCCTTCGGAAACCTCAAGGAGGCCTGCAGAAAATATTGAGGATGAAGTACAACTTGTCGCTATGCCCCCTACATCCAACCTCAAGGCTGAGGCAGGCTTCGTCCGGGAAGTGCCACTGCCCGACGAGAGCTTCCCTCAGCCAGCCGCCTCTTCACTTGTCTCACCACCAGCATCGTCACACAACGACGCCGGTCATACTCCACCTGCTTCGGAACCGAATCGCACTCCATCATCGTCTTCATCACGACATTCGTCTCGCCACCCAAAGCAGGTACAACGGTATACGCCCGAGTCAGGATCCGCAAGGAGAGCTAGCAGCAGCTCCGTTGCGGACATGATGGTGGAAAAGAGTGCGTCGCTGATCAACAGAGGAGAGACTGCCAATATCAGTGGGGAGATTGACACAAGCCAAAAGCGAGCGAAACCACGGCTGAGCTCAGAGACGTTTACTGACGAGGAAAGCTTGAAATTGATTAAGGAGCTTCAGGCGCAGGACTATGGGTTAAGAAGAAGGGGTAGAGCTTAGTACACTCTTTCAAGCATTTTTCATATTCGAGGTTGGTACTGGTCGTTTGTGAGCTCAGGACAGAGAGGGGATGGTATACCAACATGGGAAGAACTTGGTTCGGTTAAGGAGTCTTGCTGGTGGCGGTGTTATGGTGTCTGAGAGTGCTATTACTATAGGCCAGGCAAGCAGTTTGGCGCATCAGTGATTTATATTGATACCAGCGTTGCGCAATGTCAACAACCACATCAATCGTGGTGCAAGCCATTCTCCGTATAGTTTAAACCCATGCTTGTGTTGAATGCAAGCAAATCGGGCGCTTTAAATCACACCTTTTCGAATCTCAAGCAGAGCAATCACATCTTTTGATTAGCGATTGAGTTTGCATCTGTACTGCTTCCCTTACTATACAAAGGAAGCTTAAGAAGTTACTGATGCACAACGTCAAAAGACTCCCAAAACTACCATTACCGAATCCAGACTAGATAAAAGGGGGTATCGTACACTGCAAAATCCATTCAACTCCGTCCTGCTCCCGCGAATATGTGAAGGTAGACATTTTCCATCAACAGCACGCATAAAAACCAAGATGCCGATGTAACAGGATGCAGCAGGCATGCTTGCACGCCATTCTCCTCGAGCAGACCCCCAGCGGAGCAAGCCACACAGGAGATTCCTTCACACCTTCTTCGCCTTCGTAGAGCCCTTTCCGTCGGTCCCACGCATCTTCTTCGTCCCTGTGGCCTGTTCAACCCCTGTGTCAGCCCTCGTACCCCTCACCCTCTTTAATGGGGCCTCGTCCCTACTCCACCCAAGGCAGCGATCCCCATGGCCCGTGAACAGCGAGAAAGAGGAGTTTCTCACCTTCTTCCCCGGCTTCCGCTCGACAGCCCCGACGACCTTCTCCAGTGCCCCATCCACCTTATCCTTAACCGTCGGCTTCCTCTTCTGCTTCACCAGCTCCGCCTCCTCGCCCTCGCCCAAAATCTCGACCTTCTCCGCTTTTGCTGGGCGGCCGCGCTTCTCCACGCGCCCGCCCTTGACTTTAGACGCAGTGTCAACCTTGGTGCGGGGCTTCGAGGTGTTGGCCTTGGGTCTACCGGCACCGGGTTTCTTCTTGGTGATGGAGACAGTGGTGGTTTCGGCGGGTTTGCGCGGGGCGGTGTGGCCGGTGGCGTGGCGGGTGAGGGCCATATTCTGGATTTGGACGCTCTGCGTTGGGGAGGGGGTTGCTGGAAGGGTTCGGTTAGGACGGGAAAGATGTGCGATGAGCGTAGAGATAGGATTTTGAACTTCGAAGAGATGACAGTGCGTGTAACGAGACCGGCAGGGAGCAGAGAGGAATTTGGGTGTCCTCGAGAGAAGAGAGGAGGGAGGGAGGAGGGGGATTCACAGGGCGATTTGAAACCGAATGGTTTTGCAGCACAGTAAACAAGCAGATAATACGAGAGCGTAAATGCTTACTTCCTTGTTTACTTTAGAGTTTCTACCGAGGCGAGAGTATATTTACAGCTTCAGATCTACCAGGAGATTTTGAGCAGAAATGCGAAGTCGAGAGATACACGTGGTTGCTGTCAAAAGGGCAGGCAGGGAAGGAAGGCCCAGTTTTTAGAGACGACTCGGCGCTTGGTATCCACAAATCACGCACGATCAACAAAATCGCCATGATCTGATTTCGAATATTTGTACATTCCCTGTGCAAGCCTTAGATACACCGTCCACAGTCTATGCCTTCTAGTGGTGCTTTTGTTAATGCTGTAGAAGTTTGCCTCATTCTGTTTGAATGTCCTCATGCTCCCAGCGCCGCAGCATAGTCTTACAACAACCAGAAAAGAGCCAGCCTTGAGTCGTCCGCTCATGCGCCATTGCGCTGCAGTTTTGCCGTTCTTTTGGACATACTATGGTAGGATCAGCTTTGTGCTAGATAGGTCAAGAGAGTGGGCTACTCACAAGTCAAAGAATGCGAATTGGCTTGGGTTGCTACCGTGCTCATAGACGAATCGACTGGCTAGGTAGCTTCCGAATATCGCACGAAGGTAATTATCAGGGACCTTGAGAATGGGTTAACAATCGTCGATACGATGCAGTGGGGGCAGACTCACTCGTTGGATGATAGTTTCCAACCCTACTTTTTCTAATAAAAGCTTTGGCAATGCATCCTCCAAAACCGAATTTCTCAGAGGGACATTCTTCCACAACTCCGTCTTCTGCAGTTCCTCATCGAGCTTTGTAATCGCAATGCTCAATGTATCGCTCAACGTACTCCTCGCAATGCCTGTCTGCTGATGTTCTCTCCATATCGCTTCGAACTCAAGCGCTGCATTGCGTTTGATAGTCTCTTGGACTTGTTTGACGTAGGCGTCGTAAAACGGCGGCACCGTGCCGTCCTCACTTATGCACATATTTTCTACAAATGCTTGGTCATCAAATGATAACGATGCAAGGACCTCGAGTGATGATGAAGTGACACCTCCCTTGTTCGCTGAAGCATCTTTGTATAGGATGCATCCAGCTTTTTCGAGTCGTAGCTTCGCATCTTGTGTGATGAAGAGATTAGCACCTTCAACGATGTAAGGTATCGTGCTCTTCCCATCAACGATGAGCTTGTTGACAGTGCTAAGATCGATGGACTCGGGCCTGCCGCCGCAAGGAACGAACATGTCAAACTGCTTGCCCCCACGTAGATGGAACGTATTGCGGAAGATCATGCCGTTGTTTACCTCTTCTCCAGTCGGAAGCGTCACATTGGTCTCTTCAACTAAGACGCGGTAGCCATCAGAAGAGAGCTTCGAGATATCGAACTCAGATATCATAACCCGCTTTCTGGCCAGCCGCACAAGTTCCTCGTGGTCAAGACCATGTGGGTCGGCAAGCACACCGGCGCCGTCAACTATAGCTGTATACTTCTCATTTCCAAGCAGGATCTCGTTGGACCCCAGATCGCCGTCTGGACCACCAGTCTGCAGCTTTCGCACGGCATCTGGTTGAAGGTTGAGCTTTCGATAAATCCCTAGAATATACTCCCGGACAGATAGTGTGGTCATGCCATAGGTATCGTGAGGGATGCCACCAAGCTTCGGGCTTTTTCCGGTGAAGAAAGACTTCCACCACGGTGCCCCTCTCTTCCTAGCGTGCTCGGTCGCCCAATTGACCAGGTCGGCGGTGTTTTCGTCCGGGCCCATGAACAAGATCTCCTCTTGGCCGTGGAGATCTACAATCGGATTTTTAATTCCAGGACTCGATGGCGGTAGCAGAAGGTCCATTATGCTGTCAATGTACTTCTCGAAGGCCACCTTGACCTTGTCCTGATGATGCACATCAAGAAGGATGACACCCTTGGAACCACCTTCGGGGATATCTTTGTTCTTGCGCTGTTGAGTATTGGCGAGATTGTAATTCTCGTCGAAGAGCGACCTAGCATTGATAGAATATGCTTCTCTGTTCCTTGACTTGACAATACGAATTCCACCACGCGCAATATCACGGAAACGTAGATGAAAGCCACGAAACTCCGAACTGATGACAAGGAACATGCCGTACAAGGGTTGAGGGTATTCGACCTCAGGCAGGAAGCTGGGGTTCAGCCTGAAGCTTAACGCCACTTTAGTAGGTGTATAGAAATTGGTTTTTACAACAGCAGCATTGAAAACTCTGAACGCAGTCATAACCATCTCATCATGCTCGTTCACGACAGTCTTTGAGATAGCAGCCTGGAGCTGTGTGTCGTTCAGCACGGTGTGGACCTTTAGCCGTAAATAACTGAGTGTGGGGATGAAATCATCTTGCTCGCCTCTTGTCTGGAGGTAGTGGGTATTGGCAAATGCCAGATAAAGAGACCTGACCAGGTCAGGATATTTGTTGATAATTTCAAGGATGTAATCAGAGGTGAAGGTTTCAGTCCTCAGACGACGCTTGATCTTGGAGAGCATCTCAGCGTGTACGCTGTTGTTCGGATCCAGTATTGAGGCAAGCGACCTATACTCCGATCCCAATCGGTTGAGGAAATGTCCGACGAAAACCCAAACGCAGTGTGCATAGATTGTTTCTTGTAGACTCAGTCGCCCGCTGGCAAAGTGTCCCTGGAACTTGTTTTGAGGTATGCAGTATAGTAACGAAACCTCCTTCATAATCTGATAAATCGACGCCTCGATGGGTGGATGTGCCATGGTCGAGGCTGAATGTGGAAGAGGGCGTAGGTAAATAGACATTATTGTAATACCATTCGAGAATTGTTCAACGTATTTCCTGGAGCTCGTGCACCCATAGTAGTGGTATAAATCGGATAAAGCACTAAACATTCCCATTGCGGAACCTTGTCTATACGCGACAACGAGCCTCTTCTCTCTGCTGCCCTCAATTTCAAACATCTCTATGACAGGTCCAGTTCTCGCTACCGCGTTGTTCATGACTGCTTGATAGATCTCTTTGGTATTCGATGTGGCCTTCTGCAAGAATCTTTTTTCGCCAATGATCTCCAGGTCCGTCTCTTCTTGGCCCGGATCTGGGTTTGCAAAATGACACTTGTACACAAAATAGCAACGCAACTGTTGATCCTTCTCACCAGGAAGATGGCTTCCCGAACGAAAAGTCTCCACTCGGTAGCTGTTCTTGCCTGTTGATGGATCGACGTACTTCTCGTCGATTCGCTGCTCGTACCTTGGTCCCTCAATCACACTGACACCAGGCTTGCTCGTGTCTATGTACACTGCGTGGTCAGCAGCTTCTTTGTCGAGCCGTATTTCCAGACGCCCATCATCTCGTGCGAAAGCTGCTATCTTTCCAGCATATAACGATAGGATATGATTGACAATTGCCGGCACCGTTTCTGTTTGGAAGTACATGTCGTCGATGCCAAGCTCGTTGTAGAACCAATTGGTCTCGGACTCGACAAATTCCGGAGGAATGAAGCCTTTTTCCTCGATCTGGTCCATGACTAGCACGGAGAAGTCAGCTGGGTATCATCTAAAATTCGCTCGGTGGTTCTCGGAACCTACCCTGATCCATCTGCAGCTCCTTGCCCTCGAACTTGGGTGCAACATAGCCAGAATCTTCCTCGTGTAGGATTCGATGATGACTCGAACCAGGAACACTCAGATGCGTCGGTTGAGGCGAGGGTTGCCGGCCTGGAGTCCGGACCACATGCTCTAGTAATTTATTATGAATGCCGTTCTGCGGAACTTTCTCTTGTGCGTGTTGTTCTTGTGGTTCTGCACTCGGCATTGGTTCACTTCGTGGTAATTCGATTGCATGAGTTCCATTACGATCTTGCTCCATAGCCGTCAAGGAGGGCACTCGATGGAGCCTGTAGTAAGATGCGAGAGGAATTGCCTTAAGAGGAGGCCAGAACGTGCCGTTAGAGGTCAATTCTTTCGGCGAAGAATGCAGGTCTATTTCGGTAGCAGGAACGTAGTCGGGGACGAATTTTGTGGTTGACAATGGCTGATCATCTATTGTCGGGGTACAATTTACATTGTTCGTCTCGTCGAAAAGTTGGAAGCGGTCAATCTGCGTATTAATGTCGAGCTCCCCCGCCTCGGCTGGAGCCGGCCGTTGGAGATCAGGGACCATGATGGGGTGCGATAAGGCAGACCTGCCAAGGAAGGAGCTGCCGCCCGGTAATAATCAGCCTCAGCTACTGAAAACAGTACCTGTTTATTATTATATGAGGCCTTTTGTTTTAGTGACTTTTGAACAGGGTAATTACTAAATACAGCGCTTCAAAGGACCAAGGACCAGCGTTCAGAAACGCAGAGTCTTTGTGCGCATCAAAAGATTCAATTCAATAAGGTATATGGACCATGCAACCAGGACGGGAATGTTACACGAGCTTCATGGCAAGACCACCCCATATTTATAAGGCATCGCAAATAGCAGACGGCCACCGTCGTCACTTCTCCATCACACGAGTTGTTCACATTGCCCATTTGAGTTTACCCAAGTATCTCGCACCCCCTTCTAGGATGGAAACTTTGCGACCCTGTTGCAGCTAGGCGTCTCCAACCCAGCCTAAACGGGAGTTTCATCAGAGTTTTCAGACACTTGACAGCCAGGTACGAACAGCTAAGCCAGATTCTGGGGCAGCACTGTGACGTACTGCTGCGCTTAAGTAAAGCGACAGCCGAACAGCCCTTGCATTTCCCTCCTATTCTCCTTAGTCGATCGTAAGAAGTAGGTAGCGCTTTGAGACTTCAACCCTGTGGATCGTGAGGTCTCAGCGTTGTGCACGAAGCACGCGACATAGACCATGATTGCACGTTATGCCCGAAATTCAGTAACTCATGGCTAGCACGGTCAGTCAGCATCACCCTATTTTTTTAGATAGCCGCATTTCCTTCAGACTATCAGATCAAGGGCGGAGAGAAAAGTTTGCCCGTTGCCGCTACCCCGGATTCTTATCGGATGCGGGTGTACTAACTGGTGTATTCTGCACGCTCGGATCTTCCCTGTCATTTCAGCTCTTCTGAGCCATAGGCCTCGAAACCAAAACGCTCCATCCTATCGGCTTTCTCCAATACGGAATCCGTTTGATCTGTCAAGTATTTCTCCAGTCGTTTTCGGATGCTAAAATCGCTCACGGCCAATATCCGCACCGCGAGCTGCGCAGCGTTCATGGAGTTGTTGATAGCCACCGTGGCAACAGGGCATCCTCTCTGTTCGTAGTCAGCACTTCGACACAGAACAAAAGGTTGACAACAATGAAACGAATTCGACGAACGGGCATTTGAGCGATGCTTAGAAGACTGTCCATGCCATCGAGAACACTACCCTTTACAGGTATGCCAATGACCGGAAGCGGCGAGATAGCAGCAATCATCCCAGGCAAATGGGCTGCACCCCCAGCAGCGGCGATGATGACTTTGATGCCATTTGATGCTGCCGTTTGGGCAAATTCGAACATTCTACTCGGCGTCCGATGCGCTGACGTGATTGTGACGCTATAGTGAATCTCAAGCTCTTTTAGTAGATTGATTCCAGGAGCGAGCACAAAGCGATCCGAGTCTGAACCCATAGTAATCGCAACCAAGGGCGACTTAGCGTTGCTTGAGTGGTGCGATGACGCTTTCGGAACAGAAAGTTGGGTCGTGGTTGTCAGAGCTGTGGTTGGATTCATCCTTTCTCCCCGAATACGATCCACGAGCTTGACAAGTGGGTTGATCCGATTTTCGGCTCCTGTCATGGAACTCGCTAAGACAGTGACATGACCCATCTTCCGTCCAGGTCTGGCGTCCCCTTTTCCGTACATGTGAAGTCTTGCCCCTGGGATTGACAAGGCTTGTTGAGCCGCTACGAGATGCGAGCTTGTTTGCGCTCCCCCGAGGATATTGAGCATAATGGCGGAAGTATGAATGTCAATGCAACAAAGACTTTCTTCAGGTATTGGTAATCCAAGTATAGCTCTGATGTGGGCGTCGTATTGTGATATGGGGCAGGCTTCCATGGTATAATGACCCGAGTTGTGAGGCCGAGGAGCAATCTCGTTGATCAATAACCCCCCTAACTCTATGAGCTTCGCGATGTAGATTGATTTTGACCCTCAGACTCACCATCTTCCAGTAAAAACATCTCAACTCCAAACACGCCTTTCCCCCAAAATCCCGCAACGGCGCGTCTAGCTAAGCCTTGCGCCTTTTGCATGACCACAGCTGAAACGTTTCGCGCAGGTGCGTAAACCAGCTTACAAATGTTGTCTTCATGGACCGTTTCAGCCACGGGAAAGGCCATGGTCGCAGTCTCCCAGTCACTCGTAGCCTCATCCTGTATCTTGACGACCATAACCGCGAGCTCTTTTGTAAAATCCGCCCATTTCTCAGCGTATAAGGGTCGGCCTCGTAGCGTGGCCAGGCCTGTGCGTATTTCAGGTGCAGATCTGATCGGGTAGTTTCCCCGTCCGTCGTAGGCTTCTGTCCTCGACTTGAGCATGAATGGGTATCCGAGTTGCTCGGCGACTTCTTCTAGCTCTTCAATGCTATGTTTTTCCATAGGGACAGAGTGCGCAGTAGATATTTCATGTTCGAGGAGATACTGTTTCTGATGGTACTTGTCCTGAATAACTCTTATGGTCTTCCAGCTTGGCTGAACCTCGACCTTAGTACCTCCCACCAATCTCCAGTCTTCTCTTACTGTCGTCCCTGTAGACAATTCCTCGAGCACATCTGTGTCGACATGCTCAATCTCCACTGTCAAAACATCGCACTCTTTTGCCAATTGACGGATGGACGAAGGGTCAGTGAAAGACCCGGTAACATGATTAGGGTGAGCATTGATCTGCTTTGCTGGGGAGCTTTCAGCATCCAATGTCACCACCTTGACATTGAGCCGGTTGGCAGCCTCGGTCAGCATGCGACCCAGCTGGCCCCCCCCAAGAACGCCAATGGTTTTGTCCATTCTAACTTAGGATGTTGTGAACAAAGTGCAATAATATCACAAAACAATTCGATTGTAAGATTTTGGCGCAAAGCACGTGATGTTATAAAAACAATTACTAACGGGAACTTCAATTATGGAATGGCCGATTGCTCAGACCTTCGCTGCAACCCTATGGTACTGATTTCTACTCATCAAACCAGTGAACACGCGCTATGTTGCGATGTACCTCCATCAAGATAATATCATCTGTTGGTTGGACACAGACAGTAATGTGAGATATTTACGAAGCTTAAGGACTGGGTTGGACGTGGCTGTATTGAAGTCTGCTGTTTAAAGACTTTCCAGCATACTATGGTTACGACACCATGGTTACGACATTGGTGTTGGAAGCATCAGACATATCTGGCTAGTCTTGCGCAGGCTACAGAAAATTGACACATCATTCCACAGCTCAGACCTGCAATCTTATCTCATTGTCATTAATTATTTATACAGAATGCAGGTACCGAAGAAGCAACCAACAAATAAGCGCTCTGCCGGCTTTGTTCGGATCGCCTCCCGGGCCAAAGCCCTGGGCATTCCTGGGGTAGGATCGGGCATGGCTCCAAGCCCCATGGGCACCTATTGCTCCGCTGGATCTGGGGTGCAGGGCGACAACGCCTGCAGCAGTGCAGCATCGACTTTCACTTCTACAAGGCAATCACTGCTCCTTTTCGGCACCCCGGACATACCTTATTGATATTAGTCTTTTGGTAGACACTCTGGAGGCTACCAATAGTGTGCCCAGCACCCCATGGGGGGCTCGTGTGTACACGTTCCTGGGTTGAGAAACCTTCAGCCCCGAGTTTCCCAAATTACCTACCTTGGCATTCTTCTCCCCCTGTGCCGACCACGCATAACCATCCACGTCAGCACATATTCTGTTACAGGGCTACCAGCGGCATCCGATTGCCTTACCCTTGCAACAACGTGCGCTGGCTCCTCGCGTTAGGCTTCCAGCATCCTTCCAGCATCCTTCCAAGATTATTCTGGCGGTGAGATCGGCTTCCGGGAATTGAGCTGTCGTTTTCCCTGGCATTCTTCATTTCGTTTCCTTACAGCTCTCTGCATCCTAATTATTCATGGGACCTGTCATAAAGCTGACGATCTGCTATCTTGAATTCTTCTTTTTCGTTAAAGCTATCTGAAAATATCGTTCAGCTATTGCTGCTGCTCGTTCCCTTGCTTCCTGACCACAAACTCCACTCTTTATCGATCAGGGTAATCAGTCGTTACTAAGGCCAATTATTCGGACTACTAAAAGATCACTCTATTGCTCCGTAAGTGTCTTGTCCCTACTTTCGTTGGGCCTATCTAACATAAGAATAGCTCATACCAAGATCGCAACCCAGATAAGCTGCGAGACTATCATCTACCCATATCTTATACATCTGGTCCGAGCCTCCTCATGACTTCTTCGATTCCTCAAAGTCGGCCCCGGTTGTCCCTCGCCAGTCCCAGTACGTTCAGTCGAGACCTCTCAGTCGCCATGCTGGCCTCGCCTCGACCAAAATTCACCCTTCCGGTAGACCCTCGATCAATCGATCAGCAACCACCCCCACCCCCACCATCGCCTGTGGGTTTCACAGCCTCGTCGAACGAGTGGATATCTCATAAAAATAAGCCAGTAGCCATGTTCTTGTAGTGACTGTTCAGGGGACGTGGCGTTTGCTTTTGTATAATTGGGCCTGTGGATCAGTCCGTTCGGTTCTATGCACACTATCTGGGATGGTGATCCGAGATGATTACAACATAGCCCAGTAGAGCCGTCTGTATATCTCGTTTTTAATAAAAATTCTTTACTTCGTAACCATGTACTCAGCAGATGGATGTAATTGATGAATCTTACACTTCCGATCTTGCCTCGCCACTCTTAACCGTACGCTGTTGTTTTTCTCCCTCTTCAATGTCTCCACATTGTGCCCGTTCATTGGTCCAAGAGACTTCCAGGCATCTGTCGATCTACTTTTGTCAAGCGGTATCTAGCTGTTGTTATCGGAACTGTTGTGTTTAGGCCTTGACGCTCGTCTACGTGGAAATTTAGAGTACCCTTTCGAATGTTCTGGCATCAATGAGCAGGTTGTTGCTTAGAAACCCAAGTGGTTATTATCGTATAAACAGATATAAACTTGAGTTGTTCTCATGACGATGCTGCCTGCGAAAGAAGATAATAAAGCCCATAGAGTATAGTTGTCACTGACAGTATGACTTGGCGACGAAGTGACAAGGAAGATGTCTTGTAAAACATTCACTGACGAAAGGGTTCCAGAAAACTTCGCAATTATGCTTATGAGGATAGACATAGGGAAACATCAAAAAACTATGAGATGGATCTCACTCTCGCAATAAATTATGTAGATGGAGCTAGACTGTAATTTACATCAAAGCTCAGGTTAAGAGCTTGAACATATCTAATCTTTAGTGGTATCCTTGCTCGCCACCGTTTTATAGACTTCGCATTGTTGATAAATTCTCATCTTGAAGTGAACTCTCGTAGAAGATGCAAGCTACTGTAGCCGGATTATCGACATGGCTCCCTCTGAGGCGTACAACTCGCTCCTCCCTTCCCAGATCTCAGACTCACGGCCCACCTCATCTTCCGCAAAACCATCCTGTATCGTACCTATCCCCCACCATGCCAACCTCGATCGCAGCTCCCAAGCCTCACAGTCATGGACTCACGAATCACCCAAAAAGCCCCAACTCGAATTAGCAAGGATGCGGCAGTAACACATCAACGCCCCCCAATCTCTGCGCCCCAACCGACATGATTGGGATTTCAAGGCGTTTGTCGCAATCAAGATGGCAACGGAGCCTCAAGCGATAATGTTGAAAAGATAGGTTTAGAGGCCGTTGAAAGATCATCTGACGTTGGAGGATTATGAGACCGGGGATGGGACGTCTTTGGACTTGGGTATGGATATGGAAGATTGGAATGGGCTGAAATGGGGTTTGCGAGTAGGGTTCTGCTAATGCGGACGATAACATTTGCTGCTTTGGAGCTTAAGATACCAGCTTCGACGTTCGCAGGAGTGGCTGGATTACAGCACTGGATAAAGTAGGGGTTTCTCCTATTCTAGAGTTTCACTTTGGAAGAGTTTTAAGAGCCGGCAATTTTTGTACCCCAGTTTAAGACTTGATGAGCGGTTTCCCATCTTGCTGTATCTAATATTCGCGGCCTGGGAAGGACTTTTAGGTAGGATTACTTGGTATTTGATCTGGAAAAATGCCCGGCTGTAGAGAGTTGAGTAAAAGTGAAACGATCCATAACATAGGCTTGCAGATACGAGCAGTGGAGATGAGTAGAAATTGTGTCTTTACACACAGAAAACCACGTACCGGTAAGCACTACCAGGTCGACTTATATCAGCTTAAGTGGCAGCTCGAGGCAAGAAAAACCCGATCCATGTCTTCTATCTTCCACTTAGCCATGTTCCACTTGGTTTTACAACTGAACGAATATTGTATTATAGCCTTTCGAGAGTTCGATCAAAGATGTCAAAGTGAGATATGCGCTTAGTATGGAATACAAGGCAGCCCACTACCTCAACCAATTTGAATTCCTTTGATGCCCTAAACCTCCCGATGTCTGGATACGCGGGTACCTACTGACCCCTGCGCCGTTGCAGATTTCCGGGACCAACGCCATCTCCAACAACCATAACGTTCAGTTTTCTCTTGGGGAAAACAGCAATTATTCATGTTCCTAGTGCCGCAATGGCTCAACCAAAGTCACGGATGCCACCACAGACACCCAATTCAGTCCAGCAACCATTACTAGCTACGCAAGATGAGCTTTCAGATGACTCCGAGGGACTCGATAGCGATGACCCCATGGAGAAGGACGAGACTGAGGTGGAGCTTGAAAAGCTCGTCTTCGGTGATGATGCAGGGTTTCACGAGGGTTTAAAATCCTACAACGAACATGCTTTTCCCACAAAGCTAGAATCGAATGCGGAAGACCAGCGAAACGCTGCGCAAGTCTCAGATGAAGAGCAAGCCTTACAAGGTGTTGATGATGCGGATGTACGTACTCTGGCCATGCTACTTGCCTTGCTCCCAGTAACAAGATACTCACAGAGGCGCTAGCTCTTTTTCCTTGATTCTGCACCTTCGGCGAATCTAAACACAGACCTGGTGCTTGCGCAAACCTTGGAGGACGATGAGCAAGACGCATCTCACTATCAGCAAGCTGCGGCATGGATCGATAGCGAAGATGAGCACATTGTCGTTTCATTGGCTTCTAATCCTAGGCTACGTAAGTTACGGCTCACTGAGTCTGAAGACCTTGTCAATGGCAAAGAATACACCAAGCGGCTACGACGACAATTCGAACGATTGTATCCCGTACCCGAATGGGCAAACCCTGCTGCAGTCCAAAAAGCCTCTCCAAGAAAACGGAGGCGGACTTCAGGCTCCCCGAATAGCTCGGACGAAGACGTATCCGCGGACGACATGTCCATCAACCCCGATGATCTCTCCGCCCAACCGCTAGCCAAGCTCCTTCAGTCAACCACGGGATTCATCCAGCCCACAGTGTCCACCGGTTCTTCTGCTCGAAAAAGGCTTCGTCCCGAAGTCATTGACATTCAACGCACCAAAGATGTTAGCGGCGTTCAACCCGTAAGCTTCCCACAACCCTCACCCCATTCCACTACACCTAGGAAACTAATCACCCAAAAGTCTGCAATCACATCCCTTGCATTTCACCCCTCGAACCCCCTCCTCCTCACCTCCGGTCCCTCCTCCACCCTCTCCCTCCACCACGTCTCCCCCCATCCTCCTCAACCGAACCCCCTCCTCACCTCTCTACACATCCGTCGCAACCCCCTCACCACCTCGGTCTTCCTCCCCACTCAAGGAAACAAAATATTTTTCAGCGGCCGTCGGCGTTACTTCCATGTCTGGGACTTGCAAACCGGGAAGATTGAAAAGGTATCGAGGGTGTATGGCCATCAGGATGAGCAGAAGAGCATGGAGAGGTTTAAATTGAGTCCGTGTGGGCGGTGGATAGGGCTTGTGGGGAGCGGGAGGAAAGGTGGAGGTTTGATCAATGTTTTGGATGCGGGCACTCGCCAGTGGGTGGCTGAAGTACGCGTAGAGGGAAAAGGAGGGGTTGCGGATTTTGCCTGGTGGGGCGATGGGAATGGCATGGTAATCATTGGAAAAGGCGGTGAGGCCGTGGAGTGGGATGGACGGGAAAAGATAGTTGTGGGACGTTGGGTTGACGAAGGAGCAGTGGGTACAACGGTAGTCGCCTTGGGCGGGAAAGGAACCGGAGCCCAAAGCCTTGGCGCAGACAGGTGGATCGCCGTCGGAAGCTCCAGCGGCATCGTCAACATCTACGACCGCCGAACCTGGGATTCCTCTATTCCAGCCACCCCAAAACCTGTCCGAGCGTTCGACCAACTGACCACGCCAACAAGCCATCTGGAGTTCTCGCCTGACGGGCAGGTGTTGGTGATGGCGAGCCGGTGGAAGAGGGATGCGTTGCGGCTGGTGCATTTGCCGAGTTGTACCGTGTATCGGAACTGGCCGACGAGCTCGACGCCGCTGGGGAGGATCACGGCCGTGGCGTTTGCGCCGAACTCGGAGATGTTGGCGGTGGCGAATGAGCAGGGGAAGATTCGGTTGTGGGAGATTAGGAGCTAGTATAAAGCTTTCGAATTACCATATTCAACCAAGCTAACCCACATGAAAGGATATTGCCCACGAGGTAAGCTGTATGTAATCTATCCTCTATACGTCCCTACTACAGTATACTCCACATTATGTCGTTATTTGGTTTATACATCGATCATATCGATCACATTCATCACACCCATCACGATCTATGACAGTCCCTTGGCATTTTTAATCCCCACCAAGTTCCCATCTTTGACCCTCTTGATCGTTAATGCTGCAATTAACGCCGCCCCCACGCCTGACCCATCCTCCGCCGGCCTGATATCGACCTTATCCTTCTCCCCTTTCTTCCAGTCCAAAATCTCCCTCAAAGCCACTGCGCCCCTAGCCTTGAAATGCGGGTATTTGTTGAATACGCTTCCATCCGCCCCGACATGGCAGGCTTCGATATTCTTCTTTTTGCAAATAGCTGCCACACCGCAGGCGGAGAGTCTGGCGGACCGAGTGCCGATGAGCTCTGCCAGACGACGGCAGAGCTCGAGTTCGGGTTTGTTGGCGGTGATGTTGAGGGTTTTGTGCATGAGGTCGGCGGTTTCGGAGAGGTTTTCGAAGGGGTCTTCTTCAATCATACTCAAAAACGACGAGTCGAGGGTATACGCTTTGTGTAGCTTGCTGATGTCCTGGCCCTCAAAAATCTTGACCCCTTTATTTTGATGCAGGTCAACGAGAGCGAGGCGAAACAGCTCACCAAGATAGAGACCTGCGATCATTTTCTCAAAGGCTTGTTGGCCAGGGCGGGGGGAGTCATTATCGACGATTATATCGTAGGGGGTACGTGGGAGGACAACGTGTTCGTTGTCGAAGGCGCCGTATTCACAATTAATGGCGATGGGCATGTCGGGGGGAAGGTTGTAATGGGCGATTTTAGGGACGGAGCCACAATTCTCCATGTAGGCGGCGTTGCAGCCTGTACCAAAAATGCAGCCGATTTTGGTCGCATCGTCTGTATAGGCTGAGGCGATAAGAGTTCCGGTTGTATCGTTGATGAGGGCGCTGAGCTTGACCGGGATTTTTCGTTTTGCAAGAGCGGCTTCAAATTGGCCAGCGACGTCTTTACCTTCCACACCCGCAATGTCGAAACCTTTGGTCCACCGTTGCAGAACGCCATGGTCTATGTACTCCTGAGTTGCAGGGAAAGAGAAGGTAAAGCCGAGAGGGATTTTGTCTAGTGTTTCTAGGTCCTCAACTTCGTGGTGATATTCAATGAATTGTTGAAGGCAGTCAGCAATATATTCCCAGAGCTCCTCCGAGTCCCCTGTTTTCAACTCTTCTGGCATTCGGTATTTAGACTGTATGATCTCAAATTCACCCTTCTCTTCCGGTAAGATAATCTCGCAGACACGGAGATTGGTACCACCCATATCCAAGGCCAGGAAAGTGCCCTCCTCGTACCCGGTAGGGAATCCCATCACCCAGGTAGGGTTCATTGGCTGTCACATTAGCCATCAGCATTACACATCTCAGCTTGTTACTGCTTACAATGCTGCCTCCTTGGACGCTGAGACCTAAATTGACCGTTAGGGCAGTGTTGATGAGTAAGACAGGATGCAGCCAGGACTTGCCCTTTTCCAGCTCCTTGACAAAATGATTCGTCACTTCTTTCAGCTTGGCTTGGTCCACAGTGAATAGCCTTTCTAGCTCCTTGATCTGGTCTAGAAGATCTTTTGGCACATCGGCCATAGACCCTGGTATTGACTATTCAGAAAGACACCAGCGCAGCACCCACGACTGACTGACATACCTCGGCGGGAAGGCTGTCGCCTAGGAGGAAGTACGACCATCTTGCCCTTTTTCTAGGGTTCCTGGTGATAAAAGACAGGCAGCGCTGGGTGCCGTTGGATTGAGATTTTGGATAAGTTCTGAGCGACTTTAACAGGCTTGGGTAACGTTGCTGTAATTGAACCGGCGAACCTGTACTCTTGCAATCAGCCAGATAGTGCTTGAGGGTATGTTCAATAAATTGAAACAATGCTTCTTCAAACTGCCTTCGGCTCCCTTCCACTCAACAATTTCGCAGTAACCATTCCACACGCACCTTTGGATGACGATTGTCGGTATACGGACTGAGTAGATGATATGATAGCAAATGGAAGAATCAAAAGGATTTTTAATTCAAGACAGATTCCGGTGAAGGTGTGGTCCATGTTCAAAAACGAACAAGCTCACGTGATTACGTGACCGTAAGGCTGAACCCTTACTCATATATAAGGTTCCGCATAGTACGCCGTATTACCTTAGTTAGCTCTGATTGCCGTTGGTCTTGCCTGCGTGATTCAAGGGCTTATATTCCTCTACGTAGCTTCATCCCAGGTCTACGGAGGTACACAGAATCTCCAACAGACAGGTGATCCTGGCTTGTTGAGGTAGGGTTAGGAGCAACACCGATAGATTCGTTGAGAAAGCGCCATTTCGGGACTCCTTTCCTAAGAATAGACATTACAGTATGTACGGAATACAGTATTCCGTACCTTATTTGATGACCTTATTCGAGCCTCATTCTTAAAAGAATTCTAGAGTTCCAGAGTTGCAGATTGGCCATGATCTAGTGGCTCTCATTGGCTCCCTCATCTTTCACGCTAAGCCAATTGATCTCAAGACCTGCAGGGAATGACGTCGGGTTTAGCGCCGTCACAAACTCCTTTGCTCACTTACTTTGGGCTTTAAGGTATCATCTGCGTCTTTCATTGTTCTTTCTCTCTCCACAATACAACACTCTCTTGCGTTGTCGGTCGGCCACTACGCGTCGGTTTGGTGACTTGAGCCTTGCGAAATCAACTGCGAAACTTCGTACTTGTCTTTAGTTCACCCTTGTAATAAGTGTCTGCTTTTGCAGGCTGGTAAATTCACTTCGTGTATGATTGATTTGTTCAATCTTCACGGCAACTGCGACTATACTGCGACCGTACTGAGGAAGGCTCAACCAACATGTCCAACACTACTTCGGCTCCCGCAGCGACAGACACCGCCACCTTCTATGGTGCTCTCAATGGCGGCTCTGGAAAGGGGGCCCAACAGGAGGGTCAATCGGTCTCGACCTTCTTTGCCTCAGTGGCCACGGGTGCCACCATATTTGGCTTTCAATTCGCCGTCTTCTTACTCCTCAGGACGAGATTGTCTAGAGTTTAGTAAGAATCAACCTCATGTCTTCCCTAGGTGCTCCTGCTAATACTTGCACAGCGAGCCGCGCACCTATCTCGTGCCAGATCGTATACGGACCAACCCAGCACCGAACGGCCCCTGGCAGTGGCTCATTCCTGTATTCCGGACCAACACACATGATTTTATCCAGAAATGTGGACTGGATGCCTACTTCTTCCTCCGCTATTTACGCATGTTGCTCAAAATCTTCATACCAGCGGCTCTCATCATTGTTGTAATCCTTGTCCCACTGAACAAGGTCAGTGGCCGAGGGTCAAGCTTCGCCACAGGTATTTACGGAAACAGCACGACCTACAGCAATGTCACCGGCTTGGACCAGCTCGCCTGGGGCAATGTAAGGCCAACTCAGAACAACCGATACTGGGCGCATCTTATATTGGCTGTACTCCTGGTGATCTGGGTCTGTTTCACATTCTGGGATGAACTTCGAGGATACATCCGTGTACGACAAGCCTATTTAACATCGCCCGAACACAGGATCAAGGCGTCAGCGACGACTGTGCTAGTCACCGGGATACCCCATAAGTGGTTGACTTTCGAAGCTCTCGATGGACTTTACGACGTTTTCCCGGGAGGTATCCGCAACATCTGGATAAACCGGAATTATGACGCGCTGAGCGACAAAGTCCAACTACGTAACGCTACAGCTGTGAAACTCGAAAAGGCGTACACGGCTCTCATTCGGAATGCCAAGAAGGCTTATTTGAAGCGTGTTAAGAAGACAGGCGAGCCAAATATGATTGACGCATACTACAAGGCCCGAGCTGAAGCTAGAGCTAAAGCGAAGAAAGGACAGGCCGGTGGGATTGCCGACGAAGGTGGAATCAGTTCTGGCGACCCACATCAAGTACACCATACGCTCGATGAGGCTTTGGCAGAATCATCATCTCCAGATCGCGATCGACCTGCTTTGCCGGCCTATCCTCGACGAATTTGCAGTAGGATCGTCGTTCCAGATGAATCTGATTATGATGCCATCCGGGACGGAAACCGACGTACCATCGTTTCCAGCGAACCAGCCCCAGGTGTATCCCAAATACCTCAAAACCATTCTCGTCGGCTAAATCGTTCAGAAGGCCTTTGGCCTCTCCATCATCGTCGCCATGCCTTGCGTCAGAGCACGGCAAACTCTGAAGTGAAGCCAGAGAAATGTGCGACTCCTCCGGAAGAGGACGAATTTCCCCTCCGGGCGACTGAATCTGCCTCTAACGAACCCGCCTATCTGGGACCCGGAGCTCAAGAATCAGCGCCTCACGAAGCCGATCCTGAAAAGAAATGTGTTGAATTTGCTGTACAGATGCACCCGAAGGAATTGGACGCAAGGCCTCCTTGGGAAGAGGATGAGGACGATGGTGAGCCCACGTGGAAGAAATATCTTCGGCAGAAGGACCGCCAAACTATGAGACTCCCTATTCATCGGTGGATGCCATCATTGCCACTAATAGGCAAGAAGGTCGACACCATCGATTATTGCCGGGAAGAATTGGCTCGGCTTAACGTCGCGATTGAAGAGGACCAGAGGGATCCAGAAAAGTTTCGACTCATGAATTCCGCATTCATACAATTCAATAACCAGGTTGCCGCGCACATGGCTTGCCAGGCCGTCAGCCACCACTCGCCGAATCAAATGACCCCTCGTCTGGTGGAAATCTCTCCAGAGGATGTACTTTGGGACAACATGTCTCTTAAATGGTGGGAATCATACCTACGTACTGCAATAGTGACATTGTTGATCATCGGGTTGGTCATCGGATGGGCTATCCCAGTCACTTTTACTGGTCTACTCTCTCAAGTGCGCTACTTGTCAACGACTTTCCCATGGCTGGCTTGGCTCGGACGGACGCCGACGCCAATACTAGCAGTCATCCAGGGTGTATTGCCACAGGCACTCCTGGGACTGCTTCTTTACCTTCTCCCCATGATTCTACGCATCTTTGTAAGGTTCCAGGGTAATCGTACAGGCACGGCAGTAGAACTGTCGGTGCAGAACTATTACTTCTTCTTTTTGTTTGTGCAGGTGTTCCTCGTGGTCTCGATCTCGTCTGGAATCACGACCGTCATTCAACAAATCACGAAGTCCCCCCAGAGCGTGCCGTCGATACTAGCACAGAATCTACCGAAGGCTTCGAATTACTTCTTTTCTTATCTGTTGCTGCAAGCATTGTCCACGAGCGCCGGAGCTCTTATGCAGATCTGGGGTCTAATACAATGGTTCATAATCGCACCACTGTTTGACAATACGGCAAGACAGAAATGGAGACGGCAGACCGGCCTACCAATTATCAGCTGGGGTACATTTTTCCCAGTCTTCACGAATTTGGCTGCCATAGGTTAGCAGTGTCCTCATCTTACCCGAAATAATCATTGAGCTAACATTATGTCAGGATTGATTTACTCCGTGATCTCACCTCTAATCCTGGTCTTCTGCATAGTGACTTTCGGCCTTTTCTGGATCGTCTACCGATACAACACTCTCTACGTTACGAAATTTCGCCTTGATACTGGTGGCTTGCTCTTCCCCAAGGCAGTCAACCAGTTGTTCACCGGTTTATACGTTATGGAGCTGTGCTTGATTGGCCTGTTCTTTCTTGTCCGTGATGTCGATTCGTATGGTAACGCAGTGGGAACGCCTTGCAAAGGTCAGGCTATCGTCATGATCGTTGTTCTCATTGGTACCATAATTTTTCAATGGCTTCTTAATGCCTCCTTTAGTCCATTATTCAGATACTTGCCCATTACTTTGGAGGACGAGGCGGTTGAGCGGGATGAACTTTTTGCACTAGCTCACGAAAAACGCTGGAACCATCTTGAAAGGGAGCACGAGGGGCTGAACACCATTGAGACTCCCGCAGAGGGTGAATGTCGTTCCGAGAAAGCAGCTTGGCAGGCAGAGGAAATTGGAGAGCAAGATATAAGAGCATCTAAAGACCAAAGCAGCGAGTCAGACCCTTGCGCCAGAGAATCCGGAGAGCGTCAACAAAGTTCGGAAACTGATCTCTGCGGCATCAGGAATTTCGAGGAATGGGAACCACGTGCTAGAAAATATGACGGCAAAAACGATCCTGGAGAGATTCAAAACACTTCTGAAACCGATCTTTATGGCGTCAGTACATCCGGAGATCGTCGCCGACGTAAGAACAGACGTGAATACTACAAGCATCTCGAAGAGCGACAACAACATGCTTGGGAAGATCATGCGAAGTACGTTGAAGCTCGCAATGGAATACCTCAAATAGGAGGCAGAGACCATGGTTGTGATGGCAATAACGACCAAGCTGATTTCGGAGATGGTCGATCGAGTGCGGAACCAGAACAAGGCTCTGCAGTGATCAAACACCCTAATCCTACCGGCAGTGATGGCTACGATCATTCTGGAGAGCTCCAACCTAGTTTTGAATCAGAACAGGGCTCGGTAGTGATCAAACGCCCAGATCCTGCAGGTAGCGACGACCGCGATGGCTCCGGAGACCGCTTTGAAAGTGCCGAAGAACAAAAAAGCTCAGTGATGGTGAAAGGCCTAAGTTCTGACGGTGCTCATGTTCCCACAGCGCCCCAAAATAGTCTCGGATCAGGAGAGAGTGCCATAGAAGCATGGGGCCTACATGATGACGGACCTCGACCATTGTTAAGAGCTTTAGGCTATACTCCGCAAAGTGCCGAAGGGGAACCAGGTATGGCGGGAGTAAACGACCTTAGTGACAACGGACCTCGGTCGTTGTCAAGAGCAATGAGATATCCATCACTCAGTAAGCCCACGCCGAAGAAGATGGGCTGGGCAGAACGATCGCGCAAAGACTGGGCTGCACGATCCCCAAGGTTCGCACACACGTACGAAGTCCGCGAGCGTAAGCATACACGTGTATCCACAGATGTGGAAGAACAGAGTACCGACCGTCTTGGCCGAGCTCTGTTTTCAGATATCAAAGACGAACTTGAAGACCTTACTGTCGAGGAGCGCGATAAGTTGGTCCAACACGCATTTCAGCACGAGGCATTGAGGTCTAAGAGACCGGTGATCTGGATCCCCAGGGATGAGCTAGGTGTTAGCGACGACGAGATCTATCGATGCCAAAGATTCTCAAAGCACGTCTGGATCAGCAACCATTGTGCAGGTCTGGACGGCAAGGGAAGCGTGGTGTTTGCACGGGGCCCACCGGACTTTGATGAAATAGACTTGATTGAGTTGTGAGGGGACAGGATGATGAGGGTGACGTTGGTGGAAGGTGTACTATTATGCAGGATTATCGTTGTCCCAAGCCTCGTGGGTTGCACTTTCCTTCGTTCTATTTATCATTATGGAGGCATTGGCGGAGTCTTATTAGCAGCATTATCATCACCTATACCCAGGCGTCCTTGGTCGGACCTGCCCTTGTTCTGTATTATTATGGGGGCATTAGTGGACGGTGTATTATTAGTAGAATTATGATTATCCCAAAACTCCTTGCATCACGCTTTTCATGCTTCTGCATGAACGTAGGAGAGCAATAGAGATTGCCTGTTGGAATTTCCGAAGATGGAATAGATGATGCCATTGGGCAAGCTCACCACGTTTTAGCTTTTTGCGAGGGCAGTATGGGAAATTTGCGGTCACGGCTTTGGAATCCATGTGCTGGCTAGCAGGCACGAAAGAAGCGGAGAGAGGCCTGTAGGCTGTGGGGTCAGCGCTTGAAGGCGAGTATGCGTCGGAAGGAATCGATAATCTTAGATCGCTTTTGCTTTAATTCAGATTGTACCATGGGCTGGCTCAGCAGTGACCGAAGATGTTTGATATCAAGAGCCCAATAATGCACATGTATCCAGTAGTATCAAGCCTGTCCCGGTGTCACGACAGTAGCTAGCTCTTCTTGCCGATATACTGACATATAAATGCCTCAACCGATTACAACCTCCCTATACCCAATCAACCCCCATAATAGACTTCGGCCCACCCCCCTCGCATCGGCATCCTCATCATCACCCATCTCCCTCCCCCACTGCTGCCGCCTTTTCCCCCAGCTCAACCACCCACCCACCCCACGCAACACATACCTAAACAGCGTCACGCATCCGCCTTCGCACCCATCGGCGGGTATTCGGCCCCCGCGACATCGACTTTCGGCTCGCAGGTGCACCATTCGTCGGCCGGGTAGGCGGTCATGACGTTGGGGATGTGGGAGCCGCAACCCCACCAGGTTATTTTTTCTGAGGCGGGGGGGTTAGTTTGTGGTGGGTGGAGAAGGGGGCTTGATGAGAAGGGGGGGTGGTTGGGGGGGTGTTTAAGAGGGGATTAAAGGAGGAGAAAGGGTGTTTGGGATCGGATCGAAATGGCACCAAGAATATGGGAATGAGGGAGATGATTTTTCTTCAAGGCGTCTTGTCTCGGGGGTTATTGGCCCCATAAGCAATCGGGCACAAGTTGAAGGGGACGAGAATACATTTTCGGGGTAAGAAAATATCAAATAAAACTTACGGCAGTTCTGACACGTGGCTTTCTTGCACATCGTTGCCTTTTTTTTTATAATATTATATACAAGATTCGACTCTCTTTGTTGACAGTTGACGCTGGGTTTTCTGGTAGATTTGGTAAGGGAGGTGGGGTGGAATTTATGAGGGAGATGCGGGAATACGGGAACTTTTTTAAAAGTTGGGATGAAGGGATGGATTTTTCGAGGTCGCCGATCAGTCGGGAGGGTTAACGGCGACCTGGGGATTGGGGGATTTACGGGTTAGGGATTCGGGGGTTAGGGAATTAGGGATTAGGGATATGATGTGTATGTAGTATGGCATGGGATGGTGTTTGCAAATTTACCAAGAATGGGCATTTGCGCACACAAGCGATTTGTCCTAAAGAGGATGTGCCGGGGACTTTCTTAGATGTCAATGGGCGGAGTTTAAGAATGAAGATGACCATTACAGCTTCAGCCAACCATAAAATGCATATTGCAAAACCATGTACACAACCAGGCACCCCTGGAGCCCCTAAATCTCCATCTCATCCCCACTTTCATACCCCGTCCCCCTCATCGGCTTCGGCGTCGACGGCGGTGTCAACGCACCCCCGATACTCCCTCCCGGTCGCGCATTCTTCCGAGGTGACACCTCATCCAGCCTCCCGCGGCGTCCTA
>JAABUW010000994.1_pt1 | contig 50815 bp, 90 predicted proteins | sample 5560081 | NCBI WGS metagenome assembly JAABUW01 (sample SAMN10711882, study PRJNA513363) | rock metagenome | isolation source: Antarctica rocks | place: Antarctica: Victoria Land, Knobhead sud | reverse complement strand
AGGGGCGTGGCCGCGGCTGCGGCGACCGCGGCACTCCTGTTGCGGCGTTCCCAGAGATACCCAGATCGCCAGGGCTCCACGTCAATACACACCCAGAGGCAGCATCACAAGCTTGCGCATGCGGCTCGTGCAGGCAAGGCCGCGCCTGTGGTGCTTGAAGTCTGCCACGGGGGCCTGGAAGGCGCGCAGGTCCCACACCCGCAGCCGGCCGTCATCGCCGCCGCTCGCCAGCGTGTGCGGTGTCAGCGCTGCAGACAGTCCAGACACAAATCAAAAGACTTGCCGCTCAGAGGGGTTGGTAGCTTCTTGCTCATCTTCTGTTCAGAGATCCAGCATCCGTGTCAATGTTATGCAGAAGAATCCATATGAAGCTGTATTGCAGCTAGAGTGTTCACCATTCCAGGCGATGACATTGACGTCTGCCTCATGCGCTGCCGCAACCGTGATCTGCGGTTTGGAGCGGTCCCGCGTGTCCCAGATGCGAATGCTGTTGTCCACGGACGCCGAGGCAAACACCTGCGGGTGCAAGATTTGATAATCTGTACATCAAAAACTGTGATTTGAAGCGGTCCTGCGTGTCCCAGAACCGGATGCTGCGGTCCACGGACGCTGAGGCAAATACCTGCGGCCATTGTACAGGAGGTTGGCTGCTACGACACCCAAAACCCACTGCGGCTTGCAGGGTCCCATGTGTCCGAAATGAGATGCTGCAGTCCACCAATGCCGTCGTGAACATCTGCCGGATCTCTTATACTGCAGCACATGAAGCGAGCACGGGCGCGGCCATGACAATAGCGTTATTCGAGATATGACATAGAGTTTGATACACTTTAGTCCCGGGCTATAATAATAATAAGCCGGCAGGCCTGCATATCCAGCACGAAGTGCAGAGACCTGCTGCAGCTCTGCAGGTCGAACGAACGAGTGCACAGGAACGAAGCACATATGAGGAAAAGTCTGTTGGCGTTGCAGCGAGCGGGGAAGAGACCATGTCAGCGTAACTATGACAAAGTGTCGGGTCATCTGCCGCAGGCGCCAGGAACCTGGCGCCGTGTGCGACTCCTCGACAGTAAGCTATCATCATCCATGGTCCCACGCCTCGCCAGCCACTCGACACATTACGACAGGACCTCCCACAAGCCAAAAGTGCCTTGCGCACTGCTGTGTGCACCAGCCGGAGCACAAGAAAATGACACCCTGCTACATGTGCCGTTGCGACCAACCTTTGATGCTGCAAACAAGCGTATGCACTGGCGATGCGAGCGCCCGAGTGTCCACCCCGGCTGTGCGTGGGACGCGTTCACCACTGGCCTCGGCGGGCTCCACTGCACGTCCTCCGCCGACGCGTTGTTGCCAGTGGAAGGATTTCATTTGATCTAGAGACTTGCAGCCATGCCGTCAAGGCCCTTTTCTCTGTCTGAAAGTAGTCACCGTGGCCTCGGTTGGGCTCCACTGGAGGTCCTCCACCGACGCGGTGTGACCCCTGTAAGGTGCCGACACGACCCAGGCGCCGCCCTGCGCCGGCTCCCACACGTGGATGGTCTTTGCGCAGTCGCCGCTCGCCAGGCGCCCCGGCGACGCGCGCGACCAGTCCAACGCAAAGCCCTCGTCCCGGTGCGCGTGGCTGCGCAGAAGAACGTGCTACTGAAGATGACATGCAGCTCCACATAGCATGTGGTGAATGTAGCCCTGCTGGGGCACGCCCACGTGCAAGTGGCATGGCACTCCCTTTGAGGGGTCGCATGCCGCATGCCTTGGCAGGTGCCCTAGCAGGAAAGTTGCCCTGCTTTGCACTCGAATGGCAGCAGAGCCTCGACCAGGGGCTTGTGGGGCTGCGGCTGCGCGGGTCAGAGCCAGAGTTCGTTTCAAATGCGGCTCATGTCTGCAGCGGCTTAGACGCGAACGTGCTGCTGGCTGTCCCGAACATCCTATGGGAGCACAAGTACCTAGGTTGAGGAAGAGGCAACCACCCTAAATAACAACAAGCATGGAAGAAAGCCGTTGGCCGTGCTCACCTCTGCAGCGGCTTGACGTGCACGCGCTGCTGGCTGTCCTGAGCGTCCTCTGCTGTGTCCGCCAGCTGCTGCAGTTGCGGGCCCAGGTCCCACACCTGCGTGTTGCGGAGCGCATCAGGGTCCGAACAACATTCGATACAACTTCGTTGTGCTTCTGCTGCAGCTGCGGGCCCAGGCCCCAGCGAGTCGAGAAGCGCACAGCTTTTGAAAAGCGAGATCATGCCTTCCTCACAGGTACCATCGCAGCCCTGCCTGATGGATTCAACCGCAGCAGCCCAGTCGCCTGCATCCGGCGCTATTTAGCAGCGGCTGACGGCGCACTGGGCGTTTTCTCATGTACTCACACAGCGCACGCTGGCTGTTCTCGCACTGGTCGACGGACGCTTCTGCATCCGATGTGCGTCTACTAATCTTGCACTGCAGTCTGCAGTCCAAAGAGGCTGGCGGCTGCAGACTCGAGGGATGCGCTGCGCAGACCCTCTTGCCGTTCCTCAGATCAATGATGCGTCCTGACCGGCATCCCAGAGTACCATCGGAGGGGCGGAGATAGCCACACCTGCACGCGACCGTTCTCGCCCCAGGCGGCAACGACGCCCGGCCGCTGCGGCATCGCGCGCACGCGATTGAGCCCGCTGTCGGTCGGCACCTTCACCGTGTGCAGCCGCGCAGGGTCCTCATCCTCCGAGTCGCCGTCTGAGTCCATGTCGGAATCAGAGTCTGCCTCGTTCTTTGCGTGCTCCCCCTGCATGCAGAAAGAGCCAAGAGTAGGCGGCCGCTGGTATTCACACAAAGGTGTACAGATGTCCAGTCCGAGTCAAGGTCGTCTGCCACCATCGTGTGCTCCCCATGCGCATGAGCAAGGGTTTAACGTCAGATACGTAGGGTTTCAATGGCGTGTGCAGCCGCGCCGAGTCCTCTTCTTCCTACGCTGTCGGCGTCCATATCCGAGTCAGAAGCAGGAGCATGATTTCAGCAGCATCGTTTCTCGCTTCCGGGGTGCGCCGTTTTGCACATCTGCAGCCTGCATGCCGCGCGCCTGGCCCAGGTTGCTGAGGCGCCAGTGGTTAGGGCGCACACGCTGCCAGCACGGCGCTGGTGGCACAAGAAAGCAAAGCTCGGCTTGCTGTGTAACAGTCATGTCACAGCGCGTTCGGTTGCCTGACCTGACCCAGGTTGCTGAGGCGCATTAGTGCCAGGTAGTTGGCGCGCGCGGTCGCGGCCTGCGTGCCCGCCACCAGCACCATGCTGTGCGGGAACGCCCGCCGCGGCCCGCCCAGCTGATCCCGCACCACGTCGAAGCTGCACGCATTGCAGTCAGAGAGTCGAAGCTGCGTCGAAGCTGCGTGTATTGAAAGCGTTGGCATCGGCTTTCAACATGAGCATTCTCCCGTGCCAGACCGCCAGTGTCCTCCTCTTAGCAAATACATTTGCGGATGATCGAGATGCGCCAAAAGGTCCCTCTGTGACCACTGGGCACACACACATGCCTGTGTGAGTTCCTATCAGCTCAATGGTTCAGCATCTGCCACACCTGAGGCTGGGCCACTCGAAGGTGAGCTGGTGCAGGCAGTCGTACGCCGTGGGGTCATACTGCAGCGTCTCACCCTCCCCGACCGCATCTGTGCCTGGCTGCCACACCTGCGGACGTTCGGATGTATCCCGATTGAGCGTCTGATCACACACAGCGCGGCAACTGGCCGCCATCACAACCAACATGCATGTGCCATACAGAATGCGCCAATTGCATGAAGCTGCCGCGGCTCACCGCAGGCGGTGCGGCCTCCTGTGGCTCCTCCTCCATCGCATCTTCTTCCTGCAGACAACACCGCTGTCACGAATGAGCTCTGTTCTGAATTCAACATGCACGACATTCCTGTGCGCAACTGCAAAATGCCCCACCTCCTCTGCTATCGCGGCCCTCTTCTTTGACTTTTTCTCTCCAGGCTTCCTCATTGTGTGCCGTCTGCAAGCGCTGCTATGTTGCTGTTTGCTCAAATAGCTAGTGCCGGAAAAATTGCTAGTCCAAGAGGCTTGGTCTTTGGCGCAGGATCCTACGAAAGCGCGGAGGTGATGCGCTGTAAATGATGGTTGCCAATGTTTTGGTGGCGCGCAAAGCGAGGAGGTACAGCTGCAGAAGCAGAAACTGTGTCGGCCGTCGCCACTGTCAAGATACATTAGGTAATTTAAAGCAAAGTTTTAGGGTTTCAGGGTTCGATTTTAAGAAGTCCAAAACTGTCGTTTAGGGTCACGCAACCTTGGGTGCAAGCGTGCACTGGCTTGCAAAAGACGCATCTTTGCGGTATCTAGAGGTTAAGGGTTTAGGGGGTGTTACAGCGTTCCCTCGGCTGCCCCGGTCGGCCGGGTGTGCATGCAACACTCCCGGGGGCGCGATTGGGCGCCCTGTATAGGAATGATGTGGATGCTGAGCTGCTGACGAGGCTCGGTGGAGGAGGTGAGAGGCGGAACAGTTCTCTGCGCGCGTGATATCTATGCCCAGTCTGTCGCTCTGATTGAGATCTCACAAAACTGCCAACACCCCCACTGCAACGTACGGCCACTCAGCCGTGAAAGCACCACTGCCGGAGGATAAGCCTCAGCGCTCCGAAACGCCGGGTGCAGCAGCAGCAGCGGTCTGTGGCAGCATTCCTATCATTTCGAATTCGCACTAGGTGTCATCGTGGACTGCAAACTTGACTGGATTGCTCAGCCAGCCGCGCAAGCCGACAGCTTGGTCGTGCCGTCGGCAAAGCGAGTGAAACACTTGCTTACTCGCATGGCCCCGCGCTTGAAGGCTCGTAAAACACGAGCTTTGCTTTCCATTCAAAGGGGGATCGCTGCTTAGGCCTCGAGCCGGCGGCAGGGCGCAGCCGCAGTGCCGGGACGCCAATCTGTCCTCGCTCCGAGGCCAGCTCAGCAAGACGCGGTGAAGGCGGGCCCGCCGCAGCAGACGGCACGCTGAGTCGCTGGTGGACACCGTTCAAGGGCCAGCCGCCGCTGTCGGGCCCAGGCGAGAGCGCGGTGGCGATGATGCAAGGTGCGGCGGCCGCGTCAGCATCTACAATCTATGGCGACCTGCAGGCTTCTTTCGGTCACGCTCTTGATCAAGCATCCTGAAGAAGACATCCTGACGTCCATATATCCTAATCGTCAGCTGGCTCGCTGAAAATCGTCTGCAGGTCCGACGACTCCGGTCGCCGTCCCAGGCGTCGCGAAGCGGTCGCCGCCGCACGGCCAGCGGCCTCAGGTATTGTGCACTTCGATAGATCGAACTTTTGACAGCTTGAGAACCAGCATACCTGACTTCTGAAATAGCGAGGATCGCTTCTCGCAATGGCATCATAATAGCGTCATCTCGTTGGCGCAGGATGCTGGGTCGCACGCGCCCAGGGCGGAAGGCTCCAGCGGCTATCAGCTCGACCTCTCTCAGGTACTTCCCGCTGGTTCGGCCTCTTCTCTGTGACTCTGCACGTGCTATCGATGTCGAGAGACTGGTGCCATGTCGGTTACACAAAATTTCATGTCAAGAGGTAAACCGTTCATGCAGCAACGGCGGAAGGTTTCGCTGCAAACAGAGCCATGCTGAGTTCTGCATCGCATCTCTGTGCAGGAGCACGTCATGCAGGAGCTGAACGCGAGGCACAGCGCCAGCGTGGCGGCCAAGCTGGACGCCCTGAAGCAGCAGCAGCAAGCGCAGGGCCAGCAGGGCTCTCCTGGCCCGCCGCCGGGCCAGCGGCGCGACACGCGGCAGGTGCCGAAGCGGTCGCTGTCGCCAAACTCCGACTTCTGGCGGCAGTCGCAGCGCCAGGCACAGCAGAGCGCGTCACAGAACCTGCAGGAGGTGCGGGCCTGCTGCTAAATGCACACAACGGTGGTTTATCATGCTGCCGATGGTCACGCGGACGCGTTCGCATGTATCTGCTGCTGTGCACGGCGGCACGCCAGCGTGGCAGGGAGACAGCAGGATGATACTTGGCACGCTGCATAAATGCACCCACGAGCCCAGAATAGATCTTCCGACCGAGACGGCACTTTTTTGATACCTGCCCGGCCATCGCAGGTGCTGGTGTACTCGGGCCACTACGCCTCGGAGCTGCCGTCGGTTCCCGGCGGCGTCGCAAGGGAGGTGTGTGCGCAACCCCTCCCTCAACCGACTCTGCTGCTGTGGTGCCGTGTGGTGCATGCCGCCATCATGATTGCCCGATTGTCACTCTGTCACTTTTTGCGCGCATAGGAGATGGCAACACTGTGTTGAAGTGGTGCTTGCCCCCAATCCACAGGCACACTCAGAGCAGAATGCGGCGAGCAGCGCACGGCAGAAGCTGAATGTGACATCTCAGGTGTGTACAGCGTTTTTTTCAAATTGACGCTGCATCTCGTCGTCTCATGTGCCCGGCAGAGGAAAGTCGACGTGCACAGCAGCATGCACCTGCAAATCGTGCCTTGAAATGCCCACTCTGAGAAACAGCACCGTGCCGAGAGTGTTTGCTTTCTTTTCCGCGTGTGTGCTGCAGAGCCGCGCGAATTGCGACTACATTCCGACTGATTGCAAGCTTTGTGTCTGATCTTATGCGGCTGTGCGTTGTAGAGCCCGCACGGCAGCCTGGCGACGGGACTCGCGGGCCTGGCGGTGACGGGCGGCCGTTCCGAGTTTCCTGTCGTTCCCACCGAGGCGACGCTCGTCAAGGCGGTGAGACATTTGTTCTCATACAGACAACGCTTACATGGTCCCATATTCGTTTGCGTAACATGTGCATTGAACTGGAATATTGAGTGATGCTCCCTTTGTTCTGAGATATACAGCTCTCCTTGAAACCGGTGTCTTTGCGACGCCTCAGGTGCTGGCCTGGGCCGCGGGCAGCGCAGCCAGCGTGGAGGTCAAAGGCTCCTATGACGGGTGGGGCCCAGCGCGGCGGCTGCAGCAGCAGCCCAACGGCAGCTGGGCCATCGCCGCTTACCTTGCGCCCGGCGTGTACCAGGTGAGGACTATGTCAGGTCGACTCTTCTAACCATGCAGGAGTTCCATGTTTGAGATCTCCAATGAAACGAATGCAGCTGGGCCATCGCTGCTTGCCTCGCGCCCAATGTGTATCTGTGAGGTGTGTGCAAATGTCAAAAAGACTTTTGATCGATTGGCAGGCAAGAAAGCTTGAAGGTTTGATGATGTGAGGCAGTGCGGCTGGCAAGCCCACTGGCGTTGGTGACCCTGCTGCGGCTACGCTGCATGGTCTGTGAACGTGAAGATGCGCCTCTCATCAGCAACACAGTCTCTACACACAGCATCCTCCTCTGCAGTACAAGTACTTGGTGGATGGCGTGTGGCGGTACGACCCCTGAGCGCCCGTAGTGTTGGACAAGGACGACAACCCAGAACACCTAGTCCACTTACATCATGTCATGCATTCTCCACTCTCATGAATTGCAGTACAAGTACGTGGTGGACGGCGTGTGGCGGTACGACCCCTGGGCGCCGGTGGTGCGGGACGAGGACGGCAACCTGAACAACGTGCTGGAGGTGGTGGACCCCTGCACCTCCTTCGACATCCCCGTCGACTTCGACCCGCCGCCCTCGCCGCCCTCCAGGTGTGCAAGCATGTTGCAGATGTGACCCATTTGACGGGACCTGCAAGTTCCAAATGAATGGGGTTTCACAGAGACGCTGCACCAGTGCAGCAGTGTGCCGACAGCGCCTGTGCTCCCTGCATTCGCGCGGCACTTCCTTCCTGCCGATGCGCAGTCGTTTCGCTGGACCCCACATCAGCCCGCGCAGCATCGTTAGGCCACAGGCCAGCCACCAGAGGCTGGGCCTGGCGACCACAGCGGATGCTGTGCGCGTCTGAATGCACCTGACGGCACCTGTTCTTCCCTGTGCCCGCAGCTACGCGCAGGACATGCCGGTGGCGGGCGACCTGGCGATGGAGCCGCCTTTGATGCCGCCGCAGGCGATGCTGACGCCGCTGGACCTGCAGCACCTCGCCGCCGGCGCCGCCTCCTGGCCCGAGGTGCAAAACGAACGTTGCTGTTGGCAAAGTCTCTGGTATCTACAATGCGATGCTTGCGGCGCTGGACCTGCAGCACCTCGTCACTGGCGCCGTCGCCTGGCCCGCGGTGAGATGTAAATCCTGCTATTCATAGTGTGAGAGTTCATTCAAAACTTTCGACTGAAAGGCGATGCCCACGTCACTGGACCTGCAGCACCTCGCCGCCGGCGTCGCCGCCTGGCCCGAGGTGAGGAACAAGTTGTTGACATTATGACCGATATGTTGTAACCGATGCTTTTATATTCGTGGTGTCGCTTGCGCTGCTGGACCTGCAGCTCGCCGCCGCCGTCGTCGCCGCCTGGCCCGAGTCGGGCTTGGCATATTCTTGTGCTTACCCTCCTCCTAGCCAACCTCTCGTGCCAATCCCACCTCTCACAGGCTTTCCCAGTTTGCGTCTTAAAAGACCTCATCAGCTACATTGGTTTGGCGAGAGTCGGTTCTGTGTTCAGTCCGTACTTGCCCCATGCCACAGAGACTCCAGCGTAGGCAGCCCCTCTGGCCCAGCTCCAGCACACCTGCCGCACGCGCACAGTGTACCTTCGCGTGTGCAGGAGAGGGTGGAGAGCTGCGCCAGGGGCAATGCGGCCTGCTGCCCTGGCCGCTGGAACTCCCATTACCAATGCCACACCTCACAGCAAACCAGACTGCCCTGGCTATACACTGACGCCAGGTTCACACCTTGATGTTCTCACTTTCAGATAATAAACTGGTCTTTCAAGCGCAGGCGGGGGAGCCGCGGCCGCTGCACCCGGCGGAGCACGCTGTGCTGAACCACGTGTATGTGGCGCGGTCGGCGCACCGGAGCTCTGCCCCCGAGGCCGAGCTGCCAAAGGTGCAAGCTGCCCACGTCATGTGCTTACATTGCATGTTATATCTTGTGGAATGTGTCGCCTTTCAAGCAGTCACCGCAGGCTCCGGGCCGCTGTGCGGCATGCAAGATCCACACCGCCTCCACACTGAATGCATGACACTGCAGAGGGAACCGAAAGGTTTAACAATGGCTGTCGCACTTGAGAGCGGCTCCCTAAGAGGTGACTGTGCAGGCTGCTGCGCTGCAGGAGCCGCTCATCGTCGGCGCGACGATCCGCTACCGCTCCAAGCATGTGGTGAGGCCCGCATGCAACAGATTTGCCCCATCTTTGCATGCCACACTGCTTTGCTCCGGCTTTGCCTTAGACTTGCATCATGTTTGATAGGTGCTATAAATATGCTGCCAGGCGAGACAGCCAGCCACGCATTTATTGATGGTGACTGACTCGGAGTCGCTGTGCCTTCGCGCAGGTCACGCTCATGTACAAGCCGCGGCCAGACTCCATGCTGGGACTGACGCCCTCTGGGCGGCTGCCCAGCGGCGCCATGCCCGACCTCAATCGCTGAAGACTCTCTCGCCAGCCTCCAGCGCCGACACAAGGCTTGGGGCGGCGGCTGCGGTGGAGGCAGTCTCGGCTAAAGGCCGGCGCCCGCGGCTCGTTCATATGGAATTTGTGATTTTGAGAGGGTGAGCAACTGCTGCTGCGGCGGCGCCGGGTGTCCAGCATTTGGTGTCCGGTGTTTGTGCATTATCAGAGCGTGCAGGAGGCGCGATGCCATTGGGAGTTGGAGCGGTGCAGTGCAGTTCATGCTTATGAGGTCGGTATTCAGCACTGTCATGCCTTTGTACCCAGGTGCTATGCTGCAGCCACTGGCCGCACAGATGCCTCATCCTAACGATGCAGCTTAGTTTGGAGCAGAGCACATGCTTGGGTCCGACGACAGAAATTGATTGCAAGCACTGAAACCCACCTGGCTGGCAGAGTTCACTTATGAAAATCACACGCGCATCGTGCACACAACTGTCGCAACCCTGAAGCCCAACAATGTTAATGCTGAAGCTAACTGGGCCAACATTTACAATTTGCTCACACCACAAAGACCAGCCTGCTGGGCACTCACGAGCAGCATTGCAAGGTACGTTGTGCTCCATTCTGCAGTGTCTGCCAATGTGCAAACCGTCCAGCAACGCCACAGCGTCGACTGTGCAGGCTCCAAGCCATTAGTAACGGCCCACGCAGTGCAGCCCGGTGTTGGCGGCGGCCTGCCGTAATGGCGCGGCAGCGCCGGCTGCATGCCGTCCAGGAACGTGGCCGTTTCAAGGCGGCATTGAAAAAGCGGCCCGAGCTGGCGCGGGCGGCCGCGGCAAGCTGCCATTAATGTCACGGCAGCTCGGGGCAGCGCCGGCTGTTTGACGCTCGTCACACTACAGAAGTGGCGGTAGCGCCCGCCGTTCACGCCGTCAGCCGCTGGTCCTTCACGAAGTTGTCACCGCAGGCGCGGCAGCGCCGGCCGCATGGCGTCCAGGAATGCGGCCTTGAAGGCGGCGTCCGAGAAGCGTTGAGAGCTGGCCCGCGCGGCCGCGGCCAGCTGCCGCCGCGCGCCGCCGTCCATGCCCAGCACTTCCGTGATGGCCTCTGCGTACTCCGCCTCGCTGCGGCACAGGTAGCCTGCAAGAAAAGCGGGGTTGAGCTTGTCATTGAATTTGACTTCAGCATACAACGAGGGCCAACACCTCCGTGACGGGTTCCACATGTTCTGCCTTCTGCAGCACTGGTAGCCTGCGGACGATGATGGAGATATCCATCATCAGCAAGGCGCCGGCGCGTTGTGGCGCGTTCAGCAGTCGAGCGTCTCGCCAGGAGGCAAGCTGCAGGCGATTGCCGACTTTGAACCTCACAGCCATGGGTGTCACCGTCTGGCAGCATTTCGACAGACTCGGTTGTCGGAGCGCTCACCCGCGCGGCGGCTGGCCGAAGGCGTCGACGCCGTCCATAGCTAGACCATATCTTAAAAGCACAGAAGGATTAAATGCAAATACTCATACCCGCGCGGCGAGGCTGGCCAAAGGCGTCGACGCCGTCAAGCGCCACCAGGATGTCCTCCCTGGGGCCGCCCGAGTCGTTGACAATGGGCACCACGCCTGCCGGGAGCGGAAGTTGCACCAGTTTAGTTCCGAGACTTGTGTGCACGCTGCCGTGCAGCTGGGCTATCCGCCTGCTGCTGTTGGCACAGCAGCCGGCGCCACTCCACAGGCTTGTGGGTTTCCAGGCAGTGTTCAGCGGGCGTGCCAACCCTTGGATCTCGCCAGATGCAGCAGGCCGGCCGAAAGGGAATCTTGCTCACCCGCTGCCATGTACTGCACGATGGAGATGCCAAAGTGCTCGTCCACCATGGTGTGCAGGCCGCCCACGGCGCCGCCCAGCAGCAACTTCACCTGGACACTTACGAAGAACTGGTCAAGGGAGTCGTGCAACTGGCGGGTCATGGAATTCTGTCGGCCGGCCTGAACTTCTGACCATAGAATGCAGGCTGCGCCGCCCAGCAGCTTTTCACCTTGATTCCGCCTCAATAAAGCGTTGTTCCACAGCAGCCATCAATTGCACAGGAATTTGGTTGTATTGGTCGGCTCTTGTCACGAGGGTTCCTAAAGCCGTTGAGCTTGATTGAGCTTGAAGCTGAGCGCCTGCGGGGTAAGCAGCAGCGGTGTAGTGGGGGATGTGGGGTAGGCGGTTGGGGTTGGGTTGCGGGGTGCCGAGGATGCGCAGGCGCAAGTCTCAGCCTACCATAAATTATTCCGTCGAAGCGCAGACTTGCTACGATCATACGACGACCGCAAGCTGAGTGCAAGGCGAGCAGTCAATCGTACCGCCGACCCCTTCTTGATCAGGTCGAACGGCCGGACAGGTAAGTATGCCCAACTGGAGCGATAGACTCGAGTACTGTTCGAAATGTTTCGGCTGGTGTCACGGACCAGTTATGGGTTGTGCCGTGTTTGCCCAGTCGTGAAGCTCTCCCTTTCTGCTCGAAAGACTCACAGGAGTGTGCCCTTCCGGCAAGGCCTGGAAGGGGGGTGAAGATCTTGGCCGAGGGCGGACCGGAATTCGATGCAGGTCCGGCTCCAATTGCGTGCAGGACATAGCTTAGCATCACTAGTGTAGTTTGCGAGGCTGTGTATTGTCAACACCGCTACACGACGTGTCTCCTCTGCAGACCTCAGGCTGTGTAAAACGCGGCTGTTGTGTTGGCATCCCAATTTCCCTTCTGGCTAGCACTGCATCCGACTGAATTACTCGTGGGCACTGATATAAACCGCACTGCTGGAAACAGTTTTATCGTGAGATGCTAACTTTTGTATACGAATATCGATCCTCTGACTGCAGCAGTTCTTTTCACCTGATCGCCGCCACGCTGCGGCCGGTCGCATGCACCACACCGCAGTCAGATGCTTGATGGAGATGACAACGCCGCGGAGCATCCTGTGAGCTCCCGAAGCATCTGCACAGGGTGCAGGTGCGTTTCAAGCATGATTGGATGCATGTTCAGCGCTGGTGCAGCTGGCACGACACGCCTCGCCATGTACCTGCATGCACGGCCGCCTTCACGATGCTGCCAGCGTTTGCGCAGCAGTACAGCGCCGATCTGACAAGACCCATCTCCTATGGTGCGGTCGCATGCAAAAATCTTGTTCTGTTGCTGCAGGCGGCCGTGCAGCGTGTGCATCTGTAATGCGCTGCCAACAGAGCCCATCGCCCTCAGCGGCAGCGTGCTGGTGCTGCAGCACCCCTTCGAAGTCAAGTGAGTCCTGCTGCAGCTGCTATGCGCAGAGACGCTCCCTTCACCGACCCTCCTTCCCGAGCCCTGCTGGCGTCCTTCGGACCATGGGGCTGCCTGGACACACTGTCTTGTCGCCAACCATCATGTTGATTTTGCAAGAGACGAACTGCCACCCATGGATGCAGGAAGCGGCTGGGCACAGTGAAGCTCCTGCAGCAGTGCCTGGCGCACTGCGACGTGCTGGTCGGCCGCCGCTTTGAGGTGCGGCCATGTCTGCAGGGGTCCTGACGCAGGTCGTGCCAACTCTGCCGGTTTCATGGCCTACGAGATCTGTTCAGCTGGGCGGACAGCTGGTGTGCTGCACGCATTGTTCACCAGGTGAAATCTCGATAAATCGTTGATTCCTCCTGCATGTGTGTTATGTAGTCTGAAAGTTCTCCGGCTTTCTTTCTACAGGAGCACCTAACTCCTGTGCTCACCGCTGTCCTGGCAGACGCCGCCGCTAGCCGCTACCCGCTGTACGTGCTCTTCCCCCAGCCAGGTGCCTGCCCTGACGGCTACTGCACGCCTGTTGCTTGCCAGCCCTCGACTTTGATAGCCGGAAGATTGAGCATCCAAGGTTGATTGGTGATCCAAGCAAGTGCAGATGCGGTGCCTCTGGACCAGATTGAGCTGCCGGTCAATGCGCAGCCAGCAACACCCGCTGCAGGGTGCGCTTGCATTTGCCGCATTTCTTTCTGTCTTGAGTTTGCAAGCCGGTCGTCTAGACTGACATTTGCTGAACTTCAACCACAGGAGCGACAGGCAGCCGCAGGCTGAGCCGGCATACGTGCTGCTTGTCATTGACGGCACCTGGCAGCAGGGACGGGAGATCTTCAATGTGCGCCTCGCCCTTGCGTGGTACCCAATGCCTTCGACGAAGCCTGTTTCTGATTTCTCAAGGCGTTGCACCTCTAAATGGCAACCGCCCAATGTGCAGCCTTGCAATGCGGGAACGCAGATTTGCCATGAATAAGCGAATCAATAAGGATCACCACCCTTATTTGATAGCACAGGCAGCGTATCAACTTCAATATTGATCGAGTTGGGTGCTGCGCACAGCGGCTGGCGCCGAGGCTGCTGCCACAGGGGGGCCCAGGGGTAGGGGTGCAGCTGCCGCAGTCGCCGCCGTCCTCCTGCCTCATACGCAAGGTGGCACCATCCCCTGCTGCTGCCACGTCGTTGCAAAGCGTCCGTGCAGCCTCGTCGTGCATCCGCGCAAGCATGCCAGCATGCAGGTCGCCTGCGTCTGGGCGGCTTGCCTGCAGAAACACCCCCCGGCGTCTGCCAAGCAGCGTGCTCAACATCAATCGAAACCGTTTCAATATCTGGCCGCTTCTGTGCAGGAGCCCGCGGAGGGGTGCCTGACCACCATGGAGGCGGCCGCCCGTGCGCTGGGTATCCTGGAGCGGGACGCCTCCCTCGTCGACACCCTGCTGGCGCCGCTAGTGCTCGCGACCGCGCTGCAGGTGTCAAATGAACATTGTATCATGCAATGAAAAGGAGACATCGTAATGCCCTCTAGTCGCTGCACAACACTGCCAACCCTCATGCTCCAGGATTGCGACTCTGCTGCAGACGGTGTTTTGCTCGTGTGCGTCAGGCGAAGTGGAGCCCGACGGTGCGGCAGCGGCTGCCGAAGGCTGTTGAGGCTGGAGTGGCGGCTGGCGTGGATTGTGATGAGGAGCCACCGTGAACGTGGCTCCAGCTGCCGGCTTCGCAACATTGTGGACAGCGACCGCAACTGAGCTGCAATTCCTGATGCAATCTGGAGAAAATTTGCGGCATCAGCCTGTACGTCTGTGGTGTTATGAGTGCTTGCTGACTTGGCACTGGTGAGTCTGGAAGTTGGCACGCAGCCTTTGTTTACACCTACCTAGCCGAGGACCTGCAATCGAGACAATACAGCGGCGGTATAACAGACGCTTCTGGGGTGGCGCCCATGGCATGTCAACTCCGACCGTCAAGGCAATAACGCTGAAAGCACAAACTTGACGAGGCATGGTGCCACCCGGTGACAGCACCGACGTTGTGCGACGCCAACGAAGGAAAAGAGTGCGGGCCTCAGCGAATGCCCAAGCCACTACAGATTCACCGGCACCACCACCCGCTATGATGATGAACCTGACCCGGTCTGTTCCTGCAACTCAACACCCCCCTCCCCCAATCCCCGATTTTCCTGCCCATCCCCGTTTGTTGAGCGTGCGCTGTGCGGCCCACATACTCGAGGTCGTCTCCCCCAATGAAACGCCTGGCAAAGGCCCATCCCCTGCAGGCTGCGTCCCCTCTGCCATGCGTCGCCCGGCATGTGTCGCCGGGGTTTCCCACCGTGCAGGAGCACCCTCAACCCTGCGTATATGCAGCATCCTCGATGCCGTTCGCCTCCCGGGCACCGCTCCCTTGCCCGCGTTGGATTGGTGCGCGTGCGGCAAAGCGGCTTGTTGCCGGCGGCCGGGCGCCGCGTCATCCGGCGGCCCTCGCGCCGGCAGCGGCTGCAACGCCATTGCTCGTTCAAGACGTCTCTCCTCAGGTGGGGTCGGTACGCGTGTGGCGCGGCGGCTTGTTCGCCGGCGGGCAGGCGCCGCGTCATCCCGTGGCTCATGCAGCTCCCGCTGCTGCCGTATGCGCCAAGTTTTCCTCCTCAGGTGGGGTCGGTGCGCGTGCGGCGCAGCGGCTTGTCGCCGGCGGACAGCTGCTGCAGCGCAGCGGGGTCCAGCGCAGGGCAAGCCCGTATCACCCGCTCCCGCAGCTCTGCATTCTGCTTGCGCAGCTGGTCCACCTGTGGAGGCAGGCAAAGAAGCTTTGATGCTGAGATCACACTCCTCAAAAAAAATGTCCAACTTCTTTTGGAGCACGCTCGCATCACCCGCTCCCGCAGCTCTGCGTTCTGCTTGCAGCTGGTCCACCTGCGGCAAGGAAACAGGTTCAGGAGGTGAATGTCAAAGGGTGAACACATGGTGTAGGTGTATAGAACACTCGTCGTGGGTCTCTGAATTATGCTGTGTATCCTGACGCCCCGCTCCCGCAGCTCCGTGTTCAGCTTGCGCAGCTGCTCTACCTGCGGTGTATACAAGGGCTTGAGGCCGCACATGAAACAAGTCTCATCCACGGACCTTCTGTTCTTTACAAAGCGACGCTCCCGCAGCTCTGCTTTCCGCTTTCGCAGCTGCTCCACCTGCAGCGTGCGCATGCTCTGAGGGTTTGCCGACATGGTGCAGACAGACAACAGCTTCACGCCTGTCGGGCCGGAGCTGCAAGCTCCGTGCCTGATAATTGGTTTGGCCAGGAAGGCGGCAGGACCGCAGATGGGAATGTACCCATCTGGGACAGTACAACACAGGCTTCAGATGGGAGGTCCAAAGTGAGGCTGCGACAGCAAACGTGTTTCCTTGAACCTGGGTCGTGAGCTCCTCGGTGTAGGCCTGCTTGCGCATGCGCGTCTACCTGGTTTCACAGGGCTCAGCCATGGGGAATAGGGTTTTTGCAGCGCACCTGAGTCTCGAGCTCCTCGGTGTAGGCCTGCTTGCGCATGCGCGAGCGCGCCGCGCTCTCCCGGTTCTTTACCTGCGCGCCGCACAGCTTGTTTGGGGTTCAGGGTTCGGGTTTCAGGATTCGCTCTGTTGTGACGCGAGCCGCTCCCGGCATGCAGCTGTGGCACTTTTAACAACAGCGCCGCATTCGTCAACATGCAGCAGACCAGACCGATGTGCTGCAGCTGTTTCACGCAGGTCCAGCTGCTGTTCACGGGCCTTGCAAGTCCAATTACTAACGAGATTTGTGCAGCGTTGAATCCTGGACCCATTATGAGCAACTCGGCCATGGTCGTCTCTTCACGCGCCTCCTTGCGCTGCCGCGGGCAGACGTCACGCACTTGATTACCATGGTTCCTTTTATGCAACGGAAGTGAAATGAGTGCACCATGCGCAAGTCAGCCCTGGTGTTCTCTTCAGGTGCCCCCGCGGGGGCCTCCTTGCGCTTGCGTTGCCGCGCGGCGCGCGCCGCGGCGGTTGCAGCCGCGCTCGGCGGCGGCGGCTTGGCGGCTGCGGGCGCCGCCCGCGACGCTGGGATCTGCGGGCGCACGAGCGGGCCTGTGCGTGATTCTGGGTTGAAACGCTGCACGACTCACGGTGTCGTGGCAGAAGAAGGAACATGCTGGAAGTGAATCAAGCTGGTGTCCTCACGACATGCTGCAGCAGGCATTACCAAGGGTATGTGGAGACCGGGCAGTCGAACTGGGCTGCTCGAGTTCTGAAAGCAGGTTGCCAAGTGACGCCAGCGGTGCCGTGCAGCTCGGGGCCAGCTCAGGTAAGGAAGGGGTTCGCACCTCGGGCATGGGCTGCTGCAGGGTGGGGGATTCCTGCCCCATGGGCGACTGCGTCGGCGAGCGGCTGCCGCTGTCGTTCTGCTGCTGCGCCTGTGGCGGCCCGAACCCGAGGCGTCCGCCGCCGCCGCCGCCGAAGCCGTCCCGCCCCTCGCCGCCGAAGCCGTTGCCGCCAATGGGCTGCCCGATCGGAACGCCCTGCAGCGGCGGCGGGTGCGACGCCGCCGCGGCGCCGCGCGGTGGCGGCGGTCGCATGTTGCCACCGCCGCCTGGAGGGGAGCGACTGAAACCGCCGCCGCCGCCAGCTCCGGCATTCGCGCTGCCGAAGCCGCCGCCATACTGGCCCTGCTGACCCAGGCCCTGCGACAGGCCCGGCATGCCACCGGCGCCGCCGCCGTGAGGGTACCCCGAAGGCGGCAGCGCGGCAGACGCATTGGGGCCGCCGCCGCCGCCGTAGGGATTCAGGTGCGCCGGCAGCAGCCGCTGGTCCAGGTCCTGAGGCAGGTACGGCTGTCCCCGGTGCTGCAGGTAGAGAAAGAGCGAAGAAATCAGTCAATAGAAGGAGGAGGCCAGCCGATACATATTACAAGTATGGCTGCCTTCAGTGCTGACATTAATAGTAACCACAAAGACAGCGATGATTCGATCTGATGTATTGCACCAAGTCCAGCGTGACATTAACAGCGTGACATTAACAGCAACCACAAAGACAGCGATGATTCGATCTGATGTATTGCACCGCTCATCCAAGTCCTGCTGCAGGCATGGCTGCCCCCTTCGCTGCACATTGACTCACCCAAGCGTTGCACAGCAGAAAAGAGGAAGAGAGAAGAGGGGAGAAACCAAGAGGAGTCCCGCCTCTGTTAGGTTCTAAATTGTTGGGTGTCCTTGGGGATTGGCAGGGGACCTGACGTCGTGGTCAGATGGATCCAGGGGTTCTAGGAGTTACCACAGGAAACCATGCTCCTACATACAGAAGCGTGTCCAGCTTCGCCGAGCTGCTGTGCACTGGATTCCCACAGTCAGCGTGCACACGTGCTCAGAGCACACGACCGGCGGTATGGGCCGCACCTGTTGCTGCGGCGGCTGCCTCGACAGGCCCAGCGAGTAGGACGGCAGGCCCTGCAGCAGCGCGTCCAGTGGGCCGTTTGCGCCCTGCTGCACATTGGCCTGCATCCACAATGAAAGCAGGTCGCGCATTGCCACTTGGTGCATGCCCACAGCTGCAGGCCGTTTGCGCCGCCCTGCTGCACATCGGCCTGCATTCAGAATAAGAAACACTTTACACCGGTTTCATGGAGACAGATTGCACGCTTCCCCGCCCTGCTGCTGCGCGCTGGCCCGTATGCACAATGCAAACAGGTTATGCATTGTCAATCAGTGCATGCGCACAGCTGACGGCCGCCGTGGGCATATCGCAAGTGAATCTCATGGAATGCTGCTGCTGATACCCCTGCACGCCTGTGTCCCAGAGTCTGTAGTCGAGTAATTGCTTCTCAATTGGGAGGGCCTCCTCTGCGGCAGATGCTGCTGCAGCACAGCGTGCTTGGTGCATTGCCACCGCGGCAAAAACAGACGGCAGCTCCTCCTTCAGCCGCATGAAAAAATGCAGTGACTGACAAAGGAAAGCGAGAGGAAAAGCCCAAAAGAAATCTGTACCAAATGCTGCTGCAGCATGGCGTGCTCGGCCTGCTGCTGGTGCAGCTCCTCCTGGAGACCTGTTTGAAGCCGTGTGACTTGAACATAGGAAAGAACAAAGGACCTCAACGAGCCTCACCAGGTGCTGCTGCAGCATGGCTTGTTCCGCCTGCTGGCGATGCAGCTCGTCCTCGAGGCGCTGGTCCAGCTGTGGCTGCTGCGCATACGCGCCGTTGCCGTCGCCGCGCCGCCGGCCGCCGCGGTCCGGCGACGCATCGTGGTACGGCAACTGCCGGTCCTGCAGCAGCAACACGGCCGCCTCCTGATTGATCATGCATTATGATGCAGTGCGTCGTGCGGCGATGAGATGAAAGAGTGTGGGGACAGTGCCATATTGAACTGATCAGCTTGCCGGAGCGGCGACCAAGTGGCCAACAAGATTGCAGCAAACACCAGCCCAGAAGCGCGCCTTTCTATGGCGGAGATTGTTCGTCTGCTGGGCGGAATAATCAGGGAGAAGAATTTGAAAGGAAATCCTTGAAGCTCTGCGGCCAGTCTCACCTGGCCCTGGTCCTCCCGCTGCATGGGCAGCGACAGCGGCGGCAGGCCCTGGCTGCGCGGCTGCTGCCGGTGCTGCTGGTGCTGCGGCTGCTCCCGGCCGCCGCCATCGCCACCGCCGTCTGCAGGCGGGAAGCAGGAAGGCGGAAACAGCTGCGCGCCCTCCTCAATGGAGCGCACGCCGATGCGTGTGAGGAAGCTGCCAAGCGGCATCGATTCGATGGGCGGCAGCTCGGACGCCTCCGAGGTGTGGATCTGCGCCCAGACGTCGTCCACCGTGCGGCCACTGCAGCGGATGAAGCACCGGCTTCAATCGAACTGCCTGATAAGGGAGTGCTGACTGATAAGGGGATGCAGTTGCACGGAATGCAGTCGCGACGGATAGTGTGAGGAGTTTGATGTGCCTGACGCGTTCTTCGGCGTGTGATTGTACGGCAGGGTGCGCATTCTGCGGAGAGTTGGTGGCAATTAGGTGCTGACTCTACTGCCAGCCAGAGTCTAAGCAGGCAGCCGCACCTGAAGTCCGCAGGAATGGCAAAGCCAGTGCTGGCAATGACACGGTGGCCCTCGAGCTGCGCCGGCGGCGCCGCTGAAGCCGCCGCGCCGCCTGGCTGCTGCCGCTGTTGATCACCCTGCATTGAGGTGATTTTGAACGCTCACGATACCAAAACAAGCACGCTGGCTGCGCAGCAGCGCTGCTCGCAATCGCAATGATACGCAGCCCTGCATCGGCAGGCGCCAGTGTGCTGGAAACTTGCCAAAGGCTGGCAGGCTCACCTGCCGCTGCCGCTCCTGCTGCTGCTGCTGCTGCTGCGCATGGTTGCGGGCCAGCTGCTGCAGCTCGGCAAGAGCGTCGTTGCTTGGGCGCCGAACGGTCAGGTCCCCGCCATTCGCAGCCGCCTGATCGCCTGCACAAGTCCACATGCCGAGTGCTGATATAAGCAGCGGGGCCTGGGCCTGCATGCGTCCTGCTGGCTTCCCGCACCGTGTGCACGTCACTTCGTGCGGAAAGCGACCAATACTGTGCATGGCAATGTGGGAGCAGGACCGGCTTTTGAGCCCAGCCGCTACCAGAGCAAATTCGTCAAGCATGAGCAATCACATCATGAATCGTGCCTGCGTCCTGAAAAGCGAAGCTGTTGGTGAGGGAGCCAATGGTATCCAGCAGGGAGGGGTCCTTGTCCCACTGTCAGATGAAAGAGACCAACTCAGAACAGATGTATGGCGGCGGGCATCCTCGGTAAATGCCCGGCACATCAGACGCAGCAGGTGACGATGAATCGCATGCGTATAAGAGTATATTAGCGGGAGTTGTGTCGAAGCGGCGTGCTCACCACGTCCTGGAGAAAAGCTTCCTGCAGATCCAGTGAAGATTGAGCATGAGCGGCCATTCACAATGTTTCACAGGTAAAGTCTGAGATGATAGCTCAAGCGCACCACTAGGTCAAGCGTTTGGATAGCATTGTGCGATCACACTTGGCGTCGCGAGCTCAGTGAGACGCACGACTGAAGCTGGAAAAGCAACACGACACGTGGTGTGTTGCTGACGTATGGCTACAAGTGTCAGCGGCAGGTGCAGCAGAGACGCATCAGACGATACATTGAATGAGTGTGCAGAGTCCAGGCTGCGGCACTTCAGCAAATGCACAGATTGACCCCCAGTGGTAGAATTGCAGCAGACCCTCAGCTGATTATCGTTACTGCAAGGCAGCTCTGAGGTGGTCCAGGAAACGAACGTGCGTTCCAACTAGCCGTCAAAGTCACGCAGCCCGAACCTGTCGATATCACAGGCAGAGGAAGAAGGGCAGGTATACCAGGCCATGTGTACGCACCATGTTCATGCTGCCAAACAGCGCTCTGCCGCCAGAAGCCGTGCTGCCCGCCAGCATATCCATTGCCATACCAACCGTATCCATGCGGCGCGGCTGAGCCATACTTCCTCTCTTGTCTGCGTTGTATCTCACACACAGCTGTGGCTCATTTCAATTCACAACCCTTCCTTCCAGCAAACGTGTTTCGAATTGCAGAGCGCAATGAAATTCAATAGAGCTGGGCACTGCCTGCACAGGGAGATCAGCTGAAATTGCTGCCAGACTTGCACGATTGGCTCACTGAATCTGGTGTCAACTTGAGCCTATCGGCCAATTCCGTGCGGCGGGCCCGTTCAATCGGACAGCCACACCGAGCAACCAGCAGCCTACAGCAGTGCGCTGGCGTCCGAGGCAAAGCAGTGTCTGGCCCGCCATCTGGCCTTGTCACAGCAACCTGACGACAGAATTCCCGATGTCGTGAAAGAGACTCTCGTGGTCCGCCGCCGGATATTCCACCAAGTGGCGATTTTTGACGTTATTGCTTGCTTGCCACTTCGGTGAGAGGTTCAAGGTATCAGTTCCAAATCTACAGGCGCAGCAGCTTTTCAAGCCGGATCCATTTGCTTCTTTCCTGGTGCTTGGGCCACAATGGCGTCAGGATGGCACGCATTTTCAGGCCCACAATGCTTCGATCATCGTAACGACTGCCACCCTCGCCTATACCTGTGAAGCCACGATGATGAAGCTGTTTCCTGGTGGCATCCACATTATTACCCTAACCAGTGGAAACGAAAATCACTTCGTGGGCGGGTTGCACTGCGCTCGGGCGATGGTGGTATCCGCAAGCGTGCAGCATCTCAGAGCGTCGGTGTGGGGTTGCCCTTTTTGCCGTCGTCCGCAGGGCCGGCCTTCTCGAAGGTCATCTTCTCCGCATCCTCCCGGATTGACTGCGTGCGGGGAATTCACCACATCATGTCTTCGTCCAGTCTCAGATCGGCTCCGCAGTCCCAAGACGCCATCCGAGAAGTGTGCATCGTCATTCTTAGACATTTGAGTGCAAACCGCAGGCGCCAGGGCAATGTAGGCATCTCACGCACCTGGAAGAGCGCCGAGGACAGGTAGCGCTCTCCGAAGCTGGGAAGCACCGTCACAATGAGTTTGCCCTCGTTCTCTGGTCGTGCCGCCACCTGAAGTCAAGCGCCAATGTCACAGTAATGATCAAAGACAGGACAGATTTGTTGAAAAAGGCTTCATGCCATGGGCAGGACGCCACCCCTGAACAACAGTCAGGCATGGAGGCGGATGCACAGGCACTCAAGTCCATGAGCGGAGCACAGTATGATGATCAGACATAAGAATGTCGAAAGCTGCACCTGCAGGGACGCCTGCACTGCTGCCCCGGAGGAGATGCCCACGAGGAGGCCCTCCTCCAAGGCGAGCCGCCTGGCCATCTCCACGCTATCGTCGCTCGAGATCTGTGTATCAAGCAGCAGCAGAGGCTGTCAGTGTCAACGGATGCCTGGAGAACCGACGCACAGCTTCTCTCTATCACTGCAGCAGAGTTACCGATGCACCGCCATCACCAACATCCAAAACATCAACACCTCCTGAATGCGCAGAGCTGCGTGCTGAAGGGCGAACGGAAAGGAAGAGGACTACTGAGCTGCACCTGGATGGTCTCGTTCAGCAGGCTGCAGTCCAGGTTGCCGGGGATGAAGCCAGCGCCGATGCCTTGGATCTTGTGCGGGCCGGGCGCGCCGCCCGAGATGACTGGCGACTCTGTGGGCTCCACCGCGATGATCTGCACCAGCGATCGAAATTGTCTATTTGTGAGGAGATATACGAATGTTCGATTGATACATCAGGGGTTTCAGATGTTTCGGATGTTGCAGATCCAGTGAGGAGAGTGTCTCCGGCTGAGGCTCTTGAGTTCGGTGTTACTCCTTGACCTGTGACGCCATGACCGATCTGCACTCGCAGCAAGCAAAGTTGACAAGCTTCGAGCTCCGGGTTCAGGCAGCACGTGCGCAGGTGGCCTACTGCTGCCGGCTGCAGAAGCGTGCATTGCAGATTGCTGCGCAGTTTTGGCGGCTGCAAAAGCAGAGCTGCGCACGCTCCACCTGCACTTCGGAGTTCTTCTACGATGATGTGTCTCAGGGTTTAGGCGTTGCGCCCCACCTGGATGTCGGGGTTCTTCTCCCGCAGGTAGCGCGCGCAGCCGGTGATGGTGCCGCCGGTGCCGACGCCCGCCACGAAGATGTCGATCTTGCCATCAGTGCCCTCCCAGATCTCCGGCCCCGTGGTCTCGTAGTGCACCTGCGCATGGAAGGTTTAGGGGGTTTCAGGGTTTGGTGTCAACCCTGAAACCCATCGGTGCCAGAGCTTCTAGTGCGGCACAGTGCACCGCCTGTGATTCCCACCTCACAGGCACACTGGTCTGAGCCGCCCACCTTTGGGTTATTGGGATTCTCGAACTGCTGCAGCACGAAGGACTCTGGCGTTGCGGCGGCAATCTCCTCCGCCTTTGCGACGGCGCCCTTCATGCCTGCATCCCAGCCATGCGACTCTCGAAGCCTCCCGGTGCACCCCAGGCCGCGCCAATGTGACTCCAGTGTGGTGCCAGGGTGTAAATCCACACGCGACTGTGGCAGGGCGGGCAGAAAGGCATGCGCGCTGCTGGGAAGCACGCTTGCCATCAATGGAGCTCAGCGCTGCCATTGGTCCCGCTGATGGACCAGGAAGCCGACAGCGCAATGCCAAGTAGGTGCAGCAGAACGCAGCCCGTGACAGCGCAGGCTCAGCAATGGAAAGCGCTTCAGGCTCTGAGCCCGGCGCCACTTCGTGAGGTTTAAGCAGATCAGAATGTTATCAGCAATGCTCACCCTTGGCGGGGTCTGTGAGCACCAGCTCGGCGCCGAAGGCTCGCAGCAGGATGCGGCGCTCAAGCGACATGGACGCCGGCATGGTGAGCACCAACTTGTAGCCCTTATGACACAAAATGATAGCCTTTCAACGACTGCATATATGGAGTGTTTATGTGCTTCTCGTTGGAGTACAATGTTGTCTTGCAATTGAGTCACGTCAGACACACACTTGCTTGGTTTGCATCAGATGGTGACAAACCTTGGCGGCGGCGATGAACGCCAGCCCGATGCCCGTGTTGCCCGATGTCGGTTCCACCAGGGTCGTCTGTACATGACGGCGCACATTCCATCGTGTTGTAGACATGAGGATGGGCAGAGAGTCCGGAAAGACAGAGTGAAGGCGGTTGGGTAACGCTTGAAGCGCCACCTGCTGAGACGGACAGTGCACACGTGCTCAGCAACGACACAATGTTCAGGTTGCGCACCTTGCCGGGGATGATCTGGCCCGCCTTCTCAGCGCACTCAATCATGCTCTTGCCGATCCTGCACGGCAGCAGGAAGCATCAGCGTGTCATACCGTGATGCACGATCAGATGCCACAGGTTGCCAGCTGCCGAGTTGAAAGCCTGGCCACCTGGCCGCTGTTGCACAGTCGCTGGCCTTGAAAACCGAGACGACAACAACGCCAAAGCTGTGCTTCAAACAAGCGACTAAGATAGCCAGGCGACCTAGGCACAGCGCCACACTCCAGATATGCTACAGCCGAATGTCGGCCGCGGCGCACCGATCCTTGACGCTGGAGCAGGGCTCCATGCTCTCCAGCTTGGCGGCGACGCGACCCTTCACGCCCTTGCCCATCTTGTTCAGGTACACAAGCGGCGTGTTGCCTGCAGAACAGAAGTATGTGACGCCGTCAACGCGACAGCACACTTGCTGTCGAGGCCACGGCACACGTCACACCTTCTGCCAGCTGCAGGCGCATTTGCGGCACACACCGACCGACCGCCTCAGCGCACAACCATGCACCCTCTCAGAGGCAGGCTGGCCTCCAACAGTTAGCGATTTCCATCCTATTGCCAGCGCACCAATAAGCGCGGTAACATCCTCGGCAATGTTGAGCTTGGGGCCGCCGCTGACAGCGTCCTTGATGCCCTCTACCGCCTTCTCCAGCACAGCGGTGGACCTCTGCGGCCTGCATCGCCGCACGCTGCGAGCCTGCAGAGCAGTAGTGGGTGCATGCCCTTAGCAGGCGTGCAATCCACGCCGCGCAGCCGGCATGCAAGATTCAAGACGGGAAGGTGGAGGACTGCAGAGTTGCAATAGCATCGAGGAGTGACGGGGCTGACTGCAACCGGGCTGAAGCGGCCAGGATTTTATGCGTTATGGGCGCTGTCAGCGTTCTATCATGGTACTGAAGCTGGACAGCCAGACCTGCTGGGCCCTCAGCGGCGCCAGGGCCTTGGAGCCGTGCAGGGAGGCAGGCAGGGCCTGAGGTGCGAGGGCTGCGCGCCGCGCGTCGGCGATCTTCATGCTGGTCTTGCTTTGCAGGTGTTTGGATAAGAAGATTCTGGCACTTGGCTGCACAGAAACGAGGTTTGTACCAGCGGGATTCGGAGTGCACAGGCAGGAGCAGAAAGGGCCTGCATGTGCACGTGCAGCCATGACGACAGATCGAGTCCCAATCTGATATTCCCATAATAGCATCCTTAGCTTCCTCCGTTGCTGCTTCCACCGAGACACAAAAGCACGCATATTATTAACTGTGGCACAGCAGCTTGATTGCGAAACACGGAAGAGTGTGCAATTGATCTCTCAGCCCAGATCCACTGCGGCCATCATTGCGTTTGCGGGACAGCTCTATTTTCTGTCAATGCAAACTTAGTCATCGCTTCTCAAACAGCAGCAATGGCCTCGGCGCAGCTCTGCCGGGCTAGCAGCGTGCTTGCATCGCATGCCGGGGCGAGACATGCAGTCATGCGCAGGTCTGCGTGCGTTAGCGCTTGCAGATTCACGAAGACAGCACTGCTGTCTCGGAGGACACGCATCAACGCTTTCAGCGCCGCACAGCCAGGTCAGGAAATTGCCATCACGCAGAGAACTGTCCGGCACCATCGAACTGGCATCTTTGGCCCTCCGAGGTAACGGGTTTCTGCAAAATTTTGCGCTGTGGCAGGCGCGCCTTCTTCGTCGGCGGGTCAGAGGAAACACTGCATCGTCGCAGCCCGACGCGACGCGCAATACGATGACGACGGCGACTGGGACGATCAGGTGCGTCTGTGTGGACATCACGACGAGTGCCGCAAATAGCTAGGATCATGCCGACCCGCCAGCGGGCAACAGCGCTGCATCTGCAGCTGCGGGCAGAGGACGAGACATGCCTGTGCAAGCAGTGTCCCAACAGCTCCTGTGCTGGCAGGCAAGCGGCAGTCTGCTTTGCCAATAGCATTGAGCCCGAGACGGCTACGCTTGACAGGCGACACCACAAGCTTGCTATGCGTGGGTTCAAGTCCCCGTGACCATGAAAGAACTGCATCTCGTCGCATGGCAGGGGGACAGACTGGTGCCTGGGCTGCTGGGTGGCGTCCTGGGAGCCGTCAGCGCCATCACGAATGTCGTCGCCGCCAACCTGCCTGCCAGCGTGTCCCGAGGCGTGGTGCGTCCTGTGAACCGTGCTGATGCGGCTGGTGTGCACAGAAAGCGGATTTACATCCTGATCGTGCATCTCTCGGATTCGTTCCTTCTGCATGGCTGTGTCACGAACTGACAGGTGCTCAGCATTGATGGCAAAGAGCATCATCTGACACGGCATCATCTGACACTCTGATGACTGCATCGCCGCAGGTGGACCTGGGAGTGAAGGCTGGCCTGGCTCTCATCGTCATCGGCTTCGCGCGCAGCGTCCTGTCAGTGAGCCCACCTGATGGCGCCTGTTGATCAATCTGCAAGCGCACATGTGTGCAAGACAGCCAGTGGGTGCTGGCCTGCATGTGCTGGAGGGCGCACTCATGCATGGTCAGCATCATCCAGCAGCTGATTATGCTCGAGTGTCCCATGCTGGCGAGGCAGTTCGTCTCAAGCAGAGACTGCAGTAGCGGCGGACAGTCTCTTGTTTGTTGACCGGAAGCAGCATGCCCTCCCGCAGGTCGCCCTCACGAGCGGAGACTGTAGGAGCAGTGGATCTTGACGAGAAGATCGCACTGTTCCTGCAGTCAATTACTCAAACTTAACGTTGCCTCCCGCAGTTCGCTCTGACCATCGGCACCATCGTGCTGGGGCTGTGGATCGCGTCCAAGGTGCTGGCCGGCGGCGACGATGACAAGAGCGGTAGGTGAGAAGTCTGCTTTACAACTCTTACACATTCATCAAGCCGACTATCTATGCGGCCGCCAGCCAGTCAAGCGGCAACGATGTCCCCCCTTGCTCATTCATCTGAGGCAGCGCCTCTTGCCACTGTTTGTCGGTCGTGCGCATTGCCTTTGGCAGGACTTGCGAGCTCCCTGTTTGATCCCTGTTCTCAAGGCGCACTGAGCGGCTGTCTATGTTTACACCCTCCACATGCATCAACTCATACAGACCCACGCCGCGGTCGTCGACAAATAGCATGCATGCTGTGAAGGTCTGTCAATGGCAGACATGGGGACTTCTCCTCAATGCAGAAGTCATGTCAATGTCATCCCCTTTTCTCTGCAGGTTTTAGTTTGCGCAGCCGACAGCAGCCTTCAAATGTTTCTGGGCGGCCGCCGCGGCAGCAGCGGAGGTCGCCGCTGCAGCTGCCGGGCAGCAATGCAAATGACGATCTAGCGGATGTGTGGTTTGAGAAAAAAGACAGCAAGACTCCGAAGCCGCGGCGGCGGTAGCATCCGGCGATGCGCGCTCTGCCCTGTGTCAAGCAGCTTGCCGCACGTCTGGCGGCCGGGGCATCTTGTACGTGTTGTCAAATATCGATCAGCGAACTCTCTGCAGCTGCAGCACGGCTACGGTACTCCGCAATTTGATTTACCGAGTACCATTCTTTCTCGGGGAAAAAGTCTTGCTCTCTGTACCCCTGTGGTTCATGCCGGCTAAATTTTGTCTTCTCAGCCGTCAAACGGCGAGACTTGGAGTGCTGCTTTGGACGCAACAGCGGAATCGTGCCAGTTGCGTCACACACCATTGACTGAAGAGAATATCTCAGACTGCAAGTGGCGTTGGAAATCAACCTAGACGCACTTTCGCCCCCTTCCCCTCCGGTGCATAAGCCTTCCGTTGGTCTTCATGCCTCCCGCTTGGGGAAGTACACGCCTTCGGTGGCCCTCCACCATGTGTCAGACCCCTACACCCAGAAAGCAGTCTCGTTGTACGTTATAGGGGCAAATTTACACGTCCTGCATACACACAGAAGCCACCAGCGCGGGCGTGTGTGCACCTCAGCAGAGTGCGCATGTTACAGGTATCGGATGTTTGGAGTCTTTGATCAGGAGCCTCTCCGTACAGAAGCCTCTCCGTGTGCAACTGCAGCCACATTGAGCGTGTCATAACAGAGTGCGCAACAGTGATCAGCCGCGGCGGCAGGCGCAGCAAGCCCTGGACCCTCCAGACCGCACCTGCTTCTTCTTGGCGCAGACCTCCTGCTGCCCCGAGATGGGGCGCCCGTACTTGCTTTTGCCTGACGCCAGCAGTGCTGACGTGTCCTCATGCCTGCAGAGAACAAAGCAAGCCGTCTTTCAGGTACTTGAGCCCTTGCAAAGACCTCTGGGGGCACCCGGCGCATTATCTGTGTTTTAGCTATTACTTTTCAGTTCTAAAGGGTGATTCACAGAGAATATGGTCATTGACAAGTACCAACAATGATTCATCAGCAGCGCCAAAGGCTCCCTACGCCTGCGGACCTGACCGATGCCTGCAGGCACACGAAAGATGGAACAAACGCCGGTGCCCCCAGCCTGCAGAAGCCGCCACCACCTTTGCACCGACGTCTTCTCTTGCCTGGCGAAGGCCTGTGCTGCCCGATTGCGAGCATCAGGGTCGCTGGCCAAGCTTACTGCAAATGCAGCTGGGTGCACGGCAGGTCATGTGCGGCCTCGCATTGAGACATAGCGCGAACGAATCGCACCGCTGCCACGGACCGATGTCTCCATGATGCTAATGCTGCACAGTTCCCGGAACTTCAAGAGGTGGAACATGTGAAACGTCTAATCATTAGCAAACCTGAACTCAACATCCGCGTCACGCTCCCAGAAGCGGTTTTTGGTGTTGTAGCCGTGGAGCGTCCACACGTCCCCGGTGTCCGTCGACTTGTCGTCGCCAAAGGCGCTGACCTGCATCGGCATGGCCGGGGGTCTCGGCGAGAGTGTCACGGCAGAGGGTCGAGCACGGCGACACCCACAGCCTCTGCCGTGGCTCAGCAGCCGACAGAACATCGTTGAGCTCAACATGGACACCGCGCAATTGCCGTGATGACTGACCTCCTGGTTGTTGGTCAGCGGCGACGCGAAGTGGTGGCTGTGCAGCCAGCGCCGCGTGACCAGGTGCTGCAGCCGCAGCTGCTGCCCCAGCTTTACCGGCGACCCCTGCGCGCACCGCTCGTGCTGCGCGCACAGTGGAACCGGCTTGTCAGTCGTGTACATCGCTGTGCACCTCCCTTCCACCACCCCGTTCCATCGTGCGCCGCAGGCAGTGGCGCGTGCGCGCCGGCCTGCCGTTGGTCCTTACACCCCTCATGGGACACAGGATTGCACCGACAAAGGCCTCTTGGCAGCCAGCTCTTTCGACTTAGGTCAGGACAAGTTTGTAACTCGTCAGGCCCCCTGCCGAGGGCTTCCGGCGACAGATGAATGCCCCACCTCGGTGCCGCGCACGACCCAATAGCTCCCGGCATCGTCGCCGCCCGGAAAGCCGGTAACGCTCTGCTGGCCGCTGCCGGATCCGTATGTGATGTCGTGTGAGTGCAGCAGGTGCCCCGTGCTGGTGTGCTGCAACTTGACGGCGCTGCCGCAGGTGACCTGCACATGCCATACCGCATTCAGCCGCGCTCTTGAAGCGGCACGGCACTTACGAAGCCATGCTAGCGAGAACTATCACCATGTAGCATGAGGGTTCAAGCTCGTCTGGCAACGCACGTCCTGCAATTCCCTGAACAGTCTCGCGCACGAACAACAGCTGAGCACCGACCATGATCGACAAACGCAACGGGAAGGCCTCACCTGCACCGTCTCGGCATCCGCCGTCAGCAGCACTACCAGGCTCATCGCAACAAGGTAAAGAGCGCATCTGGCTGCTCTGAGCTGCATACTGGCCATCCGCGAACAGGAGCAGGATCAACACGATCTGCTGAAAATTCCGAGCAGCCTGTGCCTCTGCAACCGTCTGCGGTGCAGTGCAGCCCGCGATCTGAGACACTGCTGATGCCTTTGCCCCGTGCGTGACAGCAAAATCAGTTTTGCTCGTCAAAATGCCAGATGCACTTGTCCGTTTCGCTGGGTTTCGCTTGCAGAAACCTGTTTCCCTCCCAAACGCCGCGTACATTTGCTTGATCTGGATGGAACAATTGGTCACCCAAGATACGCTCTGGTACGTCTGACACCGTGCGGCATTATGCAGCATCGGAAATCGGCCAGACGCCCACACTCGGCGGCGCCAAGACCGGCGCGCCTCTCCCTGCCTGCGCGCAGCAATTGATAAGCGCCAGCCTGCGGCCACCATCGATAAACTTCACGCGACGACAATATGCTGGTCGCTCCAGAGGACGCGATCACGCTGAATGTCGGCGGGCAGCGCTTCGGCACCAGCCGGGCGACGCTGCGCAGCGGCGCCCCCGCATTCTTCGACGCGCTGCAGGACAGGGCGCGCCTGGATGCCGGTACAAACAGGGACAGCTCGCAGCCAGATGCCGGAAGAGGCAGAGGCGAGTACCTCATAGACCGAGACCCGCAGCACTTTCCGGCGGTGCTGAACTTTCTCCGCAGCGGCCGCTGCGCACTGCCGGACACCACTGCGGCGCTGCTGGCGCTGCGGGAGGAGGCCGAAGCCTACCAGGTGACACTGATGATGTTAAGCACATCCAACGGACATGGCAATGCATTGCAGACGAAGAGCAGCGCATGCTGTCTCTCTGACATGGGAGGCACCCTGGGGCAGCTCCAATGCTGTAACGCTGTTACATTCACGCTTTGCAACTGCGGCCAATTCTGCCAGGCGCTTCACGAAAACACGCGTGCGCTTGGCCCCGAGCCCTGCAGGTGCACGGGCTGGTGGAGAGCATCGACACTTCGCCGTCGATGCGAGTACACCAACGCCTCGCCAATGCTGCGCACTCTAAGGAGCTGCTGCAGGTAGGGTTCTCTTAGGGTTTCCAGAGCATCCTAGAGGGCACTTGCCAGGCGTCAGCCATGTGAGGACCGCCCATACGCTTGCATGTTGTAATACCCAGCGATCTGTGACAGCTGCAGCATCCCGATGCTGCTGCTGCAGGTGGCCGCCGATGCGGTACTGGAGTATGCATTCGGGAGCGACCACTCCACCGAGGCCTGGCCCGGCATGATGGCGGAGGCCGTATCGGTGACTTGCTATCATCCACGCTTGGTGCAAAGCCTACAACAATTGCTGGATCAAGCGCGCCATATGAGCTTGGAGCTTTGTGCAGAAGACAGCGGGACGTGCCCGCCCGCGCGCTCTGGCGCGATGGCCGCCCATGCATGGTGCACACTGCCGCCAATGCGAAAGGGCTGGCACCCAGCAACCCGGCAGCCAGATCAACATCTTCCGCACACAGGTGGATGTTCAGGTGGCGCTGGCGGCGACGAAACCGGTGCAGGGGCGGTACCGCTGCCGGCTGTGGTGCGCAATCGCCGGCCCCGCGGCGGTGAAGCAGCTGCAGCACGAGTACCAAGCAGCTGGTGAGGCGGTGGAGTCTCCGCTGGCCACCAGCAACCTGCGGTGAGCGATCGGCGTGGGCTGATCGTAAGCATCGTGTTGAGGAGTCAGGTCGACGTGAGAGTCAGTTCGACGTGAGATTCCCAAATCGCTGGCAGTCGAGTCATCATGAGTTACTACCAAATGCATTAGCGTGCTGCATCAGCGTGCCGGACATGACTGCTGATGGGATTTGGTATGTCTTGTCCTCTGTCAACTTCCTCATTCAGCTGTGTTTTTCAAACAGGTCGCCATTTTACAACGACCTCAGCACGGAGCAGCAGGCGGTGTGGGACGAGATCCGCTTTCTCCGCAAAAATGCGGACGCAATCGCATATCTGGCGCGCCAGGGCTCCTGCTTCAGGGTGGGCTTGCAGCTCATCACGCCGGACGCGCTGGCAGCCGCCTCACCGGCAACGGCGCCGGCAGCAGAAAAGCAGGAGTGGCGGCCGGTGTATGACACCACTCTCAGATTTGAGGTGCGGCTGGTATGACGCTGCAATGGAAATTACATACAGCCTGGAAGGCGGCCCGGTGAATGCCTATATCTGACAAGGACAGGACGCCTGAGATCGACATTGGCTTGCCTGCTCTTTATGTGTTGGACGACTGCGCGCCACTCAACGTAGACTTGCTAGACACTGTTGTTTTTGACACGGCTCTGGGTGCTGAGAAATATGTAGGAACGTGCTGATCTCAACCCACGAAAGCCGCACCCATGGCCGTCCAATAGGTACAACACACGGATGTGAACTGAAATGCAAAGGCAGGTCCCCAAACCAGAAGTAGAGACAAAAGTGAGAGTCCCAATTGCGGCCCGCTTGCTGGAGCCTGTCTCATGTAGCCGGCCTGGGTTGACCTGTCGGTGGCAAGATGCAAGCGCCATTGCATGCTGCCACAGGCACGTCACATGTCCCTCACACTGGCCATGCAACATTGTTTGTAGATACGTCTAAGCCAGTGAGGCGGAACACATTTCCGTCCACGATGCTACTTCGGCGACATTTCTCAGCAGCGCATCATGTGCCTTAGGTTCCGCCGCGTCCGCTGCATCACTGGTCGCAGCAATATCAGCGCGGACACAGTACCAGTCTGTGTGTCAACCCCGCTGGGACGTAATTCTGCAGATTCGGGCGCCACCGGTATTTGCCTGGCGCCGCTTTACAGCCCGCGACCGAGTCCACCTTCATCATGCCCAGAACTCCGTGGGAAGGCCCGTCTTGGCCACCTGCACGCAATAGGTTTGGTGGGCACGATGAGGGTGGAGTCAGCTTTCCCCAGAACCAAGGCAAAGCCGCGAAGATGCAGCGTCGCCAATATGTGTAGTTGTGCGAGCATCGTAACCGTCTTTATTGAAGGGACCACTGATGCTAGCAAGCGCCTCGTCTGAGACAGCCTGCAGCTCCCTATGTACCTGATAATACCCCAACACACCAGCCTGCTGCGCCTCGCTACTCCCATAGCATCTGGCTACGCCTCAAAAAGCTTAGGCTCAGTTATGTTATATTGTGCCCCTGCGCACCTTGTCCTTGACGGCCTCCGGCGTCACGTTCCCCCGTACTGTCACCTTCTTAGACGCCAGGTCGATGTCCACCTTCTCCACACCTGCGTTCAGATTGGTAGAGAAGTCAGATAAACAAGCAGGCCAGACCAAGCGACATGCCGCTGCAGAGCGCAGCACAGGAGGTCGTCACTGCTGGCCCAAGTGGTCATCTAGCCGAGGACACGTCTTCACAGCAGTCACGGTGGGTTATACTTCAGGACTGCCAGCCTCTCGAATCGTCAGCAGTGAGCCCGCTCTCCTCCCACGCCGTGCGCTGTCTTCCTCAAGTCACGCTGCGACATCAGAGCGGTGCACTGTGCTGTGCTGTGCAGCCATGGTGGGCCGACACACCTTCAAGCTTGTTGAGCACGCGGTTCACGGCTCCCACGCAGCCCTGGCATGTCATGCCCACTTTCAGCGCCACCTGCACGCGGGTGTTGCGCGAAATGTCAGGACATGGTCCAGTGAGATGAATGCAGAGTCACGCACACGTGCAGCCTCGTGGATTTTGAGGCTGTGCTGAATCGCAACTAGCTTTCGGTGATGTTCAACACCCCGAGACCAGGAGTTGTGTGGTCACCTCGGGCATGATGGCCTTGTTTCCTAATTTCAGGTGTGTAGCACCCAGCGCCTGAGTCTTCAGCGGCAAGCAAGCAGTTTTGGCGAGGTTCGACGTCGACCTGGGCACGCGACTGCTGCCTCGGCTGCACATCGTGATGCGAGACGCGGCACGTGCGGATCTCCTGAGCAATCGCGGGAGATGGACTTCTCCATCAAGCTGCACAATTTGAGGCGCCTCGCGCTGCTGGTGCATCAGGAACAAAATCGACCGACATTTTGAGCAAAGATCACAAACCTTGCCGTATCATGGGTTCAGGTCGGTCTTGACTTCGGCCACACGCAAGCATCCACGAAATCGCCATAGCAGCGCATGGTGCGGCGCTTGATACACCATATCATCTGTTTGTGGACCCCCTGGTCTGATCGAATGGTACTTGACCTCTGCACTACGAACTGGTCCTTGCAATGCGTCCGATCTGCGCAACAATGCGTCCGATCTGTCATGACGCATTGATTTCCTGAAGTGAGGTGCAGCGCCGGCAGGGCTGCCACTATCTATCTTCGCCAACCCCCGGCAATAAAGAAAACCATAGATCGATATGAAGAGCACGTGCAGTCTTTGCATTGGCCTGCTCGGGACGGTCGCTCTGCTGCCCTGCTCCGTTCAGGTGCAGCATTGATCCGTCTGCTCTCAAGCTCCAAATCCGTACCAAGAAGCTCTCTTCAGTTTCAACAGTCTGTTATGTCATAGCCGATCCCTCGATGCACGCGCTCGGGCGAAGCCCTGCCGGCAGTGATGCGGCACCCGCGAGCACAGGACCTTCTGTGTCAGCAACATGCACTCCACTGTACAACTTGTTTTAGCCTCATTGTGTTGGGCAATGCCTCCATTCTGCAGGCACGGACAAGGATAGGCTGTTCCGCGTGCTGCGGCTGGCCGCGAAGCAGGGCATGCTCGGCGGCTCGAGTGACGGCCGCGGCGTCATGCGCTTCCGCAATGATGCGCTGTCCACGACGCTGCGCGAGGATCACCCCAGCTGCGTCAGGTGAATGTCATGTCATTGGAGCCTGAAACTGGACACACAGTCATTGGTGGAGACTCGTTGGGGTGTTCGGTGATCTGTCTTGTCTTGCTGCGTTTCTCTCCTCTGTGACGGTCAATGATCGACGTCTGCGCTGCAGCGCTGCTGACCAACGAGATCCAACAATTCATTCGACATGCACAAGATGGTGGCTGCTGCTACTGCATCGTTGTCAGTGCAGAGTTGTGTTTTGCGGCAGGTGCTGCACCAGCTGGAGGACTCCTACTCCGCCTGGGCCCAGGTGAGTAACGGCAGTCGAGCACATCAGCATCACCGCAGCTGCACGACGCTGCGCTCCCTGCATCTACATGCACCTTGCACGTCTTTCCTGCACGGCTTCAGAACTTCTAGAAGGCATGGAACGCATTGCGCGTTCGCAAGCCATTCAGTCGTTGGACACACTGGGTCTGAGCCATGAGACTGCGGAAGTACGGGACACATGGCGTCGATGACCCGCTCGTTCTATCGACCATTGCATGTCTGTGTGCAGCTGGTGTCGGGACTCGAGGGCGGCAAGGCTCGAGGGCGGCAAGGCACCTGGCGCACCCGACAGAGGGCATCTGGGACTTTTACAAGATGCGCCCAGAGTCTGAGGAGCGCTTCTCAAGGGCCATGACCACGGTGGACAACCTGAGTGCGTCGCCAAACGCTTTTCTACAATACTCTGTAATGAATATCCGTCTGCCAAAGCTGCGATCCTGCCGCGGATACAGCCGCCAGATTTATGTGTAGTACTGCTGTGCGCCGCGCTCAAAGGAGTTTTTCCCATGGTCCTGTTGGCTTCAGAAGACTGTTCATGCTTAGCTGTGAGCATATTGGCCGGCGCTCTCCTGAGAGCCTGAAAACCTTGCTGCTGCCAGGCAAGAGCAATAATAGTGCACAACGTCTGCAGAAGTATATACGTATACTTGAACCTTTGCGACACCAACAAGGGACAAAGTGAAAGTGTTCTGCAGGGCTGGTGTCGGCGCTGGCCGATTACCACCCACTTTAGAACCGTGTATCTCAAAAGCGCGACACAGACAAAAAACCTTCCAGCCGCAGGGCTGGCGTCGGTGCTGGCCGTTTACCGCTGGAGCCGACTTCTCCCGCATCCTCGACGTGGGGGGCGCCTTCGGCTCGACGCTCGCCGCCGTCATGCGGCAGCACTCTCACCTGTCTGGCGTCCTGTTGGACCTTCCCCAGGTATAGGCTCGTATAGGCGCCTGTGTTTTCCTCAGACAAGCTTCAACGAAATGCTTATGGTACACTGCAGGTGATCGAGATGGCCAAGCCGGTGTGGAAGGAGAAGCACTCGGCACTGCTGCCCCGCACCGAGTTTGTCGGCGGCCGCTTCTTCGACAAAGGTGGACATGCTGTGCTGCCTAACGAATCGCCTGCAGCACCTCGCATGCCTTTCGTTTCCACTTGAACGTGTTTCCTGCGATGTGCTGTTCAGATATGTGTCGCACAGCAGGCCAGATTGAGGTGCCTGGCGCGCTGCTTGGCCTTTGAGTACAGTGGCATCCCAGCAGAATCACACATTGTGCGTGATGCAGACGCGATTCCCGCCGCCAAGGGCGTCGGCGACAAGTACGTTACGTGGGTGGTGCTGCACGACTGGAGTAACGAGAAGACCGTGGACATCCTCAAGAGCGTGCGGGAAGCCTTTGGTGAGCACCTCGTGAGACTGCGTGTGTACATCCTTCACCAGTCCTGTCAGGCTACTAGTAAAAGCCGTTCTTACATGCCAGCTGCCTGGCACCTTGCATCCGCAGCCGCAGTGCACGAGCAGCTGCCCAAGGGCGCAGCTAGGGAAATTTTGGAGGGGTTTTCAGTGGCATTTACTTCACTGCTGCGCTGTTGCCCTATCAGACGAGTCGCATGTGGTCGCCTGAGGGCATACAGCACGATCGATGTTCAATGACGAATACGGGCAGAAGCCTCCCGCCCAGCGCGGACGGCTGACACGTTTGCGCAAGGTGTTACACTCAAATGCAACGATGTGTTTCTCATTCACGCACGGGCAACTCCGGCGCCAGGCTGGCCATTGCGGAGGTGATGCCGGCAGCTGAGAATCTGATGCAATTATGAAATGCCCCTGAACAACAACTGTACTTGCATGCACCCACAGGCGACTCCGGCGCCAAGCTCGCCATTGTGGAGGTGATGCCCGGTAGGGGGCTGGAGACGCCACGGCCGATGCCGGCGCTGTTGGACGTGTACATGCTGGCGCTATGCGACGGCAAGGAGCGCACCCAGGTGATGAGACGAACCGTGGAAACTGATTGGAACGATGCCAGCGCGGACGGGCGTGCACATGCTGGCGATGTGTGACGGCAAGGAGGGCACCCCAGGCGATATATCGTAGTGTTGCCGCAGCAGTCTTGAGTTGACCGAAATGAACTCCAAAAGTTGCATGAGGCATGGAGCGGTCCTATGTGTGAATGCGCAGTCGCAAAGCGCTCCTGGTTTTGCAAGTGTTTATTGCCGCTACAAGTATCTTGATCACCCCTAAAATCCCAGCCACTTGCTCCCCTGACACTGCAGGCTCAGTGGGAGGCTCTGTTCGAGCGCACGGGCTTCAAGCTGAGCAAGGTGTACCCGACGAGGGGGCTGTTTGCCGCAACGGAGGCGCATGCAACCCGCGCCTGATTACGGAAGCGCCAATCCTGCTGCTCGTGAAATCGAGAATACCCTTACGGCAGTCCTCAAGTGGGATCAGATTCAGCATCTGCGGCTGCAGCTTGACAACGCATCGTGCATAGCCTAGGCGTTACGGAAGGCGGTCCACCGCGGGCCGGCGATTGATGGGTGCTTGAAGATTCGTTTGGTATATCTACAGTTGCTAACTTGCTGGAAATATGGAACGAATTTCATTGTTGCAAGGTTTCCAGGAGCTATTATATACATTGCCATTGGCGGCAGTATGGCCGCATGTCGCGGCTGTCGAGCGCGTGACCTTGAAAAACTTCACCTGATGACGATGGCAGGTTGTGTATGTATTGGTAGTCATCACCATGCCCACACGTAGTTTGCAAGTGCGGTCAGATCCACCCTTGCACCAGCAGAATGTCGTGTCGGAGAGGTGGGGCGCGCATTTGCAAGCTGTTCCGACAGCAGGACGCATTAATGCAATATCGTTCATCTTGGGCAGGTGCAGCACAGTTTTCCGCCCGAAAATTTGCTTGAAATGATGCCAAAATGACTGCCATGCGATTTCTGGCGTTGACTGTGCTGGCAGCGGCCGCTGTGGCCGTCGTCTTTGCTGCTGCAGGTGTGCAATGCCCCCTGCCATCCTCCGGTTTTGTCCACCAAGATACTTTGATCAGATCATGAACATGCACATGCACTTGAAGCAAAGCAAAGCATGTGTATGGCGACGTCTGAAGCCTCGACACTATGCACCATGCAAATGGCAGCTTCTCGTTGGCACCCGTGCCAGCGGTGCTGATGAACAGGCATGTACCACAATGCAGCCGATTTTCAATCCTCGTCCTGCAGGCCCGCCGTCAGAGGGCGCGCTGCTGCGGGACTGGGGCGGCTTTCTGCCGCCATGGATTGCGTATCGCGCCGTCAAGGCGCTTGCCACGGCCCTGGACCGAGTGCGGGACTCTGTTGTGCCGCCGCAGCTGCGCATGGTGGAGCACTCCATGGCGTTTTCCCGGACCCAGGTGCAGGCTTCGGCGATACAGCAGAGGCGCGACGTGCTTTTCGTCTGATGCGAATGTGCAGCTGCCGCCGTAGCCACCGCCGCTCAAACTGCTCATGCATGCGCGGGATCGAGAAGGGCACTGGATACACGACATGCTGACCGCCTTGGATCTGCTTTCGCAAAACGCTGCATTTGTCGTGACGAGTGCAGGTGGTCTACGTATTGGCAGCGCTGAACATTGCCGACCTTCTGGCAGACGGAGCCAAGACCGCAGATGAACTCGCACCGCTTGCCAGTGTGTTGCTCTCAACAGAACGAGTTGTTTGCTTGTTGTTGCTTCTCTGTCGGCTGCCAAGGCGTTGCTTTGTACAGCATTCCAGTCTCGAACAGAATGTCTGCACATGCTCGGGGCTCGACCCTGCACTCGAACTTACATTACTCTACGGCAGGCGTGGCGTCTGGGGACGCCCTCTGGCGGGTCCTGCGGCTGGCAAAGGCGCAGGGCGTGCTGGCTGCGCAAACAAACAGGGCGGGCATCACCCGTTTCCGCAACAACGCGCTGTCGGCGACGCTGCGCGCCTCGCACCCAGCCTCTGTCAGGTGACGAGCAGCTTTGCTTTGGCATCAGCATGCTGCTGCATGGTATCTCTGATCTCGTTCTGCAAGTCCAGACTGCGGTGCCTCGATGTCGAGTCAATGTCTCTCTGTATCGGCCGCTTGTTCACACAGGGTGCCTCCGTGAATGCTGCGAAATTGATCTCCATCCTTCCCGATGCCCCTTCAGTTGCGGTACGGCCTGTACTGTTTGCAGGGAGTTCGTCATCCTGCAGGGGCAGGAATTGATGCCGGCCTGGGGCGGCCTGCTGCCCGCGCTGCGCTCTGGCGCGGTCCCCTGGGCGGAGGCGCACCCGGCAGAGACTGCCGCCGGGCGGGACTTCTGGAAATACATGGAGGTGGGTTCCCCTGAGCAGTTCATGAAGCGAGCAGGCCCAACCACCAGTGCCTCAGCAGAAGCAGGTGCCTTCAATGAACCAATGTTTGTGAGTACCATCCCACCAGCATTCATCTCCTGGCACTCCACAGGCAGATGCACCTTGGGGGTGCATAACCCTGCAGGGCATCTGCACCTTGCTGTTGCATGCTCCAGCGGGTCATCTAAGAAGCCTTGTTCTTGGCGCAGGTAAATCCGCCAGTGGAGGAGACATTCTCCAAGGCCATGGCAAATGCGGACGCACTCGGTGAGCGGTGATCTCGCCCCAGCATGACGCAAATGCTGTCCATGCTATACGGCCATCGGCGCCTCGAGTGGCTGCGAATGAGGGGTGCAGCTCCCCAAGACGGGAGTCGAATAAGAGTAAGAACCTGATGTGCTGCATTGCAGGCGTCACCGCAATGCTGGCGGACTACCGGTGGCAGAAATTCGAGCGCTTCATCGATATAGGTGGGTCGGACCTCTTGCATGAGTTTTCTGCACAAGCTCTGCGATGCAGCGGTGTTCAAGCATGCTCCAACTTGAGTGAATGCCACCCGCATGCATTGCTCTGAAACCTGGTATCTGCTTTGCCCCGCAGGCGGCGCGCATGGATCCTTCCTGGCAGCGCTGCTGCGGCGGCATCCGTCAGCCTCCGGCGTGCTGTTCGACCTGCCACAAGTGGGTCGACGATTTTGGTCTCATTCTTGGCAGCATCGTATGCCGAATGTGACAATGTCGGAAGAAGTCATAGCTGAGTCCCGGCAACATTTATACATTGGCGTGCTGTTTCACCAGCTTCATCAGCCGAACCTTCCTCGGATAAGCGCCAAGTCTCTCTGAGCGCCAAACGCCAGATCACATGCCATTTGGCAGGCATGGGCAAGTAGAGGGCTGTGTTCTGGCGACCTCCACTAAGCTCTTGTTCAAATCAAGCAGTCATGCCAAGCAACGGTGATTAGCACGGCTTTACATAACATCCTCTTGAGACTTAACATTTTCAAGGCTCTACCACATGGTCTGCAGGTCGTCAAACGGGCGCGCAGCGTCTGGCAGTCTGAGCACGCGGCTCTGCTGCCGCGGACGAATTTCACAGGAGGCAGCTTCCTCGATGCAGGTGCCGCCTGTGCTTGTCCGTATCGATAGCAACATACTTTGTCATCGAGCAGTCTGCGGATATGCAGACCCTTGCACACGCACATCCATCTCAGATCCACGCGTGATGACAATTCTGCGCCTGCAGGGACATTGCCGACGGCACAGGGTGCAGGCGACGTCTTCGTGATGCGCGTGATCCTGCACGACTGGTCGGACGAGCAGGCGCTGCGTATACTCAAAAATGTTCGCGCCGCAATAGGTGCGCGAACCCCTGCCCGGCTAGGCCCGCCTTGCACCACCATTGCATGCCCGCCAGGCACGGAGATGCTGTGTGCAGACAACGAATCATCTGTGTCAACAACATAATCAGATGCTGTCGGTCGGACCGTATCCGCTGTGTCCATGGTGTCAAATCTAACAACATCATCCGAACTCCGCTGAGCCTCCTCTTGGCCGCCGGCAGGCAGCAGCAAGTCGACGCTTGCGTTGGTGGAGGTGACGCCGGCGGACGGGCTGAGGGAGAAGTACGAGGGCATCGTGTACATGGACGTCCAGATGATGGTCGTGTGCGACGGCAGAGAGCGCAGCAAGGTGACGATTTGATTCATTCTGTGTTGATAGCACAACCCAATCCGTATCGTGTGCATGGACGTCCAAATGATGGTCGTGAGCGACGGCAGAGAGCGCAGCAAGGTAAGAGCAGACAATTCGAAGGAAAACTGTAACTACATCCTTATCAGCAGACACTGCATGCTATCACATGCACTCTCGCGTCCTGTCACTGCGCTGTCACTGTCATCACGAGCGCTTTCACTGGCAGGGTTGGCGCTGCAGTGCGGGTCTCATCATTCGCACCTGTCGGCAAGCAGACCTGACTGAGCAACTCGCACTTTCGCAGGCGCAGTGGCAGGCGCTCTTTGCTGCGTCCGGCTTCCGGCTGGAGGGGGTCCACCCAACCCGTGGAACGCTCAAAATTGTGGAGGCGTCGCCCGTCTAAGGCTTCCAGTCCTGCTGGCGTAAGGCCTGCTGCAGCTACTGCCGCCGCCGTCACAACTGCAAGTGGCTGCCCCTGCGCGTGTAAGGAGCATGTCGGGACACAGGCACCTCCGCAGCGGCGACATGCCGCGAGCCTAAAGGCTGCAAAGCAATTATGGCAATGTCAATGATGTTGGGAACCTCTGCAATTTCAGAATTGTGCAGGACTGACGAGCTTGAGAGGCAGCTTTGCATTGAAAAATGGGCTCGGGCTGCACAACTTTGCCTAGATTGCCTACATCGCCTTTGAAGAGTGTATTGAAAGGATCGGAGAGCCTCGCCAACCGTCCTGCCTTCACAGAACGCCACGTCAGCAACTCGAAACACAGAGGTGCAGTGCGTTTGCGACCGCTCATTTCGCACTCGCAGCGGTCGCAGCAGTCTTCAACATCCTCTCATCCCTGTGCACATTGGCACTGGTGCCGTTGACAAGCTCTGAAAGCCTTATTTCGGAAATGGTGCTGGCTCATCCAAAGCTAGCGGGGCATCGACATGCCAGCACGTGGCAGCTGCAAATCAGCAAGCCATTCGGGAATGCCAGGCCATGCGGACGCCGATCCCAACGCCTGCACGTGGTTGCAGTGGCGGTGAAGTCACCTGCGGGCGAGCGGCACCCTGCGATCCTGGCGAATGACAGGACGCCAGCCGGTCCTGGCGACAGTAGGAAAAAAGTTGTCATCGTGGGCGCCGGCTGGGCAGGTGCGCGCTCTACTAATCCCCAAGGAAGCATCTGATCATGCCGGTATGTATGATGGCAATGGAGCGGCCTTCATGCTCCGTTGTTGTTGCAGCTTGCATGTGAACTGCATGGTCACAGGCCGTCGAGGCGCGGTGCAAGGGCAACACGTTGAAACGGACCAACTCGATCAGTACCCGAGATCCAATTTGGATGCTCAACGCCAAACCCGTGACTTCAACTTCTCCCGCGCAGGGTTTGGCGCCGCCAAGCACCTGGCGCAGCAGGGCTTTGCGGTGACGCTGCTGGATGCGTCGCCAAATCCTGGCGGCCTGTCCGCGGGCTGGCGCACGACGCAGGGGCGGAGCGTGGAGGCAGGTGAGGACTCTGCACTGGGATCAGAGCCTTGTTTTCGCGGGTTGCATCTGTGTTGCAATGTTGCTGCGATGTGCACACTGCTGCCCCCAAAATAGTGCCTCAAACCGCCTTGATCCCGTGCAGGCGTGAAGGGCTTTTGGTATCAGGTGAGCGCTCATGCCTGCAGGGCTACTGCAGCGCTATCCTGGCTCAAACACAGCACCCGCGCTCTCTCGCATGAAGGGTACTGGCTCAGCATTAATTCCCCAAGGGACCTTTTGTAATAGGGTATCTTCGTTTGTTCTATGCAGTACCACAACATCTTTGCGCTGGTCAGAGAGCTGGGCATTCCCAACCCCTTCACGCGGTGGACGCCGTCAGGGTTTTGGAGCCCCACCGGCCTGACCACCCAGGCCAGTTCAAATTCGCTCCCGGCATGCCAGAGGCTGGCTGCACAATGCTATCCCTACACCACAATTACTGTGTTCTCTTGCATGTTAACATGTGCAGGCGCCGGTGTTTTCGGAGCTGCCACGGTACCCGACGATGCTGGGACAGTTCATTCACACAGCGCGGTTGTTCGAGTGAGTCACTTGCCCTACCCTTCTTGGCCTTCTTGAGCATGATCATCGCCGTTTCTTTGGTATCACCTCTACTCAGACCTGACAGAAGCGGCATAGACACCAACATGCCTGTCGGACGGATGACAGCTGGCGTGCATCTCGCGCCCACAGGCGGCCACCGATCGCGGACCGGCTGACAATGGTGCCGCTGCTGGACTAAAAGCAAACTTACTGATCAAGTCAAGTCATGTCCAACGCTAGTCGATAGCACAGTTTGCGTCAATGATTACTGCAGGCGGCTTCCCATCGCGGACCGGCTGACAATGGTGCCGCTGCTGGGGGCGCTGCTGGACTATGACAGCGACCCCGAGACGTACGCGCGCTACGATGCCATGACCTCACGCGAGCTCTTCCGCCAGTACGGTGAGACGCAGCAAACACGGTCTCTCAATGTTGTTGAATCGCGTGCTATTCCTCCCACGTGCGATGCAACATTCACCCCTAGACCTATGCGTGGTTAGCATGAGCTTGCGCGAGCTCTTCTGCCACTTAGGTGGGATCCATTTTGTGTATTACTTTACTTAGGGCAACACCACCGCCGGGAACTTTCGAACTGTGTATCTGGTGTCTGATGAGGCGCCAGTGTAGGGCTGAACCACATGCATTTGTTGGCAGTAGTGCTCCATCAATTGGCATGTCCTCTGTTGCGGGAGTGTTGGATTTCAACAGGAACTGCCCATGGGGAAACTGCCTTGTGCCTGCAGGAGTGTCCACGCGGCTGTACGAGGAATTCCTCAAGCCGCTGCTGCTGGTTGCACTGTTTGCGCCGCCCGAGGAGCTCTCAGCCGGCGCCGTGCTCGGCGCCTTCTACTTCTACAGTGCGTAGATTCTTTCCGATTCTCGCTCTCTGCCCCTGCTCGCTCAGCTGGGGGCGCGCCTGACGCTGCGGCGGCAGGCCGTCGTGTATCCCTTGTAGTGGTGTTTCTGGCTTCGCGCAGAGGGGACCCTCAACCTCTGAGCGCAAATCCGGCCACATGTTCCGCAGCCATGCAGCGCTGGCACACCTACGGGGATTGTGACATGTGCTGGTGCAACGGCAGCGCGGCCGAAAATGCGTGGTTCTGCAGGCTCCGCATGCCGCATGACGCTCTGGAGTCGTCAAGTGGCCGTTCTGCTGTGCATCCCTGGCGCACCAGGCCTATTCCGCGTGCGCTGATGCAAGGGCAGCGTCGCGCGGAGCGCATCTTATCTATCTTGCACGCAGCGCATCTCGACTCCAGATCTTGCAAATTCGACTGCTCACGGATGACCCTGTCTGCCACGCAGCGCTGGCGCACCAGGCCGACTTCGACGTCTGCTGGTGCAAGGGCAGCGTCGCGGAGCGCATTTTCCAGCCGCTCATCGGCAGCATCGAGCACGCCGGCGGCAGCATCCAGGGTGGGTGGTGCTTCCTGTCTGATGATCCAACGCCTACAATCATTGCATAACAGACACACAAGCCTGGAGCACCTCCCAGCCACGAATCGAAGCATACATGCAGGAAGCAAGTGCAGCCATTCGGAACCTCAGTGTGTGACCTCCACTCTCACTTTGCAGGCGGCAGTCTGGTGAGCGACGTGCACGTGGACAGCGGCAGCGGCCGCGTGACGGGCGTCACGACCCGGAACCGTGAGGGGCAGGAGACGCGGCATGCCGCTGATGCAGTCGTGTTCGCCATCGGCATCACAGGTGCCAGCATCAAGTGCTGAAATGCTTTCATTTGTGGAATACTTTCTAGCTCCTCTTGTTGCGATGCTGTCGAATGCCAGGGCAGGCTTCCTGCAATGGGTCGAGCTTGTGCTGGGAGGCAGGACGGGGGCGGGGCAACCGGACTCCGCCGGCCTGCACGGATGCTGCCAGGCCTCACCGGCGCCGCGGCCCCGGCTTGCAGCACCCAGAGCAACCTGCAAATCAGTTGGCGCGCACCAGTTGCACCAGTTGAAAGGCCGCGGCGGCAACGGCGCTGGTGAGGCTCAGGGCCACTCACAGGGCCAGGGCCAGCTCTCACAGACTGCGAGTGGTTACAACTGCCTGCATTTCTGAGATCTGTGCATGACACAAATGCAAAAGGCTGGCGAGCGCTACGCCGGCGCCGGAGGCGCGGCCTGTGCTTCTTAGATCAGAAATCAAGAGACTATCAACAAACGATCAATGCCGACGCCAACTTGCACTGCACCCGCAGGCATGCAAAAGCTGGTGAGCGCGGCGCCGGCGCTGGCGGACCGGCCCCCGATGGTGCATTGACCACCAAGTGCTAATGCTGACGCCTGCTTCGCACCTGCAGGCATGCAGAAGCTGGTGAGCGCGGCGCCGGCGCTGGCAGACCGCCCCGAATTCCAGGCCATCATGAACCTCAAGGGCCTAGACGTCATTGCCACCCGGTAAATTGATGGATCCACATCTTTGATCATTCATCAGCCCCAACATGGTCAAGCACATGTTGTCGTTTCACCTCCTGGAACAGGTCCAGGCCATCATGAACCTCACGTGGACGTCATCGCCACCCGGTGAATTTGAGTAGCTAGTTTTTTTGTAGTTTGCTCACATCATATATCAAATTGCTGCAACCCTGCCCTGAACCGTTTTGGGCCTCAAGTACGGATCCATGCCGTCGCCACCCGCTGGGACTCCAATATCAGTCTGTGGCAGGAGCATGGTGCTGGACACCCCTCCCCTGTGCAATGCCGACGTGGCTGCACCTTTGCCGGCGGCGACTCAATGGCGGCAGCGGCCGGGCGCCTGCGGCGTGGTGTTTCACAGCCGGGCGCCAAAGCAGCCAGCAACGTGCACATGCGGCTGAGACTGAACTGGGCGCTCTGCGCAGGCTGTGGTTTGACCGACGGGTGCCAATGCGGTTTCCGGCCAACGTGCTGAGCGGCTTTGACGACACCATGGGCAGCACCTTCTTCGACCTCAACGATCTGCAGGTTGGCCGTTGTTTGTGGGGTGGTTGTGTGATTCCCAAAGGCTTTACTTGAGGATCCTGAGGGGCATTGATGGCGCCGTGGGCAGCATCGTTCCCACACCTACACGGCCTGCAGGCGGTTTCGTGTTTCATCCTCGTTTTATCCCTGTGCACGGGATCCTGTTCGGTCGTGGTGTTGAACTCATTACCATTGCAAAACTGTACCAGACAGCACAACGAAATAAAACACAACAACATTCCATATTTCATGTTTCTGTGCAGGACGAGTACCGGGACGCGCCCGGCTCGGTAGTCGCATCGGACTTCTACCATGCCAACACGCTGCTGCCGCTGTCAGACGAGGACATCGTGCAGCGCGTGCACCGCAACATCATCGCCTGCGAGCCAGGCTTCGCCGCAGCAAAGGTGGAACATACCTGCAGGTCATGTATTGGGTTGAGGGTGTGGCACCGATGTCAGCCGAATGGCTCACGTACATTGTGCCTGGACCTGTCCACAGAACGTAACACAATAATGGTCATTCCAGGTGGTGGACGCGGCGGTGCTCTAATACAAGGGAGCGGTGACGCACTTCAGGCCTGGCATTTACCTAGCTCCCCACGCAGCGCACCTCCTTTCTTGACAATAATGGATAATCCATGTTTCCTTTCCTTCTTTCCTTGGCAGGTGGTGGACGCGGCGGTGCTCAAATTCAAGGGTGCCGTCACGCACTTCAGCCCTGGGAGCTACGCATCGCGCCCGACGCAGCGCACCTCCTTCCCCAATCTTTTCATGGCCGGTGACTGGGTACGGGGCCTGGACCACGGCGCCAACGGCCTTTCGCAGGTAGGGTTCTAGCAAATTCCACATCCGTGAACAAACCAAAGAAGGGTACCTACAAGAAATACTTGTTCATGGCCGGCGACTGGGTGCGGGGGCTGGACCACAGCGCTAACTGCCTCTCGCAAGTGGGTGAAAGGCCTTTGAAGAAATTCAGTGCAGCAGCCAGGCGAATATGTTGGTGGACCAGCTGGGTGGGGCAGCCGGCAGAAAATCTGCGCTAGCCATTTCAAATTTGGTTGTTTCTTAATTTGATCACAGGAGCGGGCATATGTGACGGGCCTCGCTGCGGCAAATCTGGTGGTAACCCAGCTGGGCATCGGGCAGCCGGCAGACATTCTGCCGGTCGAGGCGGACGAACCGCACATCGTGGCGGGGCGGCAGCTCAACCGCACCGTCAAGTCTGTGGAGCAAATTCTGGGCGTCAGGTCGCCATTCCTGTTCTGAGGATGGAGCAGAACTTGAGCAGAGGGCGAATCGCATATCACGCCAGGACGGCAGCTCATCCGCACACTGGAGTCGGCGGCGCAGATTCTGGGCGTCAGGTCGCCGTTCTTGTCTGCAGAGAATCGGCCGATATGCCGCGGCGAAGCGGCAGGACAGGAACCACAATGTCACACCTGTGAGGCACATATGGTGAGGCTGAGCGGTACTTGTTCCAAGATTTGTTTTGTACGAGACTTGAGACTAAATTGGTTTGGTTGAACTTGATGGGTTTCTTGGCGTTGGATGTGAGAACGGCGGCGGTGCGGTGCAGCAGCATTTGTGGCAAGGCGGCGGCTTGGTGCAGGCACCTGCATGATGTGCAAGGTAACAAAAGTTAAAATGCTGCTCGTTGTGGTGTCAGCAAAATCCACGTAGGTCAAAAATCACTTCATGGATGACCGCTGCTCTCAATCGTGGCGGTCTGTGTCGGACATCAGTACATGGAGACCGTGCGTCGATTCACTCGTCCACAGAATGTCATTGGCTGCTGCGAAGAGCACCGCAGTCGTGTCGAAACCGGCCGCTGAGCGTATGAATGACGGCCCTGCGCCAGCTTTTCGATTCGAAGTGCCGTGCAGCCAAGGCTTTTTGTGCACAACCTCGCAAGAAGCAACCATCGGGGCCTCAACCAGCTCGATCAGGCATGTCACCTGGCACTGATCGTTGGATTCTCTGCATGGTTCCAAGTGCTTGTCCCGTCGCGATGCTGTGCAGAGTCACAGGCTCAGCCCCTCAAAGATTATGGCCTCAGCAGAGCCCGCGGCGTTGACGCACCACACCCAGGTTATGTTGCGGTGCTGTAGCGCGGGCAGGGGCGTTGCTCGAGCTGCGCGGCGCTGGCAGAAGATGGCGGACCAAATGCAGCACTCATCCCAGGACAGCTCCAGCGCCAGCGGTGCGTCCCTCACTTATGCATCGAATGTCTGACCCCGCTGCACTATGGTGCAGTCTGTTTTGAGGTGATGAGTCAACAGCGCACCAGCAGTGATGCGGTGATGCCAGCTGTAAAAGACAAACACTGCGAATACCTGGGTCGATCTTCACAGCTGTGCCGCAGACGCGATATCCCAAGTGACTAAATCATAAGGATGCCTGCTGGCTCAACTTTAGCGCCGCCAAAACGACGTCAGTGGCGGCGGCTGCGGCGCCTGAAAGACCAACCAGCGGCGGCTGGCCAGACCGGCGGCGGAGCGAGGCAGCAGCAGGGTGCAGCGCCAGCAGACGCAGGCAAGGGCGGCATACGTGCCTTTGGCTGCCTCTTTCGATCCATGCGCCTGCTTTACTCGATATCTGCTGCACGTTCTGACTCCAATATGCATCACGGGACACATGTGCAAACATTGCATGCTGCTTGTCCACCCAAGGGCTGCGCGCGCGAGAGGTCACCTGCCGGCACTGCCGGGCACCCCAGCGCTCACTCCAGGCAAGTCTGGCACAACACATAACCGTGATGTTTACTTCTTGATGAAACGAAATTCAGCATGAGCTCCGCAGTGTGATGGTGCACAGGTCCTGATGAGAAGCTTGATGAGGCGGGCAGCGCAGTTGGCAACAGTGAGGGCCGTCCGGCGGAGTCTGCTGGCTCTTCTGCATCACCCAGTGCTGACTCTGCCTATGCCAGGGGGTGCGAAAATGTTGCACACTCTGTCAGCTTCCCAGGCAAATATGGCTGCGTGCGCCTCAGGGACGTACTGCTGCTACTGCATCCATTACAGCACAATGTTGTTGACATGCAAATCTCGACAGTAAATCAGCAGGCCACCGCATCGAATGAGACTGCCGACCACTTGCTTTCCGCAGGGCTGGCGATGAGCTGCTGACGATGTTGCCAGGCCTGCTCGACAGCATGTGCGCCGTCACGCCGAAGAAGCAAGGCACGCTTCTGGTCCCTATGATGAGTGTGTACTTTGGGATTTCACTTGCCGGTGTCTCCACCTGTGCGCTGTCAAATGAATGTGCTGCCGTAACCACTGCAACATTGCCAAAAGGTGCCCTGTGCACCGGCAAGTCTGCTAGCGTCTGGCCGATCTGCAAAATCACAGATGAACGAAATATATATTATTGCTTATTACATCATGGTGCGCCGCAGGCATCACTGATGCACAGGCTGTGCGCGTCCCTGCAAAGCCGTCGACGCACGGTGTTGCTGGCAGGTGAGCCCGCTGAGTGTGGTCCCTGCTGCGTGGAGGCCAATGGCGAGTTGCACCGGTACATGCCGTTCAGCGAAAACACATTGCTCGACGCTCGCAGGGTGCCCAGCAAGTCGCCAGTGGCGCGCAAGCTGTTTGCACCGGCCGAGCCGAGCGCGCAGCAGCAGGAGCCTCGGACGGAGCACGTCCGCCGGTGGAAACCTTTATTCCCATTTTCTCGTTGACAGAACAACGACTAAAGTCGCACCGTGAGGGTTTGCATAGGGCTGCTTGAGTGGCAAGATGCTTGAATAGGTCCGCGGCAGGCAACATGACAACAAGTAAAGCACCTTATCTCTGGCAAACATAGGCTACACACTCGAGTCCTTCCCAAATGTATTGCAGGTCGTCTATGGGCGCTGTAGTGTCACAAGACGGCAATGCGGACCAAGGGCGGCCAGGCTTGACCTGATCTTATCTGATCGCAACGTGGCGACGACGGCAGTGCGAAGAGATGGCGTTCAGCCAAGACAGCCATCTTGGCTGAACGCCAACATGCGCAGGCCCTGCCGCAATTTTGGCCTTGACTTGCTGCGCCTTCCAGCCTCCTGACGTTCGTTGATGCGTCTTCCTGCCTCCTGACATTGGCGTCGTTGTCTGCTGTCTTCTGTCTGATGAGTGCAAGCAGGGCCAGGGTCAGCCAAGCAGTGCACGCAACACGTTATGAAGACTTGATTGACTTGCCTAGTTGTGAAGGAGGACCAATAAGTGATGTGCACAAGGTCTGAGACAGAACCAACCCCATTTTGGTGGTGGAAAAGAGGAAAAATACGCATTCCGGGAATCGAACCCGGGACCTACGCTGTCTTCTGTTACACGGACGGTCGCATGGAAGGCGGATATGTTACCATTACACCAAATGCGTTAATGTTCGGTCCGGCGATCGAAACACTAGTGTTTCAGCACAAATTATCAAATATATATTGCAATATGCCGCTGCTCAAATAATGTGTTGCAATGTTGTTTGCAATGTTGTTTGCATCGCGCGTGCATTTGCGCTCTCTATGAACACCTGGTTGTTTGTCTGTGTGTTTTGCCTGGCCTTGACGCCATTATTGGCCTTCGCTCATATCCAG
>JAABUW010000993.1_pt1 | contig 50824 bp, 44 predicted proteins | sample 5560081 | NCBI WGS metagenome assembly JAABUW01 (sample SAMN10711882, study PRJNA513363) | rock metagenome | isolation source: Antarctica rocks | place: Antarctica: Victoria Land, Knobhead sud | reverse complement strand
CTGGATGAGGTGTCGAAGGCGATCATCGAGCAGTTGCAGCAGGACGGTCGGCGTCCGTACGCGGCCATCGCCGCGGCGGTTGGGTTGTCCGAGGCGGCGGTTCGGCAGCGGGTTTCTCGTTTGATCGGTTCCGGGGTGATGCAGATAGTGGCGGTCACCGATCCGACGCAGGTCGGCTTCTCCCGGCAGGCGATGATCGGGATCAGGGCCGAGGGCAACGTCGGCTCGGTGGTCGCCGCTTTGTCCGCGATGGACGAGGTGGACTACGTGGTGATCACCGCCGGTTCGTTCGACATCCTCGCCGAGGTGGTCTGCGAGGACGACGAACACCTGCTCGGCCTGCTCAATGACCGCATCCGCCCCATCGACGGGGTGCGCTCCACCGAATCGTTCCTGTACCTGAAGTTGTCGAAACAGACCTACACCTGGGGCACCCGGTGATCGCGCCGCCGGCCTTTCCCCCGCCACCCCTACCCGGACCTACCCAGGGAACAACGATGAGCGACCCGACCCGCACCGGCAGCCCGACAGGCAAGGCCACCGACCATCTCTGGATGCATTTCACCAGGATGGCCGCCTACGACACCGCGCCCGTCCCGATCATCGAACGGGGTGAGGGCAGCTACATCTGGGACACCAACGGCAAAAAGTACCTTGATGCGCTGTCCGGGCTGTTCACCGTGCAGGTCGGCCACGGCCGGCAGGAGCTGGCGCAGGCGGCCTATGACCAGGCGGGCAAGCTGGCGTTCTTCCCGATCTGGTCGTACGCGCACCCGACCGCCGTCGAGCTGGCGGACCGGTTGGCGGCGTTGGCGCCGGGAGATCTGAACAAGGTGTTCTTCTCCTCCGGCGGTGGGGAGTCGGTCGAAACGGCGTGGAAGGTGGCCAAGCAGTACTACAAACTGGTCGGCAAACCGAACAAGCACAAGGTGATCTCACGGGCCGTCGCCTATCACGGCACCACGCAGGGCGCGCTGTCGATCACCGGCGTCCCACCGTTCAAGGAAGCGTTCGAACCGTTGGTGCCGGGCACCTTCCGGGTTCCCAACACCAACTTCTACCGGGCACCGGAATTCGTCGCCGACGACGAGAAGGCGTTCGGGTTGTGGGCCGCCAACCGGATCGAGGAGGCAATCGTCGCCGAGGGACCGAACACGGTCGCGGCGGTGTTCCTGGAACCGGTGCAAAACGCCGGCGGGTGCTTCCCACCACCACCGGGCTACTTCGACCGGGTACGCCAGATCTGCGACCACCACGACGTTCTGCTGATCTCCGACGAGGTCATCTGCGCCTACGGCCGGCTGGGCACCATGTTCGGCTGCCAAAAATACGACTACCAGCCCGACATCATCACCACCGCGAAGGGTCTGACCTCCGGGTACTCGCCGCTGGGCTGCGCCATCATCTCCGACCGGGTGTACGAGCCGTTCGGCAAACCCGGTATCAGCTTCGCCCACGGCTACACCTTCGGCGGCCACCCCGTTTCCTGCGCGGTGGCCCTGGCCAACCTGGACATCTTCGACCGAGAAGACCTGCTGGGCAACGTACTACGTAACGAGAACGCATTCCGGACAACCCTGGAGAAGCTCTACGACCTGCCGATCGTCGGCGACGTCCGCGGCGACGGCTACTTCTACGGCATCGAACTGGTCAAGGACAAAAAAACCAAACAACAATTCACCACCGCCGAAAGCGAACGGGTACTCCGCGGCTACGTCTCCGCAGCGCTGTTCGACAACGGCCTCTACTGCCGCACCGACGACCGCGGCGACCCCGTCGTCCAAGTCGCACCACCACTGGGCGCCGGACAGGCCCAATTCGACGAAATAGAAACCAAACTCCGCACCGTCCTCGAGCAGGCCTGGAACCACATCTGAGAAACGCCCGCCCCGAACCGGTCTCGGCGGCCAAGTTTTGGCCGTGTTCGGACGCTCGTGACGCTCAACCGGCCATCAGTTCGGTGCGGCCGGCCGGGCTGCGCAATGGCAGCCACTTCGGAAGTATCTCGCGGGAGAGCAGGGCATCGGCGACCATGAACGCCGCGCCACGCAGGCCGGCCTGATCCCCCAGGGAGGACCTGCTGATCTGCAGGGAGCGGGTGGCCAGCGGAAGTGATCGGCTGATGATGGTGTGCCGGATCTCGGCGAGATAGGCATCATCGGAGCGTGAAACGCCTCCCCCGACGAGAATGAGCGACGGGTTGAAGAAGTTGACCATCCGCGCCATGGTGACGCCGACCAGCCGTGCGGACCGGGCGAGCAGGTCGATCGCCACCGGATCGCCGTGCGTTGCGGCGTCGCTGACCGTCCGGGCCTCGATTCTGCCGTCTCGGTCCAAGGCTGCGGCCAAAAAGGTGCTCCGTCCTTCGCGGGCCGCGCGCTCCGCATCCCGGGCGATGGCGGCTCCCCCCGCGAGCGCCTCGAGGCACCCGTACTTCCCGCAGCGGCACAGGACCGTCGCGGAGTCGTCGATGGTGACGTGTCCGATGTCGCCGGCACAGCCCTGTGCTCCGCGGTGCAGGCTTCCCTTCGTGACCAGGCCCGCCCCGATCCCCGTACCGACCTTCACGTAGACGAGATCGGCCTGTCCTTGCGCGAGGCCCGCGCGCAGTTCGCCCAGCGCCATGATGTTGACCTCGTTGTCGACCCAGACCGGTGCGCGGAAGTGATCGCCGAAGAAGGTCCTGACGTCGAAATCGTCCCATCCCGGCATCGCCGGCGGGGCTACCGGCCGGCCGGTCGCGAACTCGACAGGGCCGGGAAGCCCGATTCCGATACCCCAGATCGGCGCGTTCCCGACCGGACCTGCCAGCAGTTGCTGCCGCCAGCGTTCGACGACTCGGGTGAGGACGGGGACGGGACCGTCACCGACCTCTGCAGGCTCCTCGTGTTGTACGAGCAGGGTGCCCCCGAGATCACTGATGCCGACCGCGATGCTGGTGATCCCGAGCTGGACTCCGTTCGTCTTGGCGGGGTCACGACGAAGCCGGAGGCGGTCCGGTTCACCGGCCGCCTCCTCGTCGCGGACTGACAGCAGCGACCGGGCCGCCGCCTTCCGCGCGGGCCTGCTCGGCGGCTGATCGAGTCGAGGTCAGAACCAGCGCTCGAGAACCGCGGCCACTCCGTCGGCTCCGTGGTGCGGCGCGATCTCGCTGGCGACGGCGTGCACATCCGGATGCGCGTTGGCCATAGCGACGCCGTGCCCGGCCCAGGTCAGCAGTTCCAGATCGTTCGGCATGTCGCCGAACGCGACCGCGTCATCGGCGTCGATCTGCCATCGGCTGGCCAGCTGCTCGAGCGCATGTCCCTTGTTGACGCCGGCTGCGGCCACTTCGATCAGGCCGTCGTCGGTCGAATACGTGATCGACAGCTGATCGTCGACGCCGACGTCCAGCGCGCTGGCCCGTGCGGCCTTCGCCAGCGAGAATGAATCGCCGGTGCCTCTGACCAGCAGCTTTCCTGCCGGATCGGCCAGCAGCGCAGATCGGTCGATGATCTGGTGACCCCCGGCCGCCCACGGATGCTCGTACCTCGCCTCGGCCCAGAAGTCACGCACAGTGCTCCCGAGTCGCTCCACGGCCAGCGCGAAGTCATCGGTGTGGCCGGCCAGAGCATCCACGAACAGTTGCATCGAATGTGGCAACAGCGGGGCGCTGGAGATGATTTCCCCGGCTGCGATGTCGTATGTGACCGCGCCGTTCATGCAGACCGCCGTGCCGGCGAACCCGGCGTCGATCACCGGTCCGAGCCACACCACCGGCCGGCCGGTTGCGATGACGACGCGCGCGCCCGCGTCAGACGCCCGACGCAGCGCGGCCGCGTTCCGGGGGCTGACCCGGGTGCCGTCGAGATCGAGCAGGGTGCCGTCCATGTCCGACACGACCAGACGCGGAATATCGGAGATTCGGGAAGGAACGAGCACGCTTCCAGTGTCCCACTCCATCGCCCCGGCCGGTCTGGGCCGGCCCGGATCGCGCAGCCGCCGACCTCTCACCCTCATTCACCGCAGTCCGGCGGCGTACCGATGGCGCGCCGCGTTGCTCCACTCCGGCCACCACAGCGCGATCGGAGATCCCGCCAACTCCGCCCGCAGATCGCGCCCGATGGTGCCCGCAGACCCGTCGAGCTCGAAGAGCGCACCCGACGTCGGGCACGCCTTCGGCGCCGCGCCGAGCAGGGTCACGGTGTCGATCACCGCGGCCCGGCCGAGGACTCCCGGCAATTCCCGGACCGCGCGATCGCGCAGGTCCAGGTCCTCGAGCAGCACCGGCCGACCGCCGCGATCGACTCGATTCGTCAGGCGCAACGCACCACCCCGTTCGCCCGACCGGCCGAGCACGACCGTCTCGCGGATGCAGGCGATCGCGCTGGAATCGAGCTCTACCGTGCTACGGCGCAACACATTCGCACCGTCGGCGACGACGAACGGCTCACCGTGGAGGATCAGCAGACCGCCGGCGCCGATCGTGGCCCGAACGTTCCACTCCGACTGCTTACCCTCGGCGTTGTAGGCGACCGTTCCGGCGATTTCGACGATCTCCAGCCATGCTCCCGGCCCGATGTCCAATCGCAGGTCGACGCGATCGCCGCCCAGGAGCAGCGCGGTGGTAGCCACCAGGGCCACCTTTGCTCCGGTGGCGTCGCTGTTGATCACCCGGGGCGCGAGCCGGCCCGGAACCAATTGCAATCTCGACCGGTGGGTGCCCGCCTGGACTCCGACGACCGTCATACGGGCGCGGGCGCGGGCGCGGATCCGGCTGGAGAGTGCGCATGGGTGTGGACGACTGCTGCCCCGCCTGGATCCCGATGACTGTGCGGCGCCATCGGGCCCGGATCTATCGCAATGTGCTCGCCCGCCCGGAAGGAGGCGAGCAACCCGCGCAACCACGCCGTCAGCTCATCGATCGAGGCCGGATCGAGCCGTGACAGCGCGAGCACCGGACCGCCGTTCCGCGCCGCCTCGGCATCGGCGACCATCTGCCGAACGTCGACACCCACGTAAGGCGCCAGGTCGGTCTTGTTGACCACCAACAGGTCGGCGCGGGCGATACCCGGTCCGCCTTTGCGTGCGACGTCACCGCCGCCGGCCACGTCCAGCACGAAGATCTGCGCATCGACCAGAGCCGGCGAGAACGTGGCAGTCAGGTTGTCGCCGCCGGACTCGACCAACACCAGGTCCAACGGCGCGAAGTCGCCCTCCAGATCTTCGACCGCGATGAGATTGGCGGTGACGTCGTCCCGGATGGCCGTGTGCGGACAGGCTCCGGTTTCGACCGCCCGAATCCGCTCCGGCGCCAGCACCCCGGCAGACCGGAGCAGCCGGGCGTCCTCGTCCGTGTAGATGTCGTTGGTGAGAACGCCCAGGCTCAGCTCGGCCGCCAACTCCCGACAGATCAGTGCGATCAGCGACGACTTGCCGGTGCCCACCGGGCCGGCGACACCCAGCCGCAACGAGCGCGTCCCCCGCACCGTCGCGTCGTCATCGCCGGCGATGCCCGGAGACCGGCACCCGGCGGTGGCGTCTGGGTCGGTGGCATTCGAGTCGGTGGCATTCGAGTCGAGCGATTGCGTTACCTCAGGCACGGAATAACCTCCTGCTGGTGGTGGCATGAATTTGTGCCCACTTCTCGATCAGCGGCGCACCAATGGCGGGTATGTCAGCTGGATCGGTGAGTTCGGAAACGGCGGCCGCCAACGCTTCGATGTCATTCTGCGCGCCGAGAACCCAAGTGGTCGCCGTGATGGGATCGAGCGGAGCGATCTTCAACGCTGCCGACGCGACGGTCTGGGCCTCCTCGTAGCCGATCAGTCGTGCCAGCGATGCAGGGGCCAATCCGCTGCAGGCCGCGCACACCCCGAGAACCACCGCCCGGCAGGGCACGGGCAGGCCCGCAAGAAATTGCACGGCAGGATGTTCCGGCCACAGCCTGATGACCAGCCGTACCAGGCCACGACCCAGCAGCACCGAGGTTTCGCGCATGGCGGGGCTGATCGTCCGCGCCCGCCAGGACTCATCGGTCAAGGCCAACCCGGCCGCGATGTCCTGGCCAAGAGCGACGTGTCTGGCGACCACGGCCGTTCCCGCCTCGACCGCCGTGACCGTCCGCAGCCGGGCGCGGATGTACCGGGGAACCTCGCTCGCCGGCATGCCCGCGTTGATGGCCGGTTCCAATCCGGCGGACTGCGTGTGCGCACCGGTCGGCAGCCGAGCGTCCGACAGCAGCATCAACATCAACTCGCCGGCCCCGGCGGACGCGCCCGAGTTCGCGCGCCCGCCTACGCTCACGCTCACCTGGACTCCCCGTTCCTCCCGTTTTCGATACCGCCACCCCGATGAGCACCGCGGAGCTTTCCAGGCGCGGCGCCCGAGGACGGCTCAGAACATGTTGTAGAGCTGGGCCAGTGGCAGCACGGCGGCGGGTGCCGGCTCGATTCGTTCACCGTCGACGTGAATCGCGAACGTCTCCGAATTGATGTCGATGTCCGGCAGGCAGTCGTTGTTGATCATCTGCGCCTTGCCGACGTCGCGGGTCGGCGCAACGGCGACGAGCTGCCGTTTGAGCCCGAGCCGCTCGGCCAGGCCACCTTCGATGGCCGCGGGCGCGACGAACGACAGGGACAGCTCGGCGCCGATGGCATCGGCGAACGCCGGCCGCATCAACACCGGCTGCGGGGTCGGAATGGAAGCATTCGGGTCACCCAGTGCGCCCCAGACGATTGCGCCGCCCTTGAGAACCAGGGCCGGCCGGAATCCGAAGAACTTCGGTTCCCACAACACCAGATCGGCCAGTTTGCCGGCCTCGATGCTGCCGATCTCGTGGTCCACACCGTGCGAGATCGCCGGATTGATGGTGTATTTCGCGATATAACGTTTGACGCGAAAATTGTCGGCCGGCTGGGACCCGCCGATATCCCCACGACGCAATTTCATCACGTGCGCCACCTGCCAGGTCCGGGTGATCACCTCACCGATCCGGCCCATCGCCTGCGAATCGGAGGACGTCATCGAAATGGCTCCCATGTCGTGCAGGACGTCCTCGGCGGCGATCGTGGTGGCCCTGATCCTGGACTCGGCGAAAGCGAGGTCCTCCGGGATGCTCGGATTCAGGTGATGGCAGACCATCAACATGTCCAGATGTTCGGCGACCGTGTTGACGGTGTGTGGCAGCGTCGGGTTGGTGGACCCGGGCAGCACCATCGGCAGTCCGGCCAGCTTCAGGATGTCGGGTGCGTGCCCGCCGCCCGCGCCCTCGACATGGAACGCCGACAATGACCGGTTGGCGATCGCCTCGATGGTGGACTGCACATATCCCGATTCGTTGAGCGAGTCCGAGTGCAGTGCGACCTGCAGCCCCCATTCTTGCGCGCCGCGCAGCGCAGCGTCGATAGCGGCCGGGGTCGAACCCCAGTCCTCGTGCACCTTGTAGCCGCCGGCTCCCGCCAATGCCTGCTCGCCCATCGCCTCCATCGACACCGTGTTGCCCTTGCCGAGCAACAAGACGTTGACGGGCAACGCATCCAGACTCCGATGCATCTTCTCCAGATGCCAGGCGCCGGGGGTCACGGTTGTCGCCTTGGTGCCTTCGCTCGGGCCGGTGCCACCGCCACCGATCGTGGTCAGACCGGTGGCCAGCGCCTCGTGGATCTGCGACGGTGAGAGCAGGTGCACGTGGGAGTCGAAACCGCCTGCAGTGAGGATCTTTCCCTCACCCGAGATGACGTCGGTCGACGGCCCGATGTGCAGGCTCGGGTGCACGCCGTCGGCGATGTCCGGATTGCCCGACCGGCCCAGCGCCACGATGCGACCGTTCCGGATGCCGACGTCCGCACGGACGATCCCCCAGTGGTCCAGGACGATGGCGTTCGTGATCACGCTGTCGAGCGCGCCGTCCGCCCGAGAGGTGGTGCCCTGCGCCATGGATTCGCGAATCGACTTGCCGCCGCCGAACACCGCCTCCTCACCCCCGGCGGTGTAGTCCTTCTCGATCTCGATCCACAGCTCGGTATCGCCCAGCCGGACCTGATCGCCGACCGTCGGGCCGTAGAGCGCGGCGTACTCGGCCCTGGAGATCTCCACCATCAAAGAACACCCCCACCGTTTTTGATCTGCAGTCCCGGTACTCGACGGGCACCCTGCAATGCGACAGCGGCCACATTCCTGGACGCGCCCGGCTCGAAGCGACGGGAGGTACCCGACGGGATGTCCAACCGAAATCCGTTGGCTGCGACCCGATCGAAGTCCAACGCGGAATTGGCATCCGGCAGGTGCAGATGGGAGCCGACCTGCACCGGCCGATCTCCGATATTGGTAATGACCAGTTCGAGGCGTCCATCCTCGCCGCGACCGGCGTTGAGCACGATGCTGCCTTCTGCGGTGTGGATCGCTCCAGGGCCGTTGGAGTTGCCGGATGCCATGACGATCCTCTTTCGTTGCCGGTCGGACGCAGATGGACGAGTGCACAGACGGGTGGGCGGGGGCAGATGGCCGGGGTGCAGGTGGACGGGGCACAGATGGACAGATGAATGGACGGAAATGCTCAGGCGATGGGTTGGTGAATGGTGACGAGTTTGCGACCGTCCGGAAAAGTGGCCTCCACCTGTACGTCGGCCAGCATCTCGGCTACTCCGTCCATCACCTGCTCGCGCCCGAGAACATCGCGCCCCGCTGTCATCAGGTCCTCGACCGTGCGGCCGTCCCGGGCCCGCTCGATCACCCACGTCGTCAGCAGCGCAACGGTTTCCGGATAGTTCAGTTTAACGCCGCGCTCGAGCCGGTCGCGAGCCACCATGCCGGCCACCGACAACAGCAGCTTCTCGGTGTCCGCGGGTGTCAGGTGCATGTCTTCTCCCTCGATCTCGGCGAACTGTTCACGGACGAACACCCGGTAGTGCGCCACGCACGAGATAGTGTTCGACGACGGCGCTGTCGATGCCGCCGGCGGCCTCGATCTCCGCCGGCTCGAGAGCGCCGCAGGCCAGTGCGGCGGCAAGATGTCGGGCCAGCGCGAAGGCCGTCGCCGGTTCGTCCAGCACTCCCCCGGCCCCCGGAACCTGGCGGTGGTAGTCACCCAATCGCACGGCCGCGTCCGACCAGCCCTCCCGGAAGAACGCGAACGTGGCGGCGAATCGAGTCGGCAACTGCGCCGGGTGCAGGTCCCAGCCCTGGAAGATTCCGGCCCGCAACGCCCGGTCCACCCCTTGGGCATGGGTTGCCCAGCGCCGGCCGACCGTCTCCGCATCGCCGATCGGCACCTTGTTGTCCGACCCGTCGGAGATCCGCACGCCCGTCTCCGCCGCGGCCAGCATCATCAACCCCTTGGCGAAGTCGGCGACCGGGTGCCGCAGATTCTGTTGGGCACCGAGGATTCCCAGGCTGGCTGTGTAGTCGTAGGTTCCGAAATGTAGGCCGGAGACCCGGCCACCGGCAGCATGGATCATCCGGGCGACCGGAACGGTGCCGTCGGACCCGAGAACGGTTTGCGGTGTCTCCACCTGGATCTCGAACCGCAACGAATCGGTCGGCAGGCTGTGGGCACTCTCCAGTTGCGCGAGCACCGAGCAGAACACCTCTATCTGCGCGAGCGAGGTGACCTTCGGAAGGGTGATCACGAAGCCTTCGGGCAGGGCGGAACGGCTCAGCAGTTCGGACAGGAACAGATCGAGGGTGCGCAATCCACGACGCCGGGTGGCTCCGGCCAGACTGCGGATCCGCAGACCCCAGGACCGCGGCATCGATGACGCTGCAACGATTGTGGCCGCGCGCACCGCCTGGGCATCTTCTTGCTCGTCATCCTCGATCGTGCCCCGATGCGCCCGGTACCCGTCCTCGAAATCGATGCGCAGATCCTCGATCGGCTCGCGACCCAGCTTCGCGCGGGTCAGGGCGTCGAGCCGGGCGGCCTCTGCACCGGTGAGCGCGTCCAGCACCGACTGCCACTGCGGCGGGTGCGCATCGACGGCATCGCGGGCGAGGTCCCCCCACTGTTGGATTACTCCCTCTGCATACCGCGGGACGGGGATGTACACCGTGTGCACACATCCGGGTGTCGGCAGGCCCGGATAGGCCGCCGCATAGGCGATGTCGTCGGCCAGGAGCTCTCGATCCCAGTGCCCCATCAGCTCGGCGCCCAGCCGAACCCGCGCCGGATCAGGGGATTTGCTCATAGGCCTGGAGTGTCAGAAAGTCCTGATAGCCGTTTTCCGTGGTCAGGTCGATCAGCAGGTTGCGGGCCTGTGCGAGCAGGTTGCGGCCGTGCGGCACATCCGCCCAAGTATCGGCGAGCGCTTCGGTTGCGGCATCGACGATCTCGGTGATCAGTGGGACCGTCACCATTCGCCCGGTGTCGAGGATCGTTCCGGCCTGCCGCCACTGCCACACCTGCGACCGCGAAATCTCTGCGGTGGCAGCATCTTCCATCAGATTCGAGATGGTTACCGCGCCGCGGCCGGACATCCAGGTGACGAGATATTGCAGCGCAACCGCGATGTTGCCCTGCAGCCCGGCCTCGGTCACGGCGGGCCTGCCGTTCTCCTGCAACGATCCAAAGTCGAGCAACTGGTCGGCGGTGACCTGCGCGTCGAGTCTCTTGGACAACTGGTCCACGCCGTCGCCCAGAGCAGCATCGAAGATCTCACGGCAGATCGGCACCAGGCCCGGGTGGGCGACCCACGAACCTTCGTATCCTGCACTCGCCTCCCTGGTCTTGTCGGACCGCACCTTGGTGAACGCGATCTCGTTGACGGCCGGGTCTTTCGACGGGATGAAGGCCGCCATTCCGCCGATGGCGTACGCGCCGCGCTGGTGGCAGGTGGCGACCAGCAGGTCGGAATAGGCCTTCATGAACGGCGCAGCCATGGTGATCGAATTCCGATCGGGTAGCACGAAATCGGGCCCGGCGTCCCGGAATGTCTTGATGACCGAGAACAGGTAGTCCCAGCGGCCGGCGTTGAGTCCGGCGGCGTAGTCGCGCAGCTCGTAGAGGATCTCGTCCATCTCGAAGGCGGCCCAGATCGTCTCGATCAGAACGGTGGCGCGAACGCTGCCGACGGGTACGGTGCAGAACTCCTCGGCGAAGCCGAACACGTCCGCCCACAGCCGCGCCTCGAGATGGGATTCCATCTTCGGCAGGTAGAAGGCCGGGCCGAGATCGCGGGACAGCAACTCCGCCGCATTGTGGAAGAAGTACAGGCCGAAATCGACCAGAGCGCCAGACAGTGGTCGGCCGTCCAATTTCAGGTGCTTCTCGGGCAGGTGCCAACCGCGCGGACGCATCACGATCACGGCACGCTCACCGTCGGTCAGCGCGTACGACTTTCCGCCCTGCTGCAGCGAAATGGTTCCGCGAACGGCGTCGGCCAAGTTGAGCTGGCCGTCGATGACGTTGCCCCAGTGCGGCGTGTTGGCATCCTCCAGGTCGGCCAGCCACACCTTCGCACCCGAGTTCATCGCATTGATCGTCATCTTTCGATCGGTCGGGCCGGTGATCTCGACCCGCCTGTCCGTCAGGTACGGCGGAATCGGGGCGACCTTCCAGTTCCCGGCGCGAACCGACGCCGTCTCGTCCAGGAAGTCCAGCCGTCGACCCGCGGCGACCGCTTCCCGACGATCTTTTCGAAGCGCCAGCAGTTCCTGCCGCCGAGGTTCGAACTTCTCGTGCAGGGCGGCCAGGAAATCCAGCGCGTCCGGTGTCAGCACCCGACCCACCCCCGGTACCTCCGGCGCGCCTGCGACGATCGAGATGCTCACGGAACTCCTCTCCTGCGCCGGGCCGATCCGGCTCGGCTTCTTCTCGACGCGCAACGCGGCTTGCGGTCGACGTGCACCGCATTGTCACGCAATCTCACCGGGTTCGCGAAGCGGCTACGCGTGTGCGGTCGTCAGAAGGCCAAACTACGGCAGCGATGCTCGCCTGGGTGTGCTACCGAAGGCTCTCGTCACGGTAGCGGCGCCACCCGCCGCTGTGCGAGATGTCGGTCAGGCAGTCCGACCCGTGAGTTTCTCGGCGGAGCATCACTGCGATGGCTGCGGTTCCGTCGAGAAGTTCGATGACTCCCAGTTCCAGTTCAGGCGGCTCATCAGGCATGAATCGGTCTCTGATGGCCGTCAGCGGGACATCGTACAGCTCGCCCACCACCGAGACGCCGTCGGTTGCCGGCCAGAGGGCCGGGAACCGGTCGCCGACCGAGTAGAAGCGGTATTTGGCTGCGGTGTGCACCGGACCGAGAAGGGGATACTCGGCGATGTTGTGGTGCACGGAGCCGCCGCGCATGCCTTCACCGTTGACGAAGAGCGGGACGCCGACGCCCATCGTTCCTGCCTGGTTCATCACGTCCGGGCCTCTCGAGCGCTGCTCGTCGCGCCGGGCTCGGCGAGGTCGAGCTGGACGTCGATGTTGCCGCGGGTGGCCTTCGAGTACGGGCACCTCTGGTGGGCCTGCGCCAGCAGCTCGAGGCTCTTGTCGCGGTCGACGCCGGGGAGGTCGGCGGTGATGCCGACTTCGAGGGAGAAACCGGTGGCCTCCTTGATCAGGCCCACGGACACCGTGACGGTGGAGTCGGTCAGGGTGAGACCTTCACCGCGGGCTGTCGCCTTGAGGGCAGAGTGGAAGCACCCGGCGTAGCCGGCGGCGAACAGCTGCTCGGGGTTCGTCGCACCGCCGGGTCCGCCCTGCTGTCGGGGGGTGGCCAGATCGAGATCCAGCGAGCCGTCGTCGGTTCGTGCGTGGCCGTTGCGGCCGTCACCGCTGGCGACGGCCGAGGTTCGATAAACGATGGGCATAGCACTTCTCCGTTTTCCATTTCATCTACATTTCCTGCGGAAATGACCGTGCTGTCATCCCTGGAGGTGCTGGCGCAACAATTCCGGGAATTCCGAATAGGTCAGGCGCGGACGGTCCTCGATGATGGTGCGGGTGGTCTGTTGATCCAGATGTGCCGAGTGGGCGACCGAGTTCGCCTGCGCCGGGGACAGCAGTTGGAACCATCGCAGCGCGAGCTGTTCCCGCCCGGCAGCGTCCAGCTCACCGAACAGCCGGAAGCGGGCCATTCCTCCGTCGGGATAGACGTCGAGCCGGATGTCGGTGATTTCTTTTCCGACGTCGATGCGGAGCCGGTGCGGGGTATCGGGCTGCAGCCGAGTTCTGGGAAGTATATCGGTCCAACCGGTGTCACCGTCGGGCACGTTGCCGGTGCGTGCGTCGTAGCCGCGCAGCGATGCCCAGCCGGGCGCGTTGCCGAGGAAGTAACTGGTGTCCAGTTCGGCCAGTCGCACCGATCCCGGGCCGGCGAGGTGGATCTCGACCCAGTCGTTGCCGTTGTCCCGCCGACGGGAGGTCTCCCACCCTTCACCCATCAGTCGGGCTTGCCCGGGGGCGATCAGGTTGGTGGGCGAGGAGTAGAACATGTTGCTGCAGCCGGTCACGGTGGCTCCGTTGGCCAGCGCCGCCAGATCGATGGCCCCGCGGGTGAGCAAACGGGGGTCCGGCACGACGTCGCCGTGGACCCGCAACCGGGCGATGCCGCCATCGGGATACATGCACAGCCGGATGTGGGTCACCCGCTGCTCCAGCTCGACCGCGAAACTGTTCGCGGCGTCGCCCTCCACCGGTGACCTCGGCACGAGGGTCACCCAGTCGGCATCGTCGAGTTCCTGCGGGGATGGGTATCCGTCGAAGGAACACCCTTCCACGGATACCTCCGGCGGGTAGTTGCCCTTGAAGAATGAGGTGTCCACCACGACGCCGCGAACGATGCCGGGCAGGCCGAGTCGAATGAGAGCCCAGTCATGACCTGGTTCCCGGCGACGGCGGGTCTCCCACCCGTCGTAGATCTGTCCCTTGTGACCGAACGTGTAGGTCGAGTAGACGGCCGCTCCGGGCTTGATCAGGTTTTCCCGCTCGGCGAACAGTTCGTCGTTGGCGAACACCACGCTGCCGCCCAGCGCGCGGGATGCCAGGTCGGGAAGGCGGGTGAAATCGTCGTCATCGGGTGACGATGGGGCTCGGGTCTGGGTCATGTCAGGCTCCTTCTACGGATCAGCAGTTGGCCGCCGATGTGCTCTCCGGTGAGTTCTCGGCCCCGCAGCCAGGTGCTGCGGACCACTCCGGTCAGTGTTCGGCCGGCGTAAGGGGTGATGCGGTTCTTGTGGCGCAGGTGGGCGGGGTCCACGACGAACTCCTCGTTCGGGGCGAAGACGCAAAAATCGGCGTCATAACCGACTTCGAGTCGGCCCTTGTGCTGCAGTCCGGTCACCTCCGCGGGGCGCTGTGCCATCCAGCCGATGACCCGGGCGAGTGGGAAACCGCGTCGGTGGGCTTCTGTCCACACGGCCGGCAGCGCGATCTGCAGGGAGGCGATACCGCCCCAGGCGGTGTCGAAATCCCCCAGGTCCAGTTGTTTGAGTTCTGGTGTGCACGGCGAGTGGTCCGACACGATGTAGTCGATGTCGCCGGCAGCCAATGCCTGCCAGAGCAGCTCCCGGTTTTCCGCATCTCGAATCGGTGGGCAGCATTTGTACCGGGTATCTCCGTCGGGTACGCCTTCGGCGTCGAAAACCAGATAGTGCGGGCAGGTTTCCACGGTGATGCGAAGCCCTTCGCTGCGGGCCGCGCGGATCATCGGGAGCGCGCCGGCGCTGGACAGATGCAGGATGTGGACGCGAGCCCCGGTGCTGCGGGCGGCTTCGATAACGCCTGCGATGGCGATGTTCTCGGCGTCCTCCGGGCGGGAGGTCAGGAAGCTGTCGTAGGACCGGCCGTGCGGGGCAGGAGCGTGTTCGATGGTGCCTTCGTCTTCGGCGTGGACGATCATCAGGGCGTCGAAAGTATTCAACTCGCGGAGGTAGTCGGGCAGCTCGAGCGGGCTCAGCGGGGGGAATTCCGGCACTCCGGAGGGCAGCAGAAAGCATTTGAATCCGAAGACGCCGGCGTCGTGCAGACCGCGGAGGTCGTGCAGGTTTCCCGGAATGGCGCCGCCCCAGAATCCGACGTCGATGTAGGCCTGGAATGCGGCGCTGCGCTTCTTGACCTCCAGCGCCGCCGTGTTCACGGTGGCCGGGATGCTGTTCAGTGGCATGTCGAGGATGGTGGTGATGCCGCCGGCGGCGGCGGCGCGGGTGGCGCTGGCGAAGCCTTCCCACTCGGTGCGTCCCGGTTCGTTCACGTGCACGTGGGTGTCCACCAATCCCGGCAGCAGGACGACATCGTCGTCAAGGTCCACGATGCGGGCGGCGTCCGGTTCGGTGTCTCCTGTGTCATAGGGGGCGATGGAGGTGATGCGGCCGCCGGTGATCCCGATGCAGCGAGGCACCTCTTCGCCGGCGGTAATGGCCCGACGGGCGCGGATGACCAGGTCGAAATCGCTCATCGGCCGATACCCTGACTTGTGGAACGGATGGATGTGCCGATGGCCGGGTCATCGCGGAGCCAATCGCCCGCGACCTGGACGGCAAGACGCTCCAGCAGCGGCTCCGGGTCGGTCATGCAGCGCGCCCGGTCGGGTTCGATGTCCAGCAGCGCGTACGCGGCGGCGAAACCTGCGGTGGCCAGTGCGGTGCTGTCGAGCAGGTTCTGCCCGGCTACCGCGACGACGGGAACACCGGCTCGGCCGGCGGCGGCGGCGACGCCGGCCGGAGCTTTGCCGCGCAGCGTTTGGGTGTCCAGTGAGCCTTCGCCGGTGATGACCAGGCGTGCCCCGGCGAGCTGCTGGTAGAAGCCGGTCAATTCGAGGAACAGATCGATACCAGACCGGGATTCGGCGCCCAGTATGGCGATGGCGGCGAAGCCGACTCCGCCGGCAGCACCGGCGCCCGGGAGGTTCGCGGCCGGGTGGCCGTCATCACCGGCGGGAACACCCATTGCCCTGGCCACCAGCATCGACCAGCGCCGCAGAGCGTTCTCCAGTGCCTGCACCTGAATCGGAGATGCTCCTTTTTGCGGCGCGTAGGTCGACGCCGCGCCGGTCGGACCCAGCAGGGGGTTGTCGACGTCGCCGGCCAGAGTGAAGTCCGTGCGCGCCAGCCGGGAATGCAGACCGGTCAGATCCACCTGGTCGAAATGTTCCAGCGCTGCCCCGCCTGGCGGCAGTTCGGATCCGGCGGCATCGCGCAGTCGAGCGCCCAGTGCGGTGAGCATGCCGGCTCCGCCATCGGTGCTGGCGCTTCCTCCGACGCCGAGGATGACCTGGTGCACACCGGCATCCAGGGCCGCCCGGACCACCTGCCCGAGCCCGGCGCTGGACGCGACCAACGGGGCGAGCTGACCGCTGGGCAATCGGTTCAAGCCGCACGCGTCGGCCATCTCGATCACCGCCACGCCGTCGCGGACGGCATAGGCGGTGTCGACCGGGTTTCCGATCGGACCACAGACGCGTACCGGCACCCGATGAAACCCGGCGGCGATCGCCGCGTCCAGGGTGCCGTCGCCGCCGTCGGCGACAGGTAGCACCACAGTGGAGATGTCCGGCCGGACGCTGACCAGCCCACGGCGGACGGCCGCCGCGACTTCGACCGCGGTCAGCGAACCCTTGAACTTGTCGGGCGCGATCAGGACGTGGGCCACGGTCAGTCCAACAGGGCGATGGCGGTCGGTGCATCCTCGCCGCGCTCGGCCAGATCCTCGAACTCGACGACGTGCGCGATATCCACGCCGCCCATGGAAACGTTGGTGACCCGCTCCAGAATGATCTCGACGACGACCGGAACCCGGTACTGCGTGATCATCGCTTTCGCCTTTTCCAGTGCCGCGTTGATCCCGCCGGGCTCGGACACCCGGATGGCCTTGCAGCCCAAACCTTCTGCCACCTTGACATGGTCGACGCCGTAGCCGTTGGTCTCCGGGGAATTGATGTTCTCGAACGAGAGCTGAACCTGGTAGTCCATTTCGAAGCCGCGCTGCGCCTGCCGGATCAGGCCCAGGTAGGCGTTGTTGACGACCACATGGACGTACGGGATGTTGAACTGCGCACCGACGGCCAACTCCTCGATCATGAACTGGAAGTCGTAGTCGCCGGACAGCGCAACCACCGGCACCTCGGGTTGGGCGACGGCAACTCCGAGGGCGGCGGGCAGGGTCCAGCCCAACGGTCCGGCCTGTCCGCAGTTGATCCAGTTGCGGGCCTTGAACACGTGCAGGAACTGGGCACCGGCGATCTGGGACAGACCGATGGTGGAGACGTAGCGGGTGTCCCGGCCGAAGACCTTGTTCATCTCTTCGTAGACCCGTTGGGGTTTGATCGGCACGTTGTCGAAATGGGTGCGGCGTTGCAGGGTGGATTTGCGCGCTTGGGTTTCCTTGGCCCACACCCCCCAATCGGGTAGGTCACCGGCGTCCCGCCGTTCCCGGGCGGCCTGGACGAACAGTTCCAGTGCGGCTTTGGCGTCGGAGACGATGCCGTAGTCCGGGGCGAAGACCCGGCCGATCTGGGTGGGTTCGATGTCCACGTGCACGAAGGTGCGATCCTTGGTGTAGACGTCCAGGGCTCCGGTGTGCCGGTTCGCCCACCGGTTGCCGATACCGAGCACGAAGTCTGATTCCAGCAGAGTGGCGTTGCCGTACCGGTGGGAGGTCTGGAGGCCGACCATGCCGGCCATCAGCGGGTGGTCGTCGGGGATGGCGCCCCAGCCCATCAGGGTGGGAATGACAGGCACGCCGGTGATCTCGGCGAATTCGGTGAGCAGGTCCGCGGCGTCGGCGTTGACGATGCCGCCGCCGGCGACGATCAGCGGGCGCTGGGCGCCGATCAGCATGTCCAACGCCTTGTCGATCTGGGCGCGGCTGGCGGCCGGCTTGTACACCGGCAGGCTCTGGTAGGTGGCCGGGTCGAATTCGATCTCGGTCATCTGCACATCGATCGGCAGGTCGATCAGGACCGGACCAGGGCGGCCGGAGCGCATCAGGTGGAACGCCTGCGCGAAGGTGCCGGGGACCTGTCCGGCTTCCATCACGGTGACGGCCCACTTGGTGACCGGCCCCGCGATGGTGGCGATGTCGACGGCCTGGAAGTCTTCCTTCTGCAACCGGGCGACGGGTGCCTGCCCGGTGATGGCCAGGATCGGGATGGAATCGGCCGAGGCCGAGTACAGACCGGTGATCATGTCGGTGCCGGCCGGCCCTGAGGTGCCGACGCAGACACCGATGTTGCCGGGGGCTGCCCGGGTGAAGCCCTCGGCCATGTGCGAGGCGCCTTCGACGTGCCGGGCCAGCACATGCGTCAGTTCGCCCTGATCGCGCATGGCGCGGTAGAACGGATTGATCGCGGCGCCGGGAAGCCCGAACGCGTGGGTGATGCCTTCGAGGCGGAGGATCTCCACCGCGACGCGTGCTGCTGTCATACGTGGCATGGCGAACGGCTTTCTGTGCGGATGCGACAGGTACGAGTCAGGAACGGAAGAAGGTTGCCGGCGAGGACCGTTGCCGCGCTGAGGTTCTCGCAGCAACAGTGCGGCTCTGTCAGCGGCCGGAGAGGCGTTCCACGCCGCGGAGCAGACCGGAATGGTCGAGTCCACCGTCGCCGTTGGCCTTGGCGGAAGCCATCAGTTGAGCGACCAGCGCGCCGAGGGGGATCACCACACCGGCTTCTCGGGCGGCGGAGGTGACGATGCCCAGGTCCTTGTGGTGCAGCTCGATCCGGAAGCCCGGATCGAACGACCTGGTCAGCATGTTCCGAGATTTCTGATCCAGCACCTTGCTGCCGGCCAGGCCGCCCCCGAGAACCTTCAACGCAGCCTCGGTGTCCACGCCGTAGGCCTCCAGGAACACGACGGCCTCGGCCAGGACCTGGATGTTGACGGCCACGATGAGTTGGTTGGCGGCCTTAACGGTCTGGCCCGCGCCGGTGGGTCCGACGTGGACGATGGTCTTGCCGACCGCCTCCAGCACCGGCAGCGCCGCCTGGTAGTCCTGCGCGGCACCCCCCACCATGATCGACAGCGCGGCGTTCTTCGCGCCTGCCTCGCCGCCGGAGACCGGCGCGTCCAGAATCCGAAATCCGTGTTCCTGAGCCATTGTCGCGAGTTCGGTGGTGACGTCGGGCCGGATGCTGGAGAAGTCGATGATCAGGGCGCCTGATTTGCCGGAGGCGAGAACTCCGGCGTCGCCGGCCAGCACCTCTCGAACATCGGGCGAGTCCGGCACCATCACCGCAATGATGTCCGCGTCGGCGACCGCGTCGGCCACCGATTCCGCGGCGCGGCCGCCGGCCTGCACCAGCGCCGCCGTCTTCTCCGGGGACCGGTTGTACCCGACCACGTCGAATCCGGCGTTCTGCAGATGAACGGCCATCGGGCTGCCCATGATGCCCAAACCGATGAAAGCGATGCTCGTCATGAACTTCTCCTACACATGAGAGGAACGAAGAAAGGGGTCAGGGCCTGGAAATCTGCAGCCTTGGCGGACCCCAGAACATGGTCAGTTGGCGGAGCCGCGGCGGTCCAGGGGCAGCCACCGGAAGCTGGCGGCGCTGTCGGTCGGGTCCGACGGCTTGTACTCGAGGCCTACCCAACCGGCATAACCCGCGTCCTGCAGTGCATCGAGTTGGCGCTGCAGCGGAAGGTTCCCGGTGCCCGGTTCGTTGCGCCCCGGTGCGTCGGCGATCTGGACATGTGCAGCGCGGGACGCGAACTGGGCGATCGCGGCGTCCACGTCGTCTCCGTTGACTGCCAGGTGGTAGAGATCTGCCAACAGGCCGAGGTTGCGCTGCCCGGTCTCGGCGGCGACCCGGTCGATCACGGCGATTGCCTGCGCAGCCGTGAGCAGTGGATACCTGTCCGCGCCGCTCACCGGTTCGATCAACACGATGCCGCCGATCGCCGCCACGCCGGTGGCCGCCAGGCCGAGGTTCTGCACGGCCAGGTCGTCCTGCTCCTCGGGAGCCACCCCGTCGACCCGGTTGCCGTACAGGGCGTTGAAGGCCTTGCAGCCCAGCTGTTCCGCGATGGAGACTGTCACCGCGACGTTGTCGCGGAACTCGGCCGCGCGGGCCGGCCAGGAAACCAGGCCGCGGTCACCTCCCGGCATGTCGCCGGCGTAGAAGTTCAACCCGGCCAATGCGACCCCGGCGTCGCGGACGGCAGCGACGAACCGGTCCACGTCCGCATCGGCGGGAACGGCCCGATCGAAGGGCCACCAGAACTCCACGGCGTCGAACCCGGCCGCCTTTGCCGCCGCCGGGCGCTCCAGCAGCGGAAGCTCGGTGAACAGGATCGAGCAGTTGACCTCGTAACGCAGTGACTGGGTCACACTCATCAATCCTCCCAAGATTCCGCTCTACGAAATAATGCTTTCACGATATGAAAGAGACTACGACCTGTTCAGGTGTTCGTCAAGCGCCGAGTTCGGCAGGTGCTTCAGAGTTCCCAGGTGCTTCAGCAGAATCCCGGGATGCCCAGCCACGCCGAACCGGCGTCGGCGGCGTCGTCACGCAACACGGTGGTCTCGATCAGGCCATAGGGGCGGTCGGCGGCGATGAACACCTCGCCGGGGTTGTCCAGACCGAACGGCGACAGGTCGACCAGGAAATGGTGCTTGTTCGGGGCGGAGAACTTGATTTCGGCGACCTCCGTGCGGTTCTGCAGTACCACCGTGCCCATCGCATAGAGGCTCTGCTGCAACGCATAGCTGTGCGTGGTGGCGAACGTTTCCAGCAGCAGTCGCCGAACGTCGGCGAACGAGGCGTCCCAATCGACATCGGTGTGGTCGTAGCGCCACCGGGCCACCAGCGAGGTGGCCAGAATCCGATCGTCGGTGTCCTGCAGGGTGGTGTATTCATCCCGCAGGAACCCGTTGAATTCCGAGCCGGTGGTTTTTGCGATGACCAGGTCGGACAATCCCGACACGACGTGGATTCGCCGGTCGTCGCCGCGCCCGTCGATATTGACGACGGCATTACGGACCGCTCCCCCGGTGCGGGTGAACGCGTGGTCGTGTCCGTGGCCGTCCACCTCGATTCGTGCCCAACCGAATTCCTCCACCTCGATCCGGACGCCGGTGGCAGCGGGGGTCGCGGAGATGAGTTGGTCGCCAAGGGTGATCGCGTAGTCCTCGATGGCGCCCACACCATTCTTCTTCGCGAAGGCGAACGCGGTGTTCTTCTGGGTGTCGGTGGGCAGAACGGCCGCCTGGTCGCCCGTGACATGAGCGTCGACGAAGTTCCCGCGTAGCTGGGTGGTCACGTTGAGGTCGCGGATCTCGTGTCGCGCGGTCTCGCGGTAGATCCGGACCACCCGGTTCTCGGCTTTGCCGTACTGGTTGGGTCCCAGGACGATGCTCATGATGGCTAGCTCCCTTGGTAGGTCGAGTAGGCGAATGGGCTCAGCAGTACCGGGACGTGATAGTGCCGAGAAGAGTCGATCAGGTGGAAGGTCACGCTGATCATCGGATAGAACCCGGTCTGATCCGTGCTGGCGAAATACGTTGCGGTGTCGAAGGTCAGCCGGTAGATGCCGATTTCCAGCCGATCGGGGCCAAGGTCGCCGACCCTGCCGTCGGGGTCGGTGACGCCGACGGCTAGCTTCTGGGCGACCTGCTCCGTCAGGTCCGAGATGTGCTCGAGTCGGACCGGAACCCCGAGGGCGGGGCGGCCCAGCGCGGCATCCAGGACATGAGTGGTGACGGCACTCATCGCTTGAGGGCCTTTCGCGCTCGCAGAAGGGCGATCCCGAACGGGCCTGGGCCCCTCTGCTGCGCACGCACAGCGAGATCTTCGTCAGCCGAGCTGGGTTGCACTGGTGTCACAGCACTTACCTTCCTCAATTGGGGGCACGCCGCGGGGCGCGAAGTAATCGTGCGCGCCGTTGGGTGATCCGGTGCAACATCTGGCGGCCCGACAGCCCGAGCCGCCACCCGGACGGGCCTCGAGCGTTCAGAACGGTGCCGGCCACCGGGCTCGACTTCTGCCTACCGGAAAAGCGGTTTCGTATCGTGGATATTACTACCCGCCGAATGGAAGTCAAGACTTCGATTGAATCCGCTCATCGAAGGCTGCCGGCGCAGCAGGGTCAGTTGCGCTCCTGGATGTCACCTCGTGCAACAATGATTCCGGTATACGGAATGCACGGCCCGTCTATCCTGCATGTCCTTGATCCGTCCGCAACCGTTGATCCGTCCCACCGTTGATCCGTCCCCACCAAGGAGTACGACATGGCGAACCTCGACCACACCGCGACGGTTGCGCCTTTGGACAAGCGGTCGTCGGGAGTGCACTCGATCGAACGGGCGTTCAACATCTTGGAAACGTTGGCATTGGGCGGCAAGGCCATGGGATTGTCCGCTCTGGCCGGCGAATCAGGCCTGCCGCTACCCACCATCCACCGCCTGATCCGCACTCTGGTCGACCTCGGATACGTTCGGCAGGAACCCAATCGGCAGTATGCGCTCGGTCCGCGCATGCTCCTGCTGGCCGACAGTGCGCCGCACATGCTCAATTCTCTGGCCGAGCCCCACCTGGCCCATCTGGTGGACGAACTCGGCGAAACCGCGAACCTTGCCTCGCTCGACGGCGATCAGATCGTCTATCTCGCCCAGGTACCGTCGCGGCACTCGATGCGAATGTTCACCGAGGTGGGCCGGCGCGTACTCCCCCATTGCACCGCCGTCGGGAAAGCGATGATGGCCCTCATGCCGCCGGCCGATGTCCAGGCACTGCTGACCCGCACCGGGATGCCGAGGCACACCGAACACACCGTCACCGACCCCAAGGAACTGGCCGACCAACTGGCCTGGTCCAACCAACACGGATACGCCATCGACGATGGCGAACAAGAGTTGGGCGTCCGGTGCGTCGCGGTCGCCGTGCCCGGCGTCCGAGGCAGGTTGGCCGTGTCCGTCTCAGGACCATCCGGCCGGATGACGCCCGAAACCGTCGAGCGAGCAGTTCCCCTGCTGACCGCAACGAGCGCTGCGCTGGCCGCCGAACTCGGCTAGCCGTCCCGCAGGGCCGCCGGCCGAATGCACCAGCGCCCTGCTCACTGCCCGTGACCAGCCCGGACGTATTTCTGCGACCCATTGATTCTCCAATTATCTCGCTGTACGGTATCGCCATTCCGCTGAGCGGAAATGATCGTGGACGGTGGATCATCGACCCCCCATCGTCGGCGACCTGGGTGATTCCCGGTCTGGGCAGCAAAGGAGCAGCCATGCCAGGAGTACGGAGAAGCAAGCCCGAGGCAATTTCCGAGCCGGCAATTTCCCGGCCGGCGGGCCAACCGCACGAGCGTCATCCCGTCGACGAGGTGCTCTCGCCGGTGAAAATGGTGGTGTACGGACTGCAGCACGTGCTGAGCATGTATGCCGGCGTCGTCGCCGTCCCATTCATCGTGGGCAGCGCTCTGGGGCTCCCGTTCTCGGACTTGTCCTATCTGCTGGCTGCCACCCTGTTGTTGTCCGGCCTGGCGACCCTGCTGCAGACACTCGGCTTCTGGCGCATCGGTGCCCGACTGCCCATCGTGCAGGGCACGTCCTTCGCCGCGGTCGGGTCCATGCTGGCCATCGGTAAGGCCAACGGAGGTGGAGTCGACGGGCTCCGCTCCATCTTCGGCGCCGTCCTCGTCGCCGGAGTCGTCGGATTCGCCGTCAGCGGCATCTTCAGCAAGATGTTGCGCTTCTTCCCACCCGTGGTCACCGGCTCGGTGATCACCATCATCGGCGTGTCCCTATTGCCGGTCGCCATCAACTGGGCCGCCGGGGGAGTCGGATCAAAGGATTTCGGATCCATCAGCAATATCTGCGTCGCCGGGATCACCCTGTTGATCATTCTGGTGATCTACCGGTTCCTGCCCGGCTTCTTCAACCGAATCGCGATCCTGGCCGGACTGGTCCTGGGAACCGTCGCCGCAGCATTCTTCGGCAAAGTGGATTTCAGCAAGGTATCGCAGGCAAAAACTTTCGCGGTGTCCACCCCTTTCCACTTCGGTGCGCCCACCTTTCACATTGCGGCCATCATTTCCATGGTCATCGTCATGCTGGTCATCATGACCGAGACCACCGCCGATCTGCTCGCCATCGGCGTGGTCGTCGACCGGCCCGCCGATGAACGCCGGGTGGCCGACGGACTGCGGGCCGACTGCCTGTCCACCGCGGTCTCCGGCGGGCTGTTCAACGCTTTCCCCTGCAGCGCCTTCGCCCAGAACGTCGGCCTGGTCGCCATCACCGGTATCCGGAGCCGCTTCGTCGTCGCCGTCAGCGGGCTGATCCTCGTCGTCCTCGGCCTGTTCCCGAAGATCGGCGCACTGGTCGCCGCCATGCCCATCGCCGTATTGGGCGGAGCCGGGCTCGCGTTGTTCGGAACCGTCGCAGCCAGTGGAATCCGCAGCCTGTCGGCCGTCAAATACGAAGGCAACGCGAATCTGATCATCGTCGCCGTTGCCATCGGAATGGGTATCATCCCCATCGCCGTACCAACCTTCTACAACGCATTTCCGGAATGGTTCCAGACCATTTTCGACTCCGGTATCAGCGCCGCCGCCGTCACTGCTGTACTGCTCAACATCCTGTTCAACATCGCCGGCCGCAAGGATGCCGTGGCGCCGATCTTCGCGGAGGGACCGGCGATATCAGTCAGTCCCGGAGATCAACCTGACGAGCGCGACGGTCACTACAGTGCCGGCGATATTCCCGCACAGCAAACATCAACGTCCAGTTCGGACAACCGCGCGAGGCACTGACTCCGACTGGTCGAGGGGCGCCTGCTGACTTCTCGCCGCCATGGTCAGCAGGCGCGTCGACCTACATTCCTACGGGCCGGCTACATTCCTACGGGCCGGTCACCCGCTGGATCGGCAAGACGCTGACCGTGCGCCCACACTCCGGCAACGTCGGCCGGGGTGGCCAGCGCGAACATCTTGGCCAGGGATTCGGGGATGTCGGCCGCGTGGTCCAGGTTGATCGCCAGTGTGCTGCGCGCCGCCGGCCGCAGCCAGAGCGCATCGAAATCCTTGCCGACGCCGAAGTCGCCGACCCGGTCGTCCAGGCCGAGGATCCGGGCGCCCGCGCGGGTGGCCAGATACAGCAGATGCACCGGGGTCAGCGGTAGACCTTCGGCGCCGAGCAGCTGCTGCAGGAAATAGGCCTGCAGTGCCTCCTTGAGCAGGAACAGCCCGGTTCCGGCGCCGACATCAGAGCCGAGCGCCACTCCAACGCCGTGCTCGATGTGCCGTCGCAGTGGGAACAATCCGCTGCCGAGCGCGGAATTGCTGGCTGGGCAGTGGGCGACGCCGGCGCCCGATTCCCCCATGAGCGCCAACTCCGCGTCGGTGGCGTGCACATTGTGCGCAAATACGCTGCGCGGCGTGACAAGCCCGTGGCGCGCATAGGTATCCAGATAATCCCGAGAGCCAGGGAAGAGCTCGGCGACCGCCTGCACCTCGGCGCGGTTCTCGTTGAGGTGGGAGGTGAACCAGACATCATCACCCAGTAGCTCACCGCAGACGTCCAGCAGTGCGTCGGTGGTCGACAGCGAGAACCGGGGGGTGACGGCGTACCGCAACCGGCCGCGACCGTGCCACCGATCGATCAGGTCACGGCTCTGAGCCAGACCCGCTTCCGGAGAGCACAGCAGGTCCGGACGCAGAATTCGATCGCTGACCACCAGACCAGCGGTGATGTTGAGTCCGCGATCCGCCGATTCGGCGAACAGCGCGTCCATGGCCGGGGCGAAATGCGAACCGAATACCAGCGCTGTCGTTGTGCCGCAGGACACCAAACCGTCCAAGAACTCTCGGGCGACGACTTCTGCGTACGCCTTTTCGACGAATCTGCTTTCCTCCGGCAGCGCGCACCGGTCCAGCCAGTCCAGCAACGGCATGCCCAGACCGCCGATGGCTCGCAGCTGCGGAAAGTGGACGTGGGTGTCGACGAGCCCGGGTATCAGGATTCCGCCGCTCAGGTCGGTGACCGGTTCGTCCGGATGCTCGGCGCGCAGGGAGGCAAACCCGCCCCGGGCAACGATTTTCCCTTCCCGTACCAGCAACCCGCCGTCCAACTCTGCCCGCAGCGCCTCCGCCGGGTCACCGACGAAGGGATCGCCGGGGGTGTCGACAACGGTGGCGCGGAACAGCGTCATCGGGGAACTCTTCTTTCGGTTTCGGGCGAGGCGGTTGTCGCAGCGCCGGACGTGGCCCTCGCTCGGGGGCGGAGAAGTTCCAGCAGGGTTGCTGCGATACCGACGGCGATGACGGCTGGTTCCTTGACGGTGAGCTCGGGCATGCCGATCGGGCAGGTGATGCGGTCGACGGCCGCTTGCTCGTGCCCTTGGTCCGCGAGCCTGCTCCGGAACCGGGTCCATTTCGCTGTTGACCCGATCAGGCCGATACTTCCCAGCGCAGGCGTGCGTAACGCGGTGTCGCACAACGCGAAGTCTTCGGCGTGGTCGTGAGTCATGATCACGACGTGGGCACCGCGCGGCAGCCCTTCCAGCAATTGCTCGCCCAGCAGCAGATGGTGGATCGTGACGTCGGCGCAGCCGTCCGTCACGGCGGCCAACCGTAACTCGTCCAGCTGGTCGGTCCGGGAATCAACCAGGTGCAATCCGATTTCCAGCCGGGACAGGATTCTGGCCAACTCGTAGCCAACATGACCCATCCCGAAGACGGCAACCACCGGACGGGCCGGTATCGGCTCCAGCAGCAAACGCACCACGCCGCCGCAGCACTGCCGGCCGTGTCGATTGCGCGCGTGCTCGGACAGAGGCGTCTCCTGGAACTCCGGAACAGCGGACCCGGCGTGAAGCAACTCGCGGGCTCGGACAACCGCTACCTCCTCGAGGTTGCCACCGCCGACGCTGCCCCAGGTGTGGGCGGCGCCGACGACCATCTTGGCGCCGGCGTCCCGGGGGGCGTGGCCGCGAACCTCGACGACCGTCACCAGCACTCCGGGAAGTCCGTCACGGCGCAGCTGTTGCAGGGCGCTCAGCCAATCCAAGTCACACCTCCGCGAGTGAAGGGACGGTGGCGCTGGACGCTGCCCCGAGATCGGGCGAGCTTCCCAGCGCTGTGCCGGCTGCGTGGATCGCCCAGTAGACGGCTTCCGGAGTCGAGGGGCAGCCAAGTTCGACACTCCAGCCTGCCGGGCCGAACTCGGCGACCGCGTGCCGTAGCGCTTCTCGCACACTGAAGGCCAGCATCAGCGGTGGCTCGCCGACCGCCTTCGACCCATAGACCACACCCGACTCAGTGGCCCGTTCGAACAGATGCACGTTGAATTCCTCCGGCATCTCCGAGAAACTCGGAATCTTGTAGGTGCTGGCCGCCTGGGTGTTGAGCCGGCCGCGGTGGGGGCCGTCGGAGGTGTCCCACCGCAATTCCTCGAGCGTGAGCCAACCGGCGCCCTGCACGAAACCACCCTCGATCTGCCCGAGGTCGATGAGCGGCGAGAGGCTGTCGCCCACGTCCTGAACGATGTCGACCCGCCGGATCCGGTAGGCGCCGGTGAACCCGTCCACTTCCACCTCCGACGCCGAAGCGCCGTAGGCGAAGTACTTGAACGGTTCTCCCTGCATCTGGTCGGAATTCCAATGCAGTCCCGGGGTCCGGTAGAAGCCGGCAGCCCACAGCTGAACCCGCTGAAAATAGGCGTCGTGCACCAGATCGGCGAAGGCGATCTGCTGATCGTGAAATCCGATCCCGGTGATCACGCCGTCGACGAAGCGGACGTCGTCGGGATGGATGCCGAGCTTGCCGGCAGCGACGACATTGAGCCGCTCACGGATTTGATCGCACGCGTTCTTGACGGCGCCACCGTTGATGTCCGCGCCGGAACTGGCTGCGGTGGCGGAGGTGTTGGGGACCTTGTCGGTCCGGGTCGGCGCCAGCCGCACAAAACTCAGTGGCACGCCCAGCGCCGTGGCAGCAACCTGGATCATCTTGGTGTGCAACCCCTGCCCCATTTCCACACCGCCGTGATTGATCAGCACCGAGCCGTCGCGGTAGACGTGGACCAACGCGCCGGCCTGGTTGAAAGCAGTCAGATTGAAGGAGATCCCGAATTTGACCGGCGTCATGGCCAGCGCTCGCTTCGTGTTCAGATGGGTTTGATTGAACCGAGCGATTTCCTGCTTCCGGGCGGAAAAGTCGCTGCGCTGGGCCAGCACTGCCCAGATAGCCTCCAGCCGTTCGGCGTGCCGCACCGGCTGACCGTACGGAGTGGCCTGACCCGGCGCGTAGAAGTTGCTCCGGCGCAACTGTTCTGGCTCTACACCCAGCTGCGGTGCGCAGCGGCCCAGGATGTCCTCCATGACGATCATGCCCTGCGGTCCGCCGAAGCCACGGAACGCGGTCTGTGAGGTCTTGTTGGTCTTGGCGATCCGGCCGTGCACCTCGATGTTCGGAATCCAGTAGGCGTTGTCGATATGGCACAGCGCGCGGGCCAGTACCGGCTCGGACAGGTCCAGGCTCCAGCCGCCGTCACTGGTCAGGGTGGCGCGCAGCGCGCAGATCCGGTTGTCCTGGTCGAAGCCGACCTGCCAGGTCGCGTGGAACGGGTGGCGCTTGCCGGTCATGGTGATGTCCTGGGTCCGGTTCAGCCGCAGCCGGACCGGGCGTCCGGTGAGCGTGGCGCCGAGTGCGGCGACGGCCGCGAAGCCGTGCGGCTGCATTTCCTTTCCGCCGAAGGCGCCGCCCATCCGTAGGCACTGCACCGTCACGTGGTGGCTGGAAAGGCCCAGTACGTGGGCCACGATCTCCTGGGTTTCGGTGGGGTGTTGAGTACTTGACTGGACGAAGACCTGGCCGCTCTCATCGATGGAGGCCAGGGAGCAATGGGTTTCCAAGTAGAAGTGTTCCTGGCCGCCGAACTCGAATTCGCCACTGAACTCGCGCGCGGCGCCGGCGAATTCGCTGTCGATGTCGCCGCGGGCGACGGTTCGCTGGTGTCCTTGGAAGCTTTCCGCGTCGATGGCCTCGGAAATCGTCATCACCGAGGCCAGCGGCTCATATTCCACCTCGACCGCGTCGGCCCCGGTGCGGGCGGCCTCCTGTGTCTCGCCGAGCACCCAGCACACAGCGTGGCCGTAGAACATCACCTCGGTCGGGAAAAGGGGCTCGTCGTGTTTGATGCCGGCATCGTTGACGCCGGGCACATCCTGGGCGGTCAGCACCCGGACGACCCCAGGCACCGCATACGCCGGTTCCACCCGCAGTCCGGTGATGTTCGCGTGCGCGTGGGGCGCCTGTACGGGCCACGCGTGCAGGGCGTCCTTGGTCCGGCCCACCAGATCGTCGGTGTAGAGGGCGTTGCCGGTGACGTGCAGGGCGGCGCTCTCGTGGGAGATGTCCAGTCCGACCTTCGGATTGTTGGGCCGGTCGGCCAGTGGTCCGTGGGTGCTCATCTTTTCGACCTCCGGTCGGTTGAAGCGGAGTTCTCGGGCTCTGGATTCTGGCTGTGGAATTTGAGTAGCGAGGTCCGCAGCATCGCGGAACGGTAGGCAGCGCTGGCCCGGTGATCGTTGATAGGAGTGCCCTCCTCGCCCAGCACGTCGGCCGCTGCGACCACGGACTCGCGGTTCCAAGGCTTACCGGCCAGCGCTGCCTCCGCGTCCAGCGCGCGCACCGGAGTGGCGGCGACGCCACCCACGCCGATCTTGATGTCGCGGACCGCTCCGTCCTGTAGTTCCACGGCGAAAGCTACTGCGACACTGGAAATATCGTCGAACCGGCGCTTGGAAATCTTGTGGAACGCGGTCAGCGATGCAACTGGAGCCGGGATTCGGATCGTCTTGATCAGCTCGCCAGGGCGTTTCACGGTCCGGCGGTAGCCGGTGAAGTATTCGGCCAGGCGCACCTCTCGCTCCCCGTCGCGCGAGGCCAACACCAAGGATGCGTCCAGGGCCAGCAGCGCCGGCGCCGCGTCCCCGATCGGAGAACCGGTACCCAGGTTGCCGCCCAGGGTGGCGCCATTGCGGATCAGCCGGGACGCGAACGTCGGGAAGAGCTGGGCCAGCAGCGGTACCCGGCCGGCCAGGATCCGTTCGACTTCCGACAGGCTCAGCGCGGCACCGATGTCGATCACCCGGTCGCCGATCGTCAGTTCTCGCAGCTCGTCCAGCCGGTCGATGCCGATGCTCATCGCCGCGCGGGCGTGCCGGATGTTGAGCTCGACGCCCCAGTCGGTCGACCCGGCGACCAGGCGAGCGTCAGGATTCTCGGCCAGCAGGTCCAGGACATCGGAGAGGCTGCTCGGGCGGACGAACGTGCCCTGGTCGCCGACGATCGCAGTTGTTCCGGCTGCCGGAGCCGGCCGACCGAGGCGGCCGAAGAGGGGATCACTGTCCTCCGGCTGGCCTAGAGCGTAGGCCGCGTCGCGGATGGGCCGATAACCCGTGCAGCGGCACAAGTTTCCACTGAGCGCGTGCAGGTCGAAACCGTTGGGCCCGTGTTCGTGATCCGGCGCGTGGCGGGGAGCGGTCGGACCGGAATCGTCGGGAAGGGCAGCCCGCTCCTGTTGGCCGCTCGGGCCGGCTTCGGCCTCGGGTGCCCGTTCGCTGTGCCCGGAGGGCGTCGGCCGGCGGTCGGCGCGGTAGTACTCCGATGCCATCGAACAGATGAATCCCGGTGTGCAGTAACCGCACTGGGATCCACCGCGGTCTGCCATTTCCCGCTGGACCGGATGGAGCCGGCCGGGTCGGCCAAGCCCCTCGGCGGTAACGACTTCCTGGTTGTCCAGCGCGGCGGCAGGAACCAGGCAGGAGTTGATTGCGGTCCACCGGGCACCTGCGCGGCCGTCAGGTTTGGCCACCATGACTGCGCAGGCTCCGCACTCGCCTTCGGCGCAGCCCTCCTTGCTGCCGGTGAATCCGGCCTCTCGTAACCATTCCAGCAACGTGACCTGACCCCCGACGTCACCCAGGGTGCAGGTCCGGCCGTTGACCACCAGTTGAGGTTCCATCAGGTACTCCCATTTCCGTCATCACGCCCGACTTCACAGTTCCCGCGCACAATTCTCACGCCGTCACTCCCAGTGTGCTCAGCAGTTCCTGGCTCGCACGCCGCACTTCCCGGGCTACGTCATCGGCATCGACCGTGGTCAGTCGCGACTTCTGGACCACCGCCGCTCCGTTGACCAGCAGCAGTTCCAGCGGCGGCTGGGATCCGAACACCAGGCCTGTTATCGGATCGGAGATGTCGATGTGCGGCAGGGTGTCCATCCGCCACACCGCGATGTCGGCGAGCTTGCCGACCTCCAGGGATCCGACCTCGTTGTCCCGGCCGAGTACCCGGGCACCGCCCATCGTCGCGATCTCCAGGGCCTGCCGAGCCGTCATCGCCGCGGGGCCGCCCTTGGCCCGGGCGAACAGTACTGCGTGGTGGAGCTCCTCCCACAGGCTGTTGGCCTCGTTGGAGGCCGCGCCGTCCACCCCGAGACCCACTGGCACACCAGCGTTCCGCAGATCCCTCACCCGAGCGATCCCTGACCCCAGCCGGGCGTTGGAGGTCGGGCAATGCGCGACACCGGTCCCCGTAGCCGACATCTGCGCGATCGAGGCGTCGTCCAGGTGCACGGCGTGGGCGAACCACACGTCCGGGCCCAGCCAGCCCAGGGAGGCCACATACTCCACCGGAGTTCTCGAAAAGCGTTCCCGGCAGTACTCCTGCTCGTCCAGAGTCTCGCAGAGGTGGGTGTGCAGCCGAACACCTTTGGCGCGGGCGAGTTCGGCCGCTTTCCTCATCAGCTCAGCTGTCACCGAGAACGGCGAGCAGGGTGACACTCCGACGCGCAACATCGAGTCGGACGAGGAGTCGTGGTAGGTATCGATGGCCCCCTCGGTGGCCGCCAGGATCGTGTCGATGTCCTCGACGACGCTGTCCGGTGGCAGGCCGCCCTGGCTGCGCCCCAGGTCCATCGATCCGCGGGTCGGATGGAAACGCAGACCGACCCGCTGCGCCGCTTGCACCGTCGCGGCGAATACGTCCCCGCCGTCCTGCGGAAAGACGTAGTGGTGGTCGGTGGTCATCGTGCATCCCGACAGGGCCAGCCAGCTCAGCCCGCCGGTCGCGGCAGTGCGGACGATGTCGGCGTCGATCCGCCCCCAGATCGGGTAGAGCGTTTCCAACCATCCGAACAGGGTGGAGTCCACGGCGAGGCCCCGGGTCACCCACTGATAGAGATGGTGGTGGGTGTTGACCAATCCCGGAGTGACCAGGCACCCCGCACCGTCGAGGTAGCCGGCTCCGGCGATTCCACGAGGCGCGCTGCCCTTGCCGACCGCAGTGATCCTGTTGCCCCGCACGGCGATGTGACCCGAGCTGTATTCATTGCCGAGTGCGTCGACGGTCGCAATGTAGGCGTTGTCGATGTACAGCGTCTCCAGTTCCGGAGGCGCGCTCATCCCGGTGGCCTGGTCAGCAGTTGTTCCAGTCGGCCGATGGCGATCTCGCCCAGTTGGCCGAGAACTTCAATGGTTTCGGTGGCTTCGTCGTTCCCCGATCGACGGTTCAACTCGTCCAGGATCTCGCCCGGTTCTCGACCGGAGGCGCGGATCAGGAACACCCGGTCGAATTGTTTCTCATAGGCGATATTGGCCACTTCGATGGCCTTTTGCACACCGGATTCTGCACCTTCCATCGCTGCCTGTTCCTGCCTGGAGAAGTCGGCATCGTGTCCATCGCCGGCGCGTTCGCCGATCCTGGGGTGCCTGGCCAGCGCGTCGTCCAGCTCCGACCCGGACAACCGGGCAGCGCTGAGCCGGGCCAGCGTCAAGACGTCCGCCGCGCTGCGGTACGGCCGATCGGCGACTACGTCGGACACCCACCGCGGAACGGCCAGGCAGGTGGTCAGTTCCGCCTCGGCTGCCTCGACCGACAGCGCGTTGAACCGCAGCAGCCCGGCGTCGACCGCCGTCATCTGGAGACATTCGGGAACGACGGCAGTTCGCCGCCACGAGAAGATGCGATCGGGTTGGCATCGGCGATCAGGTCGTTGAACCGATAATTGGCGATCTTCGAGATCTCCACCAGAGCGGTGGCACGCTCGACACTACGAGAATTGCTCATTCGCACCCAGCCGTTGTCCACCAGTTTCGAATAGTCGCCGACATCGCGGGCGCAGACGATCCACGGAAATCCGTACCGTTCCCGATAGGTGACGGCCAGCCGATGAATCTCGCCGTGGTCCTCCTCCGCCATCGTGCCCAGCCCGAGCGCGTGGTCCACCGCGTTCTCGTTACCGCCGAGATCTTCGCTGCCCAGATCCGGGAAGGAATGCATGAGTTGCTGCTGCTCGGTGTCGGTGCCGGAGAGCAATGCGTCCTGGAACGCCATTCGCAGCGCGAACGTGTCGGCGAAGGGCTTGGCAGCGTAGGCCCTACTGACTGCCCAGTCGTTGCCCTGCACCAAATTCGAGAAGCTGGCCGAGAACTGCTGCTCCGACATCGTATTCACCTGATCCAGGGTGACCAGCCCGGCACCCGGACGCCCCGCCACCGCCGGCCCGTGGCCGCCTAGATGATGGAAGACGACGTTCAGGACGATGGCCAGGATTGCGCCGAGGGTGATGCCGCTGCCGAAGAAGATCTGTGCCCAGTGCGGGAACGCCGAGGAGATGAACGGCTGGGCGGTGACCAGGATGCCAAGGCCGACGCTGGTGCCCACGATGACTATGTTGCGGTGATCGTTGAAATCGACCTTCTGCAGCGTTTGGATCCCGACGACCGCAACGGCGGCGAACATGGCCAGCGCCGCGCCGCCCAGTACCGGGCTGGGAATTCCGGCAACAATGGCGGCCGCTTTCGGAATCGAGCCGAGGATGATCATGATGACGCCGGCGGTGACCACCACGAAACGGCTTCTTATCTGGGTCAGTCGGACCAGGCCGACATTCTCCGCGAAACAGGTGTAGGGAAATGAATTCAGCACGCCGCCCAAAGTAGTCGCCAGGCCATCCGCTCGAATGGCCCTGGCGATGTCGTCGCCCTTGATCCGCTTCTGCACGATCTCCCCGGTGGCGTACACGTCACCGGTGGTTTCCACCATGGTGATGACCATGACGACAATCATCGACAGGATCGCCGTGATCGCAAATTTCGGTGCTCCGAAATGGAACGGTGCCGTGTACCCCACCCAGTCGGAGCTACCGACCTCGGAAAAGTGCGCATCGCCCAGCGCCCAGGCCGCAAGAGTGCCCAGCACCAGCCCGAGCAGCACCGCCACCGTGGCCACGAAGCCCTTGAAGAACCGTTGGATCAGCACGATGACCAACAAAGTACCCAGCGCATACGCCAGGTCCCGCAGTTGCACCGGCGGCTGGAGGGCGAAGGTGCCGTCGGGCAGCTTGGTGTACATCCCGTTGCCGCGCAGGTCCTGCGGACCGAAGCTTCGGACGATGTCGCCCGCTGCCACCGGCAGCAGCGCGATGCCGATGATCAGGATGACCGTTCCGGTCACCACCGGCGGGAAGTACTTGACCAGCCGGGCGAAGTACGGAGCGGCGAAGAAGGTGAACAACCCCGCGACGATGACCGAACCGTAGATCGTCACCAAACCCTGGGTGCCGCCGCCCACGGCGGTGCCGATGGCGATCATCGGGCTGACTGCCGTGAACGTCACCCCCTGCAGCAGCGGCAATCGGACACCGATCTTCCAGAAACCCAACGACTGGATGATCGAGGCGATCCCGCAGGTGAACAGATCGGCGTTGATCAGATTGATCAGCTGGACCGGGGTCAGGCCGAGTGCGCCCGCCAGCAGGATCGGCACCAGGACCGCGCCGGCGTAGAAGGCGAACACGTGCTGCAACCCGTAGACGACGAGCTTCGGAACCGGCAGCATCTCATCGACCGGATGCCGGCGCTTCGCCATTGGCGTTGCCGAACCATCAGAAGTGGTGGGTGCGGTCATCGTTGACCTCTCAGCGCTCGTGAAGACGGGCAGATGTGGGAAAGAGCTGGGCGGAGCACCGGACGAGCCTGACCAATCAGCGGTTGACAATCATTTTCGCTGTGTGGATCCGGTATTCCGCTAGGCGAGAAGGAATGTATCCGCCTCCACCCCGGCCGTCAAGATCTCCACCAAGATTTGCCGACCCCTTGGCGTCGGTGCTTGTCATCGCGGACAGCGATGCCGACACCGACACCAATGCCGACTGTGCGCCGACGATGCAAAGGCCTCCTGCGCGGAGCACGGCACCCGATGCAGGTGGCGGTCGCCCCCGCTCCCTCCCGTGCGCCCGGGTCCCGGCTCCCTGCCGTGCGCCCGGGGCTAGCGGGTGGGCCGCAAGCAGGACGGCTGACGCCACCGACTGACTGCTGATCGGCGATCACCCGGCCGATCGCCGACGATCAAGCTTCGCGGCCGCGCCGACTACATGGCGCGAATCGGCTCCAACACCTCTCTGCCCCCGAGGCCGGGACGCAACGCCGCCGGCACCAGGACCGAGCCGTCCGCCTGCTGGTGGTTCTCCAGGATCGCGACGATCCACCGGGTGGTGGCAAGTGTCCCGTTGAGGGTGGCTGCGGTCTGCGGCCTGCCATCCTCGTCCCGGTACCGGACACCGAGTCGGCGGGCCTGGAAGGTGGTGCAGTTCGAGGTGGAAGTCAGCTCCCGGTAGGCCTGCTGGGTCGGCACCCAGGCTTCGCAGTCGAACTTGCGCGCGGCAGAAGTGCCGAGATCGCCCGCGGCGACATCGATGACGCGGTAGGGCAGTTCCATCGCGTCGAGCATCTCGCGTTCGAAGCCGAGCAGCCGCTGGTGCTCGTCAGCGGCGTCCTCCGGCTTGCAGTAGGAGAACATCTCGATCTTCTCGAACTGGTGCACCCGGATGATGCCGCGGGTGTCCTTGCCGTAGGAGCCTGCCTCCCGCCGGAAGCAGGTGGACCAACCGGCATAGCGGGTCGGACCGGCTTTCAGGTCGAGGATCTCGTCGGCGTGGTAGGCGGCCAACGGCACCTCGGACGTGCCGACCAGGTAGAGGTCGTCGGCGGCCAGCCGATACACCTCGTCGGAGTGCTCGCCCAGAAAACCGGTGCCCTCCATGGACTCCGGCTTCACCAACACCGGCGGGATCATCGGGATGAACCCGTTCGCGATCGCCTTCGACATCGCCAGGTTCAGCATGGCCCACTGCAGCTGAGCGCCGACGCCGCGCAGGAAGTAGAACCGGGCGCCGGAGACCTTGGCACCGCGTTCGGTGTCGATCGCGCCCAGCCCCTCCCCCAGCTCCAGATGATCTCGAGGAGTGAAATCGAGCGTCGGCGGCGTGCCGACGTGTTCCAGCACGACGAAATCCTGCTCGCCGCCGGCGGGAGCGCCGTCCTGGATGACGTTCGGAATGGCCTTGTGTGCAGCGAGCAGCACCTCGTTCGCCGTGTTCGCCTTCGCCTCGGCCGCGCGCACGTTCGCCGCCAGTTCCTGACCCCGTTCCAGCAGGGCCGGCCGATCCTCCTTGGCCGCCGTGGCCATCGTTCGTCCGAACGCCTTCTGCTCTGCGCGAAGGGAATCCGCCGCCGCCACTGCGGAGCGGCGATCCAGATCAGCCGATAGCAACGCGTCCACCAGCGAAGGATCTGCACCTCGAGCCAGCTGGGAGGCACGTGCGGTGTCGGGACTTTCGCGGAGACTGCGCAGGTCGATCACGATTCCGAGCCTAACTCGGGCGCCCCGGTTGCCCGAACCCGATCCGAGCGGCGATCGAAGGACGGCATCATGGAGCCATGGCCGTGATGATGTCGAACCAGGAGTTCGAGGAACTGGTGTCCGAGGCGTTGGATCTGATTCCGCGAAAGTTCGCGCGCGCCATGGACAACGTCGTCGTTCTGGTCGAGGACAGACACCCCACCAGGTCGCTGTACGGCCTGTACCACGGGGTCGCGCTGACGTCGCGCACGTCCAACTACTCGTGGTCCCTGCCGGACACCATCACCATCTACCGGGAGCCGATCCTGGCGCACGCCGCTGATCCGGCGGCCGCCAGGGCGCAGGTGGTCACCACGGTCATCCACGAGGTGGCCCATCATTTCGGAATCGACGACGATCGACTGGACGAGCTGGGCTGGGGCTGAGCGACAGCGGGGACGGACCGGCCGCTCAGTCAGGTCGGTGAATTCCCGTCAGGGCTCCGGGCATCGGCCGGCGACGAGCCACCGCTCCTTCGACCGGAACCGTCCCGTCCGCCGGCGTCGCGTTGCGCTTCGTAGGTCGCCCGGATCTCCTCCCGCGCCAACCCGTGTGCGCCGCCCTCCCGTCGGCCCAAGATCGAATGCGAGCGCCCGTAGGCGAAGTAGACGGCAATTCCGATCAGCATCCAGCCGAAAACCCGCAACCAGGTAAAGGCGGTGAGGTTGATCATCAGCCACAGGCAGGACAGCACCGCGAGAGCCGACAGCGTGCGCTTGAGCTTGTGCCCCGGCTCGTCGGTGTCCTTGATCGATTGTTCGACCGATTTAGTTCGCCACAAGCCACTGGCCATGATCGGAAAACCCCGCGTTACGCTGGTCAGTCACCGGAGCCGTGCGGCTACGGTGCAGATAATCATGCATGCCGCTGTCGGAAGTTGCAGTGCGAGAGAGCCGGCAGCGTGTTCGGTGGCGCCGGAACGGGTTGCGCGGCGGCGGACGGCCCGTTCCCAGGAGCGCACTACGCTTCCCGAACAGCCCGGCATCCCGCCACAGACCGGCTTGGCCCCACAACCCGGTCGAATACCCACAGGAGACCAATGCCCACCATCGCCGTCGTCGGCGAGGTTGTCGCCGACGCAGTTCTACCGCCAGATGGAATTCGCGACGGTGCAGCGCATCTGACGGTCCATCCCGGTGGCGGACCGGCCAACTTCGCTGTCGCTGTCGCCCGGCTGGGCAGCACCGCTCGATTCGCCGGTCGGCTCTCGACAGGTTCGCTCGGCGCCCTGTGCCGGGCTGCGTTGGAAGCTTCCGGTGTCGATCTGAGCGCCTCGGAGGCTGCCGACGAGCCGGCGACGCTGGCGATAGCCCGGCTGGATCGCGCCGGCTCGGCGACGTACGAGTTCTACACCGAGGGCACCGCCGACTGGGCCTGGACCGACCGCAGTCTGGCCCCACTTATCGACGGTCCGTTCCCGAACCGGGAACGACCGGTCGCGCTGCACACCGGCACCCTGGCGCTGGCGCTGCAACCCTCCGGCTCCGTCATCGAAAACCTGTTGCGGCGCGCTGCTTCTGCAATGACAGTCTCCATCGACCCCAACCTCCGGACGCTGTTGGTGCCGGTGTCGAAATACCGTGAGGCCATTGATCGCTGGGCCGGATTGTCGGACATCCTCCGGTTGTCGCAGGACGATCTGGAGCAGCTGTGGCCCGGCTGGGAACCGGAAGAGGCAGCGGATCACCTGCACCAGCTGGGTGTGCCGCTGGCCGTGATCAGCCTCGGCGGCGACGGGGCCTTCGCTTCCTTGCGCGGCGAGCGGGTCCGGGTTCCCATCGCGCCGACCAATTTGGTCGACACGGTCGGAGCGGGCGATTCGTTCCACGGCGGAATGTTGCACTATCTGGCCGTCGCCGGTCATCTCGGTGCCCGGCTGGAGAACCTCGATCTGAAGGCCGTGTCCGACGCCCTGGAATTCGGCTCCCGGGTCTCGGCGATCACCTGCTCCCGCGTGGGCGCGAACCCGCCCTGGGCAGCCGAACTCGCCTGAGCGCAGATCCCTGAGCGCTCGGCGGGTGATCTCCGGGCCGCCCTTTGTCTACCCGACGACGCGGGTTACGCACAGCCGATGGCCGCAACGGCACCAACCGCTCCCAATTACGAAATCAGCGGCGCGGTTGCGTCTGACTTTCCTCCTGCCGTCTTGTTCCATCACCGCAGCCATTATGCTGACCGGGGTTCTGAGCTTCCGCATGTGGCCGAGTTTTTCACGGGTTGCGTGGCGGGTTCGCTGATGGGAGCCGCCGCAACCAAGACTGCGCATCAGGGGCGAAAAGAATGATGTTGCGCGCTCCCGCGACGCGTTCGCCGGGCACAATCGACTGATGCCGAACGAGCCCGAACCTCGCTTCATCGAGATGGGCGACCGCCGACCCGGAACCGGGTCACAGGACGTTGCGGATCACGGACCTACGTCCGTCGTCGATCTGCTGGGGCGACGCCGGGTGCTGGTCGGCGTGCTGATCGTGACCCTCGCGGTTGCGCTGGGATTTCTCGCAGGTAGGGCCGCAGGGTCGGGCGCTCCGGCGGCAAAGACAGCCGCTCGGCAGGTCACGGCCACAGTGACGGCAGTTCGTCAGGTCACCGCGACGAAGACTGTCGTTCGCCAGGTCACTTCCCGGCCGGCACCGTCTTCGCCGTTCAACGAGCTGATCGGAACCGGCGCCCGCTGCTCCGTGCAGAGCGGCCACCAGCTCCAGCTCGGCGTCGAGGTCCGCAATGAATTCGATGTGCCGGTCACGCTGGTCGGCGTACGAGTGCCCTTTGCGGCCGGCGATGAGCTCCGGCCGGTTCGCACTGCACTCGGAGCGTGCGGGCAGCTACCTGGTTCCGACAACAGCATCAATGGTTACCGCCTCGGGGTAGAGGCCTCCGTATGGCTCACCGTCACGGTCGACGTCCTCACCGACTGCCCCGCGCCGCTCCACCTGACGATCCCGCTCGACTACAGCCAGAGCGGCCACGCTGCCACCACCAAGCTGTACGGCTTCCCGGACCTCGGCGGCGTGCCGTACACCGGGTGCCACTAGCGCCCAATCCGCGCACGTTGCGGGTCAGCCGCGCGGTTTGCAACCCGCGCGGATCGTCATCGATGCGCGCGGCTCTGGGGATCATGCGATCCAACCGGTGTCGGCCAGATGGCTTCTGATTCGACCCGCGCAACTCGGCGGAGAGGTACATGCCCGACGGTGTTCAGCTGCTGACCGTCAAGACGCTGGCCTTCCCGGCCGAATCCGGGTTGCGAGCACAGTGGACCGCCACAGTGCAAGGCCGCCGGGCCTCTCGATGCGCTCCCCCGACAACGAACAGATGATCGGTTCGCCGAACAGCCGCCCACAGCAGCATCACCGGCCAGGTTTGGTCGAACCGCTGGTGATCGTGGTCGAGGAATGTGATCCGGTTACGCTGATAGGTCAGGCGGCTCATTCGTGCCCGCCCGCGTCCGAGGCTTGTTTGTGGTACGTGATTGTCGCGTTCATCCGGTGAAGGTCGATCGCAACGAAGGAGGACAGCTCGTGAGCGACATCGCCGGTCAATCTCGGATCGCTGCCCTTCGCGAGCTGCACCTCACCATTACCACCCTGCACGCTCAGCGCAGTGTGCCGGCCACGGCGCAGGCGGTCGTCGACGCAGTGGTGGCCGCTGTCGGGTTCGGTGTTGCCGCCCTGAGCGTGACCCGCTCGAACGGAAATTTCCGCACCGTTGCCGTCGCCGGCAGTGACGCAGCACGACGCCAGCTGCTGGGTACCCAGCGCCCACGCTCCTCCTACGACGAGGAATTCGCCGTCGCCCACCACTGGGGCTCGCTGCGGTTCGTGCCACACGCGCGCCGTCCGGATGCGGATCAGCGTGGCTGGATTCCAGACTTCGAGATGACGGATGCCAGCGACGCGTGGCATCCACTGGACGCGCTCTTCGCCCCGCTGCATTCTTCTTCCGGCGACCTGATCGGCGTTCTGTCCGTCGATCTGCCCGCGAACGGGAGGCGGCCGTCCGGCGATCAGCAGGATCTGCTCGAACTACTGGCAGGCCAGGCCGGCATCGCTTTGGACAATGCCCGGCTGACGGAGCAATTCCTGTCGCAGGCGGAGCTGTTCCGCCAGGCGTTCGATCTGGCCGGCGGCGGGATGGCGTTGATCTCCGTCCACGGCTTGGGCCTTGGGCAGTTCCAACGGGTCAACACCGCCATGGGTCAACTCCTGGGGCGCGATGCCGACAGCCTCCTGACGTTGACGCCGGCAGCCATCACCCATCCTGACGACCGGCCGGAAGACGAGCGGATGGTCGCGGATCTGCTGACCGGGGCATCGAAGATGTACCGACGCGACAAGCGTTATCTGCGGGCGGACGGTTCGATCATCTGGGTGTCCGTGACCGCGACGGTGAACCGCGCCCAGGACGGCACGCCGCAGTGCGTGGTCAGCCAGGTGGAGGACATCACTCGACGACGCGCCGAGCACCAGCGGCTGCACTACCTGTCTCGGCACGACAGCCTGACCACTCTGGCCAACCGGGCCGCCGTTGTCGAGCACCTCAGCAAGGCGATCAGCACTGCAGAGCAAACCGGTCAGCCCGGAGTGGTGCTCTATCTCGATCTCGACGACTTCAAGGCGATCAACGACGAACACGGACACCATGTCGGCGACTACGTGCTGACGGAGTTGGCCGAGCGGATCCGGTCGTCGTTGCGGCCGGGTGACTTCGTCGGACGGGTCGGCGGCGACGAGTTCGTCGTCATCGCCAATGACCTGCCACTGCACCAGGCGGCTCAGCTGGCAGCCCGGATTCGTCGTATCGTGAGCGTTCCCGTCCCCTGGAAGAACCTCCTCCTCGACGTCACGGTCAGCACCGGTGTCAGCAGCATCGCCGTGGCCGGCGCCGACCGCGAGAGCATCCTGCGCAGTGCCGATCGTGACATGTATAAGAACAAGCGCCGCTCTGGCCCGGACAGCTGATCAGGCCACGGCGATTGCGTTGGTCGGCGCTGGATCGAGCTCAACCAAGACTCGCCTGGTTCCAGTGGCCGAACGCCCGCGCTGGCTCAGACCGGTTCCGACCGGGACAGGTCGTCGTCGTCCGCGGCCCCACCGCCGACCAGGACCGATTCGCGATTCTCCTCGAGTTGTTCCGGCTCGGGCGGGGGCCTGCGGCTACGCCAGAGACTCGGCAACGAGGGCAGCACGAACCGGTCCGGCACGTTTTCGAACGCTCCGCCGGACGGGTCGTCGTCGCCGGCCATCCGGACCAGATCGTCGGCGGGACGCTGGATCTCCCGAATCACCCGCACCACCAGCACGATCAGCAGAATGTCCCGGAGGATGGCCGCACCGATGAACGGGTAGATGGACAGGCCCTTGTTCTCCACGCCCGCGAACGAGAACATCAGCAGGATCCACACCACGACCTCGGAGAACTGCCAGGCCAGCAGCGGTCGCCAGCGGGGCAGCGCCAGGACGGCGAGCGGCAGCAGCCACAGGCTGTACTGGGGCGACCACACCTTGTTCGTCAGCAGGAAAGCAGTCACCACCAGGAAGATCAGCTGCGCAAACCGGGGCCGGCGTTGCGCCGAGAGGGCGAACCACCCGATCGCCGCGCAAGCCAGCCCGAACAGGAGCAACGACAGCCCGTTGAGGAACGTGGGAGAAGCGGCGCCCGATGCATTGTCGAACGCCGAACTCTTGGAGAGGTTGGTGTAGATCGAATACCAGGAGTCGTACTCGGCCGGTCGCTCGGAGTTCAGCTTGATGAACTCGTACCAACCAGCCGGGTACAGCGTCAGGACCGGCAGGTTGGTTGCCAACCAGACGACGGCGGCCGCCACCGTCACCCGCACCAGCCCCCGATATTTTCCGGTCCGCAGGCACAGCAGCAGCAGCGGCCCCAGCAGCAACAGCGGATAGAGCTTCGCCGCGGTACCCAGCCCGATCAGCGCACCGGCGAGCACCGGTCGCCCTCTGGCCCAGGCCGTCATCGCACCCGCCGTCAGACCGATCGCCAACAGGTCCCAATTCGTGAACGCATGCACGAGGAGCAGGGGCGACAGGCACATGATCGCCACATCCCAGACGCGCCGACGCGCGATGCGAGCGGTCGAGGCGACGGCCCATAGGTAGAACAGGGCGAGCAGGATCGTGCCGATCGTGAAGTACGTCGCCACGTCCAACGGCACTCGCAGGCCGGCGCTCTGCGCGAAGTGGTTGTAGTACTTGGCCAAGTCGCTCACCGCCCACATGAAGTACCCGGTGACGACGGGGTATTCCATGTAGTGGACCTCGCCGGCGTCGGTCCAGGACGTCTTGTACGGCATCGCCTGGGTGTCCAGCTTGTGGCTGCCGTAGAGCGGCACGACGTCGTTGTAGCAGGCGGTCAGCCAGGGCCGCTGGCCACTCTGGTCGAGAGTGACGCCGCCCGCCCCGTTCGGCCCCTGCTGGATGCACGCGGCCTTGAAGAGCCAGCCGCCGATCAGGATGACGATGGCCATCAACAGGCAGACCCGCAGCGGCGTGAGCCATGGCGCCCGGCCGACCAGTGCATGCCGGCCCAGCGGTCCGCCGATCACCTCGGACGCCCGCCGAACCGTCGGGTCCGTCCAGGTCGGAACAACACGCTCGGTCGGTGTCAGCGACGCCGACCGGGGCAGGCCGCCGGGAGTCGCCTCGATGCCGGAACCCGCCACTTCGGAAGTGGCGAACACGGGTTCGGAGTTCCCGTCCAACGCGTCCGAGCCGGATGCGGGGGCGGTCGACTGCTCGGATTCGACCGCGTCCGATGGCCCGGGCGCGCCGCCCGATGGCTCCCGAACGAGTCTTTCCGCCGAGGCCGCCACATCGTCGCCGTTGGGCTGCTGTCGAGGTTCGTCCACGGCGCGATGGTACTGGGGTTTCGGTGATGGCCGTGTTTCGGTGAGGGCAGGGTGTCGTTCCCGCTGATCGTCGCTCCCGCTGTTCGTCGTTCCAGTCGTCAGTCGGACATGACGCGGCGAAGGATCCTCGCCTCCCAGGGCTGCAGCACCTGCTGTCCACCGTCGGGAACATTGGTCAGCACCGTATCGGCCCCGGTCCATTCCGGCAGTACTCCGGAATCGGCCGGCTCGCCGGAGAGGTTCGCCAGCACCAGCAATTGCGTGCTGCCCAACCGACGGGTGAACGCATAGATCTGTTCATCGTTCTGCAGCAACATTGTGAAGTCGCCGTCGGCGACGGCCGGCTCTGCATGCCGCAGGGCTATCAGTTTTCGATAGTGATGCAACACCGAATCCGGATCTGCCAGCGCAGCCGCGGCATTCACCTGCGGGTAATTCGGATTGATCGGCAGCCAGGGTGTACCCGTGCTGAAACCGGCATTCGACGAGTTGTCCCACTGCATCGGTGTTCTCGCATTGTCACGGCTCGGCCCGAGCATCGTCTTGAGGACCGCAGCCGGATCCTGCCCACCGGCAACGGCCTCCCGATAATGGTTCAACGATTCGATGTCACGAAATTGGTCGATGGAGGTGAAGGGAAAGTTCGTCATTCCGAGCTCTTCGCCCTGGTACACGTAGGGCGTGCCGCGGTGCAGGTGCAGGACCGTTCCCAGTGCCTTTGCCGATCGGACGCGATACCGGCCGTCGTCGCCGAACCGCGAGACCGCCCGCGGCTGGTCGTGGTTGTTCCAGTACAGACTGTTCCAGCCGACGTCGGCCAGGCCGGCCTGCCATCGGCCCAGCGACGCCTTGAGGCAGTCAGCTCGAGCGTCCGGTGCTCCCACTTCGTGCCGGCCTGGTCGAGCCCGACGTGTTCGAACTGGAAGACCATGTCGACCTCGGCACTGGCCGGGTCGGTGAACAGCCGAGCCTGCTCCACCGTCACGCCCGGCATTTCACCGACGGTCAGCAACTTGTCGGTTCGGCCCGCGAAGACCTGGGTGTTCATCTCGTGCAGGAACTCGTGGATCCGGGGGCCGGCCAGATAGTGGTCGGCACCGACCTGCCCGCCAAGTGCCATGCCGTCCGGCAGGGCCGGATCCTTGGAGATCATGTTGATGACGTCCATGCGGGAACCGTCGACGCCCCGGTCGAGCCACCAGCGCATCATCGCGTAGACCGCCTGGCGCACTTCCGGATTCTCCCAGTTCAGATCGGGTTGCTTGCGGGAGAACAGGTGGAGGTAGTACTCCTGCGTTTCCTCGTCCAGAGTCCAGGCCGGCCCGGAGAAGGCGGAGGTCCAGTTGTTCGGCTCGGCGCCGGGCTGCCCCGCAGCCATACCGTTCCGAGGCGGGCGCCACCAATACCAATCCCGCTTCGGATTGTCGATGCTCGACCGGGACTCGGCGAACCACCGGTGCTCGTCGGACGAATGGTTCACCACCAGGTCCATCACCAACTTCAGGCCGCGACCGTGGACGGCGCAGAGCAGTTCATCGAACTGCGCAAGCGAGCCGAACAGCGGATCAATGCCCTGGTAGTCGCTGATGTCGTAGCCGTTGTCGTCCTGCGGGGACGGGTAGATCGGTGACAGCCACAACACATCGACGCCGAGGTCGGCAAGGTAGTCGACGCGGGAGATGATGCCTCCGAGGTCGCCGATGCCGTTGCCATCGGAGTCGGCGAAACTGCGCGGATACACCTGATACACAACGGCCGAACGGAACCACTGGGTGGTTCGAACTGATTGCCTGGCAGACCCGTCCGGCAGGTCAGGGGCACTGGCGGCGGCCTCGTCCGCGGCGTTTATTTCACGGCCCGTCGTCGTCGCGGCGCCGGTTCACCCTTGAAGCCCATCACGAACGACGCGACCAGGTGATTCCACGAGCAGGTGCGGCACACCTCCACCTGATACACGGAGAACTCGCCGAAGTCGGCTGCCATCTTCTCCAACTCCGGGGGTTGGCGCGCCGAACCGGCCATGTGCTTGATCTCGTCGCCGTAGACCCAGTACACGTGGGTGAGCGGCTCCTTCCGGCAGACCGGGCAGCTGACATCGGTGGCCACTCCGTGGAATTTCGCCGCCCGGACCAGATAGGGCGTGGCGTCACAGACGTCGGTGACCCCGGTGCGCCCGGCTCGAACTTCGGCCAACAGCGCGCGGCGCTGCAGCGCGTAGTCCACCAGTCCTCGCTGAGTCCGCACCAATTCAGGGTACGCGGGGGCATCTGAGCAGACAGCGGTAGTGCAGGTCCGGTCGACGCTGCCGCGCGGATGGGAACTCCGTCGTATCGTCGGCAGGCTTCAGGTTGACATATGGTGGCCTTTGTCAACTTGGGTTCCGGCCCGAGAGCAGTCGTCCGAGCAGAAGGAGGACCCGCTGTGGGTTCGCATCCCATCCGTGTGGCCATCGTCGGGGTCGGCAACTGCGCCGCCTCGCTGGTCCAGGGAGTCGAGTTCTACCGCAACACCGATCCGTCGGCGCGCGTTCCCGGGCTGATGCATGTGCAGTTCGGCGAGTACCACGTCTCCGACCTGAACTTCGTCGTCGCCTTCGACGTGGATGCCAAGAAGGTCGGCTTCGACCTGTCGGAAGCGATCTCAGCCTCCGAGAACAACACCATCAAGATCGCCGACGTGCCGCCGACCGGCGTCTTCGTCCAGCGGGGCAACACGCTCGACGGGCTGGGCAAGTACTACCGCCAGACCATCGAGGAGTCCGACGAGGAACCCGTCGACGTGGTAGCCGCCATTCGCGAGGCAGCCGTAGATGTGGTGGTCTGCTATCTGCCCGTCGGTTCCGAGGACGCGGCGAAGTTCTACGCGCAGTGCGCCATCGACGCCGGCTGCGCCTTCGTCAACGCCCTACCGGTCTTCATCGCCGGCACGCAGGAGTGGGCCGAGAAGTTCCGGGCTGCCGGGCTGCCGATCATCGGGGACGACATCAAGTCCCAGGTCGGTGCGACCATCACGCACCGGGTGCTGGCGAAGTTGTTCGAGGACCGCGGCGTGCTGCTGGAACGCACCATGCAGCTCAATGTCGGCGGCAACATGGATTTCATGAACATGCTCGAGCGAGACCGCCTGGAGTCCAAGAAGATTTCCAAGACGCAGGCGGTGACCTCCCAGGTGGACAGGGATCTGGGCGCCCGCAATGTGCACATCGGTCCGTCGGACTATGTCGCCTGGCTCGACGATCGCAAATGGGCCTACGTCCGTTTGGAGGGCAAGGCTTTCGGCGATGTGCCGCTGAACCTCGAGTACAAACTCGAGGTCTGGGATTCGCCGAACTCGGCCGGCGTCATCATCGACGCGGTCCGTGCCGTCAAGATCGCCAAGGACCGCGGCATCGGCGGCCCGCTGATCTCGGCGTCCTCGTACTTCATGAAGTCTCCGCCGGTTCAGTTCCCTGATGATCAGGCGCGGGACAACGTCGAGAAGTTCATCGCAGGAGAGCTTTCCGCCTGAGGCCTTCGGTCTGAGGTGATTCGCACAGGGCGCTGACACTGCGAAAAGCCCGGCGCCGACCTGCCCTCAGGTCGGCGCCGGGCTCGAGGGCCGCCGGGCGAAACCAAGCTCGCGCCTGGCCCTTCCGGCGCCTGGCTATCTGCCGCCGGAGCGGCGCTTCGAGAAGACGTCGAAGACAACGGCGGCTAGTAGCACCAGACCCTGGATCACCTGCTGATAGGAGTTGTCGACGCCCAGGAGCGACATACCGTTGAGCAGCACACCGATGATCAGACCACCGACGATGGCGCCGATGACGCGCCCGACACCGCCGGTGACCGCCGCTCCGCCGATGAAGGCGGCGGCAATCGCGCTGAGCTCGAAACCGTTGCCGTTGGTGGGATAGCCAGGTTGATGCGAGCCGCGAATACGATGCCGGCCAGCGCGGACAGCACGCCCATGTTGACGAACACCCAGAACGTCACGGCCTTGGTCTTGATGCCCGACAGCGTCGCGGCCTGCAGGTTGCCGCCGATCGCATATACGTGGCGGCCGAAGACCGACCGGTTGGTCACGGCGCCGTAGATCAGCACCAGCACCGCCAGCATGATGAGCACCACCGGCAGGCCGCGATACTTCGACAGCTGCACAACGAAATACATGATCACGACGGCACTGGCCACCAGGCGCAGCACGAAGATGCCCGCTGGCCCGGCCTTCTGGTTGTACCGCAGCTCACCATCGTTGGTGCCTTTCCTCGCGGGCCCGGCGTGCCGATGAGACCGGCCGCCTGTGTCCCGAAATGTTAACGTTCACACACTTCGTTGGTCAAGTACTTCCAGCAGATATTGCCTGTTCGTGATCTTCGGACGGATTTTTCGGGGTGTCGCCATGCGGGCGCTCGAAGCCGCCGAGCGGGCAATTACCTCCGGTGCGTGTTGAACGCCCTCGGTCGACGACGGCCAGTCGCGGCGAAGTCGACCAGCACGGTGATCTCCACCAGGACCAGAGCTGCACCGGCATCTTTCGGCCAGCGGTGGGCGTAGTCGCCAGCAGCGTGGAATGAACTCCCCGATGAGCGCGACGAGGTCGCCTTCGGGCCGCCTTCGGGTCGGGGAATTCAATTCCTCGAATCCAACGGCTCAATGTCGCATGCGACCGTGAGGAAGCTGGAGGTGTCGACCAGTGCAATGTCCATATCGCGACTGTTTCTGACGGTGGGAGGATTAGCGGATCCGCTGGCCCGAAGTGGCATGCTGGCCCCGGTGACCGAACAGCCAGTACCCGAAGCCGAACCCGCGGCGGGTGATCCGCATACACCCGGTCCCGCCGCCGACAGCGTTTCGTCCGCGGCGCCCCCGCTGTGCCCGACTCGCACCCGGCTCTATCGCGCCGGACAGTTGCTCGAGGAAGGATTCGCGGCAGAACGGATCAGCGAACTCCTGGCAGCCGATCCACAGGCGGTCGTCTGGCTCGACCTCTACGATCCGACGCAGGCCGACCTGCAGATCGTCACCGGCGAGTTCGGGCTGCATCCACTGGCCGTCGAGGATGCGATCCACCCGCACCAACGACCCAAAGTGGACCGGTACCGCTCACATCTGTTCGCCAACATGTACGCCGTCTCCGTCGGCCTCGACGGCGCCGCGATCACCGTCGGCGAGATCAGCATCTTCATCACCCCGCGTGCATTGGTCACCGTCCGCAAGGACGACTTCGACATCGACGCCCTCATCGCCCGCTGGGACCTCAACACCGACCTCGTCGACAACACCAATCAGGTCAGCGCCTTGACGTACGGCCTTCTCGACGCCGTTGTCGACGGCCACTATCACGCCGTCGAACAACTCGACGACGCCATCGACGAACTGCAAACCCATCTTTTCAAAGCTCGCACCAGCATCGACATCAGACGCCGCGCCTACGAATTGGGCGCCAACCTGGCGAGCCTGCGCCGAGTGGTAGCTCCGATGCAAGAGGTCACCGCTCGCCTCATGCGAGCCGACAGCCATCTGCTGGACGAAACGCTGCGTCCTTACTACGACGACGTCCACGACCACGCCCTGCGCACCACCGAAACCGTCGACGCCAGCCGCGACCGAGTCGACCGCATCGCCGACACCCAACTCAACGAACAAGGCGCCCAGCTGAACGAGATCACGAAGAAACTCGCCGCCTGGGCAGCCATCATTGCCGTGCCCACAGCTATTACCGGCTTCTACGGCCAGAACGTTCCCTACCCGGGATTTGGCCAACATTCCGGATTCATCGTCAGCTGCGCCGTCATCATCGTTCTGGCCGGTGGCCTCTACGCGGTCCTTCGTCGCAACAATTGGTTATAGATTCATTCCCTGGGCGCAACCGCCAGATCAATAGGATTCAGTCGGGATTGTGCAGGGTTCGCCACGCCGGCCGGAAATCGTCGGTGGTAGCCGGTTCCGTGCCGGTTTCTGTTACCGAGGCGCGCTGGTCCGCTGGTCGGATTGCACGACTTGCCCGTCGCCGGCGCGGGAGCGCACCGGGTCGATGCGGTTGAACAGCGACCGGCGGGCGGCGAATCGACGCCGGTCAAGAACAGTGAGCGTCGCATCGAGATGGCGACTCATCGGCCGGCGTTGCCGAGCCACCCACCGGATTCCTTTCACCGCCATGACGACACCCCGCAACCAGTCGCCGTTCTTCGGGGTGTCGACAAGGGTGAATACGGTCCACCGCACCGCGCTGAATGCGCGGCGGTGCAGCCACGCGTTCCACAAGGTGTTCCGCATGCCGTGAGCGCGCAGATGCGGGGCGTTGGCGACGCTGGGATAGTGCCGCATCACCACCTCAGGTAGGTAGCGAAGGTGCCACCCCGTCCGGACAAGTTTGTGCGCCAGCGTTTCCTCCTCGCCGCCCATGAAGAACGCCGGGTCATAACCGCCCACCTCCAGATAGGCGGCCCGGCGGATCAGTACCGCGCCGCCCATGAAGCTCATCAATACTGCCCCCGGAATCCCGACCCGCTCGGGTAGCGGACTGTCGGCCATCTCCACCGATATCGCGTCAAGGCGGCCCTGTTCGCCGACCAGGATCCTCGCGTTCACCACCGCCAACCGCGGATGGGCGTCGAGCAGCGCAACCGCGGCGGGCAGACCCTCCGGCTGCCACCAGCCGTCGTCGTCGCAGAACAGCACGTACGGCGTTTCGGCGCGTTGCACGCCGTGATTGCGTCCAGCGGCGCCGATGTTCACCGGCAGCGCGATCACTTCGAGATCACCCCGATCACGCAGGACGTCCACCGTGTGATCGACCGATGCGTTGTCAACGGCGATCGTCGGTAGCCCAAGATCCCGCAGATGGTCAAGAATCGGGACCAGCCGGTGCGCACAGTTATATGTCAGCAGCACCACGGTCACCTGGGCAGACACCGGCCGGTTCCGCTCAAGGGTCCTTTCCGGTACCAGGCCGTGCGGATTGCGATTGATTTGAACGCGGTTGATTTGTTCGAAGCTCACTAACAGGTCATACCACCGCGGCCGGCTGCACCCGCCCAGCGATGTCGATCAGCCCTCGAAGCCGATTCCACCGGCCACCACCAGGCCTGTCGTCTGCCACGATAAATGGCACCTTCTGTACACGCTGTTTGGCACGGTCCGCTCGTCGCCGCCGCACACGACTAGCCCCGTGACCAGCAACAATCCGCCCTACGGCAACTAGTAGAGTCGGACGTTCATTCGAACAAGATGCCATTTAGCGTGGTCAGAAAGATGCCAGACAATTGGTTCTGGCACAGGTTTCGTGAAGCTGATGGGTGGTTGATCGCGGCGAAGGTTGACCCCCGGTTCCGGCGGTAGGCCGTTGCCCGGTGACAGTGTGACCGGTGTTGCAGATGTGGCGAGCGCCAGC
>JAABUW010000992.1_pt1 | contig 50846 bp, 86 predicted proteins | sample 5560081 | NCBI WGS metagenome assembly JAABUW01 (sample SAMN10711882, study PRJNA513363) | rock metagenome | isolation source: Antarctica rocks | place: Antarctica: Victoria Land, Knobhead sud | reverse complement strand
CCCCCCCCGCACCCTGCAGCTTCCTGCTCGTCAGTGTGACTGGCGGGCTGTTTGTGGAGACTGCAGCTGAAACTTGTGATGATGTGGTTTCAGTTTCAGCAACCATCCCGCATGTTTGCACTGGAGCCGGGCTGTCGTGACAGCATAACCACACTCCATCCCCGCTGCCACCGGGTGCTACAAACGTCCTTCATCTATGCTTCATCACAACAAACGCAGGCTGCTGGAGCGGGGTCACTCGCCGTACATAGAGACGGTGCCCTTCCGCGTCATCACCGCCTTCACGCTGCTGCAGCTGCTCGCCCTGGGCGCCGTCTACGGCATCACCTGGGCGGGGGTGCGGTTAGACTTCAACACTTGTCCTATCCAAGATAGGGGAACACTGCGCTGACGTGCTGGAAGCTGCCGCGGCATTCGGACGCCGTCTGCATTTTTATTTGCTGGTTTAATTATTCTATCAATTTTAAATTAAAACTATTTTTTGTGTTTTTGAAGAAAGAAATAAAAAATAAAAAAAAGTAATTTTTTTCTCAGTGCCCGGGCGCGAGACATGCCACGATCCTGCTCTCAGGACTGTGGGCTTCGGTGTGCTGCGGCCAGCATGGGGTCAGGACTACCACAGGGTTGCTAGGCTCTCTGACGGTGCCTTTGCACGAGGGCAGCACGATGCAAGAGCCAGCGAGGTTTAGCGCTGACACCTGCATTGCACTACGGGGCCGCTCCAGAAGGACCGCAAATCACTGGTGCGGTGCCGCTGCTTGCAGATCGTGGGCGTGATCTTCCCGGTTTTCATCATGGCGCTGGTGAGTTGCATTCAAGGCGACACGCGATTTGCTTGCGGTAAGCTGTGATAGCGCCACGTGCCGCCACCTCCTGCTCTTTTCCAGGCGTACTGGCCGCGTCATTGCACTGCTGCTGCTGCCACTCTCTGTGGCCTTCCGTTGAGAATCGGATGCCTGTTGCTGTGCTCCAGGTGCCTTTCCGGCAATACGTCATGCCGCGCTTCTTCAAGCGCGAGCACCTGCGGGAGCTGGATGCCGCGTCCTATGAGGAGGCGCCGCCGATTTCAGATGAGGCGGCGCGCCGGGAAGCCGCGGCCGCGGGTTGGGAGCCGCCGCCAGAGGTGCGACTCTGACAGAAAGATTCGCCCCTGTCTTGAGAGGCTGGGCGCCTTCAATCGCGGGGTGCTGCGGGCGCAGACCATTTAGGGTTTAGGGTGTGATGTTGCAGTGATGGTCCAAATCGAACATGCCGAGGCGCACTCGTCGCGGGGCTGGTGTGTCAGCTGCGGCCCGTTGCGAGGCACCTTTGTTACTGGGTGTGATGGCTTGTCACATTCCTGTTGTTGGAAACGCACGAGTGTTTTAGGCGCCATGTCATCAGGCCCCGATGTGTTTCTTCCGCAGGATGGCGGCGCCGGCGGCGGCGCCGGCGGTGCCGGCGCCAGAGCTGCTAGAGAGCTTGCGCCAGGGGACTGGGACGGGCGGCGGCTGCGGCGGCCGCTGGACCGCGCCAGCGTTGAGGCTCGCCGCCTCGGCTCCTTTCGGGCGGCTGGCAGCGACGGTCTCAAGACATCCGGCACTGGGACATGTACGGCCGGCGGCGGTGACGGCGGTGGCGGCGGCGGTGACGGCGGCGGCGGCGGCGATGCGCCCAGCCCCGCTGCTTTCGGCGACATTGTGCACGGCACTGGCGAGTCGGGAGGCGGTGCCCTGTGTAGCGGCGCTTGCGATGGCAGCGGCAATGGCAAAACCCTCGGCATGCAGCTGCCGCAGGCGCAACAGCCGTTGGCGTGGGGAGAGGACAGCTGGCGGTAGGTAGCTGGGGTTACCCGTGGGGCCGCATGGGAGAGGCGCAAAGGGATTTTTTTACGAGATTTTTAAATGAGGGCTGAAGGCGGTGATTGCAATTCATGCCACAATGCCAGACAGCAGCGGAGCTCCACTGAGGGGCCACGCCTGCCGGGGCATGCCTGACGATTTGCGGTGAAGCTTTCTTCGTTGCTATCAGTGCGGCGTTGTCGCACAGCTGCGCGGGCGCAAGCAGGGTTCGTGTCCTTATGCGGCGTTCTTTTGTGTACATTCCTACACTGGGGTTGTTCAGTGACTCCCACGAAACAGGTGTGACAGGCAGCCACACTTCTCAGTCATGTGAATCAATGATTTACGTTTGAAGAATGCAGCATAGATGCTGGAGAATGGCTCGAGGTATTTGAAACGAGTGCGGGTACCGGCACGTGTCTTCTCTCGAGTTTCCAGGCGGACAATGCAGTGTGTCCCAAAGAATGTAACATGGTAGCAGCCAGCATCACAGCGTGGGAAGGGTGTGATTGCCCACTCCGACCCGTCTGCACGTAGTTTGGGTCAAGGAATGCAGCACATCGACTGCCTCGTCTGGTGAGCGCAGTGCATCACAAGACCTCAGCAGGAAGACACTGCAATGTCATACACTGCCGCCGCCGCCGCCGCCGCCGCCGCCGCCGCCGCAGCAGCAGCCTCAGTGAGCCAACTGAGCCGTGCTCCGGCATCCAGAGGCCCAGACGCGCTCAACAAGGGGACGCATCTGGGCGCCCTTGCCTCTGTCGCGACCGCAGCGCGGCGCCAGGAAGCAGAGGAAGCGGCCAGCCGGTGCCGCAGCCGCACGGGCCCAGGGTTTTACGGGCGCCGCACAAGTCGGCACAGGGCAAGGCCTTTTCGGGCGCCGCCGCTGCCGCCGCCGTCGCCACACCGACTGATCACTTGTTGAGGAAAGACTCCAGGTATTCGACCTCGCCCTTGGAGCCGACAAACAGCGGCACCCGCTGGTGCACCTGTGAATGGGGCGGGAGCGATATCTTGAGCTCTTGCACCTTCTGCCTTGTGACCATGGCAACGAGGCGATCTGTGACGAACCGGAGAGAAAACACAGGAGCCGGAGCAGGAACGGGTCTTTCACTTCGATGATCCGAATCAGAGTCGACAGCCTCAAGACTGTCAACTCTGGTTCGGACTTGGGACATCTTCGAAGTCAATTGAATGCAATAAATATAATTATGGAGGTTCGTTGGGTTTAGGGTTTAGGGTGACTGATTTCGAGCTGGCCCCCTCACCTGCTCCGGCTGCACCTCCATGACGCGCTTGTGTCCGTCGGAGCCCTTGCCGCCCGCCTGCGCACAGCAAAACATATATTTATTTCAAATAGAATATTAAATTATAATTATAAATATAAATATATATTTGGAAGATTTGTTACAATTATATATATATCTTGAAGATTGCTTTTTCAATATATGAAATAATCTTATATATATTTATAACATAATTTCGTATTATTTGATATTAATAATAATATGAAATAATATTGTATATTGTAATTGAGATAATATTGTATTTCAATATAATAAAAAAATTCGATCGGCACAGAATTTGTGCGAGGAGGATGGGAAAGAAGCGGCGGTGGCAGAGCAGTTGCAGCACCACGCTCTGCGTGCCGCATCGGGCAGCAGGACTCTCAACTCGGATCCAGCTGCTCCGCAGATGCACGCAGGATGCCCTTGAAAATGCGGAAGGGAGGATTCGACAGCGTATAGCCCTTCGCAGCTCCTGCTCCGCGGTTATGGACAAACGTGCGCTCTCAGACTGCAGATGGTTGCCAGTTGCAGCGCAGGAGCCTTTGCACTTGTTGTATCAGGGTTTAGGGTTGTCTCATTCGTAATCTGGGCTGAAGCTCACCTGCTCGGCAATCATGGACATGGGGGCGCACTCGTACAGCAGCCGCAGCTTGCCGGTCTTGTTCTTCGCGTCCGCTGGGTAGCCGTAGATTCCCCCATACAGCATCGTGCGGTGGAAGTCGCCCACCTGCAGCATCCGGCAGGCAAGGACTTTTCACTGTCACGCGTCAGAGCGTGGACGTCGCAAAAAAACCCCTCCTTCATGTGCACACGGCTGTCATTGTCATTTTGCACATTATTGTTATTGCAATACCCAGGCATTGCAATACACAGGCGGTGGACTCGAGGGTTATAAGCATGCGCCCAAGCATGCTTATAGTTCAGGGTTTAGAGCACGCACCAGGCTACCGATGTAGCGCGAGGTGTAGGGCTTGCCCGCCGGGTTGTCGGCACCCTTCAGACTGTCCATGTACTGCTGCAGCTCTGGCGACCAGCTCTGCATGAGACGGCAACGCTGGCTGAGGCAACCCTGCCGGATTCCACTGAGTTCAGCGCCTGCTCATTTGGCATGCACGTCACTTTTGGCCAGCGAGTCCGCGTCGGCTGTGTCAGAAGGAACGACTGCAAGGCAGCACTCAGTATCAACAGGCATCGTGCCACCACAGCAGCGTGCACCTTTTTCAGGTTACTTTTTACAAATTTTATTAACGTGCACCCCGTAGTTGCCCTCGTTGAAAGAATAGATGGGCCCCTTGTCTGGGATCTTGACGTCGGGGTGGCTCAGGATGAATTCGCCGACGTTGGAGTCGTAGGTGAAACCCTGCACCCCGTTGCCCAGCGTCAGCACCAGCACCGTGCTGCTGCTGTACAGGCAGTAGCCCGCGCCCAGCAGGCTGGTGCCTGCGCGCGCGGCAATCTTGATCTTCACGTCTCGAAGACTCACGACACAAGGTCCAGCGAATGTGGGCGTCTGTAAGAACCGCAGGCGGCAGCAGGAAGTACAGCAGGAAGTACAGCAGGATCGCGCCCGCAGATTTTGCCATGTGCACTCCAGTTGAGCGCAAATTCCGCGGAGTGGCGGCGCACTGCAATGGCCGCACCCAGTGCCCTCGCACCCGTCATTGCTCAAGTCAGGATCATGTACAGCGGTTTCGTTAGGGTTGTCACCTGGCTGGCAGACGTTGAGCACGCAGTTCTTCATCATCTGCTCCGGATTATCCATGTCCTGCAGGCGCCAGGCTTGGGACTCAGGGTTCGGACTTTGGATGCCGGGGACCAACCAGGACGCCAGGCGTCAGGGTATCCTAAACCCTAAGGAACTGCACTCCAAGGGATTGCGTGTCGCGAAAATTTGGTGCCAAAGATTCGAGCGTCGCATGCCATCTGGAGATCTGAGTGTATGTATATTTGTATGTATAGTATGAGTGTACTTATACCATGGGTATAAGTTTCCCGTGCTCAACAGACGGCTCACCTCCAGCGAGCACTCGTCGTTGGGGTCGTAGATGCCGAAGATGGAGCCGGTGGAGATGCCGGCGTCAATGTTGGAGCTGCCGTCCAGCGGGTCGAAGACCACGACATAGTTGCCGCTGAAGGTCTCCTCCACTGCGACGGGAAGATCCTCCTCCTCCGACGCTATGGTGCCCTGCGCATAAAGATGACTCCGTTGTGGGCACGATGTTGATGGATGACATGCTAATTAGGAACCAACACTCCGCTACCACTACCTAGCAGAAGGTCTAATCCACAGCGACCAGCGGGTCCAGTTCCTCCGACGCGATGATGCCCTGCAGCGATTCACCAGAGCGGACTGTGAGTTTGGATCCGGCACTTCAAACAATCCGCAGCATCTGAGATCCCAACACAGCGTAGTCGCCGCTGAAGACCTCCTCGACTTGACCGGCAGGAACTCCGACGCGATGGAGCCCTGCAGCACCACTGACGCTCCACTGATAGCTCAACTGGGAGTTGCCAGCTGTCAGAGGGTATAGCGGGGATCCGTGCATGTCTTGTGTGGACGCAACGCCGCCCTGCCTGGGTTTAGGGTTTACGGTTTTAGGGTTAGGGTTTAGGGACCTGCAGTCTCCGCCCTGCTGCGACTGCGCAAGCAGCGCCACACACGCTGTGACAGCCCACCGCAGCTGCGCAAAGCCGAGAAGCGATATGGCCGTCCTTGCGGAACTAAAACCAGCAACCGTAGCCTTGTGGCGCCAAAGCGGTGCCCTGCCGCCATGTCGCTGCGCCGAACGGCGACCCACCGCCGACGGCTGGTGCACTCGTCAGCAGGGCATCCGCGCTGCTCTGTTGCTGGTGGAGCTAGCTTTCGGCATGCTGCCAGCATGACCGCTGAGCTCCGATTGTACAGCCTTCCCCTGATAGTTTTGGGCGCCCGCCTCACGCTTGAAGGCAAAGCGGCTTGCTCTTCCACGCATGGCCGCAAAGTACCTTCCAGAAAGACGGTACTTAGAGTTTAGGGTCACCGGTCACCCAGCCGCGTAATGCGCGACTAATGCCTGTCGTGTCCCGGACCTGTTTGGAATGTCAGTGGAGAGCTCCCCGTTAAAAAAGAATTGCCTAAATGAACTTTTTTAAGAATATACAAAAGCATCTTTTTCAAAACAAATTTTTACGAAATTTGACGAAGTTTGCGGCCCGAGGCGCGGAGCGCGTTTCAGGAGATGGTGTCGGAACACGCAGCCGTCTGGACTTGATTCGGGATTGTGGCACGATGTCGGTACAGATGTCGGTACAGATGTCAGGATGTCTCACCGTGCGACCAGAGGCGCGGAGCGCGTTACAGAAGACGGTGTTGGACACCACATCCAGCTTCTTCTGGTCCTCGCCCTGGATGTTGGCGGCGCCCGCCAGCCCCGTCAGGTTTGAGATGCCGCTGCGGTTCACCTGAGGCGCGGCACAGTTGGGAAAGGTTCAGAAAGGCAGGGATTGGAACCGCACTTGGAGACAGCACGTCAATGTGGTGCAAACCGGCTGACAGTAGCGTGCTACCTCCCTCATCCGCCCAGACCGCTGTGCAGTTCCCTTGTATGCAATTCGTGACCTGCAGCCCGCAGCCCGGCTCGGCCTACTGTATGTTGCACTGGCTCCCATCCGCCAGGCGCCGTCCTTGGATTGCCGCATCACGTGGGCTGTGCATGCGCAGGAGCCCTGGAGTTCCCTATCCTGGCTGTGTCTATGCCTCCGCCCCTGGGGCGCGTGCAGAGCCTGCTTGGTGGCGGTTGCACATGATGCCCCATTGCGGATGCTCACCAGGTTGGCGATCTGCTTGCAGGCAACCGCGATGGAGGAGATGACCGTCGCCAGCTCGCTGTCCACGTTGCCGGACGCCTCCTCCTGTTGCGAAAGGAATAGTGCGGTCAGATGCAGAAGCATGTGTGCCGCGCTGCACCCTTCCATACATGCCGTCGGGTCGCTGCGGCAGGCTTTGATTTGATTTGATTTGACAAGAATCGCAGAGCAGATAGTCCACTGACCCTGAGGAGCCACATTGTCAGCGTCGACATTGAGTACTCCTCATCGCCGGCAGCCTGCGTGCATCAGGAACATAGGTGAGCCCCGTGCACCGCCCGCATGGCGTATGTCGCCGCATGACGTGCCCACAACAGCCCGTGCACAGCCATCTCATTGCGTCGCACACTTGATGTCGATTGCACACGCGTTTAGTGAATGTCATGGACTTTCGTTACACTGTGGTTGTATGAAGTAAAAGTGGCACCTTGACTTGGAGGCTCTGCCTGCCGCTGGAGCGTGTCTGCCTGAAGGGGTTGCTGGTGCGCAGACACCTTGTCAGAGACGCCTGCACATGTTGGGGTGACGACCTAAGGCGAGTGCTACCGCGCGATCCGCTAGTTTGCGCGCTGGGTGGCCAGATCGCGTGAGTTGCAGCATCACCCGCTGAGCTCTCAGAGGTGCGTGCATGGCATGTGCGCTGCCACAAAATTGATCATATGATGGATCGGATCGCTTTCGATGTCGGAAAGGAGCACCTTCTGGCAGCTGGACCTCGCAATGCCGCCAGACATCGCGCATGGCGCCTGCGAAGCCTGCTTGCGAGCAGCAGAAGCTGCCGCACCCGCGCTGGAGCCTGTCACAGCGAAAGATGCCATGCTGCTGGCTCACTTTTTGCGATGAGGGTGGAGCGCTTGGCAAAATTCGCTAAAAACCAAGGTGCGCTTTATCTTGTTAAGCTGCTGTGGGCCTCAAACAAGCGGCAGCAGGAAGCAGCCGACCATGCTGACCGCCGCCAGGCAATACGTGTGCGGCTTGACGATCTGAATCTACTCCTTGTGTCTCACGACAGGTCGGAAGCAACAAAGCCTAGAACATCAAAAGACAGCCGGCACTGCTCTGCTATCTGCGCTTGCTGCCTACTGAGCGCATCCGCCCTTCTTCACCGCCGGCAGCACGAAGTTTCCTGCCCAGCTGGCGTCTCTGATCAAACATGCGGCGTGTGACTGAAGTTTGACTCCCCTTCCATGACACCTTCCTTTCGAAATGCCCCGAGGGCAGGACGTCGCTGCCATGCAGCGTGACCGAGGGAGCATTTTGCCATGCGTATCGGACCGCCGTGATCCTGCCTGGTCCGCCACTAACAGGCTGCACCACCACAGTGTCGTTTGCGCCGCGAGCGGCGGCGGTGGAGCGGAACACGCCCCCCTGTTTCACCTCGAAGCCCCTGAGGCGGCTTGCCGGCTGTGGGTTCAGAATCCCAACACTGTTTGCCGCTTTGGTCGCCGATCGCAGGCCGCCGCCAATGCCAATGCCAGGGAAGTGCAGCGTCACGGCGCCGCTCTGGGCGTCCCGCTTTACACTCACCGGCCGCGGGCCCTCCTGCAGGCCACCATCGGGACGTGCTGAGCTCGTTATCATGCACCAGCAGCGGTCACGCACAGGCGGGTGTCATCAATGCCGCGTGTGCAGGCAGCTCTGAACAAAGCCCCGGCTATCCTGGTCCATGAGCGGACTGCTCCCTGCGGCCTGGTCGCGCCTACATCAGCCTGCTGTAGGAGGAGCGTCGACGATCAGGCGGCACTGTGGCTTTCAGGAAGCGCTCGTGATGACATGAAAGGATGCGACAACCGACGTTGTTAGCACGTGCCAGAGGTGCCTAGTTCTCCCACCTTCTGCTCTCCGCTGCCGGTAATGGCGACGGCGGCCGCGCCGCCGGCCAGCCGGATCAGATGCAGGAAACAAGGATCTCACCGGCAGCGCAAGGCGCAGTCTCACTTTGTATACCTCGGCTCGTGCCCCAGGAACGACACCAGCCAGCTCTATCCCGGTTCTCAAGCATCGGGGCTTCATAATGTCGCTTATATTGTCAGAATGACGAACCAGGCTGGCGTGCGCGTCTGCCTCTGCGACTGCCCGATGTGCTTCCCGCACCAGCGGCCACTGGTTGCGCGCCGCCATTGCCGCATTGAAGGGCGCCAGCCCAGGCAGCTGCACGAGCTGCGGCCGCAACAGATTACATGTATTGATATGAGGATACATGCTGAATCACAGCGACGGCATTCAAGGAAATGTAACGATGGTTTGAAAGCACGGGGATGAACACTTCATCCCTGGACATCTGTTATGTTTGAGTTGCGATATTTTGAAGCACACATGGAAGTGCAGGCCTGGCGCTTGCAGTGCCACCCGCCAGGCGGCCAGCAGCGCCGTCAAGAGCTGCTCGTAGACGTGCAGCAGCGGAGATGGGTAGACGGACCGCAGGCCCGCTTCGCTCTCGCCCTGGTACATACATTATGCATTGCGACATCATGCTTAATACTCGTAATAAGGAGGACGCCTTCCGAGGGATGGAAATGCGCGGCACGCCCGCGGTGGTAGCTGCATCTACAAGCACGCGCAGCGGCGGGATGGTGGTGAGGGACACATTCAGTGATGACGGGCCAGGAACCCACAGGTATCTGATCAATGCTCCCGGTTGCGCCAACATTCGAACCGTCATTGGGCAGTTGAGCTTTCTACCTATAGTAATACGCACGAAAACAGTCTGCGCCAGGTTCCCACCGGATGACGCCAGAGAAGCCAAAGCCGGCCAGAGGCGAATTATGGCGTTGTATGCATTCTTCGCTGCTGGGGTGACCGCCGAAGCCTTGACTCCCAGCTTCTCATCGGTCCCGTGCGGCAGCCACTGGGTGATGGACGTCCCATTGTAGCTGGCCTGCAAGCCATTTGGGCAGCATGCTCGATGCAAACCCTAAATCCTTGCAGCATCCTCGACACATGCCTGCACGCGATCTGCACCCCCGGTGCATGTGTGGTGGGTTGCCTTTGTTAATCAATGAAGTCAGTTGCTGATGTTCACACGGCACATCGCCAGCTCTGTCGGCACTTTTGTGAGGCAGACAGCTGCACAAACTCAAGCAAGAAATATTGCGGTCGTCGCCTGCACGATGCCGATGGGTGTGGTGCGCTTCCGCCGCATGGCCGTGCCGAAGAGCAAGCCCAGCGCCGCGACGTCAGCTCTGCTTGGCGTCGCCGCCCGCCAGGCACCGCCCGCCGGCAGCCACCCTAAACCCTAAACCCTAAATAAAGCTGGGTGCCTGGCGCTGATGCCCGCGAGTGAACTGCAACACTGCGTCAGCAAGGGGTGACGACTGATGGCACCATGCCAAATGACAACGCCACAGTGTAAGCCAGGTGCAGTGAGCACACAGATCGGAGGCATGTGTCTGCAGTGCCCGTATCAGCTTCCACGAGCGCATCTTCAAGCACATTGCATGAAGGTGTCAGAGACTTGCCTCCATTCCAGGGACGTGGTAAAGCCGCAGCCGCACATCTGAGGTTCTGTCAATCTCGCGTTGCGATCGGGCACCCCAGACCGTCCCTGTGAACCAGTTCGAAAAGGCACGCAGGCACAAAGCCTCGCAGCTGCATCAGTGGAGGAAGTAACATGAGCTCAGGAACCCTGCTGCTTGTTCACAGCTGCACGCCTCAGTCATCGTCCATATATTGTTCTCACGCTGGCACCGACTCACCTTTGTAGTAGTTCGCGAGGTAGCTCAGGCTGACGTTGGCGTTGCTCTGCCCCGACAGCAGGTACACGTCCCCGACGTACACGTCGCTCAGGGTCGTGCTGGCTGTGCCGCCGCCGCCCTCAGGTGTCGCCGACACCTGCAGCTCGTACGGCCCGCCGCCGCGCATAGTCCTGTTTGCCGACCAGGCACCGCCCGAGGCGACGGCGGATGTCGCCGCCGCCGCCGCCGCCGCCGCTGCCGCCTGCCGATGCCCGGCTACGGTGGTGGTGCTGGAAAGTAGGCGGACGCTGATGGCGGCGCCTGGCATCGCAGTGCCAAAGATGCGCCCGCTGCGCGACAGCACCATGCCGCTGCCAAACAGGCCGTGCAGCTCGAGGCTGGCCGCCGCGGCCTCTCTGACCGTCCCGCTGTTCGCCGCCGCAACTGCGGGGACCTCTGCGAGGCTGTTTGCTGTATGATACAACCCGCGCGTTGAGTCGGCGGCATTGGCGATGGCTGCGGCCGCCGCACCGAGGGCGGCTGCCATAGGGATCGCGAGGCCGGTGATATCACATTTTGCGGCCTGCTGCAGCCGCCTGCTGCGCTTGTGCGCCTGGAGCTCATGCCCAATGCATCTGCGCTGCGACGCTGCCGCTGGTCCAGCGGCTGAATGGCCGCCGTGGCCGGGCTGCTCAACGACTTCGGCGGGTGTTGCGATGTCAAGACTAGCAAAAGCTGCAGCATCCAGAGCAATGCGACAGCCTGTTGCGCTGTGCGGCGCCTGCCACCTGTCGGCACCATCGTGGCTGCTGAGCTGATGCCTGCGCAGCATCAGGCCACAGGCTCACATGCGGTCATGCCAGCGACGTTAGCGGGGCCTCAAGGAACAAATGTTGTGCTCGAGCGTCTGACGGCGCCGCTGCTGGTGCGAGTGGCACGCTGCACGCTCCAAGTCCATATCAGTCGTGTTTCAAACCTCTCACGACGCGAGTTTGCAAATGAGCAGGGAACCCGCACAGCTAGATTGCTCCCCCTACGAACGTTGAATGCAATCTGCAGCGACTGGGAAGGTTGTGAGGCTGATTCTACTTCGCTGTGAGCAAGATGAAATCTCTGCAGTACTCCAAGTACATCTCTGTCTTTGACCGTACCGCTGGCTTCCGCCCGCAGCCTGTTTTGCCGTTCTGGACACAGACGCCAGACTTAAGCCCACAGAAACGCTTCGCACAGAATGACGTCAGTCCCAGGAGTCAGGCTGGCGGCCAAATCTGCCTCGGTGAGGGGAAACCGGCGGGAACGCGCTGACGTCAGTGCCACTTGGGCAGCTTACTATCGGCCGTGCAATCTGTATGAGGCCATAGTCTTGGGACCCCTCCTCTCTGCTGATGTCCGACGGTTGACTGCAAGACGCCGCGAGGCACACAACTCAACGCTGCTAAGTTCAAAGCAAATTCTCAGTCGCTCCACCCACTTGTTGCATGCATTTCCTGAAACACCGACCGTGCGACCCACAGCCCGCACCTGACTGCGCAGCTCCACCTTTCATCCATAAGGCTTCATGACTGTGTCGCAAGCAGAATCTCGGAACGCAGGTGAGCAGTAATGAGGTGCTGTTGCTCCCCTCTGGGACCCTCTTCGAACCGGCCCGTCGCGAGTGCGCACTGCTGGCGAGATGCCCTCCACATACATACACGTCGAAGGCCCTGCACCTGAGCATCCACTGGAATGCCATGCCGCGCCAGTCGCACCCGCGGCGCGAGTCCTTCAGCGGACTTCGGACCCTCGTCAGTCCCCTGCGTTTCAAACCTTACGCTACATCACGATCGTTTGCATCAGCTCGCGCTTGCTGCTGCGCCGCAGACCGCATCGAGCCCGCGGCTCCGGCGCCGCCGAGCAGCAACCCGCTGCAGCGCATCAGGACCGCGCTGCGCGGCTCTTTCAACAGGGACAAAGAGCGCGACGGCGGCAGGGCTCTGCGCAAAAGCGCCTCGGACAAGCGGCCGGAGCCGGCAAAGTGGGACTCGGGGTTGCACCCTGCCTCGGCACAGCATGAGGCAGGCATTGCCGGCGGCGGCGAGGCGCGGCCGCGATCAGCGCCGCCGTACCCGACGCTCACGGCGCACGTGGTGACACACCAGGTCGGCCAGACTGCCAGGCTGCAGGTGGGTCGGAGACGGGCCTCGAGTTGTGTCTTCTGGACATGTGTGTTCTTCAGAAGCAGCAGGTCAGTTTCGAGGCAATGCAGCATTGCGCCCGCGTGGGTGCGTCACCGGGTTGGAGCCTGAGCTACATTCATGAGACGCGGCATGAGCCAACTGGAGGGAGCGACAGGAGAGCGAGCCCGGCCCACAGCGCGTCAGCCTTCCACCAGCCTTGCACTGCCACGGCAGCAGGCCACTGTTCCTGATACTGTTCACAGTTTCCGACCCGAGGTCCATAGGCATTCGCGCCATGCCTGCAGGAGCCGGCCGCTGGGCAGGTCGTCGGCCGCATGGGCGTTGGCGTCGCCAGCCGTGGCGTCGGCAGCCTGGACATCCGCGCCGCGGCCGCCGCCGCCGCCGCCAGCTCCGCCGCCGCCGCCGCTGCAGACCCAGATGACTATGGGGTGCACCCGGCGCGCATATCCATGCAGGGGGCGGGGCCAGGGCCGACGCCGTCACCGCGAGCGGGCCGGCAACCGCACCACCCGGGTCTGGTGTCGAGGGCGCTCAAGGCTGTAAAGGTGGGTCGCTGAGACTGCATGACGGTGAAATTGAGTCGACCTGCCTGCATAGCTGACCTGTCCAGTCTCTTGTTCAGTCTCATCTCTTAGGATGTCTAGAAACCCTTCCTCAAGAGTATGCCTGTGTTGCGGCGGGGCACCGTTCACAGCCACGACGGGCGGTCGCCCTGCAGAGGAGGGCCCTCCAACAGGCGTCTTTCGTCGTTTCATCCTTTTGTAGGTCGTGCTTCCAGCCCCCCGTTGACTGTGCGCCGCTGCAGGGCACCTTAGGCAGCCACGACGGCCTGTCCCCTTGTGCGGAGGTGGGCCATGTGCCGAAAGTGTCCTTCTGCTGTCTCTTCCTTTCCATGTTCCGGCATTTGTCCTGCTGTCGCAGGGCAGCTTTGGCAGCCACGACGGCCGGTCGCCTCGATCGGCGGTGGGCCATGTGCAGGAGGCGCTGCCACACCCCCCAGGGCACTTCTGGCCAGAGCACTCGCCGTCGTTCGTCGACTCTGATGCCGGCTGGGCTAGCGGTGCGGACCTGGGGCAACGCCCCGACGTCACTCAGGTGGGCCGCGGTGACTTATTGAGATCGCGTCTTGGGTTGAGGATCTCCCCCACAGACTCCTGCTCGTCCTTCCGGAAGCCGTGGGCGCCGGTGCGTGTGCTCCCATGGGCATGCGCGGGCTGTGCCTCGGCGGCGGCCTTGGCGGCGGCAGCGACGGCACGGCTGCAAACTCAAATGGGTGTTGCTGCCCGCGGCGCAGAGGTGGCAGACAGCTTGCTTGAGACCCCTGCAGGCACCCTCTGGAGAACACCGTCCTTCTCACGGGCAGCCGTTACATTATTGGCCGGCCTGAACTTGTGTGATGTGCTACCGCAGGACTCAGAGGCGGCAGCGGCGGCGGCGCAGCGGGCCAGGGACTCTGCGGAGTATGTGTTGTTTGAGGGTAGCTGGGCGGCGGCACGGCAAGACGCTGCCGCACAGGTAGCGGCAGCCACGATGGGCATTAATGCGGCAACGCACTAGGCGGCACGGGTGGCACCTGGCGGCGTCTTCTGATACTTTTAAGCCGCCGCAGTACAGCCGGGAATGACGACTGACTGTCGTTGTAGACAGTGGCATGCGCAGGCCGATTTTAGTAGCTCCATCATTTTCCCACTCTCTTTGTCTCAGTGTTTATTAACGTTCATCAATTCAGCTCAGTGAGGGCAAAGCCGCAGCCTTTACCTACGCTGGGTCCTCCCAATCATCGTGTCTGTTCATTCAGCAACAGCTGTTCGTTTGTCGCTTGGAAGTTGAATGTTTGACGCCGTCTGCGCCTAGAAGGGCGTCAGGCGTGAATCAAGCGACAGGTCGGCCACTCCCTTCGAACCTCGCATCTGCACTCAGTTCCAGCTGACTCTTTTGAACCTCGGTTTCCTCGGTACCAAGTCCTCGGTACCGACCGCACAGGTGTAGTCCAGAATGAGCAGTAAAGGAAGTCACAAGGTACAGTGTAACGCTGCAGGCATGTTTGCCCATGTTTTATAATAAGGCGACGTAAAATCTACAACATATTTAGTGGTTGAATTTGATAAAACAAATTTAACCATGCGGTTGAATCTCATTGTATTTTTAACAAAATTAATTTGTTTCAATTCCCTCCCGTTAACGCCTTCGACCTTTTGTGGCCAATTCGGCGTTTCTGAAGTTCGGCGTTTCTGAGGTTGTTGCGCCTATCAATACGTCAGAACATGTCACACTTGGTGCATCCACGGCCAGACTCTCACCACGGCCAACCTCCTGCTTGCCTGGTCAACATGGTCATTCGATAAATTGTTCAAGCAAATTTTGTCCGAGCGATCGCAGCGGTGGAAAGACTGTGAGCGCCGCGTCGCATTTGTAATCCAGTGTCGTATGTTGGATGTGTGCGCTACGTCTGACCTCACGGCACCTGGTCGCAGCAGAATCTGTCAACAGATTTGGTGGCGCCCTCTGGCGCCTTTGCCTTCCTATTGTGTGCCTCCGCCCGCGAGCTGCCAACACTGTTCGGTTGGCCATCCAACGTCGGCACTGCTTGCGCTGGAGTTTGCTTAGGCGCGGCGGCCGGCGCGCTTTCCAGCGGCCGCTCGCTCGCCGCAGCGCCGGACGTGATCCTCACATGCTGCCGTCCTGGTACCGTTGTGCTTCCTGCTTCCGGTCTGCGAGCGCTTGCTGCTGCCTGCACGTCGGCGATACCGGCTGCGGCGGCTGGTGGGCCGCCGCCGCCGGCGCCCCGTTCCCTGCGCTGTGGGCCGAGGACCCACCGACCTCCACGCCGCCGCCGGCCGGAGCGGCTGCGGTGCCGTTCTGGGACGGCGTCGCGCCAGATCGGGCATGGTCTGGCTCGCCGCTGACGGCCGCGGCGCTCTCCGCCTGCACTGTCTCGTGGCTGCCCAACTCGGCGCGGTCGAACACAGCGCCGCTGCCGTGTGCGCCAGCCGCCACGGCGCCGCTGGCACCGTTGCCGTTCTCCGCCCGCGGCTCGAAGAGCTCCGGCATCACCCTCGGCAGCTCGAGCAGCGACGCGACATGGTAGTCTGCTCTGTCGCTGGTGCGGCTGCCCACCTGCAGCCGGGACGAAGACGCGTCTTGTGTGCCAGGATTGGGGAAAAACGCTAAAAAATGAGGGCAGCAGCAGGGGCCAAGACATTCTGACGCATGCCAGCTGGCCAGTGCCCTCATGCCAGAGTGCAGCACTGCCCATGCTGCCGATGCAACGACTCTCCGCCGCATGCCACCACTCTCTGCCGGCTGCAAGGGCTCGGAACCAAAGCCCAACGCTGGGCGGCAGATGTTACAAGTGCATCCGTGACAAGATGGCAGGGGATGTGCCATCTTCAGAAATGGATTGTCAGTGGATTGTCAGATTGCCACTTGCTGACGCACCAGCACGGTACGCATGCCGGCTGCCTTGCCGCCGGCGATATTGCGTACACTGTCGTCGCAGAACAGCGTCGTCGCTGCATCGGCATTGTTCGCCGCCTGCAGCGCCAGCTGTATTGCCTGCGTAGGGTTTAGGCTAACCCCCCATCATGGAGTCACGTTCCACGAAGCTCCCGGTCCCTCAAGGTTCACACGCAGTCGCATTGTGTGCTGAGCTCACAGGTCAACTGCGACGGAGCATGCATTGGGAGCGGCACCCCCCTGCCAGCGAGCAGCCGCAGAATGCTGCCACAGAAATGCTCACACCACACAGCGGGATCACCATCTGCGACCTGTTGCCGGATGCAGGGTGCGAAATTCGGCTCGTTACAGGGTGGGGAAGGCGCACTATGGAGTTGGGCTTGCACAGAACCGGGCGGCCGTGCTGCACAATGCCCGCCGCCTCGCCCGCCGCCATCGTCGATTCGAAGCAGATGACGCCCTGCGGTCAGCAGCCAGCGGAGCTGAGAGAACACAACCAGGGCCAGGATCGCCAGCGCCAGCCACCAGCTGCCACCCTTCACATCACACTGAAGGGGCTTGGCACAAGGCTGGTCGTCTGGAAGGTCGAACCACCGGATGCCTGCTGGACGAGGATGCCTCAGGATTCCGATCGCCTGTCAGCCTCAGCTGCCGAGCAGCCCAGTCGCTGAGGCGTCAGGCGTGTCCGCACACGCCGCCGTCCCCAAAGCAGGCACCGTGCTCAGCTCGATCTAAGTCACCTAATTGCAAGGAGACTATGTCAGACTCGCCTGAAACAGGTCGCGGATGCCCATCCGCTTGAGGCACTCCTCCGCGTGTGTGCGGTCCGCATTGGTGAACACCCACTTGGGCAGCGGGATGGCCGCCAGCATGGTCGCCAGCTTGGGGGCCGGTTTCACGAGGTCGTACGGCAGCACCCCATGCGCGTGCGCGTGCCAGTCGTCGAAATCGATCTTGTGACCCTTTGTAACGAGGCCCGCAAGCGTCGTGCCGTGCCCTGGGAGCAGATGAATACAGAAGGGGTCACGAGGCGGAAGCAGCGCCCTGCGTTGCAGAATGTCAATCCTGCGCGGGCGAGAGCCCGGACTCCGGGGGTGAACGATGCCTGATAGGCGCCTCAATGGCGGCTGTCGCATGACAGGTCCGATGCTGCGCCATCCTTTCAAGAGCTGCGACAAAGCCCAGGGGCTGAGACTCACCCATGTACAGGTCGGCGCAGACTTCCTGGATGTTGTGCCCCGGGAAATCCAGGCGGCGCTCCATGTAACTCTGGATGTTGCCCGCCATCAGGCCCGGAAACTCCTGCAGCAGTGTATCCAGTTGTCCACTTCGTACGCGCGTTGTCTTGGATGTGCAGTCTGACCGACGGGACGCAACAGGAGTGTTTTGGCAGCGTGTTGTGGGGAGCGCCAGTTGTGCGCGCAGCTCTTGAACATCAAGGGTGGCCAGAGATGACAACAGGTTGCTGTCGAGCCTCGCCTCTATCTGATACAGGCAATCGTCCAGATCGATCAGCATCGTCCTGATGTCCGCCATAGCGGCAGCGCTTTCACCCAGAGTTGCGGGTGCGGCGACACTGCGGGCGGCGCTGTCAACTAGCGCTGCCCGTGCACGACCGGGCTTCTGCGATCTCTTGGAGCTCCTTATGCTTTGCAGGGCGCGGGGCTGATGTGTTCGCACAGCACGGTCGTTGTCAACAGCGATATTCCCGGTGGAGATGATCCCTTTGTTGCGAGTTGTAGAGCTGTGACCACAGGATACGGCAGCGAGCGGCGCAGCGGGGAACTTCACAGCGTGCGCGTCAGACATGAACCGCATTCGGGCATCGCAGCGGGCGTGTGAAGTTGCGACGTGACGTTCAAAAGTCAAACGGTGGGTCAAGAAACGGTTCGAAAACCCTGTGCTGACGAGTGCTCGCCAGCTTCGAGGTCAATATTTGAGCTCACAACTCATCGGGCACTGATCGACGGCGATGATACTGATTCCACGGGAGTTTTGGGCAGCAGGGCGCAATACCTGTGTTCTGACATGTTTCGCGACGTCAATTGCCCAGTGCTCCTCTTCGATCTGCCGAGCGGCGTCAGCAGGCCAGCGCCGTTGCCGCTATGCCGAACCATGCTCAGCTGCAGATGCGGCATGCGGCCCAGCCAGCCGCTCCGACGGCTATGCGAGCGTCGGACAGCTGTGCACCCTGGTATTCAAAAAGCCAGGCGAAACAGACTGGCAATCGTTGCAGCTGCGTCGGAGAACAGCGGCGGGTGGCTCACCCAGTGGTTCCAGGCCATCTTTGAGGGCAAGAAGGGCAAGGGCGGCACCGTCAGCGGTAAGGCAAAGGAGGCCGCTGAGCGGGCGCCGCAGCTGGCACCGCCAGACGATGCCACATCCCACAGCCCAGCAGCGGAAAAAGCAGGTGGGAGACTCTCACATCGACTTTTCACATAGGCTGCCCATGCCGCACATGGTCCACCTTCCCAATGCCGGAGTTCCAACAGCCGGCGCAAAAGAACGGGCTTTGATTTCTGACCCTTTCCGACCCACACACCGTAGTGGCCACACACTGACATAGAGTCAGCGCATGCGCACTGTGACATGCTCTCAACATCAGACCGGCTTCATCAAACACGTGTCGCCGCATGCTTTGCGGCTGCAGCCGCCACACAAGGTTACACCGCCGCGGCCGCAGGCGCGGTGCCACAGCAGCCCAGCGCACAGGCGACGGCAGCCACCCCCGCCGAGCCAACCACAGGGGCGTCCCCTAGGCCCGTCGCCACCAAGGCGGCCGGCCTCCAGGCCGCCAAGGCGAGGGCTGCGGGCGCCGACACGGCCGGAGGCGGCAGCGCCAAAAAGGAAGCCGATGCTGCGCGGCTGGCGGCCGCCGCCGTGTCGCCTCCGCTGCAGCCTACCAGCGGCAACGCCGCCGGCACTGGCGCTGGCGGCGCAGACCCCACACTGGGCGGCTGGGATAGCGGGCGGCTGCCGGGGGAGCAGAGCTGGGACGAAAACGCACCCGACGCCAAGCTCCTGGGTGCGCTCCCGTCCTTGGAAGATGGGACTTGCATGACCAAAGTGCACTCAGGTCTGCTGGCGGAGACTGGCAGCAAGTGCGCTTCTGCCGGACAGTGCACCATCTGCAAAGTACATAGACCCTGCACAGTCTAGCAGTTGTGATCGCTGTGGAGTTTTCATCGCAAGCAAGAACAGGCGCATGACCAGCCTGCAACGCTGCAGGGGTGCACGAGCTATGCGTGCCGCTGGTGTTTGAAGGTCATTGCTGATTTGCAACGGCTGATCTGCAGAACATTGCCTCGTGTCCTGCAGGCAAGGTTGTGACTGTTGCCGCGATGCTGGTCATCGGGGCCGTCTCCTTCACACTCGCCCGCTCGGCAGGCATGTCTGCTTGCCGCCTGCGCATTCCAGCAGCGCCATCTGTTTTTCTAGGGTTTAGGGTTTAGGGTATTTTTTTGGTCCTCATACCGCCCAGAAGACGCTGCATGAAATTGCGTCAGGACGTCTGCCTCTGCTCGTCCGGTCGCTGGTGTAGCACATTGGCATCGACAGCCGAAGACGAGTCGAGGGTTTCCATCCTACGTTCAGGGGCCGAACGGTCCAGGCGCGCAAGCATTCGAGCAGCGCAGAAGCCGCAGGAGGCGGTAGAGGCGCCCCGATTCCCAGCGGCAGCAAAGGCCGACGGCCGCGGGACGCACAAGCACAGGTGCGAGCGTCGTGTGTAAAACCCTAAACCCTAAAGTCTTATGCTGTGTGCCAGGGGCCCACTGTGCTGTCAACAGGCTGGGGAGAGGAGAGAAGAGTTTGCTGGGTGAATGAACCAAAGATGTGCGCACGCAGCTGTACACTGGCAGCATGTCTACCAGCCTCAACAGGGGAGCCGGAAGTTCGCAGCGCCACCTGATCCCGCAGCAGGTACCGTTCACCGATCCCCCTGGCACGTCCACCGTCCATCCTGACTGGCTGCAGGGACACCTCGGTGGACGACTGGGAAGCGGAAATGGATCAGCGGTGGGCAAAGCGCTCGTCTTGGGGCGGATCCGCTTCCGCAGAGGGTGCTGGCGGCGGCGGCGGCGGCGGCAGCGGCGGCGGCGGCGACGCCATCGCCATGGACGAGCACACCGCTGGGCAGCAGGGCGCGGCGGCGGCGGGCGCCGAGGCGCAGGCGGCGGAGTCTGAGGCCGACACCGACAAAGTCGATGACGCTGCACACGTGAGAGTTCCGTGACCTCGAAAATCACAAGAAAGTTTGTGCAATGTGCATGTTGCTGCGCTGGCGCGCTGGCGCTGCCTCAGCTGTGCAGCCTTGATGCACACTCCATTGCAGGCTGTAACTGGCTGTCGCATTCGCTGTTGCACTCACTGCACGTGAGCGTCTGTGTACGGGCTGCACTGCCAGCTGGCTGCGGGCGGACCTGCATCTGTATCCCTCGAAAAACCCTTCCGCAGATATCCATCTTGTCCTCATCTTGTCTCCAGGACCGGGCGGTGAAGGCAGGAGCGGCCTCGGCGATACAACAGCAGGCAGAGGCACAGGACGCAGCGGCGGTCGCGACGCCGCTGGTGCTGGACCACCAGCCGCTTCCTGCTTCCGCCCACTCGCAGCAGTGGCAGAATAGCGCGCCGGGTACCCCGGCTGAAAGCGACAGCGCCGGCGGCGGCCAGGGCGGCCACGGTGAGCAGAGGCGCAACGGCGGCGGCGGCGGCCAGGAGGCGGATGGGCACAGCTCCGCAAAAGCTCACGGCAGCGCGGCGGCTGCCACGTCGGCGCCGGCGGGCTGGTCGGCAGAGACATCTGCGCAGGCGGCGCAGCTGCGCCGGCAGCAGGGAGGGGCCGCCGCTCCAGACTCGGCGGCAGCGCGGGAGCCAGACCAGAGCAGTGAGGGCGCTGCAGCAGGCGCCGAGGACTCCAACAGGCGCAGCGGAAACGGCGGCGGCGGCGGCGGCGGCGGCGGCGGCGTTGCCGACTCCCAGGGTACCGGCAGCGGCAGCGGCTCCACCAGAGACGGCGCAGGCTGCGGCGGCCAGCAGAACAGTGTCGGCGGCGGCGCCACAGACGCGTTACGCGCCGCTGTTGCGCGGGATGGCAGGGGTTCGGCAGCGCCGCTGCCGCCGGAAGCCATGCAGGCAGAGGCCGAACCAGCGGCTGAGAGAACCGGCGGGCAGCATGGCAGCAGCGGCAGCGGCGGCGCGACGGATGCGGCGCGGCTCACTGCAGCTCGCGATACAAGGGGCTCCGCTTCGGTGGCAACGCAGACGGACGCGCCAGTTGGCGACAGCGCCCCGCGGCAGCAGGGCGACAGCCACAAACGGATTGTCCACTTTGCGGGTGAGCTGCAGAGTGGTGGTGCATTCCCAACAGCAAGTGCACCTGCGTGAGCCACGGGGCCCTTTGAGGCAGCGTTACAAGAAAAAGAAAAAAAAAAGGTGCGCTTTCGAGGCACGCCAGTACCTGCATTGTGAACGTTCAAGCCCAGCAAACGTCCTCACACCTTCTCAAAAAAAGTTACATGCCTGCCTCGAGCCTCTCTACAGCTCTTGCCGAGGCTCAACCCAAGAGTTTAAGGGGGTTAACACATTGCAGACGAGCCCCAGCAGCCGCTACCGCGCCCGCGCCTGCCGCCACCGGAGGAGCCTGTAGCGCCACTGCCGGCGCCGCAGAACTTCCCTGCCGAATGGAGCGTCTCCGCGCTCAAGTGAGTCCTGACAGTCGGTTTCGGAGTCCAACATGTGCATGCTCACCTGGCAGTATCTGCGTGGCTGCTGTGACATGCACAGGCTCATTCATGCGGCAAACGACCTCCGGAGTTCAAAATCCTTACAACTCGCAGGCGGCGTGCCGAGGCGGCCAGCCGGTCCTCCACCGCCGCGGCCGATGCGGCGCTACGCGCGGCCAGCTACTCAACAGCTTCCACGTCTGCCGCCGCCCGCGCTGCCGGCGCTGCCGAGAGGTGAATGTTCACCCCCATCTTTCCGCTTCCAGGTCCTCAGAGATGGTGGCCAGGTGCAACCGCCGCTGCTGCAGTAATGCTTGCACGCATCGCACCCTTCACAACTCCACAGCTGTGCATGCTGCCAACTCAAAAGCTATCAACGCCAAGCAATGCACTCGACGCCAGAATAAGCCGCGCCGGTCCCGATGGCCTCGACAGCTGCGGCGGACACCAGCAACCTCTCCGGCAGGCGGTGGCAGGGCTCGTTGAGACTGCCGAATCATCTTTGTATCAAGCACCACTTGATGAGTGAGACCTCAATTTCTAAATCCCTAAAACCCCAAAGCCTAAACCCTAACCCGCCTGCGTGGTGCAGGGCGGCCGCCGCGGCCAGCAAGGCGGCGCGCGTTCTGCAGCGGGAGTCGGTCGCGCACATTCGCGAGTCGGCGGCGCTGGTCGCGGAAGCCGAGCGACGGGCCGCGGCCGCGCTCGCCACCGCGCAGGACTGCGAGGCCAAGGCATGTCCCACCCGCCGGGGTCTATTAAACCCCAAACCCTTCTACATAGATTTCCTCCCTCCTGCCTGTGTGCCCTTGTTCATAGCATCTTGGCGGTGGCGGCGCGGAGAAAGCTAATCAGCCGACATCGGCTGGGAAGTTAGGTGATGATCAATATAACAAAGGTTAAAAAAAGTTATACATCAACACTCGACTAGTCATTTTCTTCGTCGTTACTTCCTCATCCTCCTCCTCTTGGAACAGCAAGGCTTTGACGTGTGCCTTATGTCAGAGGGCTGGTTCGCCACTGCCTTATGTCAGACGGCTGGTTCGCCACTGCCTTCCACACCCGTACCAACATGTCGGTCTACACTGAGGGATGCGAGGCGATCCACAGGCGGCTTCGCTTGTTGGACCGACAGCTTCGGCACATGATGAGCTTGTGCATCTGCAGGCAGCGCAGGCCGCGGCCATGTCCTCAGCGCATGGAGACGTCGCGGATGCGCACGCGGCGAAGGCGGAGGCCGCGGCTGACTTCTGCCCTGAGGCAGCAGCAGAGCAACGGCAGGACCGGCAGCGGCGACAGCTGGACTTGCCTGGACGAAAAGCAGCCTCGGCGCAGGTGCGGAGGCTGGACGAGGGGCGGAAACGGCTTGGCGCCGCCGCTGCAGAGAGGCTCGCCCCACTGCGCTCGAGCATGCAGGTGCGCTGTGGCTCCAATTCCTTGCAGTCCCGTTCCTGCTGGCGTGTGTATTCCCTGCTGCGCGTCGCCCAGAGGGGGTTCGGCTGTCGAGTGGCTGCTGCAACATGCTGCCTTGTTGGCAGCTTCTGCCTGGCCTTTGTGGCCGGCACCCTGCCTGCACTCGGGATGTTCCATGCGTGACGACGGCGACGGCAAAACCTCTTCAACCTTAGTCAACATTTGACACATTTGTCAACATCTGTCAACGTTTGTCAACATTTGACACAACCGACCAACATGTGCTCTGCCTGCTCACAGGGACTCGGCAGCCGCGTGCAGACAGCGGGATACGCAGCCGGCAACGCCGCGGCGCGCTTGGCCACTGTTTTGAGCGCCTGGTTTGCGGTGGCCTGGGCCTGGCTGCTGGTTGCGTGGCAGCACGTTGCGGCAGCGGCGCGGCGAGCCTTCAAACCCTAAACCCTACCTGTGGGCCAGCCGTCCCTTCGTCTCCGGCGGCGCCGGCGCGGCGGCGGGCGGCAGCTGAGTAGTTTGGGACGCAGCACGTGTGGGGAGTGTTGGTGCCTCTGTCGCACTGTGGCGCCTCGGTCGCCAGGAGACGTGCATGCTACAACTGTTTTCGCTAGCCTGCTTGCATGCGCCGAGTTTTTGCGAGGGGCGATTGTGCGCTCCAAGAAGCTGACGCTGCTGACCTAGACTTGACCTGCGACGCCACACCGCAACACAAGCCATCTAGCGCGTGCCTTGACTTGACATGCATTGGGACCTGCTGAACGTTGACTCTGTGTAGAATCGGACTGCGAGAATCCCTTCTAATTTGCCAAACTAATGCCAATCTCGACACAAGATGCAGTGGGATTGCACGGCCCTCTTTGCAGCCGTGGTATGGGTCTTCCATGTAGATGTGCGCAGGGTTTTTGCCATTGCATTTACATACGGTTGCTTTTGCACTCGCACTTGCAAGATCCATGCCAAAACCTATTTCTGTGTTCATGAAGTTGCATTTCGTGCGGGACAACGCACGCCGTTCAATGTCCTGTGGCACTCTCCTGGTTCCGTTTCCACTCTATAGGTCCTCCCCGCGTCCATCCCAGCTGATACAAGATTGTCCAACCCAGCTGATGCAAGCTCAACCTCAACCTCTCAACCTGCAGCAGGTCAATCCACTATCAGTCGAGGTTCAAGATGAAAACAGATTCACATCATGTCCGCAAGGCGGGTTTGCTGCGCAGCAGCAAAGACCATAGTGCCGCCGGCATTGCGGAGAGGTGTGGGACGTACCCAATGCCATGGGCATGGAGCGCTCGGCGCTCAGTGCTGGCCGGGCCACAAGCACGTCAGGGGGACGGTGATGCCCTGGATGTCGACCGAGTTCGGGATCTTGCACGTGCCTGCACGTGCAAGCCTGGAGTCAGCACGGTGCAGTCAAGTACAGGCTGCACCCTGCTGGCAGTCGTCGTGGAGTTGGGTCATGCACCCTTTCCCAAAGGCGAATTTGCAGGCTGTTTGATAGGCCAAGCTCCCACCGATGTTCTTGGCGATGTTGTTGGCGAACGGCGAGCTCAGGTGGTCCGACAGGTTCTGCACGGCGGCAGACACAACTTGGGAGATGAAACCACAAGTTGGTGAACAAACCTGGGGTTGCAGATACTCAGGGCAAGTGAACATGCAGGGTGCGCGGCCAAAAAAAACGGGGTCCTACCGCAAGAGGACCCTTGCCGGTTGCCTGTGCCTGCAGCGTGAAACCAGCGAACGCGACCATGGCAAGGCGACCTGCATAACAGACACTTGCGGTCAGCTTCTGTTGGAGATTTAGGGTTTAGGGTTTAGGCATGCGCAGGGCTGCAAGCACCCTGGTTGTGTTGATACATCAGACTTCTGAACGGGCGTCAGCGAAGCTGCATTAATTGCCACGACAGAGTGAAAGCGAACGGTTAGCACCGTTCTTGATCTCCTTGGTCTGCAGCTCCTTAACGTTGCCCTTGCAGAAGCCGAAGGGGTCGAAGATGCCTGCAAATGATGCGGAGGCTATATTGCCATCAGGACGCTCAGGATGACAGAGCCTGGTCAAGTCCTCCAAGACCGGCATGCACCAGTGTTACGCGCATCTCGATCTGGAAGAAGAACCTGGGGAAAACAGGGACACCCGCAGGGTTCAAAACCCTGGACACGCACCGCCGGGGTAGCCCATCTGCTCGTTGGGCACACTGTTGCCCTTGAAGATGGGGTCCTGGTTGACGGAACCGTGGTTCTTGTAATCCTGCCAGCGGCGGACCTCCACCCAGTGCATGAGCAGGAACTCCCATGCCTGCGGGTGCCGGCAGAGACAGAAGAAAATGAACGACAGGGGACGTGGAAGGCAGCGTCAAGGTGTGGCGAAGCAGGCTGAGCAGCCTGCGACGGTTGGTCGGCCGATGACAAAGCACTGCACACTGAGCTCCGTTTCAGTTCGTCCATCATGTGGCACAGTTCAGTGTCGTGCCACTTGATGGGAGAAGCGTCCGAGGAGATGAATTGGGGCAGGGTTTACAGCAGGGACGCACCAGGATGCCGCCCAGGTTGATGCCGTTGGGTCCGAAGTACAGGTCGGGGACGTTCTTCGGCTCGCCCGCGGTGTACCTGAGGCAGCATGCACAGTCCTGCAGTCAGCGCTAGTTGACGAGGCAGGGCGCCTCGGCAGCAGCGCATTCAATGCACACGCGCTCATGCGGAGACATAGGTTGTATCGGGCTCTTGCATCACATTTCAGAGTTGCTGACGGTTGCAAGGTGTCGCACGACACACCAAAGGCAATCCGTCAACGCACCAGAAGACACCCGGCTTCAAAATCTCCTGGCCCAGGATGCCTGCCACACCCAGCATCGCCCACCGAGCGTGCTGCAGCTCGCTCTGGCGGTACCTGCGGGAGATCAGCAGTTTCGTAAGCTTTGGCCAGGCTGAAGCATCGCAGAGCACCGTTCACTGCAGATGCGATGCACCAGCGTATCGATGGCGGCAGCAACATCTGCCATCGGCGGCAGCGATGCCAGTGTCGCCCAAGCATGCTTTCACCCGTGCTCTATCGACATCCGTCGAGCTCCAGATATGAAACAGCCCGCAGCTGATTGCGCACAGGGATATCAGCTTGCTGGCAAAAATCTAACGCGGTGCCGCGCCCCGCCGTCCCCCAAACCCCAAATTCAACCGACAAACGCCGTGAGACCCCTCACCAGCGCAGGGCGGTCTCGTCGGAGCCCAGGCCCAGAGGATCCCACCTGTACGATAGATTCGCAAGTTAAGATGCACGCCTGCCTCCAGCCGATCGTGATGCCACACGCACTTCAGGACAAGCAAACACAGGCCAGCGATCCGCGCAAGGAGCGTGCCAACGCCGATCAACTCACCCATAGTCACCTGCAGAGCACATATTGATCGCCGTCAGCTCTGCCTTGCTTCGCTTGCGTTGGACGCGGTGCATTTGTGCACGCGAGATATCCACTTAATCGCTCACGAAATCTGGTGCGGGCTGCGCACCAGCCAGCTCTCCGTTCAGGTACTCTGGTGGGGCAGCGCCCGGGAAGAACAGCGGCCTGTCAGCGGCGCGCACGACGCCGGCAGAGCGCGCGGATGGGCGCTGCGCGGAGGGGCGGGCGGTCACCAGCGGGCGACCGGCCAGGACCGACTTGGTAAGCATGCTGGCGGCCATGGTAGCTCGCTGGATGCTGACAGGTGGGGGCTGACGGCTCTGCGATCAAGTGCACCGGGCCTGCCTGCAAGGATCTGCGCTCCTCATCCTAAATCGCCAAGTAGGGAAAATATGCTCAGTCGCATGTCTAGAGTGTTAATACTCCTAATGCAGGTGCCAGCAGATAGCCCAACCCTAGCCCTGTCGTGCAGTGCAAATATCCTGTGTTCGCTGCTGCCAGAATGCCATTTGCCGCTGCGGATTTCCATCAGATCTTTGGCAAAATCCGCTTTCCTGTGCAAGGTCGCTGACTGCTGTCGCGGGAGCGATCATTCGCCAGTCACCCAAAATTCTTGACTGGGATATGATGGCTTTGGATGGGAACGCGTTTCGGGGTAACTTTCATAAGGAGCTTCAGGCAACCGCCAAGAAGATTGCCACTGCGGGCAAAGGCACGTACGCGGCCGGCGGCAATGCACATCCTGCTATTGTCGTGACGATCTGGTACCTCCGTCGAATCCGGCTGGCTATGCTCAACACATTTCGCATGAATCAATCATTCCATCTTGACATGCTGCAGGTATTTTGGCTGCTGACGAGTCCACTGGCACCATCGGCAAGCGGGTGCGTATTATGACTCAAGGGTCCGTGTCGCCCTGTCTGCCGAATTCTAAACAGCAAGAAGCCTTCACAAGGAACGCAAATTTGATACAAGAGTGTATCTAGCTTTGAGAAAGCACGGCCAAACATCTGCTGCGATGCCACTGCGTTCTCAAATCAGCGCTGGCACTAGTGCATGATGCCATCTTTGCCCATGCCAGCTTTGCCGGTTGGTTTGTGTTTTGACGAGTCTGGTCGTCTGCATTGCTCGGGTGGGTCGCTCCGTCAGTTGACCATGCTGACTGCCCTGCCGTGCAGCTGTCCAGCATTGGCGTCGCCAATGAGGAGCCGCAGCGGCGAGCGCTGCGCCAGCTGCTGTTCAGCAGCCCCGACATCGAAAAGTACATCAGCGGCGTGGTGTGTTATCACTGTTATATTCATGTTGCACCACTGTTCTTGTGCTTATCTTGCTGCGAAGCTGCGCTCAGACTGCCGCCAGCCTGCTGATGTCTGAGTCGACGCACTGCCGCCGACTGAGCTACCCTGGGCACCCCGCAGATCCTGTTTGAGGAGACGCTCTACCAAAAGGGCGAGGACGGCACGCCGCTGGTGAAGCAGCTGCAGGACAAGGGGATCCTGCTGGGCATCAAGGTGGACAAGGGTGTGGTGCCATTGTTCGGCACCGACGGCGAGACCACCATTCAGGTGCGACGCCCGCCCCGCCGCGGCTCAGCATGTGGACCCGCTGCATGGTCTCGACGATCATCAACGCAGGAGCCTGTGCACAGTCTGCAGCAAATTCCGCAGCACTCAGATGGTGAGGTTGTCTGGTGCTGGGCCACCCAAGCCAGGTCTTAGGGTTTAGGGTTTAGGGTTTGCCCAGTGCATGCCGACATCCAGCACGGCACCAGCCTGCATTACGAAATGTCCACACCATATCTGCAGGGTTTTGACGGCCTCGGCGCGCGGTGCGCCGAGTACTACAGGGCCGGGGCGCGCTTTGCCAAGTGGCGGGCGGTGCTCAAGATCGGCGCGGGGCTGCCTAGCGAGCAGAGTGTGCGTGAAAATGCGTATGGCCTCGCGCGCTACGCCGCCATCTGCCAGGTGCGCACCACACCCCGCAGCCGTCACCCCTGGCTCGTATGTCCCATGTGCAGGATGCGCTGTAGGTGCAGCAGGCTTCCCGCCGCCGCGGCAATGCCAGCGCAGCGGTCGGGATTAGGTTCGGAATCGTGACCTCACCAGCGTGACACACACCATCATGTCATCATGGAGTGTCGTCCGGAGTGCGACTTCCTGGCAAACGGACAGCTTGGGGCTGTGTGGTGCAGGACAACGGGCTGGTGCCTATTGTGGAGCCGGAGATCCTGATGGACGGGCCGCACGATATCAATACCTGCGCAGCCGCCACCGAGCGCGTCATCGCTGCCTGCTACAAGGTGGGGCCCTGGCCGCCCACGCAAACCTAAACCTTAAACCCGATCACGCTGCTGTGATCTTGTGCAACGGAGTCAACTGCCATTCCCGCTCGCGGGCGCAGCACCTGTGTACCGCATCAGGTAGTTTTACCCCCACAACTCGAGTGTTGCACACGCAGCTCATTACCGCATCAAGCATGCCATGGTGCTGTGACGCAGGCGCTGTCGGACCACCACGTGCTGCTGGAGGGCACCCTGCTCAAGCCCAACATGGTGTGCGCCTCCCCGCCGCTCAACTACAGGCTCTCAACCAATCAGTCAGAGATTGGCAGGTTCTCGAATGTTGCAGGCGCTGCAACATTCTCGCTGGGCCGCCAGCCCGGCTGCCCTGTTGGTGATTAGTCACGGGTTGGTGATCAGTCACGGGCAGCTGCAACTGCTGAGGCGCGCAGCTCAACGGCACAGGCATCTCTCGCTGCTTCCTTCCGCCTGAGGACCCTAAACCCTAAACCCTTCCGCCTGATTCCTTCCGTCAACCAGGATGCTTTCGGTCCGTCGTGCAGGTGACGCCGGGCGTGGATGCGGGCGCGGGCTCGCCGTCGGACATCGGCGCCGCGACGCTCAAGGCGCTGCTGCGGACGGTCCCGCCAGCGGTGCCCGGTGAGCTTTGCCGCTTGCAGCCTGAGGTCGCCCACCGCGCGACCTCACCGCGCTTCTGCAGTGCTGGGATTCGCCGGCGGCCTGCCGCTGCTGCCGCCGCCATGTGTGGGGGAGCCTGCGCGACAGGACTGTCAACAACTTTCAGCTCAGACGGAAGATCACAGCTCGTAAGGCGAGTGCTCCGGTGCCGTGCAGGAGTCCACTTCCTGTCGGGCGGGCAGTCAGAGGAGCAGGCGTCTGCCAACCTGAACGCCATGAATGCGCTCGCTGGCTCCAGCAAGTGAGCGCGATGCCCCGATTTGTGACGCTCGCTTGCAAGCTGCAGCGCACCTGCTGGCTCGCCCCTCCACAATCCTGACCAAAGCAGCTGTGCTGGAGCATGTTGCCTGCCGTTTACCTATTGTGAATCATCAAAGCCGCGCCAGCATGCGGAGCCTGCTGCACCACAGCTGGCTGCTCAAACAGCCCTGTTTATTGGTGCCCGCCGTGCTTTTTCACACCCTAAACCCTGTCGTGGGCAGGCCGTGGGCGCTGTCTTTCAGCTACGGGCGGGCGCTGCAGGCGAGCGCGCTCAGGGCGTGGGGCGGCAAACCGGAGAATGTGGAGGCTTCGCAGGCGGCCTTCATCACCCGCGCCAAAGCCAACGGCCTCGCCACCCTCGGCCGGTGCGCACCCCGCCCGGCCTTTCTGCGGAGGACACCCTCCAAACCCTGCGCCGCCGCTGTGCGCGCTATAAGGTTTAGGGTTTAGGCACCTGGAGGCTGTGCCGCTTCCATGCCGCAGAGGTCGACCTTGCGCTGGCTGGACCATAAACCCTGAACTTCCGGCGGCGGGTGCAGCGGCTGCTTTGCTCTGCAGGCGTGCCGGGGCGACGTGGCCGCGGGGAGCTCTCTAGTTGCCATAGCGGAGAATGTTCAATAGTCGGCAAGCGCCACCTCTGACTCCGCCACCTCTGATCCTGATATTCTACTGGTGTGCAGTCTGGGCACCGAGGCCAGCGGCACCGGCGAGTCGCTGCACGTTCGGGACTACAAATACTGAGAAAACCGAGCCCCTGCCGCTGGAATGGTGCCGCGACGACTGACGCGGCATGGCTTTGGAGAGCCGCCGATGCAAACCGCGCAGCTGTGGCGGTGTGCGGCGGCGGGCCGTGCAGCATTTGTGCGGTGTGCCGTTGGGAAGCCGGGGGCTAGCCCCGGTCAATTTTGAATGCACGAGCACGCCATGCTGTCAGACTCCGCTGACGTGCTGTGGGGCAAGGGTTGTTTTGGGTTTTTTTTGGCGAGCCCGTGTGCCTGTCCAAACTCGCAGCATCGGTGCATTGTGATGCATCAGTCAGGTTGGTTAGATGTGCAGTTGACCGCTTGGCGCAGCGAGTCAACTGCAGGACCAGATCAATTGATATTCGGCTGAGAGTGTTCGGTGGTGAGCATCTGATTGTGGATGATGTCGTTTGCTGTAACATCCTCTTCGAGCTGTCACCATGCTGCTGCATTGCCAGCATTGCCAATCACCAGCAGGCGCGCCCTGGCTACACCCTAAATGCATGACCTCAAGTCATGGGTGCTCAGTCCGGCTGCATTGTCAGAAAATCTCGTTTGGGGCTTCAGTAAGCCACAGTTTGCGCCTGGGCAGTGTCGCTGCATACCACAAAACACGATGATGCAGTCCTAGATTCAAGCAACTTTGTTGCTGCGTTTTCAAGGCGTCGTAGAGTGTCGGTGCTAGGGAGAGCTTTGAAACCGTTTTGGGGCTGAAAGAGGTGGTCTGCTAAGCTCCAGGTTGCCTTCTTGCACAATTCGATACTTCCAATTCACAAACACATACTGCAGATGCCGCACTTCTGAGATTTGCTTGTGACACGTGTAAGAGCACGCTTACGATGCAATATGTCGCTTGTTGGCCAACGAGCCGCAGCTGGCCCCCTCGCATTAGTGCACCCGCAGCATACGCAAGCACCGCGGCGCACTGGCGACGCCTGCACCTGGTGACCCGAGTCTTGCTGAAATTCTGTTGAATCTCACTGTTTATCCTACAGGATTGCGGCCTCGGCAGCCGATTCTCTTCTGTCCCGCGCCGGGCGACAGCAGCAGTTGCGGCGGGCGCCCGCAACGCTGCCCTTTGCCGCGAGTCTCTGGCCCGGCATCGGCGTGGCGGCTACAGCGCACCTGGCACCTTGACCGAGCTGGTTGCTGGCGGCGAAAGCGGTCATCGTGACCCAGACAGCAGTTTCATAGCAGCCGCTCGGTGAGACCGGACCGGGGGACATCAAAAACAGAAAAAACAGAAGCGGGTGATGAGGCGGTGAGCCGGGACGCTGCCCAAGGAACAGCGGCCGACCACCCAGCGGAGGACAGACCCTAAACCCCAAACCCTAAACCCTAGTCCCACACAGCGCCGCGGCGGCAGCCTGGAGTCGCGGCGGCAGCGGCGCGGCCAGTGGAAACCCACATTGGGTTCCGTCGTGGCTGCGGCTGGACCTGCTCCGGTGACATCGGCGGCGGCCGCGGCGACCGCGGGCGCATAGCGCTCGCACAGCGCCATGTTTATGCACCCTGGCGCCGCCGGCAACCCGGCGGCCCGCCCGTTCATGATCGGGACAGTGCTCCTGCTGCTGTTCCTCAGCATCCAGGTGAGCTCCCAAAGGCCGGCATGCGGCGCAGCAGCAAGCGGCGGACGACACGGGAGTCAAGAAGCCCCACATGCCATAACGAACTCGATCTGCAGCCTCTTGACTGCACCCCGCTCCATCCGCCTGGCAGCAACTGCCCGAAACGCCGCGGTGATGTTTTTGCATACCCGATCATCCGCACCGCAGAGGCTTGCCGTCCCGCCATCGATGTGGTTTTCGCCGTGTCGTGCAGACGGACTGGGCACCGCACAGGCATGGCCGGGAGATCCACGCCGCTGGCCGCGCGCCGGCGCCGCCGACGGAGGCCCGCAAAGGCGTGCATGAAAAGGTGAGCCGCTGCGCAGGACGACAGGAAGCAGGAAGTAGTGTGACGCTGGAGTTTGTGCGATGGCATTTACGGCTTAACACTCAAGCCGCTCCGGCGTTGAGACGTGATGTATGTCTGGTGTCTCTGCAAAAGGGACAGCGCATACCTTGCATGGATGCGCCAACACGGCAGCGCCCATCGCAGTTGTGTTGCGTTCAATTGGACATTGTGTGAGTACTGCGTCTCCACGCTAATCAGCCTGAGTGAGGCTGGAACAGTGTAATATCCCTCTCCAAAAAAGAAAAATAAAAAAAAAATGACGTGCCGTCTGCTGTGCAGATCATTTACGAGCTGAGCGTCGGCCATGAGAGGCTGGAGGTGAGCGACTCTGTGCTCTTCAACTCTGGTGGCAGCGCCCTCATGCGTTGCCCGCTGCCACCGCCAGAACATGCCCTAACAGCGGCGTCGTCGCATTCCCTAAACCCTAAACCCTGCATGCCACTGCGCCCCCCGCACATGTCTGTAGTTGAAAAGCAGCTGTGTACCTGTGCATGTGGAAGCGCTTGCAGCGCCTGGGCGCACGGCATGATGCACGCGGTGAAGGAGGTTATTTGGGGGGGATATTTGAAGGGGGATATTTGAAGGGGGATATCTGAAAGTGAGGCCAGGCAGCGCATGTCTGTGCATCCGCAGAGGATGGAACGGCGGTCAGGCAGCGTGTGCTGCACCTGCGGCGTGGGTGATGTGGAGCGCCTTGCGTCTCTATTAGCAGGGTACACTTGATCTTCGAAATACACGACTGAGTTCGTTGTTGTCCGCACAGGGGAATGTCCGCACAGGGGGAGAATGCGACGGCATGTAGGGTTTAGGGTTTAGGGAGCATGTGCCGGACCTGACATACGGAAGCCATTATCCGAATTCAGTCAGGAGTGATATATAATAAGTCCATCCCTGTGTAGGAGGGGACAGCGGCACTGCGGCAGCATGTGCTGGACCTGCGGCTGCGGTGCAACAGGCAATGCAGCTCGCCAGTTGAGTGTTCATGTACTGGATCATCTGCCAGGCTGGTCCGTGCATTCGCAGAGGGAGAACGCAGCGCTGCGGCAGCATGTGCTGGACCTGCGGCGGGGTGCCCGCGCCGCCGGCGTCGACCTCAACTCCTCAGCCACTTTCCTGCCCATCCCGGTGCGGTTCGGAAGACGCAAGTAGACACCAGGCCGTGTCGAACCTTGCGATGAACCTCGCGTCGAACCTACAGAATCAGAGTGCTGGATGGACTGCCCCGGGTATGGCACTGGTGCTGCGGTGCCCCCGCCGCAGCACAGCATGCAGCACAGCATGCAGCACAGCAATTGGATCCATCGGCAGGAGCCTTCTGCGCATCTTCCGGCTGGCGGATCGGGAGGCTTGCCCGATGGGGTAGAAGGAACACTGAGAGAAGTGCACCTGGAGGCATCGCCTCAGCTGCAATGTGTCAGGCAAGTCGAGCTGAGAAAAAAACATTTTTTTTTCAATTTTAAAATTAAAAAAGTCTTTTTTGAAAAATTATATCCCAGAAAATTGCCTTTGCTTTTGATCCGATACCGACTACATGCAGGGGCTGGAGGACATTCTCACAAACGGCAGCGCAGTTCCTGCGGGCGCGTTGCGCCCAGCCAGCGGAAGCAGCAGCACCGGGGAAGGGCGCGGAAGTGGTGGTGGGCTAGATGGCACTTAAAAGCAACCGGAGGCGACTGGTGCGGCAGCTCGGAGCAGGGTTTAGGGCTGCGGCAGACGGCAAGGGGCGCTGAAGTTGCAACGACTTTGGCAGCCTGAAATGTAGACGGATCACGGCCTCAAGAGCTGTTTCTCACGGGCAGAGAGGAGGGGCAATCTCGGTGTACAAAAGGAGCAGGCAGAAGCTTTGCCGTGCAAGTGAGAGAGCTGGCATGGGTGGGGCGCAGGCATTCGAGGACATCGAGCATTATAATTTGTAATTAAGTGGAAAATGGATCAGGCTCTAGATGATGCACGTGCGAGTAAATGGTCGGCAGGTATGGGTAGGTATGTAGTGACGTCCTTGTCGGTGGCTTCAGTTACAGACCAACAGTCAGTGCGCGTTGCTCAAAAATCAAAGCGATCTTTCCACCCATAATCAAACACAAGGCCCTACGGGACTCAGGGGCGCAATGGAAACATCCAACATTGCAACAATGCAAGCGGCACTGATGTCGGAATGGCTGAAGGGCGACGCAGAAGCGACACAATTTCTGAAGTCTGCAATCTAGTTGCCGGGGGTGAACTTGGTGGCGTAGTTGAACGCGTTGATGGCGCTCGGGTCGGACAGGTGGTCGTTCAGCTGCGGCAGACGACAGAAGCAAAGTCACAACATGCTGATGCAGGGACCAAGGGAACACAGGTAGTTTTGATGATGTACAAACTGGACATGAAGCTCGCTGAGCAGTGCCAGAGCGCAGGCAAGCTTGGCCGGGGGCGGGGGCAGGTGGGTTAGGGTTTAAGGTGTGCGCACGTTCTCGATCGGGCCCTTGCCAGTGACGATGGCCTGGACGAAGAAGCCGAACATGGAGAACATGGCGAGGCGGCCGTTCTTCAGCTCCTTCACCTGTGTGCGCAGTAATGTGTTCGGCGTCAGCGGCGGGTGTATTTATAAAGGTATCCTGCACAGTGTAGGTGCATGGCGTACTGCAGAGCGCATTTCAATGCGGCAGGTTTGCACAGCTGAGCTGCTGCTTTCTGGGCGCACCTTCAGCTCAGCGAAGGTGTCGGGGTCGTCAGCAAGGCCCAGGGGGTCGAAGCTGCCGCCGGGGTAGGTGGCGGCGTCGGCGCCCTCACCCAGGGGGCCACCGTTGACGCGGTATGCCTCAGCGCCGCCCATCAGCACAACCTGTGGGTGATATGATGAGCAGATGTAAGCGGGAGTGGTAGTTTGGTGCTGTGAGATATTAGGGGGATAGCAGCGGGCACAACGGGCAGACTGGCCAAGGCGCAACGCAGATTTGCATGACCAAATGCCAGAGCGGATGCGGCGCGGAACAGCCACTGTGCAGAGCAGCTCACCTGGCACGCCAGGGTGGCGATGATGCTCTGCGCGTGCACCAGGCTGGGGTTGCCCAGGTAGTTCAGGCCGTCGCTGCCGAAGATCTGGGCGCCGGCCTTGAACCACACGGCCTCACCGAAGGGCGTGCCGTTCTGCAGGGCATGAATGTGAGTATGATGTAAGCACACGGCCAGATGCAATCGTCGCAGGGTGATGGCTTGATTGCGGCATTGGGCACAGGCAGGGCAGCTCTTATCATACGTACAGTATGCAGTGGCTGGCGCATAATATGCAGAGGTGCTTAAGTGCAGGGTGCATGCAGAGTGTCGCGACCGGAAGTGCATGAGCCAACGAAGCATGCTGCAACACAAACGAGCAGGACAAGGAACTCACGCCGGCCAGCAGCTCGGGGGTGACGCAGCCCAGGGCGCCGAGCATGGCCCAGCGGGAGTGGATCAGCTCGATCTCACGGTACCGGCCGAATGTCTCCGGGTCGGCCGACAGGCCGGCGGTGTCCCAGCCGTAGTCGCCGGGGAACTCGCCGTTCAGGTAGTCGGGGGTGGCGCCCTCCGACAGCGGGCCGAGCCACTTGGCGCGGTCCGGGCCGTAGAACTCGATGGCGGCGCGGGTCACCTGCTTGTTGCCCTGCAGCAGCACCACAAGAAGTGATTAGATACATGTGGATCAGTCTTGGATCAGAGGATCTGGAGAGCTGTGTGCGCCGACTGCGTGCGTCGCGTGGGGTGCACAAAAGGATAAGACGAGATGTGCACCGCCAGGTGCTGCAACCGCAACGATACGGACGGCTGCATGGAATGCAGCACATCTGCGTGCTAGACGTATCAGCAAACGTGTGACTGCGGCGGCCAGAGTGCCCCTTCGGCCGTGCGGCAAAAAGTGCAACATTGCAGATACGCTGCAGGCATATCCGTCCGGGCGCGGCAGAAAACACCGCCTAGAGGGTAGCCGCTGTATGGTGCGGTGTGTATCAGCATATAACTGTGTCAGGCAAGCGGGTGCTCGCAGCCAGGGCTGTGCAAAGCACTCGCGGAGCAACGTCCTGGCTAGCATGGCGCAAGTGGCCGATGTGGCTGGAGCAGACGCTTTCTTAAGCTTGCATTCTTGTACAGCGTGCAAGAGAATCCGGGCTGTGCTGTGCTGCCACGAGCACAGGAGCGCGCAGAAAGGTAGAGCAACCGGATCGGCAGGCAGGATCGCCCCGGAAAAGTCGCGCCCAGCTCATGACACCGGCCTAGTGGCTGCACGGCTGTCTATGATGCCATTCAAGAGCTAGGGGAGGGGCCGTGATGCAGCGGATCGCAGGCAGGAGCGAGCAGGAGGGGGAGACACACCTGGCCAGCGGTGGGCACCGCGGCGCGCAGGCTCTGGCCGACGAAGGCCTTGGACATGACAGCGGACGCCATTGTAGCTGAGTTGGTGTTGAAGGTGAGTAGAAGAAGGGTGAGAGGCGCAAAGAAATGCAGCCGAGAATACAGAGAGTGTGCCTCAGTGGCTGGCTGCCTGGGTTTTGACTGCCGGCAGGATAAGAAATCTGGATCGCCCATGTGCGAGAACCAGGGCGACCACGTGCGAGGGCGGCCACGCGGGTGGCGCGAGATTTCCGAATGGGCAGCTCTGATTGGCCGGCCCGAACCTCCGATAGATTCGATAGGATTGAACGTCCTGCCCCCCATCCAGCTGTCCCAACAGTCATGTGGGCGGGTCAGGGCGGGGGTCCAGGTGGGCGGGCAGGGAGTCCCTTATCAGTCAGGTGGGTTGTCTCCCTCGAGCATCAGCGGGTAGTGGGAGGCTGTCATCGGAGTGGGAGACCTCGGAAACCACAGTCTGTGAACATGGCGGCGGCGTGCGGTTTATGACAGCTAAGTTGTTTGCATCATCTGCCTTGACAAGTTGGGTGTCATTGCAGTTCTGTTGGAGGCCAGGTTCGCACAGGACGACGGCTCGGTTTAAAGTTTACAGCTGGAGCTGGACACTTCCAGTGCCCAGGTCATGCGCCATGCTGGACACCGTCACAGCGGCTTGCGCCCAGATTCCGCGCCCAGCTCAAGGTCAGCTACGGGTGCCGATGCAGCAACTCCACGACACACGTTTGTTGAAGCAACACCCCGCCGCCCAGCTCACCGCAGCACGGCAGGCACAGCAAAGCGCATTCGGGTTCTCCTAGGAGGAGCCAATGCCGCACAGCGCCGCCTCCAGTGCCGCCAGCGTCTCGTCGTCCGAGTCCTCTGCCTCCGCCGCGCCAGGTGCGGTGCCGCCGCTTTGGCCCGCCGAGTCTGCCGCCGGGTCCGCGGCCTCAGTCGCCCCCGGGGGCGGCGTCCCGAACAAGGAGCCGCCGCGCGCCGCGGCCTCGGCCGGGAAGAGTCGGGTGAAGGCACGCTGTGCGCCGTCCAGCGCCGAGCGGAAGTCCAGGCTGCCGTCGGGCGGCGCACTGCAGGCGGCGTTTGGCGGCAGCTCTGCCTGCGGCATGTGTTGAGCGAATGCTTGTCAAGCGGAATCTGGTCCCAGCAGGGAGGGCGTGCAGCATCTGAGCGATGTGCAGCTGCAGGCTGACAGACTGAACGGCGCAGACTCTCAACCTCGAGTCCTGCGCGACACGGCAACCAGCTGTGCCAGCAGCAAGGAGACAAAGCCCCCATGAGCAACACCTGCGCATGTCTCAAGAGCTATGTAAAACCCTGATCCTCACCTCTGGCACCGCCACGGCGGACTGCACATAGGAAGCGAACAGCTGCGCCTGCGGGTGGCCGCCCCCGTCGCCTGAACGCTCCAGCACGCCATTCGCCTGGCCGCCATTTGCAATGCCGGCGCTGCCTGGGCCGGGCTGTGCAGCGAGCTGCTGCTGCGGCGGCGGCGGTGGCAGCTGCGCCAGCGCTGCCAGCGCTGCCTCCACATCCTGCAGCCCCGGCGGCGGCTGCGCTGACCTGGCGTCGTCGCCGGCTGGCGTGGCGGCGTACAGCAGGAAGCGTCCAACCGGCGCCGCTGCCGTGCTGGAGCCCACCTGGACCCCCGAATGCAGGCGCCAGAATCTCAGCCAGCCATCGTTGTAAACTCGTTCACGCTGCGACAGGGGGGGCTTTGCTGTGGCAAAGTCGGTGTTAGGGTTTAGGGTTTAGAGTTTAGGGTTTAGGGTTTCTTCTAAACCGCAGCAGTCGGAACACACTGCAAGCCCTGAAACGTGTCTTCAGGCAATCAGATCAAGCAGCAAAGCACATGGCATGCACCTGCAGCACGCGCACGGCCGCGGCGTTGCCGCTGGGCAAGCTGTGTGGCGGGAAAACGACGAGCACCCCGCTGCCGCTGGCGCCGCCGCCGCCGCCAGCCTGCGGCAGCGGCGAATCCAGGACCGCCACCGCACGCGCCACCGCTGGCGCGCCGCCGCCGCCGATGCTCGCGCCGCCGCCGGTGCTGCTGCTGCTTGCGCTTGGCGCCGCACTGCTTCCGCTCCCGCCGATAGCTGCTAACCCGGTAGCTAACCCGGCGCCCGGCACCGCGCTAAGGGGTCCTGCTGCTGCTACTGCGGTTGCGCCATTGCCGCTGCTCAGGCCGGCAAAGGCGTCCGCGTCGCCGGCAAAGGCGCCGCAGCGCAGCTCCTGCCCCGTGGCGGTACGCACAGCGCACACGGCACCGTCGGCGGGCTCCAGCAGCAGTGCCCGCACCCCGCGGCGCAGCACGTACAGCGCGCCCGCGACCGCCGCGACCCGGCAGAAGGCCTGCGTGGTTACGCGTTATGGGGGAAAGCGTCAGCAGGTGGCTCAGGAATCATGCTGTCAGCTACACCGCCCTCACGCTGCCAGTGCAGCATGTTCAGCGCGGCCGCGACGGCCGCCACCTGGCAGAGCACCTGAGATTCACGGAGGAGGGTGTCGGCAGGTCAGTCTGACTGGTAGAGTGATCCCTTCAGCTGATACACCCCCCCCCCCCCTCACTCTGCCGCCGCCCGGTCGAAGGCCTGCATGTACAGGCGAATTCGGGTATCCGCAGATGGTTCAGGACCCAGTGTTTACCGTGCTGGGGAACGTGTGGCACCGTCTGAGTGTTGCGGCGCAGCCGGCACACGTAGGTGCAGCATGCAACGGATCAAGCGAGCGGCTGACTCAGGATGGGGTCATGCCGCCCTGTTTGACAGTTGTCCAGAGCATGCTAACATCATGCTAACATCATGCTAACACCATGCTAACAGCATACTAACACCATGCTAACAGCATGCTAACATCATGCTAACATCATGCTAACACCATGCAGTGCTCAACCACGAGGCCGGTATCGACAGCGATTGTCTCGCCCATCCAATTGACAATGCTTTCAATGAAGCAGCAGACTCCGGACCATGGCTGAGACATCCGGCAGCATGAGAGCTGACTACCGACCCTTGGTACTAATAAAATTATGGGAACAATTATGGGATCTGAAACACCTTCAATGATACATCACCTCCGCCCTTGCAGCCCGCGCACCTGCGGCAGCTCGCCGGCGCCGTAGTACGGAAGCAGGAAGGCGCCAGTGCCCGGGCCGTACTTCCCCGCCGACTCCACGTACAGCCGCAGCGCGCCGAGTCCCTCCGCCGCCGTCGCGACGCCGCCGCCGAACGCCGGGTTCGCCGCCGCCGACTCTGCGACGCGGGCCGCCGCCGCAGGGCCGTTTGCCGCCGCCGCCGGAGCTACGAGGCCCGCGGCGGCCGCCGCCGCGGCGCCCGCCGCGGCGATGCCGTCCTCGGCCGCCGCCGCCGCCGCCGCCGCCAGCGGCATCGGCGTCGCGGCCCCGGCTGGCCCGGGCTCCTCGTCCGTGACCAAAAGCGCGACCGCGTACAGCAGCAGCGCCCGCACTTCGGTCCCCAAACCCTGCTCCGTCAGCAGCTGGGCGAAGGGCCGCCCGTCGAACGAGTCCTGCAAACAGAGGAAAGGAAGTTTCGGCCTTCTTGTGTGTTGAAACGGCGTACGTCGAACGTTGAGCCTTCCTAAAAACCTTGTGGGCTGTAGGGTTTAGGGCAGCCACGTGCACCTAGCAGGTTGTGGCGAGCAAAGAGCAGCCTCCTTCCTGCCTGCCAGCCTTTCCCAACACAGGCACCACACGCTTAAGCGGGGAAGAGTGACCACGTGCACAAGCTGTGAACATAACTTTAGGGTTTAGCGGATGTCACCTTTAGCGGGCCCTCGCCCTGCATCGCGGCCTGCGCCGCCGTGAGGAAGCGCGCCAGGCTGCGCCGCTGCGGCAGGCTTAGGCTGTCCGTTGCAAAGATGTCAGCGCGCGTCGCCGGCACCGGCACCAGCCGCCCCTCACGCCACAGGTAGCTGCACAAAATAACGCAGAGAGCGTGGCGGAGGCAGTCAGAGAGGAGTCGCATGAACGGTGTGCGCACGACAAGGTCGTGACGACGAGGAGTGCCCAGCCTGACGGCTCTCGCGCTCGCTCCACGCAAGTGCAGCCGCATCGTGTGTTGACAGGTGCACACAGGCAATGAAAAAAAGGGGAAAAAACAGAAAAAACAAAATAAAAACCATAAGAGAACACTTGGAAGCGCAGAGAACATTTCATTCAGTTTGAGCAAGACCGATACAGAGTTGAATCACCTGGCGGCCAGGGCCTTGAACTCCAGGTAGTTGTGCGCCCCAGACGCCAGCAGCGTCTCCACCAGCGGCCCCGCGCAAAACGCCGCCTGCGCACGGAATTGGCGCCTGCAGAAGCTGGAGGCCGGATGGCCAGACTGCTGTAAATTGAGCTCCAAACTCTCCAAACACGGCCGGAGATTCATCATTGCACACAGAGTTGGCGCGTGCAGTCTGGAAAAGCTGCCACGAGCACCTAGGCTAGCACCCCCGCAGCGGTCCGTGGGTGGCCAGTGCAGCCAGGTTCGAACGACGCGCATGCAGTGGCTCGACACCACGTGGCGCAGAACCTCACCTTTGGCGCCAGGTCTATGCTGTATTCGCGGGCGGGCCCCGCATCGGCACCCTGCCGCTGCCGCACGCTGACATGGGAGTAGACATCTGCGCCGCCGGCGGGGACCGCCACCTCGTCCGACGCCCCCGAGCTAATGCACAGCCAGCAGTATTGTCATCACACAAAGATGTTTCCGCTGGTCATGAGGGCCGTCGAGTCCAGCTGCACATTAATGCAGTGTGTGTGATAAACGGTTCCATGCGGCTTGACGCCAAGGCGTCCAGAGTGTCAGCACACGCTGGGGTTGTTACTGTGACAGGCCGCGCTTGCTTGGGAAAGTAGCCAGCAGTTGGCTCTTAGATCCCGACCTGGGAGGCGCGCCATCGGGCGTGGCGGCGCCTGCGCCAGCGCCGCCATGGGTGCCTCCTCCCCCTGCCGATGCCGTTCCTTGCTGCCGCTGCTGCTGCGCGTCCGCCCACGCCAGCAGGCCGTCCAGGCGGTGAGACGCCCAGTGGGAGCCATAGCTTCCCGCCGCATCCAGGTGCAGCACGCTCTTGCCCGCCTGCGCCGCGGCTCTGCGTGGCGATAGCTTAGTATTCAGCAGAGTTTCATTTGGGCAGGGTTTTTTGAACAGCATGATCTACAGTGCCGGCGAGCTCGGTTACTTCTGCTTCGCGCAGCTCAGAATGTGCCTCAGAGGACTGTGTGCATGTGATAAAAACGGCACCATCGTCACAGGGGCAACACGCAAGACGCACTGCATGAATTCACTGCGCAGACGCACCCAGCTAGCAGCGCCTCCTGCAGCCCGGTGCCAACGACGATGAGGTTAAACTCTGAGGGCTCGATGGCCGTGGAGTCGTCCATTTCAGGCTGATACGACAACAAGCTTGTGGCGGCTGACTAGTTTCAAGGTGGTTTCAATTCTACAAGAGCTATACTTCCCGCACACGAACACACTTAAAAGGTCATTGCCTCTGGCGTTGATTCCCAGCTTCGCTAACGATGTTCGAGCAGCAGCTGCTCGTTCAAAGGAGCACGGCTGGCGTCTAGCACGCAACAACGTTGCACCCGTAAGTGACATGAGTTGTCACTAGTTGTCACACAAATCACATTTGCCTGGTGCATGCTGCACGGGCAGCTGCATGTAGCTGGCGCATTTTGTACCAGCAAGCCGTATCATTCAGCTCACTTGTGCACTCGTCGTGCTGCTCTCTACCTGCTGCTATAGACCCATCGATGCTCGTTTGCCGCGGACCTCTTCAACGCATCGTGTCACTGCATTGGAAAGCGCCGCGGCGCCGCTGCCGCAAAGTATGTAGTTGACCGCAGCCCAGCGCCTGAGACAATCAGGCTAGATTGCCTCTGTGCTGCGATGTTTTGGCCTTGCATCTTCTCCCTCAGAGCGCATCAGGAGCTCTGCGCCATGCCAGGCAAGCTGCTGAAAAAGGAGGCGATGGCCGCGGCACGGAGCAGCTCAGCATGTCCGGCGGCGGCGGCGCCGTGCTGCGCGACGCTCCAGCAGTGCGCCGGTACCAACCTACGCAAAACCTGTTGTGTACTTGCAGTTGCAGGCGACGCAATGACAGCAAGGAGTCGTGCCACGCCACAGGCGTGCAGAGTATGAACTTTCTTCATCAAGTTTCTGGCTGATGGCCGCAGCGCGCCGCCAGTCACCTGCACTACATCAGCATCCCGCGCGGCAACGGCCTGCGGCAAAATGCATACATTGCCGCCCGCCTCCAGCGCGACGGAAGCCCCGCGCCTGCCGCATATGCTTAGCCTGTGCAGCGCCAGCGTTCGATCTGTTATTGCCACAGCACCCGGACACCTCCTCGTTGCGTTTTCAGTCTGCACATAGGCGCCGTAAACCAGAGCTTCTGTGGCTGTGCCTTCTGTGTCCTTTCTGAAGAAGCTCAGCATGCAGGCGGCAGACGAGTCAGACTCCACGCAGCGCACGCTACTGCTGCCGCCGCGCCCAGGGCCGAGGAGCTGGGAACACGCTATCGCCTGCCAGCGGCAGGTGCAGCAACGCGGGGAGGCGCAGCTGGTGAAGAATCGAGAATTTCACAACCTCTGCTTTTTATTGCAGCTGTTGCCTGCAGTATTTCGACATCTCAGCTTTGAACTCGAGGCTTTGTTGTTGGCCGCACGTCGCTCCTGCGGCAGGCCTGCTTGGGCATGATGTTACGTGGTGCCTTCCTTCATTACCTGCTTCAACGCCTAATACAAGTGTACTTCACATACACCTACAACTTTATATACACCTAGGTGTTTGTGAAGTAGTTGTATATAAAGCAGTTGTACGTAACGTAGGCCTACTTAAGTAGCTTGACATACACGCCACTGGCGATAAATGTCCACGAGGTGTCTCAATATTCCGGGCAGTCCGCCGAATGCCTGCAGCGACGATGTTAGCCCACTCCGGGTTTGTTTACGGCTTGTTTTCAACTTTGTTTTCACAAAGTAATTCCAGAGTGCCGCAATGGGCTTAGGACGGGTTTGTATGTCTGGCGGCGCGGATGTGCATTCTGGGTGAGACAGTCGTCCAGCTGCAATTTCTGCACATACGCATGGCCTGCAGCTGCAGAAGAGTGCAATCCCTTCTGCAGAAGAGTGCAATCCCTCAGCAGATGATAACTTGGTAACTCGTCTGCCACTGTTTTGTGTGGCAGTGGCTGGAAAGGCCACATGCATGCCTGCGTTCCGCCGTATACATGTCGCGCCGGCAATTTGTCACAACTCACTCAGAAGACCACTCGGCTTCAGCGTGCCCCTCGCACTCAGGATTCCTGATGTAACATGATACATGTCGTTTCTGAAGGCCGCACGCTCGCTGTCACAGCGGTGCCCTCCATAGATGGTTCTGTAGGCCAGCGCCTCTGTCCGTCCAGTCACGACGTATGCTGCCTCGAGCAGTTCGACGCCTGTGCAGCATCTGCCTGATCAGCTCGGGTCATAGCCAGTTGCAGATGGAACGTGGCTGCCCTCTGGGATCGTGGTGAACGCTCCGACGCACCTTCCTGCACCTACCTGTCGCAGTGGCACTGCAGCTGACGATTTCTTTTGTTGTTAATGCTCCTGAGGTTCAGCATTGCCCCAATGCTTGTCTGGCTTTTGTACCTGCAATGATGCCGGCGCACGCCAGCCAGCGGCAATGCCGGGTCAGCACAGCCGCCGCGTGGGCTGCAGGACGTGGAGGCTTCACTCGCAGTGCTGGCAGCTGTGATGTTCTGTTCTCGTCTGTGTGCTCCTGCTTGAGTACAGCTTCATTACAAAGTCTCACACAGCGCACTAGGGCTTCGTCTCATCCCTTTGGCGACGCCAATCCCAACAATCAATTGCTCATGCATCCTGGCATACGGGAATGCACCACGGTCAAGACTGCGCCGTCACTGCGGCAGCGGGGCTACAGCTTGCCGGCGCCGACAGGCGCCGGCGGTTCTGCATGTATGCTTCCGCGGCAGACAGCTCCACTGGCTTGATGCCCTGCGTTGCATGTGCTTTCAGATTTCAGATTTCAGATTTCAGATTCCAGAATTCAGATTTGACAAGGCTCCAGTCTCCACGCAGTCTGATAGTGTGCTGACGTTGTTCCTCATGGCATGGTATGTGTGTACGCAAACAGCGGCTTGTGTGTACGCAAACAGCGGCTTGTGTGTACAGCGGTTTGTGTGAGACGGTCTTATGGGCGAGGCAGAAGCGAATGCGTGCGCGCAGTCCCTCGATCTCCATGATGAATGTCGGTACAGAGACGGCCTGCATAGACAAGAGAAGCCGCCGGTAACGCGCCTGAGCGTCCAGAGACGCCTGCAGCGATGCCAGCCGCGCCGTCAGCTCCTCGATCGCCGGCCGCGCCGTAAAACTGGCCCGCGGCGCCGACGCCGGCCTGCCGCCGCCGCTCATGCTGCCAACCGGCACTGCAGGGCTGCCGCCTGGGAGTGCTGCGCTGCCGCCTGGCATGATGGCGGCGCTGACGCTGAGACCGACAGGCGACGGGAAGCCCCGCCAGCTGTACCTGAACCCGGCGGCGGTCGGTGACGGCTGCAGGCCCTGGGGTGGAATTGCCGTTGCGGAAGCCGCGAGGCTGGGCTGCAGGTATGGTGGCGGCGTGGGCGGCAGGCCACCGCCGCCGCCACTGCTGATGGTGCCGCCGCTGCTGCTGGTGCTGCCGAGGGTGGGCGCCGAGCCGGCGGTCGCAGGCCGGGATATGGCGCCAAAAGGTGGTATGGCCCCGCCTGCATGCAAATGAGACGGGGACCTTGATTTTCATTGCAGTGCCGCGCGTGGGATCGTCTGGAGCTCAAAAGCAGCTGAGTTCGACACACTGCAGCTGCCCAAGGCCCGGTTGCAGACACATCAGCGAACTCCCGATGGAGATTCGCTGCCATGATCTGTATACAGGCCCTTTATCTGGTCCTACTCCTGACATCAGCTGAAGAAAATCGTTACCCACCTGCGGGCGTGTCAAATGGGGCCAGCCAGCCGGCGACCGGCAGCGCCGATGCCGCAGCCGCCGCCGGGGCCGCGGGTGCCGCAGCTGTGCTCGCTGCTGGCGCTGCACCAGGAGCCGTGCTGCCGCCAGCGGCGCCGCTGCTGCGGCCATGAAAGCCGGCTGCAGGGAGCCTTGCTGCGGCCGCGGCGGCCGCAGGAGGCGTCGACCGCACAGCAGCGGCAGGCGCCGGCGCCGCCGATGCGTCAGTCGCCGTGCCGTATGGACTGGCGTCGGCAGCCTTGCCAGCGGTGCTGCTGCTGCGAGCGGGGATGGTGCGGCTGGTGCCGCCGTCGCCTGCAGAAGGCGCCTGCCTGTAGGGCGGGCCTGCAGGCCGGCTGATGGAGCTGGCGCCAGAGGCAGCGGGACTGCTGGCTATCCAGCCGCCGACGCCACTGCCCTGCTGCGAGCGCCGCAGCTCCGCCAGCGTCGCCGTCGGGCTGGCTGCCGGCTGCCGCGTCGCAGCGGCGTCGGCAGCGCTGTGCCGGCGAACTGCGCCGGCTGGCTGGGCGGTGTCACGTGGCTGTGGAAGCGGTGGCAGCAGCGGCGGGTGCTCCAGCTGCTGCTGCGCGCCCACTACAGCGGCTTGCGATTTTGCCGTCAGTGCTGCGGCGGCGGCGGCGGCGGCCTGCTTGCGTCGAGCGATTGCTGCGTAGCCATACTGCCCGGACTGCGGCCGCGCCTCAGTCGCACTTGCGCCGCAGGTCTGAGTGCTGTGGTCCTCATGCTGAGGCTGCGTCTGGGTTGCCATAGCGCAGCGCTGGCTGCACAGCATGTCTGTTCCCGCCAGCTCCGCCGCCCTGTAGGAGCGGCAGGCGTGGCAGCCGCCGCGGCCCGCATGCTCCTCGTCAGCCGCTGCCGGCGGCCGCCGCGGGTGGAGCCGTGCTGCAACCTCTGGCGTTGTTAGCAAAGCGTCGGCAAAGCGCGGCTGCGGCGGCTGCGGCGGCTGCGTCTGCGGCTGGGGCTGCGGCCGGCCGTCTCCGCGAAGCCCGTGTGAGCCCCACTGCTGCAAAGGCTGCAGCGCTGCCGACTCCCCTGCTATGTTGTCCCATGCCGATGCACCTGCGGCAAAGGCTGCAGCGTCCCAGCGGCCGTCATGCCGGCGGCAGGCGTCTGCGCCCTTCGCGGCGCATTTCGCATTCAGGCCCGGCGCCGGCGGCCGCTGCGGCGTCGGCACAGGCGCAAAGTGGCGCAGCGGTGCGGGCGGCGCCGCCGCGCTGCCGCTGCCGGTTCTGGAGGAGCTTCGCCAGGCGTCGTCTGCCGTGCTGCGTGCTGAGACGTACTCACTGGGGGGCGTCGGCGGCAGCTGCCACACCTGCCGCCCAGAACATTGCCGCAGTTACGGTGATCGCGGCCCGTTCCTGATGTTATCCGGGGGGCCTCGCCCCAACAGACAATTGCGAGTGTCTGCTCACAGGATGGCGGCTGACGTGCACCATCATCTGCTTGCGTGCACCATCACTTACCAAAACCAAAAACAAAAACAAAAACACGGCAGTCAGCACGGAAATGCCCTTGCAACCAGAACGGTAGTGCCCTTGCATCTGCATAGCAGGTGCCAGCAACCACCAGCTCCAGTGCAGAGAGTGTCTGGAGCCAGCAAATGGCGGCGATCTCACCTGCTCGGACATCGGGCTTTCTGCATAGGCTTCCGAGGTCCACCGCGGCGCCTTTGAGTGAAGAAGCCAACCACTGTCGACGGATGCCGCCGGGGACGCTGCCTGCCATCCAGTCTGCTGTCCGCTGCCGGCAGGATAGCTGCGGCTGCCGCGCGGGCTGCTGCCGACTGGCTGCTTTCCCGCCGCGCAGTCGCTGCCGCTGAGCTGCTGCGAAGTCTGTGCCGCCACCGCGGCCGACAGCGGAGGGTGGCGGAGACTTGGCCGCAGCATCGGCGGCGTCGGCCGCGGCTCCTCGTCCTCATCGAATGAAGACTTTGCGGCGGCGGCGTGCAGTGCATGCGCCGGCGGGGTGCCGGCCTGCTGTCGGTGCTGGGGGAGAAGGGCGACTGCCTCTGCCGCTGGGCGTCCAGGCAGCGGCGGAGTGGCTGACTGTTGCGGCGGCGGCACTGCCGGCTGCAGCGGTACGCCGAGATGGGAGCTGATTGTGCTGTCTGAGTGCTGCTGCTGCTGCGGCGGCGGGGGACTCCAGTATCTGGGCTGCCATGGCGTTTGTGCCCGGAGAGTCCCGGCCGGCGCGCTGGGGTGCTGCCTCGGCCGCCCGGCCTCAGCCACGGCCATCGCTGTTGCTAAGGAGCCATGCCTGCGGAAGCAGCAAGCGCTACATCACGTTCAAGTGCTGCTCAGTGCACGACGCAGCAAGATCAGCAGGTGCATAAACGCCGCGGGACGGTACATAAGCCACGGAACGATGCACAAGCTGCACACCAGCCTGCGTTGTCGCAAGTTCGTTATACTCGATCACCTGAAATGGATCTGCCGGTGTATTGTTACAGCAGTTCTCTATATGCCCAGTTCTCTATATGCCCTCAGCAGTTTTCGGCCAGGAGCAGTGGTGGATTTCTCAGTCAACATCGGCTGCTCAATGCTCGGCAACGTTGCTGCCAGCGACAATTGTGAATACCATCGTATTCAAAGCCTTTGCGAATGCCTTTTCGGCGAGGACGCTGTCAATAGTTGGCTGGTCAAATGCAGCGAAGAGCCTCGATGTCGTCGATGCCCAAAGTCTGGTGGAATTGGTTCGCAATCTGCGTGGCAACAGGCGTGGAAGATTCTTGCGCCTGCGACGTTGGACCTGCCGGAGCCAACAACTGCGCATCTGGGCAGCAGCTGACCATCTGCACTTGTGCACAGCCAGGTACATATTCAAATTTTGTACGAGCACACTGCCGGCGGTGGTCGGCGGCAGCGGCTCCCTCAGCAGTTGGCACGATCAAACACACTGTGTACGTCTGGACTGCAGGGCAATTTGAGATGCGCATACACACCAGCGTTTGTTTTGCGAGCGCTGTACAATACCACAGGCAGCATGCAGCTGGAGAATACAGCGGCGCAGCGGCAAACTGGTTTCGACACGGCGGTAGGCACAGCAGATATATAGAGCGATTTAAGATCATCATGCGCGAGGCGCAGCGCTGCCTGTTCAACGTGACATTCACAGTCCCTTCACTGCAGCGAAGTGTCTTGAGCATCAGAGTAAACACGAGCGCACCCAGTGTTCGAGCATGCCAGGAAACCAATCGCGAGTTCAGATGTGCTGCATGTCACGCAAGACCAGAAACTTCCAGATTGTGCGATTCCTCTGCACCAACCGAACGCAGTCTCTTTGGCCGGAGCCTCCTTGTCTGGTCACGTCACGAGCAAAATTCTGCAGGCGCCGCCCCAGCAAGCAGGCGGTGCCGCAGCTGAGAATTGGCGCAGCATCTGCTGTGCTACGCTACCTGCCCGGATTGTTCTCCTGACCGTCACCGTTCGGCCCGTCTCAGGCACCGCCGCGTGCCTTCAGTGATCCAGCAAAGGGCTGTTTCTGTGCGCCCGGCCTGCGCATACTCACACCACTGTGTGGGCCGGCATCGGTAATCACATAGCAGGGTGCCGCACCATGGCAATGCGTGAAACATGTTGCAGACTTAAACAAGGAATGGCCTAGTCTTGCTGCGGGAGGTGCCGACTCGACGACGTCAAGCTTCAGGGCGCACCTGTGTATGAGTCGTCGTGCAGCCGCACGGCGCCCGCATGCGTCACGCCATTTCGCGTCGGCCCGCCACCGCTCGCGATCAGTGCGCGCACCTGGTGCAACACAGCAAGTCAACCCCGTTCTAGCGACACAACTTGTGGACTTGCCTGGACAGCTGTCGGTGGCAGAAGGAAGGACAGCCGTTCCCGCTGGGCATTGACCTGGCGGCCGCAGGCAGGAGCTGGTCTGTAGCAGGCTGCCTGCGGCCGGCCGTCCCGCCCTGGCTTCGACAGGCCAAAGCATGTTTGAAGACCAGTCCCGCACCTCCTCGACGCTGATACCGCGGTCCTCCGCCACGAGCGGCAGCGCCGCCATGAACTCCCTGAACCCTATCCGACGCGCGCCCTGCGCGCAACAATCAACGGGCCAGTCACTTGCCGCGCCTTACGATGCGATGCTTGCAGCTGTGACAGTCAGCGCCGAGGTAGGAAGGCAACTGGAGGGGGACAGCTGGACAGAAAGGCGCTCACCTTTGTCTTGACGGAGGAGAAGATGATGTCGACTGCGACGGAATTGAGGCGGCCCGCCTGCACGCCCGTCTCGCGGCATAGCTTCGCGAAGCGCGGCCCGTCCATTTCCACCTGCAGGGAAGCTACGCTTTTTGGGATGTGGATACAGGAAACCTCGGAAATGTTCGGTTGGAACATCGCAGGCTGTGTTTGCTTGGGCATGCGACAGCCCTGCCGTCTCCGCCTTGTTCATATGCAGCGGAAGCACTGTCAACGATACAGGTCTGATCAACTGTAGGCTTCAGAAATTGCCTTTCCGCATATGCGTACTGTCAAGACCACTCTTCCAACGATGGTGGTGCTCCGTCACGCACCGACTTGCCCGGCGGGCTGGCGGCCGCGGCGGCGCCGACGCCAAACGTCGCAAAGGACCGGAACACCGACAGCAGCTCCTCATCGTCCACATCGTCCGCCGCCGCCTCGGAACTGTGGATCGCCTGCAGGGCGTTGGGGCGACAGCGTGGGTCTGACAGCGTTCAAGTGTGGAGAGGTGTGGTGGTGGTGGGGGGGAGGAGGGGGGGGGGGGGGGGGGGTCAAT
>JAABUW010000984.1_pt1 | contig 51076 bp, 47 predicted proteins | sample 5560081 | NCBI WGS metagenome assembly JAABUW01 (sample SAMN10711882, study PRJNA513363) | rock metagenome | isolation source: Antarctica rocks | place: Antarctica: Victoria Land, Knobhead sud | reverse complement strand
TAATAGAGGTAAGAGAGGCGCTAGAAAGGAAGTAATTATAAATAAATATAATATACTACTTTATAATAGTAGTAAGGAAATTATTTAATATAATAATATATAGGATATAAGTATCTATTTTTAATATAAAGAATTAGTAGGTAATTAAAGAAAAGATTTAAAGAGAGAATAAGGCCCTTTATCCTAACCTAAATATAATAGAGGGGAGATAGCTAATAGGTATATATATACCTAGAAAGATCTACTCCTTATTTATAGTAAGTATTATATTACTAGTAATAATAGACGAGTTAATTAAGAAGGATATAATAGAGGTAGAAGAGATAAAACTTATAAAATAATATAAATAAAGGATAAGATTAATATAGTACTTTAAATACTAATTATATAAGTATATATACTATAACTATCTTAATAATATATAATATACTAACTATAGCTAGGGCTATAATATAATAGAGTATAAGGTAAAGGCTATAAGTACTCCTTAAAGGTATATTATATATAAATAATAGGGCTACTCCTCCTAGTCTAATAAATACCTAATAAGGGCTAGGGAGAGATAGCGCGCTAAATATTAAGTTATAAATAAGGCCCTATTTTATAGGATTAAATAGGAGCGTATAATAGTAGTAATAAATATTAAAGGATTTATAACTATAGGAATAAAGAAAAAGAGGAAGGTTATAATTAACTAGGCAATATATAATATACTTAATAGAGGGGAGTAGTTAAGGTTATAAAGACCTAGGTATAAGCTAAGGAGACTACCTATCTCTAGGAGGCTCCTAATAAAGGAACTAGGCTAAAAGATATTAGAAGTAATAATAAGTAATAATAAGTAATAATAAGGAGCTATTAAATAGTATTAATAAGCTACTTATAAAGGTAGTAATAAATAGCCTTACTTACCTAGCTAGAGAAGGCGAATAGGTTACCTTAAGAGAGATAGATATATAAGAGGAAAATAGTAATATCCTAAGCCTAGATATTTAATATATTAATCCTAAAGATACTATAATATAATATTAAGGGCGAAGTAGGTATAATAATAATCCTACTAAAAGATAAGATAATTTAAGATATAAATATCTTAATAATTATATTATAATATTAAGAACTATTTATTATATAATCCTATAAACTAAGGCGTTCTTTCTAATATATAAAGTAAAATAAGGTACGCGAATATACTTTTATATTAATAAAAGGCTTTAAATAGATAGCTAAGATATAAAATTCCTTATAAAGGATATTAATATCCTAAAGCTCTAATTCTATACTTAGGAAGATAAGAATTACCTAGTACGCCTCTAATTATATAATATATATAACCTAAGCCTATTACTAATAATAAGTAAGAACCTATTAAGCCTCTTAATAATAGGAGAAGAGGTTAGCTATCCTAGGGAATATATTATAATAGGGGATTTTAACCTCTATTATCCTAATTAAAATAATTTAAGATATTTCTTATATTACCTTAAAGTAGACTAATTAATAAGAATTATATCTAATAATAAGATAGACCTAGCCCTATTAAAGAGGATAATTACTTAAAGGATAAAGAGATTTAAGAGCGTAATTAACTTAATCTTTACTATATCTAGGCTTCTTAATATAGTATAAGCCTACTAGATACGTCTTAAGTTATAATTAAACTCTAACTACCTCCCTATATATATAGAGCTTAACCTAAGGATAGAAGAATAATAATATATATCTAAGAGGTTATAAAAAATAGTAGACCTAAGAGAAATTAAGGATAGGACTTAGGCGCTAAGCTAGAAGCTAAGTCTTAAGCTATTAAAAATTATAAATTAAATAGATAACTACCTCTTATAGCTCTAATAAGACCTAAAGGGGATAATAAAATAAATAATCCCCTAGATAAAGCTAAGAGATAGGAGGAGAACCTTCTAGAACTCTAAATATTAGCTTATTATAGAGAATATTATAAGGAGTATAAAGGTATTCTAGCTAAGTAGGAACGCTATTATAAAGGAAGCTAAGAACGCGGCTATTAAAGAAAGGGATAAAATATTATAAATAAAAAAGGTAATTAATTTTAAGAGGAAATTCTATAATACTACTAAATTATAGAAGGGAATATAGGGCCTTATTAAGTAGGCGAGGAATAATAGCTTATTACTATAACCCCTCCCTAAATTCCCCCCCTTAATAAGGGGTAATAGGGATAGGATAGCTAAGACCTTTAAGGGGAAGATAGAAGTCTTATAAATAATATTCTTCCTATCCCTCCTATAAGCTAACTTAAATAATATTAAAGGTATAGAGTATCTACTACCTATAAACCCTAATAGCGGGATAATATATAAGGAAATCTAATAGGCTATTTATAAGCTAAAATAGGATAAGGTCCTAGGAATTAATAAAATTCTAAATTAGTTTTTTAGGCTAATAATAGACGGGCTCCTTAAGGAGCTCGCCTATCTATTTAATATATACTTCTCTCTTAGGTATTACCTAAGAGAGTTTAAGAAAGCTAATATAATTATCTTAAAGAAACTAAAGAAGGAGGATTATATAATACCTAAAGTATATTATTTAATAATATTATTAAGTATCCTTAATAAGACCTTAGAGTTAATAATTATAAGATAACTTAATAACTATATTAAGAGTTAAGGCCTCCTCCCCCTAAAATAAATAAGAATATAAAGGAAGAGGTTAATTAAGATAGTACTAAAGACTATTATAGATATAGTATATATAATATAAGATTATAATAGGACTAATATAATTAGCCTTCTCTTACTAGATATTATAAGGGCTTTTAATAATATCTCCTACTAAAGACTTATTTATAACCTTAAGGGAAAGAGGATTCCCTATTAGATTATAAATTAAATAAAAAGCTTCTTAAAAGGAAGGTCCTTATTTATTTATTATTAAGAGAATAATAAGTAAAATAGAATTAATAGAGATAGGGATCTCCTAGGGGTTATTAATTTCCCTTATCCTCTTCCTATTCTTTAACGTACTATTTATTAAGAGGTATATAACGGCTAAATTATAATTATAAGTTAGAGGGTTTATAAATAATATTTACCTATTAATATATAGGAAAACTATAGAGGGAAATTATAAAACCTTAGAATTAATATATAAGATCTACCTTAAATAGGCTTTAATATATAGAGTAAGCTTCGCCTCCTAGAAGTATAAGTTAATTTACTTTACCTATTACTCCTATTACTTTAATATAAGTATAATAGTTAACCTAGGATATATAATAATAAAATTATAGGTAGAGATCTAAGTCCTAAGACTATATATTATTAATAAATTATAATCGGGCTTATACCTAAGGAGGATATAAGTAAAGCTCGCCTCTTAGAGCCTTATCCTTTTTATAATATTAATATTAACGTAGGAAGCTATCCTTAATAAGATTAGGAGGATATATAATATAATAATAAGGTTAGTAATAACTTATATATCTATTATATAATATATACTATAAGGCCTAAGGGAAATAAGGAAGATATATATAAGGAAGCTCAAAGTTATCTAAAATAGCTACTTAAAATATATATTAGGGGTATATAAGGCTACCTTAACGCGAGTATTAAAGGTAGAGATAGAGATAGCTCTTATATAATTAATACTAGACTACTTAATTCTCTATAAGTATATATTAAAAGGGATTCACCTAATAATAATAATAAGGAATAAATATATCTAGAGGAAGTTAAGGACTAGGAGGGGGAGGAGGAGAGAGGTAGCGGAGTCCCTTATAAAGGAGAAGGATAAATAGGCCCTATACTCTCTACGCCTAGATAACTAGAACGTAGTTATAATTAGGAAGGTAGCCTAATATCCTTAAAGAATTAAGAAGATAATATACTTATAATAAAAGTCCTCCTAAGATATAATATAAAGAGAATACTAAATAAGATTAAGAGCTAGGAATTATCCCCCCGCCTAATTTAGGGGCTTATAAATTAATAGGAGAATCCTTTATAAAGGCCTTTAAAAGGCTAAAAGCTCCGCCCTTATATAAATAAGAATAGGGAAGATAGGGCTAGCTACCTTCTTATACTAATATAAAGTCCCTAGCTTTACGTCTTTAAGCTATAAATATAGCTAACGTAAATAAGATATAAAGTATATCCTTATTAATTATCCTAGGTTCTATAACTACTATTGAATTAATAGATATTATAGGTATACTAGATACTTATAAAATACTTATAAGTATAAAGAAGGCGAAGTAAGTAATAAAATAGATAATTTAAATTAAGATATTAAGCTAGTTTATACTTATTATAATATAGCTATATTAAGACTAAGTTAAGGTATAAGCCCTTATTACTAAAATAATACCTATTACTATAATATATAATCTAGCCCTAGGGAGCTAGGATAATAGGATAATAAATATAAGTACCTAATATAAAGAGCTAAATATAATATAAAGAGAAATAAACTAGTAATTATAAAAGAGGTAGGAATAATAAGGATTTTTACCTAGGCCTATATAAGGTATAGACTATAGCTTCCTATATAAGTTAGCTACTATTATAGTAACTATAATATACTTATAAGCCTCCGTAATTATCTTTTAATAGTTTAAATAGACGTAAGTATAACTTATTAATTAATTAATTAATTATGAATCTTCCTAATAAATTATAGTATAATACCTTTAAGAATAGTAATAATCTTTAGGAGGAGGTTATTATATAAGTATTATTAGATTTAATTCTTTTAAGTAATAAAAAGAGGTAGAGGTATATTTAAAAGCTTATAAATAGTTATAATTTAATAATTAAGATTATATTATATTATTAGTACTTATACTAAGATAGGGCTTTAATATTTCCTAATTAGGATAGTTTCTAGGAGGGTTTCTAATATTATAAGGGGTGTCTTTAGTGGTTAGTAGCTTTTAGGTAAGATTTCAGTGGTTTGGCCGCGGGGCGGTAAGGAAAATCCGAAAGAAGCAGAATTAATGAACCAGGGGTATAGCGACCTTGCCAATAATACCTGGGGGCTTTCGACGAACTTGAGGAGCTGAGGTCGTTATTCGAATGTCAACATAAACACTGCCGACTCCCCATCAACGAAACAATGACGACACAGCTTCTTCCGCAATCATCATCTGCCTCCTTCGACGATACCTCTCTCTACGTCCCTATCATCATCACCCGCAGGTCATTGAGTTGCATAGTTGCAGTGCTAGCCACGTCGATCTGCGACCAACGCAAAGCCATCAGACGGTCTTGTGATACTGCGACCCCGTCACAAATGGCTCCTCTAACCGCTCAAATGATACCTGAACCAGAACGTGCTTTCGACGCTGGTTCTTAGCCCGCATCTTTTGGGTTTACCCCTCGATGGCGTCCCCGCAATGACGTCTCCTCCGTGGTCTCTTTCATTCAACACATCCACACTTCTCTCTGCTTTCTCGTCTACTTGATCAGTCAAAGCAACATATTCCTCAACCACCAGCCCAAACCCACAACCACACGAAAATCGATATCATGGCAGACAAAGTCACAGATTACACCGTAGCCGGCACAGCCAAAGACAACATCCCCACTCAATCCAACCCCATGGACAACATCAACGGCACCACAGAGGACATCTCCAACAAAGCCTCCGGATACAAGGTATGCAACACCACCCTGGCTCTTCTTGAGACTGTGTGCTGATTTCCCCGTTTTGCAAGGCTGCTATATCCAACCCGAACGTCAAAGACAGCACAAAGGAGGATGCGAAGAAGAAGTTCGAGAGTCTGGGTGGGGAAGACGCTTTCATGAAGAATAATGGCAAGGGCGAGTAGATGCGCGATGGGCGGAGACAGGGAGAGGCGGCGGAAATTGCGTGGACTTGGGATTGAAGGGTACCTTGGCATGAGTACATATCACAATCATTAGCATGCAATATCGATGTCCTTTGGGATGATATCGCCAAGGTCAATTCCATGGCTAGACATCAACCTGAATATTCCAGACAAGCCAGTAGCGATTGCCGTCAAGCATGCCTGCTGTTCCGCACACGAACCTTCATCTTCCTCTCTCGTGCTCCCCTCGACCTGATTACTCTTCTTGGCAGATCTTTTCACTGCTAGTTCTCTTCAATGTCCAGCCCACCACACCAGAGGCACGAATCCTACCATTCATTCGTTGACAGGTCCCCCCTTAAATACCCCGCCATGCCCAATTTCACACACACAGGCGCGTCACCCAGGACGAAACTCACGTCCTGCTATATCGGACCCACACTCCCCGTAATCTGCTGAGGCTGGCTCTGCGCCTGCTGCAACTGCGCAGCTGCAACATCAGGCGCTTGTCTGTAGAGGACGATCTCTGATTGTTTGAAGTATCGACGTGCGTCTGTGGAAGCGAGGGTTTTAAGTATACTTCTACTCATTATGAGAAGGGGGAGGGGGGAGCTGCTTACCTTCGTCGATGAGGACGAGACTTAGGTAGTAGCGGGTTGAGTATTTTTTGTTGACTTCGCGGAAGGTGGGCGTTAGGTCGAAACCGCCGAGGAAGAGGCGGATGGGTATTGTTTCGCCTGCGGAGGGGGGAGTTAGTGGTTTTGTTTGAGGGGGGAGGAGAAGTTGGAGGAAGGGGTGGATGTACCTCTGGAGGGCGAGCCGTCCATTATCTGTTGACGGTCAGTACCGTATGTTTCCCAGAGACGGCTGCGAGACGTACCTCAAACCTGACCAGTGTCTCGCTCTCATTGTATTGATTCGGCGCCACCCCTGTTGTTTCCCGCCGTATGATACTCAATTCCATATGCTTGATCTTCAACCTGACCAGCAGGAAATATATCCTTCCGACGATTACATCCTTCAGGTGATACTTGCTCTTCGAATATTCGAATTCGATATGTAAGCAATCCTCAATGCCCACATCCATCTTGATGCTGCTGTTCGTCTCCGGGGGTATTCGATAGCTGTACACCCAGATGTCTTTTTCCCGTATCACGTCCGCCATACGTCGGGAGACTGTCACGCGCACAAAGTAGCGAAGTTTCACATTGATGCCGTTGTAGGATTCGTATTGCTTTTCCACGTTTTTGAAATTGAAGGAGAAGTTTTGAGGGTGTTGCAGGTCCCCGGGAGCGGCGAGCTCTTGGCCTAGAGAGAGGAATTCGTAGTGGTTGCCTCGGTCGAAGAACATCTCTGAAGATCCTCATACGGATCAGAAAAGGGGTCGTGTAGCATGGATGAAGGGGAGGCGCGGAGGGGGGTTTGTGGGTACCTATTGTGCCGATAAATTGGACCTTGATGCCCGTGTGCTCCAACCTCTTGCCATCCTTTGGTCTTATTGTGACCGCCCCTTTTACTGATTCACCATCCATGTATAGAGGTGCCTTTTCCCGTCTGTTCTTTTCCAGCTTCATGTCTATCATCTGCCTGTCATCCGTATCGTCCTCGAGAAGTATGTCGATGTCGACGGGGGTAGAGAAGAAGTACGACATGATAGCAATTGGTGAGTCTAGTGTGATTCGAAGAAAATATGGACTTCACCACATCCGTGTCGATGCTCTCATGTCTGAGGCACGGTGAGTGAGCTGTCGAACTTGGTGGCATCCTGATGCTAGGGCTAGCCCTACATCTTGGCGCTTTCCTATGCTTTGAGACCGTCAGCCCTCGACGTCTCCTTGTCTTTTCCGACTCAATCATGCCAATAATACTCAATTCGGACACCCGTCGGAGCATAGGGCCATCGCTCAATGCATGCAGCTGTATCTCACCAACGGTATACGGCGTGCATCGCTGACAACATTACTTGGATATAGCGGGGTATAGTTCGACTACGGTCCATCCAATACGCAGTAGCACCAGAACGAGGCCGCCAAATCATTGAGATTTTGAGATCGACATTTGGAAATCCTCTCTGCTCTAGGTATATCCCCACACATCTATGGTTGTTTCGTCTCGCACTCCATCACCGATCGACTTGCGTCCCACTACCCCGCATTCGATGTCTGCAACAATGATAGGACGATGTTCGGAAGCGCGGAGCGCAAAGAGCCTTCTTGTACTTACATAGTACATACGCATGTCAATCAACGTCACTGCCGAGGAGATGAGCATGGGAGAGATGAAAGACATAACAGCCATCCAGACATCTTCAAGCACAAGCGAGTGGATCTACCTTATTTGGGGAGCTAGTGAATGTTTGCATGCAGGTCCGGACGGCTCATTCCACGTGTCGATGATCGACGAGACGAATTGGTGCCGTGAGATGGGATCTTGATGTTTCCCCGGCTGTCATCAGCAGATTCCCTTGACAGCGAGCTCATCCATCTTCGCTAGTCTCCGAGCCTGTCTCGGAGACCGATATGAACTACTCATAGTACTCCGCACCGCACTGCGTATCGCTTGGCTCGTGTGATCGGTAGTAAGGCGATGCACCCATTGTGAAGGATCAGGTCGGATAGCAGCACCACTCATTTTTGGATGCTGCGGAGGGTCAGGATCAGCTGCGCGTTGGGCAGGCGTGAGGTTGCCTTCTCTGGATAGTCTCGAGAATGGTCGGTCCAACCCCCACACTAGGAAGAAATATGCTCAATGATACTGTTCCTGGTGTGGACATTGGGAGAGGAAAGGTCAAAGCTCAGCAATAGAGGCTGTAGTATAATTTCCCGAGCGGCGTATTTTACGTGCATGTACCTTAATTTGGTGTAGCGACAGTGATTAGGTTCAATAACGACGTTGGAACTGACAGTATTCGTGGACAACCGAGACATGCTCTAGGAGGTTAACATCGGAGTCAATTCTCATATGCGAGTTCCTGGCTTGACTCCCCACTTTTTGCGTCTCCAGCAATTTTAACTCATGGACCAGATGTGGCGGTGGGGGTAACCAACAGTGGTCGGAGTTGTCAAAGAGATGTGGGCAAAGAGAGCAAGGCCGGTACTCGGTAGAAGCGTCCAGCCCATGCTGATCTGTTGTTCTTTGGTCTTCTTCCCCGCCAGTCCTGATCCCATTAAATGGCAGCACCGCCACCCTTGTCCTGCACGCGATGCACGCCTAGTGAAAGCGTGCCCATCTCCGCACCGAATGGACGAGTACTGAAGCATTGGAAATTTGCGGAGAGCATACTAAATCAGGAACGATCCATCCATCTCGGTAGGACTTAAGCTACTCTAATAGTCTCTGACCAGTGCTGACTGCTGACTGCTGACTGTCCTTACCTCGTCTTCTCTCATCGTCTCACTATTAGAATAGGGCTGAAGGCGTCACGGCCACAACGGACGCTCAGGCCTCTTTTCTACCCCGTTCAGCAGCGAATGAAGAAGCATTTGCCCGGTCCGGCGCTCACGGCTCCATATGGCCACCTCACTACAAATACAAAGTACAAATGAGGTCACTCTCCCCTCAGGCTTCCTTTTTCCTTAGTGTGGGGTCCCAGCCAGTTGGTTTCGCTCACCTTTCCCATTCCTCCTACTGGAGTAATTCATAGCCTCATCCTATTCTTGATTGAACGCATATACTATCACACTGCTGAACCCTCTTCATTGGTCTTAGTCCCCCGTCAACCTGGCATCTTCCACCAAGGCCTAAACGATCCCGCTGCCGTACCTGATTATTTAAATACTAAAGTCGCCGCCCTTCCCTTGCCCCTTCCGCATTGTCAAGACATGGAGACAAGACTCAATCTACGAGTACCCATCACCTTACTGTCTCTCACAACTTATCACGGCTCCTGCATAACACTCATTTTGCGCCCTTCATCTCCCTTTCCTGTTCACTAATAGCAAGCCACCCTCACGTCCTCGCAACCACTACTCTCACTATGACCATGGTCAGTGCTGTCAATGGCAGGCACAGTCTGCCGACACCGCCTGCATCCGTCGGCTATGCACCTCCACCAAGCTCTGTCAAGCAAATCCATGGAGCCCTTGCCTCCCACTACCACCGTCACATGTGGATCATAACTGGACCGGCAGGCTGCGGAAAGAGCACGGTCGCCGCATACCTCTCCAAAGAGCTTTCCATACCGTACATTGAGGGTGACGATGTGAGTTGCTTCACGACCAAACAGTTCAATTCCATCAATTGGGCCCGGGCTGACTGATCTGCGTGCCTAGTACCACTCCGATTCCAACAAGCAGAAAATGTCACAAGGGAACCCCCTCACCGATGCAGATCGATGGGACTGGCTCATCAGCCTCCGCGACGCCGCCGCAGCTCGCCTTACCCCCTCCAAATCATCTCGAACCAAGTATCACGATGGCGTCGTGGTCACCTGTTCCGCCCTGAAACGCAAATACCGAGACGTCATCCGAGTTGCAGCGTACAACGATCACGATGTGATGGTGCATTTTATATACCTGCGGGCAGATATCAGTATCCTGCTGGCCAGAGTTACGGGTAGGAAGGGCCACTACATGAAAAGTGCCATGGTTCGTTCGCAAATGGAAGTTCTGGAAGAGCCAGATGAGCAAGAGCATGAAAGAGATGTGCTGGAGGTGGAATGCGGTGCAAGCCTGGCAGAAGTGCAGAAAGAGGTGGTCAAGACAGTACGGGAGGTATTGGCGGACGACCAATGAGGGCTCAGGTGCATATTTCGGTGTGAGGTTGGATCACACATTGCAATGGATGAATTACATCGGCGTCAAAGCATATCGCAAAACGGAGCACGCATGGGTTAGCGTTGGAAGAAAAGGATCGCAAAAAGCATACCCTGGTTATGGGTTTCTCTTCTGGATTGCTGATGACTAGCAGCATGACTGTACATTGAGGCTGCGGATGATAAAAGCAGGCATTACGGCGGCGTCCTTTCTCGAGATCGAATCCAGGAAAGATATTATGCATAACAGACAGCTTTCCTGATTTGTCGGTACGCCCGGTCTTGATATCGACCACTCGGTGAAGCCTCCGCAGTCGCCGATTGACTACCCATCATAAGTTAGTCTTGCACTGGTGCAATTCCTGCCAAGGCGCTTCGCGTGAGATTGATGACCTGCAGATAAGCGTCACGGAGCAAGCACCGTTATCAATCTCAATGAGTAAAGTGATGACCGTGAACTGCCTTTTTCCGGACGACTCGTGGAACGGCAAAAACCTTGGACGCCTGAGTACCCCGGGTAGTATCGTAGCTGAAACATATAGTCCCTACAGCCTACCACGAGCGCGCCGCTCCCTCGCTTAAGCCCCATTGCTCCCAAATCTCTGGCTATCGAGCGACCTAGAGTGGGTAATGGCGTCTCTGTATCGCAGCATTGGTTTCGTAGACTGTGGCTTGCCTATCCGCAGTGGCTGAAGCCTCAAGGAATGGATGGGCTTGGGACGGAAATTCAATTCATGTCTTGTATGTGACATGATGCGATGCGATGCGATGCGATACTGTGAGAGCCCTCGAACCTAAGTCGACTCAAGTGATCAGGCAGCATCAGCTACTTTGCATGCGATACCTTGAAGGGAGAGTGACGAGTGCATTAGATTTGCAAGTTCTGACCGCCTTTGAAATTTTAACTAGGTACTGCTTTCTTGCAAGTCATGTTATTCGTCGAGATACACACTATGCTGTGTAGCCATGTGAAACACGGGACCAAGGGCATTGACTGCAAGTTTCTATAAGACAGTTCTTTCCCCTCTTAGTTCATGTGGTATATGGAGAAAGTTGCATAAATACAAAAGATCCTGACGCAAAGATGGCATATATGCGAAAAAATAAAACCGGCAAAGATGGGTATAGAAAGATTTCAAAAAACCCGCCAGACACCCGCCCAGTAATGAAAGCCATTGCGGGTGGATATATACTCATAACACCAAATGGCTAGAAGCTCCAAGGAAAAGGAACCCGTCTCCAATTCCTCTTCAAAAAGCCTCCCCATTCATCTCCCCGTCCAAAACCCGTCGCGCGGCGTCCATTTTCCGCCGGAACACGCGCGCTTCGTATTCACTGCCCTCGGGCCCCAAGCTGTGCACCTGACTGCAGACTTTGGCTAGACTCTTCACCAGCCTCTCGACTAGTTCTTTGTCGCGGTCGCCGAGGTCGAGGCGGAGTGGAGGCGCGCCTTCTTGCCATGAAGTTGTTGCTGAGAGGAGTGTGAGAAGATCTGGAGGCTCCAAGCTGGGGGTTTCGGTGATGGGGGTGGGTTTGCGAGAGATGCCGTTTGTGTAACCTTTTTGTGCGGAGATGATGTGTTTTTTGGTGTCGTGTTTTTGGAGGCCGTTGGATTGGAGGCGATCTGGAGCGCTTTCGTTGCTGCCGTTGGGTTTGTGCTTTCTTGGCGGCTCTGGTCGCCAGGATGGTGTGGGTGGTTTGCGAGGGGTGCGGTCATCTTGGCTGGAGTCGGAGTCGTCGTTGACTTCGTTTGCGGTCGCGAAGGTGTTGTTTGTGGATACGGAGTCCATGCTATCTTGTCTGCCATGGCGTCCATTGATCACCTGCGCTGCATCATCGCCCGTGGAGTTCCGAGGTTTTGTCGTCTCGACTGAAGATTCGGAACTCAGACTGCTGGATCGTTTCCTCATGCTGCTGCTTCGTCTCACGCCGATGCCTGTGTAGCTTCCCATGGCGCTGGTGAGAATGTAATGCTCGTAGTCAAAGGCGTCTTCTCGATCCTCATGCTTTGTTATGATGGGTGATGTAAAGGTTTCATGGTAATCCTGGTCGTCGTACAAACTGTCTTCTTTGGTTTCCGACTCAATTGCTGAATCTCTTTCGACCCCTCCTGCATTACCATGATCTGGTACGACTTCGCTGGCTGGGGGCTCATCCACCAGTACCAGACGTTCCTTTTGACTCGGGAAACCATTCACGGATTCGACCTCGCCCTCCGCAAGATCCTTGACCGAGTCATCATTCTCTTCAAGAAGCTCATCTGATGGGTCCTCACCCGGGGCCACTTCACCTTCTGGTATTTTATGACTGTCTTTGATGACTGGCTCCTCGGGTGAAGCATGTCCAGAATCCCGCGGTACGTTTCTACTGTAATCTTGAGGCCCTTGCGCCTCTCTGATCGGTCCAGACCCAGACGATGAGACTCTTCCCATATCTTCCGGCGAAGGCGTTCCAGTATACCACTGTTCAGCGGCGGTGAAAGGACTCGGTGTTCGTAAGCTTTGCATACTTCGCCTTCGTAGATTGTCCTCCTTCGCTCTCTGCTTCAATGTTGAGATTTTGCCTTTCAGATCCTGCATTTGTTCGCGAAGATCGTGCATTTGTGCTGTCGAGCGAGCTCTTGTCAATCCGACGGTGGGAGGGTTCTTGGCGTTGAAAGCAGCTGCGGTCGGAGATTGCAAGTCAATGCTTCTTGCTTCTTCTTCAATGACCTCTTCTCGAGCAGCTCGCTGTTCGAAAGATTCTGTGGCTGGACCATCTTCGTTGAGGGCTTGTAGTCCATTAGCATGTCGATTAGCGTAACTTAGACTGGTATTTCGTGTTAGGCCGTTCCAGAACCAATTTCGACTGGGCTCCGAATGCCGATCTGGGGGATACGCATCTGTTCCAATGTTCCCTAAAGCGTTCGAGTCTCCAATATCCTCTCCCGTAGAGTGCCCATTGAGCAGCCCCGTTTGCAGTGATGATGGTACTGCTGTTTCACTGAAGACCCTCGAATGTCCTTGTTTCGCCTCCTCTGGGCTAAATTGATGGGCTTGACGATGATTCGAGGGTGAGAAGCCACCTGGTTTTCTCCCTTTGCCGGACAAAGTGTACAAGGAGACTGGTTCGGGGCTGCGGTTTCCAAAAGATGACATTGATGATGATGGTCTTACACCGAGAGTACTTCGAGCTCGATTGAGATTCCCCTCCATGTTCTAGAAGGAGTTAGGAACGACACTTCCGAGACACGCAAGCCCACACGGCAACTTACAGTAAGCCTTATCTTCGCGTTGGCCAGGATCTCCTCAGCCCTCCTAGTCATGGCAGCATGCGAATAGGGGTCGCTTTCGTCTTCTTCCAATATGGCTGGCGTGCTGTACGTTCCTTCTCCATTCTCATAATCGCCCTGAGTGGACTCGGTATAAATTCTCTGCCCAAACCGATTTGGATCGTCATGAAGTGTAGGCGAGGATGCGAATGGGACCTCTCCGCCCTGCTGATATGAGAGCCGAGTCTTCTCGAAAGCTATCCTGTTTTCTCCCTTCTCCGAACTTGACCTACGCGTTGTGCTTCCATGATGACGCCTCAAGACACCATTGCGAAAAGGACTGTACATCGCTCCTATCAACCTTGACTTCTCGTCAGGTGCCGATACCGATCTGCCATGCCCGATGCTCTCCATTGGAGGTGGAGAAGGAAGTCGCTGGTGCTGCCGAGACGTAGAAGGAGAGGATGCGATGGAGGGCACGTTATCTGGAAGGATCATCTCTGGATCGGTGAGGGTAGGGCTTGGAACACCAGTTGGCACCCGGGGGTTAGGGAGGACCCGCATCGTCAACTTTCATATGGAGCGCATGCACCTCGTCGGCGAGTTCCTTCACGCATGCCAGCAGCCGCAAATTGGGGTAGCAAACGTGCATAGATCGGATACTATAACAAACAACATGGCGATCGCGGTGGATGGCTCGTGAGCTGGGATTGTACCTTCAGTGTAGATTGAGATAGATGCGAGAGAAAATGAGACTTCGAGAACAGCGACCGAGAAGCAGGATATGGAAAGACGTTCTTGAGGAAAAGCTAGCAGTCGCACGAAAACAGGCTAGAATTTGATGAAGCGCACCTCCCGACCGTTCTGGGTGCCTCGGGTATCCGACCCCACCAAACACCCTTGTCAAACATGCCCATATTCGCCCTAATTCGCCCTATCCCATGCAGGAGTAGCAAGCTTCTTTCAAACCACGGCCGCGCCAGCTCCCGCTACCAGCCGCTCTTATCACAGGCCTGGTGGCCGCTTACCTGACGCTTGGTCAACGTGCAACGGCGCACCGAGTACATCACACTTGGTTTTGAGTTGTGGAAAGAAGGCTTTCTCCTTGTGATGCTTTGTTTTGGTGATAGCAGAATGGAATAAGCAAGAGAGGAGTACCTAATATAGAACAGGGAAATGAGCGGGAACATGAACAAGTGGACGGCTGAGATCATCAAGATGAGATCTATGCACAAGACCAATAGTGCTTCCTCAGGACATTCCCTCCGGCCCCTTGCTTAAAGGTCTCATCTGCGCTACATCCGGTTCAGATCATCGATGAGTGGACTGCCTTGGCCAGCAATCATTACTGGCCCCCTTATCAGCAAGAGAATAAACATCATATGCAGGGGCAGATGTTGCTTGAATAGACAATACCGTTGGGCAATCCCGCATCTTGGAAATGCGATTCGCCTGGCAGAGCGTCACGAAAGTTATCTGATCCAATGGATACAGTGCGATGGAGAGCACAGTGATCTGCACATTACACAGTATCTTCCCCGGTTCCGCCGTGAAAATTGAAGATGTATATAAATAGTGAAAGTTGAAAATGTATATAAACTCATCTTCACTTTACGGCCTCTACACCTAGTACTAACCCCAGCTTCTGCAGTAGGAGCTGAGTGCCTCTATTCCCTTTTTCTTGGCCAGCAGATTCATTAATCTTCATCGCCTTCTCGCCGCCTTTCTTCTCTATAGCACCCGGCTCAGAATTACCGGCGGCTGCAATAAGAGCTTGCTTGCACTTGCTCTTTCCCAGCGTTTCTTTCAACGTTTCGACCTTGGAGAAACCTGGGGCTTCCAATAACCCGACTACGACGAAAGAGTTGCTACCTGTGGCCCAGGTCACCACATCATCTTTTATAGCCTCGTAGAACAGGTTGTGGAAATTCAAGGGAGGATCCACGGTCTCTAGACATTTCTTCTCTTGGTTGAAGCGACCGCCATCGACGAGTCTCTTGAGCATCCTGCCCGCATGAGGTGAGTTGAGTAAAGCTTGCTTCTCTTTAGAGCCGCTTGCTATATCGCAAATTGCGTTGATGGCGGGCTTTCGATCACCGGAGGCTTCAAGGAGTACTTCACTGATGAATTGGCATCCAAAGCTTGTTGACACCAAAGTCTGGACGTTTGAAGCTATTACCAAGAGTAGCGGTTGCGAAAGCGAGCTGATAAGCTCCTTTCGTCTCACTTCGGGATTTTTCTTCGATGTCCCAGCGACGTTATCTCTGATTCTATGATTTTCAGCTATCGTCTTGATATCTTCAGAGGACAATATCGCCTTCGTGTGGCCGCAGAATGGATACAGAAGTGGAACGCGGGCGCTAATGTTCTCGACGGCTGTAAGAAGTTTCTGTTGCTGGTCTGAGCTCGAGGGATCTGGCCCCACGAGTTCAGCAAATATGGACTTCGACACCAGCTTGGTATCATCAACAACGTCATAGATTGCCATTAGTACCCGATGCCCATACGCATCGTAAGCCAGTGCCTGTATTGTATCTCTGTATGTTTTGATGATCTGCTTTCGATCTTTGGCATTGCCATAAGCAAGAGCCAGGCAAACAACTCTAGCTCCTGACTCCGTGAACGCTAGGTTCTTGAGCAAATCCCCTTCTTCATCGCCCTTCAGTAAATCAATAAAATTCGTCATCTCTTCACTCCCGGAATGTATGTTGAGAATGTATTGAAGCATAGCATCATGCAGCATAGTAAACCCAGTGGTCTTTTTCTGAATTAACAGATTGATAAGATCATGAAGTGAACGCATGATTGGCGTCCGCTTCTCGGGGTGCTCCGCAAGCAGCTTCACCAGATCTGCAGACGTCGCTCCCTTTTTGTTTGGCTTGACGAGAGCGTATTCGGCACCATACCATTCCCGTAGCATTGTAGCCTTTTGTGATGGGGTTGCAATTCCGCGGTATATATCATCCAGTATCCAGGATGCCTCCGGATGCTTGATCAAGCGCCTGACCTGTCCATAAAATTCTGGCACGATCAAATCCCTGGTCTCTTTTTCCCCGTGTACCAGCATCTTTCCGACCAGGAACTTGGCGTATCTGCTTTCGGCCAAAGTTCTGTACTCACCCTTCAGCTCTCTCGCTATCATTTTTCGTTGGTCAGGATTCGCGTATTTGAGCGCCGTCTGGATCACTCGGACAGAATCATGTTTGAACACGAAGTCCTTGACGCGGCCCGTGATGATGTCGAAAAGCTCAGCCACCAAAAGCTTTCGCTCCTCCTTTGGAACATGCGATTTCCTTCTGAGTTTCTCCCACAGCTTTTTCGAGCGGGCAATGGAGTCTGCGTTAGGCTTTGCTGCTCTGCGCTCCTGCTTTTCTACCTTTTGCTTCGCATGGGCCTCCTTGGACGAGCCACCTGTTGATACTGTCAGAAATGGGCATACGCATGGGATAAGCTGCTCTGTACCGTTCATTGTGCCATTTGCAGCTGTTCTCTTGGATTCTGTTATTGCTGCCTCCTTGGCAGTTTTCATACCACCGGTCTTGTTGTCCTCTTCCACCCCTGCCCATTCGTCCGGCTCCCCATCATCATCAGATGGCCAGCTGACACCATCGTCTTCGCCACTTTGTGAGGTAGTATCCGACTCCACGATTGGATCTGAGTCTGTGGCCGTCTCCAGGACTGCGAGCTTTGTAATGGTTTTCTTTCCAGGCTTTTCTTCTATTCTTGGTTTCTTCTGAGCATTTCCATTCTCTGACTTGAAGGCTACTGCTCCTTTCCGCTTAGTGCTCGCCATTCCGGCTGGTTCGTTGAAATCTGGATATTACCTTAGTGGGAAGAGGCCATAAAAACTGATAAATTTCCCGGGTATTTGATCGGCAATACTTGCCGCAATGATGGTAGCAGCTCTACTACGGCAAAACTGGTGTCTCGGATCCTTGGACACAGTTATACGGATAGATTGCCGTAAGCTTTTCTCTAGAAGTCATTCTCAATCCCTACTATGAGTTGAGCAATGAAGACTCAGTTTACCACAGAGACGCAACTTTCATTATGCGCTATTGTTTTGCGTGCTGGTCCAAGGGACTGTTTCTGCTCCCCTCCATATAACTCATCCAACTCATTAATTATTATTAGTGACCTTGCAGCCGCAGTGTATCTTGTAGCGACACAGCTCTCGATGTCCAGTGGCATAATACAAACATGCTTCCAAGCCCTAATGCTAAGCCACTCCGACAATAGACGTAATTTCACGTTCGCAGATATGGGCTGATCCAAGACAATATTTTCACCTGACTACACCATCATCGTTACCGTTTGTGACGCCATTCGTGGTCGGCCTGTCGATACTACCTAGCTCAGCACCTTGACCACTCTGGCCACGCTTTCTACCTGGAAGATGAAAGCCTCGGTGACTAGAACTTGGTCGAGTTGCATCTCCAGTTGCTGGTGGATCAGTATTGTCGCCAAAGCGCGCGAATATGCTCTTCCTTTTTGGTGGCTCTTTCTTTTCGTCATTCAATCCCACATCCTCGAAGCCTTCTTCGTCTGTAGGGGCTGGTCGGTCGAACTGATCAGACTTGATCGCGGTACGTGATGGACGTTGTAATTTCGAGTCTAGACTCTGTCGCGCATCCAGACTCGGCCGGGAGGCTTCTTGTGGGTAGACTGGAGAGCGGGCCGAGATATCCTACGAGAGGCGCAATTAGCAACTGCACGGTGATCCGGTCCAAAGGGAAATACTCACGAAAGACCTTCGATACGAGTCGAATGATTCGCGAGAGATCGAGAAAGGTTCGTTTTCGTTGAGCATGCTTCGATGATTCGAGGACATGGTAGACGTGGGAGATCTAGCCCAGAAGCTTTTCTTTTCTGTCGGTGAAGGCTGTACTTGTAATGAGCGACCTCCTCCTCGTCTTGCTAAGTGCGCTTAGAAACAGCTTACCGGAAGGTAAACGCCACTGTCATTGACAACTGTGTGAATCCAATTAGCTTCATCTACGGGCTCAATGCTTGAGCTTCTTGCCGCTGAGCTTGTATTCGCTAGGCTCATCTTTCCGCCCCTTGATACTCAATGAAGATGAAGTCCTTGAGTCCGCATAGCTTGATTTCTGCGATGCTTGATCGCCTGTAAATGCAAGTGATGGCCTGACATTCTCGTCCTGGACCGAGGTGCCATTGACAGCAGGCGGCTTCTTGCCAAAAGGGTTTCGAAAGGGCGGCATAGCTGTACGTAATTCTATATGCAAACGGTGCGATATGAGCAATTGATGTAAAGTAAGCGTGAGTTCACGAATAGACTGTGTTTCAACAATGTTTTGCGCAGTAGTCGATGTAACAGAGATCGATGACGCTAAGCTCCTCGGGTAGCTGACGAAAGATGACCGATTAGCATGGGGAAGTCACGACTAGGCTTTGATAGCTCGTGACACACTACGACTACTACAATTTTGGTTGGAGTCCAAGGCATGTTGACCAGGAGTCCAGAAATGGTAGCAATATATATGCTATACTCGATTTTAGCACAATGAAGGATGAAAGTGAATGTGCTGGTGCTTCTCCGCAGAACGTCATCGATACCTTATTGAATAGCGCACCCTGAAGGGTGATCGACACGCCATCCCGGTAGCCAGGCGTGCCAGGCCTCATGTGTGGTAGGTAATCGCCAAGCCCAACGGTTTCTGTCGACGACATACATAGATGCCCTCCTATAATAGGTGACCATTCCTGAGCGGACGCATGGACAGGTGTTTTACGGAGGGTCCCCAGACACTCTTTGCATGACGGATCAGCAAGTCATAGTGGGGAGACTTAAATCGACCGGTAGCTGCGTCTGCATTGTTCTGGTTTGGGTAAGCGCACGACAATGTCGGAATGCTCGAACATCTCCGTACTGCAAGCCATGGCAAATATCGTATCATGAAGGTAGGGACCACGTGGGCTGAATTATTTATGGCGATCGCGAAAAGTGTAACTCCGTCGAAGGGGTCACAATTACTGAGAGCAAGGAGTTCCTTACGAGCACCTGCATATTTGCGTAACCCGAAAGAGAACATCAAGCAAGGCGCCTTTCCCCACAAGCTTCTGCATGGTCGCGCTTAAGGCACAACCTCAGCCTACTTTGAATTTCTTTCCTAGTCCTAAACCTCACCCTCTACGCTTACATGGGCTCGGAGTATTCTCTATCGACTCACGTAGCTAGTTCAAGCGAAGTCTCACGCTCGCCTGACAATTCAGCAGGGAGCCCCACTCTTTTCGTTCTTTTTAGCCATTCGCTAGAATTCTTCCCTTCTCATTTACCTATCTCTTCCTAGTGTCATCTGTATTACCATCGGGACAGTCATTACCTTCAGTGTGTTGTGAGCGTTAGCCCCAACAGCACCTTGGCATTGAGGTTTCTTTGCCTGCACAGTAAAATTGGAAAGCCGGACTCAACACCGCCACCATAGCCATGGCTTTCTGGACTCCATGGGCACTATGGATAAAGCTATGCTTTGTAAGTGAACACGGCCCGTTTACCTAGCGAGATCTGATTTGCTAATGGACAATATTCATAGATCCTAGGAGGCGCCATCGTACGTCCTTGCGGCTTCATTGGCAGAACAAGTTCTGACTGATTCCGGCACAGGTACTAATTGTCTTAATCGGATTCATGAAGCGTCTCCACAACCACTGGAAGCTTCGAAGTTACACCAAACTTGAGACGAGTAAGGCAGCAATCACCCAGGAAATCACGCAGCAAATGCAACACCTTCCAAGCGTTAGACGAGGCCGAGCGCACCAGGTCCCATTCGGGGTGCGCGCATTGGAAAGTGGGATCGAGGTGGATGGTGTCTGGATCTCGAGACCTAACACTCCAACCGGCAGTCTTCCCGGCAGCCCAAGGCTATCTGGTACCACGCAGCTAGCAGCTCAATCGGAGTCATCGAAAGGCAGACCATCTTCTTCCTCCATTATGAGCAACACAGGGAGGCCTCAGCCACACCAAGCGCGTCTGGAAGTCAACCCTCCCTCGGGTTCCTCATCCACGGTGGCCAACCCCCTCGATCGTCCTGTGAGACAGTATAAGCAGCCACCCACCTCGGACCACCAATCTCGTGGCCGGACTACCTATCAGCCCCGCCGCTCGTCCCAGCTCAGATTCAGCAATCCATTCGACCTCGAGGATCCTGAAGCGCTTGCTGCTGTTGAAGGCCACCCCATGCTTACTGAGAAGGACGGAAAGCGTCCTGAGGGTAATGATGCTTCTTTCTGCCATCAACGCCGTCTGAAATTTGCTTACTGACATTATAATTCGCAGTATCTAATTCGGAATCTGATGATCAACGCCCCTCTGCATCCTGGTCTGGCCCGTCCAGCAACAGCATGAATGAAAGCTCCGGCCCGAGACTCCAGAACGGAGTTTCTTCGACTGCCTTTCTTCATCCAGAATATCGCAACCCTTCCACAGGTCGTATGCAAACATACAGGCTTTACGATCTCAACCCTGTCACCACAGACCAACAATCTCACATGGATGGTAATGGTCAGCTTCAACTTCGAAATTCACGCGCTTCAAAAACTGCCTCCCATGACATTATTGATGGTAGTGTCCATAGTGACTCTGCGTCATTCGATCACGCAGACAGTGATCCTCTTGGCGCTCCTGACGGCTGCATTAGAAACACAGATGTCTCAGTCTTGCACGAGGATGATGATATCGCGGATCAACATACTCACTTGATGGACGCCAATGAGCTTGACTACGATGGGGGCCACGCCCAGCCACTACGTCCTTTCGATGGTAACCGGCAAGCGAGGAACAGTCAGATTTTGCGGAAGGTCAATTCTAACTTCCAAATCCTTCGCCCAGGTACTCTTGACGCCCCTCGTCCGAACAATGATCACAGTGGGTGGCAGGTGGATCTTGAGGCGGCGAACAAGAGATCATCGAGGAAACTGCAAAAGAGGGGGCGAGCGTCCAGTAAATCTTCCTACACTCTGGAGAGGTGATGTGACTCTGGGCGATCCTGAGCAAGCGTCCTGAATAAGACATTTCCGGAGTTAAAGCATTTTCACCAGCAAGCGAAACGCAAATCGAAGTAGCATGCATCGGCACGGTACTAGGGAGGCAGAGTTACAAGGCTGTTGAAGGGAGACATAAGGTCAGCAACTCATGCTAGATGATATGTAGACACAAACAAACGGGCCTATGGACTGGTACGTTTGCAATGGGCGAGACGAATCATCGCTGGAATGCGCATGCTGACGGGCAAGACGAATTTGTGAACCGATCAATGACCCGTTATGAATGATACAAAGGTTTCGGTGTAACATAGGCTCTATTGTAAGTGCGCATAGAAAGCTGGCCAAGAGTGATCACGTGACACCGTTCCGGCTGCCTGGCGCGAACGCGTCTTCAAGGACCAACCTCCGAGGTCAACAATCTTTTGCCACCCGAATTTTCGTGATCGTCCAAATATTGCAACCTCAGATACATGAGCATTTGTCTGCCATTAGCGAGTAGGCTCGATCGCCTTTTGTCGGAAGAATTCCACCCATTCCGCATTACACCAAAGAATACCCAAGTTCAGACACCGCCGTCATGAGTGCAGCGGAGGCAGACGAGACTCAGTCGGCCTATGGAGATGGTGGAGGGGGACCTGGTGCACCCACACCGCTATCGGTGCTGGATGTAGGCGCTGCCACTACTATATGTGAGGTCCAACGCTGATTGACTACTAGGGCGTTGCCGGCCTGTCAGCTCGGGACATCAAGCTCGTGGTTGATGGAGGATTCAACACCGTGGAGTCGGTGGCATATACGTGCGTCACTTTCAATCGCACTCTATCAGATCTTAGACTGAAGAATGAGAAGACCCAGAAGAGTGCTGGAGCAGATTAAAGGAATATCAGAGCAAAAGGCCACAAAGATATTAGCAGAAGGCGAGCCAACCCCTCCCCCTTACAGCCTCCGAAATCCGCTGACTCTTCATCCACCAGCGTCCAAACTCGTTCCCATGGGCTTCACCACCGCGACCGAAATGCACCAACGCCGCTCCGAACTCATCTCCATCACCACCGGCTCCAAACAACTCGATACCCTCCTAGCTGGCGGCGTCGAAACCGGCTCCGTCACCGAAATATTTGGCGAGTTTCGTACGGGGAAATCGCAAATCTGCCACACATTAGCCGTAACATGCCAACTCCCATTCGACATGGGCGGTGGTGAAGGAAAATGCCTATACATAGACACCGAAGGCACATTTCGCCCCGTCCGTTTGCTCAGCGTAGCCAACCGCTACGGACTATCTGGAGAAGAAGTGTTAGACAACGTCGCCTATGCACGTGCCTACAATTCCGATCATCAATTACAACTCCTAAACCAAGCGTCAAACATGATGTGCGAAACGCGTTTCTCCCTTCTGATAGTCGACAGCGCCACCTCCCTCTACCGCACCGACTTCTCCGGCCGCGCCGAGCTCTCCTCGCGCCAAACCCATCTCGCAAAATTCATGCGCACACTGCAGCGTCTAGCTGACGAATTCGGCATCGCGGTCGTCATCACGAATCAAGTTGTAGCGCAAGTCGACGGCGGACCGAGCGCGATGTTCAATCCCGATCCGAAGAAACCGATAGGTGGGAATATCATTGCGCATGCTAGTACGACGCGATTGAGTTTGAAGAAGGGGAGGGGTGAGACGAGGATTTGTAAGATTTATGATAGTCCGTGTTTGCCGGAGAGTGATTGTTTGTTTGCGATCAAGGAGGATGGGATTGGGGATCCGAGCCCGAAGGATCTTGAGAAGGACTGATTGGGTGATGAGAGTGTCAGTGCGATGGATGCGCGTAGAAGACCTGACGTGGGAGTTTGTTTGTCTTTTGTACTGCGCCATCGATGATTATGGGTACATCTGCAAGGCGCTGGCGGGAGCATCATTTTGATCACGAGATGACACGGAGATGAATGGCGTCAAGAAAGTAAGAGCGGTCATTTGCTGTATAAATCATGGTATCTCTGATGAATTGCAACGGGAAATCGCACGCTACTTCATTTCTTTGAGCATCAACCTTATGCTTCAGAAACAGAGCATAAGATCACAGCACGTCCATCTCGTCTCCTTCATCTGCACCACCCGCGAAACCATACCTGCCACCCTCAATGACACTCCGCCTATCCAGCTCCTTCTGATAGAAGCCCCTCACATCCCCAATAGTAACCAACTTCCTCCTTTCCTTTACACTAGGTACCCCCTTGTTGTCAGTCGAGTCTCGACTCAAGACCCAGCTGTTATCCTGGCCAGCACAAGCCAGCAGATTAATAACAGCCAGATACTCATCCTCCAACCCATCAGCATTGCGTTTCGGCTTGGCTTGCGCAGCTTGCAGCGGTGGGAGTAGCGCTGCAGCGGCACCGCGATAGTCATTATGATGAAGACGCCATGCAGAGAGGATCTTTGGAGACGCTTTAGTTTTGGGAGAGGAGAGGATGTCGTCAATCTGTGAATGTAGGTTTGGCGGGAACGGTAGCGATAGAAGCTGTGGCAGAGCGTTCGGTGTCGTTAGTAGGGACGTCATGAGACTCGGTAGTAGAGTTGCTGCATTGGGATGCCGTGTCAATGCCGAGAATGCTGTTGAGAAATCTGTCGTCTGGAGGGACGCTTGGAAGAGGGACGTCAGGAGAGTGGTGCTTTGATCCGATGATGCTGATGTTGGGGGAAGAAGTTGGAGAGCGAGGTGGGAGAAGTGCGCCATCTGCGTTGGGCAGGAGTGGGAATCGAAGAGGTTGAGGATGTGGGTGTAGTAGGTTGGGAGGCCGTTGCCGAAGCAGATGGCTTCCATGGGATTGAGAAGGGAGTGTGACGCGCTGTAATAGTCGAAATTGGAGGGCCGGGCTGACAGTCCAGGTCAGTTTGAAGCCAGTGTGAGAGAGCCAAGGGGCTTACATAAAGTAAAGGCAGCTTTCTTGAAGTAGATGGCTGCTTCAGTGAATTTGCCTTTAGCAAGATACAGTCGGCCTTTGATGTAGGTCGACCATGCTGTAGACGGCTGGAATCGAAGGAATTCCGAAGCTAGATCGATGTTGTCGTTCGCAAGGAGATTAGTCTGCACAAATACTGAAATTTCGTCTCGCGAACGATCTTCGTTCCCTCCAATAACCCATTGCAGGAGATCTTTGATACTATATGTCAGTGATTCCGGTTGAGACTGAATCTCAAGCGATTGAGGCGGTAGGTCAAGGGCAAATAGACTCTCCAGAATGGTCATTTCAGTGACCTGATTGCCGCTGGACAAATTGCCATTCTGAACACTGGAGATAAGAGACTTTGCTGAGCCGCCGATCTTCTCTGTTCTACTATTTTCTACCAGCCACTGAGTTAGCTGATATTGCTGGAGCAGATCAAGAAGTTTCACGTAGATTGGAGCTGCGTCGAAGTTCTCCATGGGCATCTCTTCCCGATCAATCTCCATGTCGACGAAGACGACCAGAATCAATAGATCAAACAACATCCGGTTACGCAATGCTATTAGCTCTCGGGCGCCATGAATAAGTACCTTTCGGCCAAAGAAGGTGTGCAGTAGCCCTGAGTTATCTGGTGGAAGACTATAAGAGAGCTCATCGAGAATGGCATATAATGCGTCCGTCTCGAGACCATTGAAGCCGTGTACCATGTCTAATGCGTTGGTCAGCTCGTCGAAAGTCACGCTCCCAATCTCCTCGGCAAAGTTACAACGGTCATAGAACGACTGGATACGGAGCGGCACCGAGTGGGACGGGTCAAACCAGAGCTCTTCGGTTATTACCGAGCTACAAGTCTGTTGTAGACCGTAGCTGAAGCGCTGTCGGAAGGTAGCTGCTGCGTCGATTACGCAGGCCAGCTCATCTGGCAGCTTTGGTTCACTCCCTGGATCCATCTCAACGGACGGACACTCCAGCATACTCAGCGACTGGCTCAGGACCGATGGCTCATTCTGAATCAGTATCTCCGTCTTATCGCAGGTGCGGACTATAGAGCAGCCATCGGCAAAGGCTATCCAAGGCATTTCCAATCGCTCATCGTATGCAAGAGACATGACATCCCATCTTGATTTGTCTAGATCTAGAATGATATCCCATAAGACCGTCCATTCCTGATCTGTGGTCTCACGATATTGGCCAAAATTGCTCTTACTTTTCGAAGAGCCCACCTGCAAAGCTATGGCTGTGCACATTCGTTCCTTGAGTGAAGCTATATCTCTCGGGAGCGCGATTGAGCGCTCAGAGCAATACATCCCCAATGCTGTCTCTAGTATCAATCCAGTGTATTTGCCAGGGCATAAAATAAAATTAAGCCATTGGTCCGTTGCATCCTCGGAATCTAGGTCCGACACCTGAGGCTGCGGCCGCTGCTTTAGGGTCTCGGAAGCCATACTAGACCACTCGTCTTGCCATACAGTCGCAAGATTGCTGATGTTGAATCTTAGATTGTATAGCTTGTAGCGCCTGTTTGATATCATCAAGATCCAAATCTCCAGACTTTCCCCTCTCTGGCCGCCTTTAACTTTGAAATCGGCAACCTTCCAAATCGCTTTGCTCTCAGGGCTCGGATCTGGGTCTGGTGGCTTGAGTGAACAATCTGGGAACAGATCTCGAACACCTTTTCCTCCGGAGTCCGCATCACGGATTGCCCAAAATTTGAATTGGCCTAAGTCGTGTGGCGAGAACGTCACAGCGTAGTAGGAGTCTCCTTCGATGTCACCATCAGATTGAAAAAGCTGGAGCACGTTTGGACTGCCCGGGTCCAGCATCACTCTAGGTATCTCATGCGCCTCACGATGTCGCCAAAGCAAATCCTTGGAAAACACGCTGGCAGCCCTGTTGGGGTTCCATATTCGTAGCGTATGGTTCATACATACTGCGAATATGTGCTTGCAGTCGGGAGATATCGCTATCGCAGTAGGCGTCCCTTGCTCCAGCGTCGTTCCATCATGTTTGATCGTGTTGCTCCCCTGCCAACGTACAAGGCCGCGCAACGATGACGTCCATTGTCCATCCCCGTATGTCGATTCGTACCAGTTTGACCCATCTTCTCCTTTTTGCCTTCTTAATATCAGCAGCCTTCCGTCACTTAGTGAAACGATCAGCTGTAGGTCGTTGGGTGCGATCAGCCTGTGAGGTGTGCTGATACTAAAGGTGGCTGGCTTTGACACCTTAGTCCATCTCAGAATATCGTCTTCCGAAGCAGCAGCAAGGCAAAAAAAATCTTTTCGAAGCCTAAATGTGTATAGCTCATTTCCCTTTGTCAATGCGAACAAGTTGAGGACATCTTGGTCGTCAGTATCGGCTAGCGCTACGCCGCCGTGTTTGAGAGCACTAGGAAAGCAAAGCTGTATGATCAACGAAGCTTCTCTTGACTCTTGGCTGCTTTTGCTGAGGTCCGCCGAGCGCAGCTCCAATATTTTCCCCTCGTCCAAAACGCGCCATAAGAAGCTTCGTGGGTGTCTCTTGGTTCTCCCAAAGAACAGAGAGCCTGAAGTCGCGAGGTAGTGTTTGCGGAACGCGTTATCATCTTGATACGTTGGCAGTGTGCGGAGAATGCGCCTTTGTTGTCTGGGACGAACGCTGAAGGTACTGGTCGATGGGACTTGTATTTGGATGACTGAGCCTGGTAATAAGGGTTCAAGATCTGTTCGCGTCTCCTTGAACAGACAGATTGAGCTCACTGGTGCATTGGAATCCATTGGCGGGCACACTATCTATATAGCAGTTGTGTAGCTGATATGGGGAGCATGCACAAAAACATTTCACGAGTGCTACCTGGCTCCTGTTTCTTAGTCATCCTCGGTATACCTTCCTTGCATGCCTCAAGAGGAGGGGCCTGGCTGCACAGTGCACCCCACCAGCAACACCTCGTCGAATTAGTTTTCGCAGTCAAATTTTCCAATTGATACCATTATTCCAGAAGCACGCCTCTAATCAAGCTCATTGAAAGAGATTGACCATGTCGCTATCAAATAAGCTCGCCATAACAGACGTAGATCTGAAGGGCAAGAGGGTATTAATCCGGGTACGTCCGTTGTCAGCTTGTCGTCGAAAGGCAAGGAATACTTTCATATTCTGACGCCTTCTTCTTAGGTTGACTTCAATGTTCCTCTAGATTCCGATAAGAGAATTACGAACAACCAGCGGATCGTTGGCGCCCTCCCTACCATCAAGTATGCTGGGGAGCACGGTGCCAAAGCTGTCATTCTCATGTCACATTTGGGAAGGCCAGATGGAAAGGTGAACCCAAAGTACTCACTGAAACCTGTTCTTCCCGAGCTCGAGAAGCTGCTAGGAAAGAAAATCATCTTTACGGATGATTGCGTGGGGCCGGAGGTTGAGAAGACCGTCAATGGAGTCAGCAACGGGGGCATAGTGCTCTTGGAGAACCTGCGATTCCATGCCGAGGAGGAGGGAAGCTCGAAAGACTCCCAGGGAAACAAAGTGAAGGCTGACAAGGGAGCGGTCGAGCAATTCCGGAAAGGACTGACCGCGCTTGGAGACGTCTTTATCAATGATGCATTTGGCACTGCCCATCGGGCTCATAGCTCAATGGTTGGCGTACAGCTACCACAGAAAGCGTCCGGATTCCTGATGAAGAAGGAGCTCGACTACTTTGCTCAGGCACTCGAGTCGCCCAAGCGTCCCTTCCTCGCGATCCTCGGCGGTGCAAAAGTATCCGATAAGATCCAGCTCATTGACAATCTACTTACCAAGGTCGATAGCTTGATCATCTGCGGTGGTATGGCTTTCACCTTCAAGAAGACATTAGAGAATGTGAAGATCGGGACTTCGTTATTTGACGAAGCAGGAAGCCAAACTGTGGGGGAACTAATGGAGAAGGCAAAGACGAACAACGTGAACATTGTACTGCCGTGCGATTATATTACGGCAGATAAATTTGACAAAGATGCGAAGAAGGGGTACGCTACCGATTCGGAAGGTATCCCAGACGGCTGGATGGGACTGGATTGCGGCGAGAAATCCATTGAGCTGTTCAAGAAGACCATCGCAGAAGCTAGAACAACGCTCTGGAATGGCCCACCAGGCGTTTTCGAGATGGATCCATTCGCAAATGGCACGAAGCAAGTCATGGAAGCGGCTGTTAGAGCGGTAAAGGACGGTAACATCGTCATCGTTGGAGGTGGTGATACCGCGACTGTGGCAGCAAAATATGGCGTTGAAGACAAGCTGAGCCATGTCTCGACGGGTGGTGGCGCTTCTTTGGAGCTGCTTGAAGGTAAAGAGTTGCCTGGAGTGTCCGCACTATCGAGTAAGTAGAGCTGAACCAAGCTTGTGCACGAGGTGGCTCTCGTCTGATGGCGACAAGGGCGGGCGGCAAGGCTCTGAGCAAACGTGATTTGTCGGACTTCATCGACCCGTTCCTGCAAGAAGACACCAAATAGGAGGAGCTTTGCTTCATGCGCATATCAATAGAAATCACACAAGATCAAGATTCTGTCATATAACCTCTATTGCTTCTGCCTTGTAGAACCTCAAGCATCCAAACGCCGTCTCATGCTTATATAGTGTTTCCCCCTATTTCTGCGCTTTCACCTTTGCCAGCTCCTCCCTACACACACTGTGAGTTATGATCCAATACAGTCCCGCGAACGTGTAGACCTACTTTAATTGCTTTGAAAAATCCTCACTCGTATCATCATCATCCCAACTCTCTTCCCATAAATGCGTTGTGCCGCCCTCGCTCCCAGGCGGGATTTCGCTCTCTTCCGGCGCCCAATCTGCGAGCTACATGTCAACAACATTCTCTGAGAACAAAGATATTGATATTCACCATCAATGGGGAAATCCTCAAATTCATCGTCCTCCTCTAGCGCTGCGGCAGGCTTTAGTTGATCTTTCATTGTGGATGAATTGGTGGGATCGGAGGTGATTGCTTTGGTTGTTGAGCCGGAGCCTTCTGCTGCTGCTGACATCGTTGCGCGGGGAATGAAGTGAAGTCAGGGGTCGACAACGAGTGGCTATCTTAATCTTCAAAGGACTTTGAGCTCGCGATGCACAAGGCTTGGCATTTGATTTGGATTACTCAGCAGCCTTGTGTGGCCGAAACAGTTTGCCTCAGTGCCTCAGACGTGCCATTGGCCAGCAAGCTGGTCGCTAAGCCCCTTCGGGTTAGCGAGGCTAATAAGCAACGTGGGGTCGGCACTGGCCAATAACACGTCTGAGGTACTGAGGCAAAGAAACAGTCAATACACTGTTCTGATACGGCTGGGCCACTACTACACAATACAGTCTCCCAACATCAATACTTTCACGGTTGAGAGAAGTCTTTCCTCTATAGCTCGCACTTATCGTGATAGCTATTCTAGCCTGCAGAGACAATTGCCGATGTTCCAAAATATCTTTACTGGATGTGTATCAATCAGCTTCCCATATGTTCAGATTCTCGTAATCCCGTTGAGATACAGAGAGTCACGTCTATGGCAGTACGGCAACACTTGTGTTTCCTGAACACAGCACAATGTACACAAACAGATGCGAATATGTTGTGTGCAGGTGAAAAGGAGCTCACCTCGCAACGCGTTATGAGGAACCTTTCTCAATTGACATTCTTAGCGTCTGATTTAATCTAATGGTATCAATCGGTATCGTAATTTTCGTAACGTGTCTGCTGGGAAGTGGGGAACAACCTAGGTACCCAGCCGTGCCAGCCTCCATAATAAGGCGCCCTGCCACTCTCATCACCTTGTATTCAAGCCAATGATTACGCTCACGTCTTGCAAACACGGCTGTAAAGCGGTGAGACCTCCTTTCTGCTAGATTGGTGCGGCTGAGATTAGTGAGTTATTGCCTGATCGTTCATCAATCATCTTTTTTCTCCTCCCTATCCTTCATCTTCATTCATCGTTGTTCGAGCAGCTACCATGTCGACCGCTGACTCTGACGCTGAGAGTAGGCCAGACTGGAAACCTCCCGCCCCAACCAAGAAGGCCAGCAAGAACGTCCCTCCACAGCAAATCATTGACAAGTTCTGGAAGAAGTTCACCACCAAGCATCCTGGCAAACCCTTCACAGTTCTCCCAGACAATCTCTATGCCAAACGAGCTGCGGTCCAAGCTTCTCGGAAAGCTGTCCCCTCCAAAAATGCCGTCGCGTCGTACGAACAAGCTGCCGCAACATGCAAGGCTAAGGTTGAAAAGATTGTACAAGAATGCCGGAGACTGAATCAAAAGTACAAAGACCCACACTTCGACATTGAGTTGGATTTTATGCAGTGGCAATGGTATCAGCGCACTCAGGACTGCCTGGTAGCACTCGATGAGGACCATGCGCACCTTAGGCCTATGTCAGTCAAGCGGGTTGAGGTATGCCAGTGAATGACTCTTGGAACCTAATCTTGCATCAGCGGCCAGGGTTGATGGCTAAATTTTGCCAAGGATATTTTCGACGAGCCTCACTTCTACATTGAAGGCATGACTGCAAATGATGTTCGCCAAGGGAGGGACGGCGATTGCTGGTTCATGTCCTCCGTATGTACACTCTGTAATAAGGAGGACCTGCTCGAAAAGGTATGCGTGGCCAGGGACGAGAAAGTTGGGGTCTATGGTTTTGTATTCCATCGAGGTATGCTTGGAACGGGAACGAACGAGACGCGCCGTTACTGATCCAAAGCAAGATGGCGAGTGGATATCTGAGGTCATCGACGACAAACTCCACTTGGCCAAAGAGGATTTTCACGAGTCTTTCTGGGAACGGTATAACTGGCTTACAATTGACATGCCTAATCCAGACGACGAATACCGAAAGGTCATGCAAACAGGCTCGAAGGCGCTTTACTTCGCGCAGTGTAGAGATCAAAATGAGACATGGCTTCCTCTGCTAGAGAAAGCTTATGCCAAAGCCCACGGTGATTACGGTGCCATTGAAGGTGGCTGGGTCGGGTAAGACAAAGCCAGCCCTTTCATCTGTTCACAGCTAACACGAATGGTGCAGAGAAGGATTAGAAGACTTGACTGGCGGTGTCACGTCTGAGTTGTTCGCTGCTGATATCCTCGATAAGGACAAGTTTTGGGCCGATGAGTTGATGAATGTCAACAAGCTTTTCCTCTTTGGTCTGGCTCAGATGGGTGGCACGTACGGGGAGAGAAGGGGTATCATTGAGAAACACGCCTATTCGATAATGGAAGCAAGAGAGCTGGACAATTTTCGCTTGTTGAAGATAAGGCATACCTCCCCCTTCCCCCAATCCTAACCAAGATATTGAGTGTCCACCTCGGGTGTCTCAGCTTGTGATGGTGCCGTTGAGATCGCTAAGAAGTATCTTCGGTCGCTAACGAGCAGCATAGGAATCCGTGGGGCAAAAAGGAATGGGATGGTCCTTGGAGCGATGGGTCCGAGGAATGGACGCCTGACCGCATGCGCAGGCTCGACCACCAATTTGGCAATGACGGCGTTCGTTACACCTGCGATTAGAATTAACGTCAGGCTCATCGTCTTCTAGGTATTTTGGATCTTGTGTAAGGATCTCCTCAAGCATTTCCAGCACATTGACCGCACTCGGCTCTTCGGGCCTGATTGGTCTATCACTCAGCACTGGACTACTGTGAATGTCCCTTGGTCTGTCAATTATCTAGATACACACTTTAGATTTTGCCTGTCCAAGGCCAGTCCTGTTGTCATAATGCTTTGCCAGGTGATGTATCTCACAGGATAGACGAAACCTAACTAATCCTTCTATAGATCGATGACCGTTACTTCCGGGGCCTGACGGGCCAATATTACTTTCAGCTGCAGTACCGATTACACAAAGACGGCGAACCTGATTATATTGCACGAAGTAAACCTTCGTACTTCATGTATCGATCAGTATCAACAGAGCTAAATCTCGAACCTGGCAAATATTCTGTGATGATCAAAATTACTGCTTCTAGGGACAAATCAAAGCCAACGCCAGAAGAAACCGTGAAGAAGACTTGCCAGACACGCCCAGACAAATTGATGGCTGTAGGTCTAAGCTATGACCTTGCACACGCCAAAGGTCGCCTCGAAGAAAGTGAAATGGAACACAAAAAGTGCGTTCAGAGGGAACGACGCGACAAGAGAAAAGCGAAGGCCAAAAAAGCCTTTGAAGCGCAAAGGATGGAAGACAAAAAGGAGAAGCTGAGGCGGTTACGTTTGGAGGCTAAAGAGAGAGCCAAAAAGAGCAGAACATCGGAATGTGAGCAGGACGCTGACAACGGAATCGAGATCTCGATCAAAATGGGCGAAAGAACGATCAAACCGACCACGCTGCAGGGCTCAGATGAGGCTCTAGGTACAAGCAAAATGGTGTCACATGAAGGGACCAAAAAACAGTTGAAGATTATGATCGAAGCTTCCGATAAAGTCAAAGGTGGAAAAAGTGGCGATCTAAATACGAATTCGGGGATTGAGCAGCCTGCAGATGGTGGAGACAAGCATGCTGAAAATACCAAGCAAAGTCTGGAGGGAAATAATGATGGAGGAGGGAACAAAAGCGACATACGTCAGAATACTGAGGTGAAAGGTGTCTCCACTACAGAAAGCGAGCTGGAGAATGGGAAGGAAAGTTCAACTTCCACATTCGGCTTAACACCAGCGGCATCTGCCGAAAGCGTTTCTGCAGCGGAAGATAGCAATGAGGCTGAAGGTCAGGCCAGCGCTAACCTAGTCGGTGGTGCGGTTGCAGGTAGAAAGATCATCGATACTAAATCTACTAGCGAACCAGGAGGGAACGCAGATAAATCCACCGCGGTTGATTCGGACGTGCATCCTCAAAATCCCACCCTTAATGGCAAGAGCGATCACGGCCCTAGTTGGTCTAAGGATATCGATGTCCCTTCTGACGGTCCTGCTAAACCCGATCTTCAACACCTCACCCTTGATGATATTAGCGACGACGGCCTTAGCTGGTCCAGCGATGTCGACGTACCTTCTGACAGTGAATCTGAGCATGATTCGGATTCAGATACAGACGAGCCTGCATCGCCACCCACAGATCCTTCCCAATCTTCTGAACAGCCAGCCGACGACGTTGCAAATGACCCCTGGAACGCGGTCTGCGTTTTTGGGCTGCGTGTTTACACGAAGGGCTCGCAAGCCGAGATCGAAGTTGTCAGAAAACAGGATGATGGAGAATCCGTAGAAAGCAAGAAGCTCGATGTGGATGATCAAGCGGCAGACGCGACGAAGAAGCTACAGAAGGGCCGGCCTGGGGAAGAAAAACAGCTGGAGACTGTGGGTTCGGCGCCGGCATGGAATGAGGAATCGAAGCAGGGCTAGATGAGGAGTCATGATTTAGATTGAACGCCATATTGTCGACGCATACTGTCAACTGATAAAGGATCCGATTTCTAGGGGTTAGGGCATGGCATGCTTTTTCGGAACACTGCGACTTACGTGGTCTCGTTTGCTAAAGCGGGTGATTCTGGATGCGCGATCTTTCTTCTTATCAGATACTGTTAGGTTGTGTATTGACTTAGTACTTGGCCATTTCCTGTGTACCGAGTCGTGCCAATAGTCCTATTACGTTGATCTCAAAATGAAACTTTCCAAGAATAGGTAGCTGGTTCACAGCTAGAGGCCTATTCGAAGGTTCGGGTGAGCAAGAATGTGGAATGAAGCGTTCTTTCTGTAATGGTGAAGACTTGCCAGCGAGAAGTCAGATATGCCAGCCTCGGGGAAGGAACTGGTACAATTTGGTAGCTGTGTCGAATAGAAAGGTTCAAACTTGGCCGAATATCATTACGATTCGTGAACCGGAGTGTGGGGTTCTGGGTGATGCTGGGATCAAGGCTTATGTGTCTCCCATATACTTCATGTATTATGAATTCTGACCACTTTCCAGTTCTGAAGGTTCCGTATTGCTTCAGTGTTATGTCTTAAGGTAATTTGAGGAGCTTTGGGAATGTGTATAGAGTAAAGTTTTCCGGATCCCGAGACTTGACTGAAATATCTATGTGTCGGCATCAAGGCAAACGTTCTGTTAATTCAATCGGACACAGATGCCACGCGCGAACACTTCTATCAAACTTAATGTCCATTTTCAGGTTATGTAGCCTTCTCTGAACCGTTTCAGACTCTGGGTCAAACGGATATTACTCGTCAACGCCGCTGCGAACGTGATATCAGCAACCGGCATTGGTACTGGAGCACTCTTCTTTTAAATCCTCCTACTAGAATTCTCTAGCTCGAATAGCCACCAATAATTGAACCGTAGTGAGAGACGAGCACTGTCACGCTGACCTTTGCGAAAAACACAGATTACATCATTGCGATACGCTGGTCAGACGAAGATACGCAGGGGATTAACAGAAAATGATGAAGGCTGCAAGGACGAAGAGATTATTTGGGAGAGATCCGAGCGGTTGATGCCTAAGAGGGATTGGTTTAAAAATTGCATCATGTGGAAGCTTGTTGGACTTTCAGCGAATGCAGGATGGCACTCAAAGGATGAATTGCCAATTTGTGTTTGACAGGTGGCTAAAAACAAGAGAAAGTGGATGTTGGTGAAGGAATCAAGGCAATATCCTCAAAGGAACACGAACGCATGGGCCGCAGAAGGACTGCGCTCTTTCTGCGTAACAAAATGAGGTCAATTGACTCCAGCTTGGCTTTCAAGGTCAGAAAAACGGACAACCGTGGAGAATCTTGGCAAGTCGAAGGTACTCGGAAAATGAGGCTACATACTGCATGACCGCTCATTCAGCTCCGAGTGAGCGGTTTGGGCTTTGCAGTGGACCTTTTGCCCAAGCTGACATGTAGTTATATTGGAGACTTAGGGAAATGGTAGATTCAGAAATGATTTTTTATCAGCTTTAGCAACATAAAAGATAGCTTCAATGGAAGTAAAGTGATTTGTATAGTTCCGAAGGTGTAATAGTTGGGATGACCCACCGTGACCGTTTGGGCGAGAACCCCTTGGCTCCTGCTGCTCCTGCTGCTCCTGCTGCTCCTGCTCTCGTCAGCTAGTATTGTTTCATACAGCATCTGGATTGTCCCATCGGAATCAACCATGATCCTCAACGCAGAGAGAAATATTGCTGGCCCCCCTCTAAGAAGCCTTCCTCATCCACTACTGGATAGAGCTTATACTAACGCTATTCGTTAGTATCTATGTAGAGACCTTCAAAGCAGCACGTAGACTAAGCGTATCCGTTATCACCGTAGGTATTAGTACGACTATAGCAAAGCTGCAGGGACCGTTCTCTCATCTATCAGGTACTGACATTACCATCCAGTAACTCTCAAGGATATGCAATGAGTCGGCACTTGCCTCATCGTCGGTGCACACTAGGTCACGACTAGACTTGACTCAGCCTCCTCCACTATCACCTCCACTGCAGAGTGTCCCAGTCAATTGGAACCCTACACGCATAGGTCAATATCGCGCTGAGGTGGCGGCCCCCTTCAGCAACGGTTGCTGACATTTTCTTCCACAGAGTCCGATAGGAATGCAACATCGACGAGGACTCAGAGCTTCTTGTGGACGATTTGCGAGACATAGATTGCTTGGCCCATGGGACTGCAACAGGTATGCAAAATCGGTGCTTGTCATCACTGTCCTCAAGTATGCTGACTAAAGTCAAAGAATAGGAAGTGCCAACGGTTTGTGTGCGATGGAACCATAACCTTTTCCGTCATGACGAAGAAGAAGAGGCTTCAAGCGCTTAATTGCATGAGTACTGATCAAGGCCAGGTGGTCCACCCCATTACCTCTCAGTGCACCCTGTGATACTACAAATGACACATAATGAATGATGCTGCATTTACGCATGTATCATATCTTTGACTGACTGATTTCTCGCGTAACATAGTTATTCCGGCCCGCTTGGAGATCCCGATCGCCGCTCGAGCCGCTCAGCGCGCCTAGAATTACATAAACGCTATCGATAAGAGGAAACTTTAAATTGTCGCAGAATTGTCACAATGTGTGGACAATGTTCAAATAATCAGCAATGGCTACAGTAATTCCACTCCCTAGCAAGCGCCAGCGCACTACGATCGCCGAAAAAGCCAGAGAACAACAGGAGATCGATACAGTCCCAGAAGATCTTGGATCAATAAGAGTGCAATTCGTTGATCAAGCTACTGGGCAGGCTTCTGGTGCCCCGGTTTCAATACCTGTAGCAGACGCTACAGTCAAAAACCTCGAATTACTTCTGAACACTCTGCAGAGACACGTAGGTGGGCCCTACATTACAAGTGGCTCTCACCTTACTTACGTACCAACCCTGTACTGACATAGTATTAGGATGCGTCAGAACGAATACCATACCGCTTCACTTTTCAGGCTGGCGATTCCGCTCTCGACATAACCAAAGACCTCTACCATACACTCCTGAAACCTGGTTTGAAGACCACTGAAGATTCCATCAGCCTCCAATACATTCCACAAGCCATCTTCCGCCTCCGTGCTGTGTCGAGATGTTCCTCCTCAATACCTGGCCATGGCGAGGCCATTCTATGTACTGCGTTCTCTCCAGCATCCTCCTCGCAACTAGTGACCGGAAGCGGTGATGGGACGGCAAGATTATGGGACATGGACACTAGCACCCCACTTCATACTCTAAAAGGTCATACGAGTTGGGTCCTCGTTGCAAGCTGGGCACCGGAAGGGTCTACGATAGCTACAGGGTCCATGGACAATACTGTTCGGTTATGGAACCCTACATCTGGAGGAGCGGAAGGCGCGCCACTAAGAGGCCATACTAAATGGGTCACAAGCTTAGCATGGGAGTAAGTCATATTCTGAGATACACTACATGCTTCACCTCGTTACGAGCTGCCGATAGGCTTCTGAGTTTGATCTGTAGCGACGGTAGAGAATGCTGATTTCGGCAATGTCCAGACCTTACCATCTCCAGGCTACGGGACGGCCGCGGCTGGCTTCTTCGTCAAAAGACGCAACCGTGCGAATCTGGGATGTCGTCACCAAAAGGATAGAGACAGTACTTAGCGGCCACAAGGGCTCCATTTCTTGTAAGTGATGAGTTTTTGAGGTCAGGGTTTCACCTTTTTTTGCCGGCATTCGAGTTGTGGGGCATCCCTCGCCGACCAGCTTACCCCCGCGATTCGGATATCATGTTGTTAAATAGGAACACTTACCAAGGATCTCATAGGCGTACGGTGGGGCGGGACTGGAAATATCTATACTGCCTCCCACGACAAGACTGTCAAAGTCTGGGACGCCAGCAGGGGCACGCTGATACATACACTTTCCTCCCATGCTCATTGGGTCAACCACCTAGCACTATCCACAGAATTCGTACTCAGAACCGCATACCATGATCACACAAACGATATCCCTACCAGTCAAGATGGCAAGATCGCTAAAGCGAAAGAGCGATTTGAAAAGGCTGCAACCGTCAACAAACGAATTGTTGAACGCCTCGTGACAGCCTCTGATGATTTCACAATGTATTTATGGGAACCCTCTGAAAGCACTAAACCGGTTGCCCGTCTCTTGGGGCATCAGAAACAAATTAATCACGCGACCTTCAGTCCAGACGGATTCTGGATCGCTTCGTCGGGCTGGGACAATCACGTCAAGCTATGGAGGAGTCAGGATGGGAAATTCATGACTACGCTTCGAGGTCACGTCGGGCCGGTAAGCTACTTATTTGGTGACGGTTCCCCAGCACGACAGCACGCAAGCATCGAGACAAACTGGATATTGCTCCATACCTGAGAATGTCTTCGAAACTTCCAAGTAAAAGCTGACCTCGCGATCTGATAGGTCTATATGTCGTGTTTCTCTCCAGATTCAAGGTACCTAATCAGCGGAAGCAAAGACACCACGCTAAAATGCTGGGATGTCGCAAAAGGCACGTTGAAAGAAGACCTACCGGGCCATAAAGACGAGGTCTATGCTGTTGATTACAGTCCTGATGGGGGCAAAGTGGCTAGCGGAGGGAAAGACAAGGCGGTTAGGATTTGGAGGCATTAGCCCCCAAAACCTAGGAATATACTACTCCGGATCATCTACAAAGGGGCATCCGTTTACCTCTCTTCGATAAAATGCTTGCCTTGCACGAGTGGCAACAACTAACACTTGCTACTTCGGATTGCATAGAAAGGTGTACCTCTTCACCATTCTGTTGGTGATATGGTTAGTTAAGTAGGGAAAAGTCCCTGAAACCTTGCATACTCTGTATCGCATGGGATGCTTGACTTGAAACATGGAGGGGGGGGGATCCTGATTATATATAGCATGGTGTGCCACCCCTGTAAAGGAGTGGTTGGATAACGACTTTAGCTAGTGCTTTCAACACTCCGGATTGTCAAAAAATGACAGACACTTGGGCCCTTATATACGGCATTACATACCTCAAACTCAGAATACTCCTGAAATTAGGACGCAGCTAGGATAGGGATACGAAGCAAAGACTCAACCCGAGCGACGGCAGACCATGGCCTATGTTGACAGTTTCTGAGGGTTGTTGAGGGGTTTGTTTTGAAAATGCTGACGGTCAACCCTCCGATGGGTGTGGACGGCAGAATCGAATGTGCACATGTGCGCATAAAAGCGGTCAGGTCATGCAAACACCATGCTGTCAATACCTCATAGCCTCGGATAAGCAACGCTTCAGGGTAGCTGCCTCCCGGACGGCAGAGACTACGCGTCAGCCAGAGCCCACCTTTTAGTACAACTCTAGATAAAACCAAGCACACACGCTATGCAAAATGCCTAGGCAAGTTCCTCCGTCTCATCCAACACCTCCTCCATAATCTCCTCCACAACAGCACCCTCCTTCTCCTCCCCATTAGCAGGCGTCTCCTCGTCATCCAAGACCTCCTTCAACCCCAGCTCTCTCCTCTCCTCGTTCAACATCTCCGCTTCCTTCTCCCTCCACGCAAGCCACTCGCTGAACACTCTCCTCCTCTCCTCCACAATCGCCCCCTTTTCTTTGTCCTCTTCGATACGATCCTGCTCTTCGAAATCTTTGCTGTACTCTCGAAGATTCTTTCGGATGGTCTTTTGTTCATCTTTGCTGAGCAGAGTGGGTGGGCGAGGTCGCCACGAGAGCTGCTTGAATTTCTCGATGTGCTCTTCGCGCAGGAGCTCGCCTTTGAAATCGTAGAGGTGGTAGCCATTCTCCATCTGAAATTTGTCAGTCTAGATCAAGGAGCAATAATCTAAGTGAAAGACTTACAGTATGCTTCCACACACTGGCGCTACTGAAGACATATCGTCCTGTTGGATCCCAGTCTATGTCAGTCACCCCGTAGTGGTCGGCTGTGTTCATGTGCTTGAGATTCGCAGTCAGATCCTTTTCGCTTTCCGGCTTCTCGCCCTCGAAATCCAGATCCCAGAAGTCGAGGTCGAAGCTTTGTTGTGAATGTACTGTAGCCACTACGACGAAACGTCCCTTTGGAGACCAGTAGATTGCGTTGCTGTTTTTCTTCTCAATTGTTTGAATGTGTTTAAAGTTGCCCACACCTGCACCTTTACTCTTTTCCGGACAGAAAAAGGACACAGCGGTCTTCGGAGGGACTGCAGTCGCCATCACGACTTCGGCTGTCGTGATGAGGACAAATCGGTCACCCTTCGGCTCCCATGCGAAATTGATGACAGTATCCTTTATTGAGTCAACGACCTCGACAGGCACTCCCTTTTCTCGCACTCGGAAGATCTCGAGGTTAGTTGCCAAGGATTTCTTCGATTTCGAATGACGGTCGACTTTGACGCAGACGTAAGCCGCCTGCGACTGCCAATGTAGTTTGGCGTCGGAAACATTGAAGAGATTTCTAGTCCGTACAATCTCTTTCGACGGAATGCTCATCAGTCCTACTTTGGCGGGGTTGCTACCAATCTCCGGAGTCCAAAAACAGAACATTTGCTCGTACTTCTTGACCGAATCTCGTTGGGGTAGTGCCGGAGCCCACTCAAAATCCATAATACCCTCTATTTTGATCGTGGTTTTGTCCAGGAGCGTCATTTTAGGTAATTCGTACACAGATATTGACTGTCCTTCCAACATCCGCGCAACATATTTATCATCAGACGACCATTTGAAGGCAGGCCACGGAACCTTCTTCTTGACCGGTTGTCCGTTCTCCGCCTCTGGAGGGGTGGGTAGATCATGCATCTGGAATGACCTTAGCGGCCTGCCAGTTGCTACGTCCCAGATGATGTAATTCTTCCCGTCCTCTTCTTGCGTAAGTATAGGGTCATCTTCTGCCACTTCGATTGGCTTGAACGACCAGGTCGTAATGTACTTTTCGCCAGGAGAGAAATCGATCAGGTTGCACAACGGATGTGGAAATCTCGTTTGTCTTGTCCAAGAAGGGCCGCCCCAGAGTTGTACACCTCTAGCATGCATGGTAGCGAGGTATGTGCCCAAGGGTGACCACATGATATGAAATTCAGTCCAGTGTTGCCGATCCACAATCATCTCAGGCAGGTCCTTTTTCTTATTCCAGAACACACCTACTCCATCTCCTCGTAGCATCGCAAATTGGTCCCTGCCATTTGGATCACCTAGCCACCAGCGGAGATGTTCTTTCCCAGTGAAGTCATCGAAGTGCGGTGCCTGGTACTCGTCATCGATACGTCCCTCTCGTCCATACCGTTCAATGTCTGTGATTTTGTTTATGGCGAAAGTGTGTTTCCTGTCTATAGCGGTGCCATGCAGCTGTTTGGTGGCTGCGATAGCCTGTTGCGGCGTTTGATATTCGACGAAGGCATAGCTGTACATGTTAGCCCAGGATGTCGTTCACAGAGACGAGTGGCATACCCTTCAGTCATGTTTTTCTCATCGAGCGGCATGAAAAATCCATCCTCTTTGACCTTTCCCGCTTTATTCAGCTGCTTGATCAAGAACTTGACAAGTTTTGGTTTGCTGTCCTCTGGGACCACCGGCAGCCCGTCAACCACGACGAACGCGTCTAGACCTTGTTCTAGTCGTACATTGTATTGCTCCTTTAGGTCTGTAGGCAATGAAGTCAGTAAGAAGGCGCCTCAAGGCTGGACCACAGCTGCGGACCTGAAAAGTCAATGTCCTCCTCGGAGTCATAGGTGCCGTTATCTTCTGTCAAATTATCGAAGCTAGGCGCCATGATGCTTTATTTTGGAGGTAGTTTGCGTGCGTAGTTCGTTCCAATATGAGTATACTGTGTATAAGAATGTCGTGGGCGGACGCGGAGTTTACCTTGCGGAGATCACGTTGTCTCGCTTAAAGCGGGAGTGAATCATTCCCAATTGAGATGATTCGGATGCCCTTTGGCCTTTGGTAGACCTGTAAATCTCAAATGATAGTTCGATACGCTGGCGTCCATGGTGCTCTGAGTCATCTAGAGTCTACCTGACACATTCGTAGAGCAGGTCATGATTTGGCAACGGAGTCCAACTTGGGCGTGACGTCTGTTTTTGGACTAGCTTTAGGGTTGTGCGGGCTTATCCGATTGGCGAAAAACGCCAGTTGCCGATCTTCTTGGCCTATCCTCGACTCCTCGTTGGAGCGTTCTGTCGTTTATTTGGTCATTTTACCCTCATTAGATGAGCGTCATGTTGCAATACTCCTCGTTCACTACTCCAGTCCCCGAGCAATTATTGTTTGATATATGCCAATTCGATCTAGTCTGACACCATTCTTCCACCTTCGCTGCTGCACCACCAACTCTTCTTCCTCAATCCTCATGCCCTAGTGGCGCCAGCAGGGCGGCCCGTCGGTACCACATCTCTTGTCACATTGTCACTCGTTTAGCTGCAGAATCTGGGTCATATTTTGCTTTGCATTTCCGCCAGCCCAGAAGACATCTGCTCTAGTATTAGCGATTTTACGTGCGAGATCAGAACAAAATTAGACCTCTTCTCGATTTCCCAACCTCACTTGCACAATGTCTCGTATGCATACCCATCCTACTCGCTGTGAGGCCGTCTGTTGACCATGCCTTATCCACTAGTACCTCCGGAGGTTGAAGCATCATTCATAACTATCATTGACTCCATTCTTGCCGCCAGCGACTTGGATACAATCTCGGAAAAGCGCATCCGTAAAGGTCTCCAAGCCTCTGTGCAGTATGACATTACCCCTCAAAAGGCATGGAAGCTTCCCAACTCAATTGCTCGTCTATTCCTAACGCAAGCTCAGTCTGCCATCAAGGCTCTCATCATGGCTCGCTTCGATAGATTTGACGCCCAGAGGAAATCAGTAGCAAAGACGAATGGCCATTCAAAGACCGTTGAAGACGACGTCCCCGCAAATTCAGGTTCTAGCGGACATACATCGCCACCAACTCACAAGAAGCCAAAGCCGAAGGCAGAAGATGAGGGACACTCCGACATCAAGCCGATGCCATGTCTCGAAGAGCACAAGCAAGAGAGTGATGATGATGATGAATTGTCAGACGTCAAAGACTCGCCGCCACCTAAAAAGAAGAAGAAAGTCGATCACGATAGTGATGCTGCCTATGCCGCAGAACTGCAAGCACAAGAGAATAATAGGATAAGATCTACGAGAGGTGGTGGGCCAAGAGCGACCTTGGCGAAGAAAAAGAAGGTGGCCAAGAAGAAGACATCAACAAAAATTAAGGCTGAGGATGATAGCGACTTGGAGGGATCTGGGTCCGAAGTCAAAGAGAAGAAGGTCAACAGAACTGGTGGATTTCACGTGAGGTCAACCTTCTCTCAAAAACCATAACGAAACTGACCAAATGACAGAAAGAATTAATATTGTCTCCGGCTCTATCTTCGCTGTTGGACAACGAGGTCAAGGTATGACTTCCACAATTCCCAATCAGAGCCTCTATGATGCTAATAAGTCACTTTAGCTCTCGCGACCTCAGACGGTCAAGCGGATATGGGCCTATGTCCGTGCTAATAGCCTACAAGATCCGAGTGACAAGCGTATGATTCGTTGCGATGATGCAATGAGAGCGGTCTTCAAGCACGACAAAGTGCACATGTTCACCATGAATAAGATCTTGAGTCAGAATATGTACAACATGGATGAATGAGCATTGAAGCCAATCATGGCTCTCAAATCTTGTTCCATGTCGATGGATCGCATTTCCCACTACGGTGGCGGCCTGGAAGATGTTGATCCACCATGCAGGCTTTCAGATACCCCCTTTGAAGCACCAGCGGGCTTAAGTGCTTGCAACGATAGTGACTTGCTTGACAGACTTCGATCTGGCCAAGCTCTCCCTTTGAAATTCCATGAAGTCTGTTCTTGAACTATACGGTCATTGATCGATATTCGGAAAAGGGGGGGGGATAGCTCTAGATCTTGATTTGTCAGATAGCTACTGATCCGAACCATTTGCTGACCAGTGTCACTCTTCAATGTGAATCATCGATATACTCAGCGGTTCTGGCTCTATTCTAGTCATGTGTTATGGTGCTAGAGGATTTGACAAGAGCAATGTAAAGGAGTCACATCATCCCTTTGAGCCTTGGCATGTTGTCAGTGGACGGTGGACCCCACCAAAGTCAAACTTCACATCCCACATCCCATACAGTAGCTTTCAGCCGTGACAAAGCTTCTCTTTGTTTGCTACGCTCCTGTCGCCTACTACTCGGTCTCACCCAAATTCCACAGTCGAAAACCCATTGACCCATTCGCCTTCCCAGATGGATTCCGCATCCACGACAGCTGACGCTCCAACGAAAGACAATACGGAAGCAAAATCTGAAAATCCAACTCGAACGCAGACCCAGGATATCACAAATAACCCGAGAGGAGGGCGCGGTGGAGCTCGAGGACCATCAGTTCATGACAACCCACGCGGAGCACGACGAGGAGGGAGAGGGAATCGTGGGAATCGAGCAGATGGAGGTCCTAACCAGCGCGCAAGACGAACTTCGAACGCAGCAAATCCATTGGCTCCCCGGTTACCTCCGCCTCCTGATCTTGGCGGTGGAGGCAGCTTTGGTACACGCCTGACCAAAGATGCCGAAAAAAGGGAGGGCGAGGTGAATGGGGAGCAGCTGGTGGATGGGCAGCAGTATGGACATGAAGAAGACGTCGAGGCAGAGGTCTGCTTTATATGTGCCTCATCCGTGGTCCACAACTCCGTGGCACCGTGCAATCATCGAACTTGTCATATCTGCGCATTGCGATTGCGAGCGCTGTACAAAACCAGAGCATGTGCTCACTGTCGGTCGGAAGCGAAGTTTGTTGTCTTTACCGACGACGCAACGAAACGCTACGAGGATTTCTCGGACACCGATTTCCAGGAGACCGATAATGCGCTTGGAATAAGGTACGAGAACAAGGAGATCTACGGCGATACGGTCCTGCTACTTCGCTACAACTGTCCAGATCAAAGCTGCGACATTGCCTGCCGGGGCTGGCCTGACCTTCACCACCACGTCAGGGTGGTCCATCATAGGGTTCTGTGCGATCTCTGCACAAGGAATAAGAAGGTATTCACACATGAGCATGAACTATTCACGCATCAAGAGCTCCGAAAGCATGAGAAGTTTGGGGACGACAATCCAGGAGCTATAGACCAAAGTGGCTTCAAGGGACATCCGGAGTGCGGCTTCTGCCGAACGCAGTTTTATGGTGACGATGAGCTGTACACCCATTGCAGGGACAAACATGAGAAATGTCATGTCTGTGATCGTAGGAATCCAGCGAGGCAGCAGCAATACTATGTGGACTACAACTCACTTGAGCAACATTTCAGTAAGGACCACTTCCTCTGCGCTGATCAGGAATGCATGGACAAAAAATTCGTAGTGTTCGAATCCGAGATGGATCTCAAGGCGCATCAGCTAGAGGCACATCCGAATGGGCTCTCCAAGGATGCTAGGAGGGATGCCAGAAGGGTCGACATATCTGTATTTGACTATCGCGCTCCACATCAAGACAATCGAGGAGGGAGGAGAGAACGAGAGGGCAGAGGCAGAGGCAGAGGCAGAGACCCGAACACGGAACCCCTCCCACAGTCATCAGCTCAGCCGCTACGTAGGGACGAGCTTGCTTTTCAGAGGCAGATGGCTGTTCAGAGTGCCCAATCGACCACACCGAGAATCTTCGGCGGCCAGTTGACCTCTACTGACGCGTATGCCGCTAGACCCACCAGTGGTCAACCAAGCACGATCACAGCCCCTCGTAACCATACTGCTGCTACAGCTAACAACTATTTCCCGCCTATTGACGATTCTAACCTCGATTCTGCCACAAGCGCAACACCAGCCCCTGCCCAACCTGCTCCTGCGGCGCCTCCACAAGAGCAAGCTCGGAGAATGCAGCACTCTGCAGTCATGGACCGAGCATCCACTATGCTTAAACACGACCAGACCAAGATCTCCGACTTCCGCAGTAGCGTATCCTTATATCAACATACCAAAATTACCGCCTCGCAACTCCTCGACGCATTTATCTCTCTCTTTGATGTACCTTCAGCAGACCTGGGTCAGCTCGTCAAAGAGCTCGCTGATATCTACGAGAATGAAGCTAAGCGTAACAATCTTCTCAAAGCCTGGAATGACTGGCGTGCCATCAACGAAGACTATCCCTCGCTGCCAGGACCCAGCGGCGTCTTACCTGGATCATCAGCTTCTGCAGCAGGCAGTGGCGGTCTAAGGATCCTTAGATTGAAGAATTCAACAGCACAATCTTCTCGATCGGCCGTCAGCAGAAACGGTAGTTGGAACTCCGCAACAAACGCCAACCCCTTTCCATCGATGCCAGCCCCAAAATCAGCGAATAGAGTAGGTGCAGGAAACGTTAGCGTAACTCCTTGGGTCGCTTCATCATCTAGGCCTAAGCCGTCGCCAGCTCCCGTGCGGCCAACCTCCAGACCGATGACACCCTCTGGCAGGGCAATCGGCACCACCGTAGATGCTTTTCCCTCGCTACCGGCTGCCGCAAAGCCTAATACCATGATCTTCGGCCTTACGAGAGGGACGGTCAGACCAGGATGGGACGACGGAAGGAATCATGGTAGTTCAGCTAACCCTTGGGGTGGTGCGAACGGTCACAATGAGACGACAACCCCAGCTAATATTGAGAATGAAGAAGCTGGAGAGCCTGAGACAGGCAAGAAGAAGGGAAACAAGAGTAAAAAGCAGACACTATACAAGTTCGGTTAATAGACGTCCGGTACAGGCAGGCTGCCTTGGTCATAAACTTCCGAAAAGCTTCTGATAGTATCTGAACCAACGATGAAGTCTTGGCTGCGACCTCTAATCGAGCTCCTGTAGTGTGAGTTTGTAATCTTCACCTGGGATAAGACAACATTCGCAGGCTCGCTATTGGGAAAGCAGCAGCAATCAAGATGATGTGCATACAGCTACTGGACATTCTGCTGAAGTAATCGCTGTCTGCTACAAAAACGATTGACAGGTCTGGAAGATGAATGTGATTGGGCACAGTACTGCTATGATAAGATAGCGGCAATCAAACGCCAGCAGCGGCTAATCGAAAAGACTCAAGTGACACCGACTTCCTGGACGAATCGCTTTTGATGAAACAAGTCACCTCGAAACACATGCGGGAGGTGAAGCACATGATGCTGTGGCGGCCTTCCTATCGTTCTCCTTTGTTCGATAGCCTTTGAGACAATCCGTTGCACACCTTGGTCGTTCAAAGGAAACAAGAAATAGAAAGCATGCCTATAATCGCCATTTCCTCTCGTTGTTCCTCTGTATTTGTTGATGCGGGCCATCATCTGCAAAATTCTGCGTATCACTCCTTCTGGGAATCAAATTTTATGATATTGTACTGCATCCTTCAAGCACTTCGTCGTGTCGTATTTGCTACTTCCCTATACGCGCAATGCTTCTCTCACTCCTACCTCTCCCTCTCCTCGCACTCCTCCCCACTCTCACGACTGCAGTGATAGTAACACAAACCCTCACGTCAACCATCACCGGCAGTGCCGCCTCCCCCACCTCCTCCGCCGCTACCAGCGACCAATACACCTCAGACTCCACCTTCCGCTCCACCATCCTCAATGGCACAAACACCTACCGCTCCGAACATAATGCCACATCCCTCTCCTGGAATGCCTCCCTCGCAACCTATGCGCTCGACTGGGCCAACAAATGCCAATGGGCGCATTCTCACGGCCCCAGCGGCGAAAACCTTGCCAAAAACTACGCAAACGTAACAGACGCTGTCGACGGCTGGGGCTACGAACGCACAAAATACGATTTCGGCAACGGAGGCTTCGGAGAGGGTACGGGACATTTTACGCAGTTGGTGTGGAAAGGTACGACGACCGTAGGGTGTGCGAGAGTGGATTGTGCAGGCAACGCTGGGGGCAATGTTGAGGGCTGGTTCGTGGTTTGCGAATATTATCCGCCGGGTAACGTGGAGGGCCAGTATCGGGAGGAGGTGGGGAGGGAGATGAATAAGCTTTTAATCCAAGGGAAGGGGGAGGTAGAGAGGTATGCGGCGTATATTCATGACAAGATGAATGGAGCGGCGAGGGGCGGGTTGAGCTGGGGCTCCCTGCTAACTTTGGGGGTGGGGTTTGGGACGAGTTTGGTATTGTGATGGTAGATGTACATAATCTTTGCTTGTGTGTATAGATTTGATTTCAGCATTTCGTACAATCTTCCTTGCTGCATATTGACGTTCTTATCATCCAATTTGAAGCAGGAGACTTGAACCACATATGTCATGACAAGACAGAAGGATTTTTCGGTAGTAAGGTTTCGTGCTCCTCCGCCGGTCTCTGGTTCAACAACGAAATTTTTACTCAATGCAGCAGCTTCGACGGCTCGCTAACCCTTGAGGACGATGCATCAACTTCACATTCCCAAGGCTCTCTTTGAGCCAGAATCCACCCGAAGGATGCAACGGCTGCCTGCTTCGTAGACACCAATATTCGAGGGACCCTATGTCGTATTTGAAAAAGAATCATGTCTCAAAAGCATGGCAGTGGTGACCGAGATCTAGGCCGAGAACTCTTCCTGGTCTTTAATTTCTTTATGGTGATGGCGAATGCTTCTTGCGTTACTCTCACGACTGTAGCATTCATACATCCCAACAAGTGATCCATAACCTCTGACCTTAGAACTAGTTAGGCTCATTCTCACAACGCCCTCGCAAATCCTCCTCCACCAGCCCTCCTCCTACTCCTCACAGATCCAAATCCCACCCTCCTCATCGCCCCCAGAATCTGAAACCGTTCGAGAAACTGGTCCTTTATGGTCATCCATTCCGCCAAGCCTCTCATGACCGTGCAACTTCAACGACTGCGTCGCGCCACAATCTGTCGTTTCAGTAGCAATAACAGGGATGCCGTACTCATGACCGGCGGGTGGCATGAAGGGTAAGAAGGGGCTGATGTTGTAAATACTCGGCTTGTTTTCGATGATGGTCATGTAGATATCTGGTTTGAGAAGGCGGACTGGCTCTGGTGTAACACGCTGAAAGGAGATGGAGATTAGAGAAGTGGGTTTGGGCATCTTGTAAGTGTCGGAAGTAAAGCTTAGGGGAAGTAAACAGATCGGATAGGTGGTTGCCCGGAGAAGATGGAGGATGACGGAGAGAAAGGCAGAATATACGAGAGATAGTGTGCAGGATTTTCAATTGATAGTCGCTAAAGGGGAAATTTTAAATGATGGAATTGGATTGAAACGATTGGAACATCCAGCTTGCTATTTATGAGACCCGGCAAACTTCCCATTTCAGTGACGTTGCACTGGTCTTGAGGAGCAGGACACCAATGTAGTAAATGCGATAGGCGATTGTTAGCCATTCACCCCAGCAGCACGAACAACATAAAGGTAAGAACAGCTGGATGGCTCCTCTTTCTGATTCGGATTTCCCGGATACTGCAAGACGCCCTCTAAACCTGTCCATATTCCCTAAGCCGGTCATGTGAGGCTGGTAGGGGGTGCAAACGTCCCATTTAGCACGTTTGTGAAAGAGATCCGATAGGATTCGCCCAGAACGCCTTTCCAGGCCAGCAGTTGATGTCCTTGTGGACATATCTATTTCTCGGATTAAGGATGCCAATCCGTTCATGATCGTTCGAATATCGTGAAATGGTAGGATAGTCGTCATGGCAATATGATACACGCCGAGAAGGATGGAGGATTAGCTAATGATCGCGAAGGGCGCAGCAAGAGGCCTGATTGACCCTAGTTGAGAGACGATGGCACTTCAGTGGTCGCAGCACTTGCATTCGCACTTGTGTCCACTGTTCTGGCCATTGGGCATGATGGAAGAGCTCTCAGCATTAAGATATTCTATTGCAGCGTCAGTTGACATCAGAGCAAGTACTCATGGATGGAATACCAACCTTGCATCTGCAGTGCAGGGTCAGTTGGAATATCAGGGTTCGTCCTCTGCATAATTTTCGCCGGAGTGGATTTAGCTGAATCCGCGCGGTTAATCTTGGCTTTGAGATTGTAAACATCCTGCGCTGTGACTGAAGAATTGAATTGGCTCTGTAAGAGGTCCAGCACCTGCTTCGGACTCTGCTTTGCCTCGAAAGCCTGACGTGCCGCTTCTTGTGCCTCCTTCGATAATTGTCGCAGACTTGGATGAGAGGTCGCGTTGTTCGATGGACCATGTCCAGTATGCTTGTCGTGCATCATCGTCAACACCCAGTTGCCAGCCGCATTGCGCTTCGCTCTTGCCTTCCACTTGCATCCCACAAGTCTCCGAGTCCTGTTCTTTCTCACACGTGTCTCATCCGTCAGCTTCCAGTGGTTGACATATTCTCCGCCTCGGTCGCAGCGAACGTAGGCAATGCCGCGTTTGTAGTTGTTGCTTGAGGTAACACATGCATAGCCATGTTGTCTGCCGTGCTCTTGACACGCATCCATGAGCTTAGGAAGGTCTGGATACTCGGCTTGAGGTGGAGGGGGCATTCCATCGTACTCGTCAGTCGGATAGGGAGGAAGGGGAGGTTGGCCGTCGGAGGTAGGTATCGGTGGCGGAGGGTAGTATATTTCTTCCCCGAGGTAGTCCATCTCGTTGAGTACTCTTTCCAAGAACCTCAACAACTTCACTTATGGACACAAGATTGACGGTGGTGTCCGTATCGATGATGATCGTTCGAAAGGACTCGAGTCGCGGAGTTACAAAGTGTGAGCGCTAGGGTGCCAAGACACTAGGATCGTGACCCCCCCCTGAGTCGATCTGCTAACCTTTGCGGGCTGTGGTCGATGTGCTGCCGGCATATCTTAACCCATAGTGTTTTGGATACGGTCCTCTGCTGCAGAACGACGTATGTTGGCTGTGAAATTAGGTTACCTCGTCACTTGATCACTCCGTATGCTGCTCTGTGGCCGCAGTGCTGTCTAAGCCTGCCACACTCGGAACATATTCACCAAAACTACAACAATTGGCAGACTGGGACGGTCTCA
>JAABUW010000983.1_pt1 | contig 51145 bp, 63 predicted proteins | sample 5560081 | NCBI WGS metagenome assembly JAABUW01 (sample SAMN10711882, study PRJNA513363) | rock metagenome | isolation source: Antarctica rocks | place: Antarctica: Victoria Land, Knobhead sud | reverse complement strand
AAAATCTATAATCAAGTAAAAGGAGCAGGCAAAAAACACCAAGCAGCAGACTTAAACAGTTAGAAAAGCAGCAGGAACACATTCAGCTTGAACTGGCACCAGCAAATGTAAAGAAGAGGGAAGAGATCAGGAAGAAGAATAAGCAAGAAGATTGCGACAACAACCTGAATTGGACAAACAGGAAGAAAAGTAAGCAAGAAGAGTACAACAAGCCGAGTCGGACAGGTAGGAAGAAGAGTAAAGGCAAGTAGGGAAAACAGCAAAGGCAAGTAGGAAGAAGAGCAAAGGCAAGCAGGAAGAAGAGTAAAGGAAGGTAGGAAGAAGAGTAGAGGCTAGTAGAAAGAAGAGCAAAGGCACTAGCTTCACCTCGAATTTACACTTGGGGCAGGTGCCAGTCACAAAACGGTCAGCCAGGAACTTCCCGGCAGCTTCACTGTACAGCTGCTCAATGGTCTGCTCCACCAGCTGCCCTGCCTTGTCCAAGGTATTGAAGATGCCCTGCAAGCACAGGACACAAACAGTCTGTGTTTCTGCTTGCAGAACAGCCTATGCACCTTTGCTGTGCTGTGTCATAGCGCATGTACTGATGCAATTAAAGGAAAGCTATAAGGCAGTGCAGTACTGTTTGGATTCCACCAGCTGTTCTGCCTTGTCCAGTGTTGAAGATGCCCTGCAAGGACAAATGCAACAGTCTGTGCACCTGTGCTGTGCTTGTGTCATAGCACTTGTGTTGATGCAACCAAACGCAAGCAGAAAGGCCTTGTCCAGTTTTGTGTAATCTCCACCAGCCATACAAATGTGAGAGTGCCTGCAAGCACATTCCAACAATGGGCGCAAGCAAAGGATGGCAGTGCAGCCTTGTCCAGTGTTTTGGAAGGCGCGCTGCAAACGCATCACAATCATTGATGCAGTTAAAGGAGAGCAATGCAGCTGTGTTCAGTGTTTCAAAGACTCTACTTGGGAAATGTCTGTCTTGACAAAATTAGAGTTGAACAGTGCCAATGATAGCACTTGATTGACATCCCTTCCGCCTCCGATTTTGTTTACTTGTGTACGTAGACAAGAAGCATTAGTTCAACAGCCAAACGTTGCAAAATGGATCTACATAAAGTATGTACTACATACTGTGTAGTGTATTGTAAAATATGAATAATGTAAAGGACTATGTGGCGCCCATGAATTGTCAGGTGCTATAGCATGCAGCTGCATTGGCAGTTTAAAAGCAGTCCAAAAAATTGCTGCACAAACAAGGGTTGCAATGGAATTTTACCTGCCCGATCTCTGTCTGTTGCCATGTGGGTGTACGCCCAAATTTGTCAAAGGCGATGTCAAACCACTCATAAATATCTGCATGGATCTTGTTGTACTTGTCACAGATCTGCTGTGGCGTCAGGCCCTCCTCTAGAGCCTGCAGCACAGGCAGCACGTGTCATCTGTGCATCTGTAGACTCAAACAACTGTACAGTCAGCAGAAAATGCCGGCTTTGATGAGACTTTTCACACTTGCACTAGGATTGCTGAGTCAATGGTCCTGTCTTGGACAGCTGCAAGACACAGTTGCTGAGCATGACCAATTGCCAGTTGCTGCGCCATTTTCTCAGGGGGTTTCAGTTGTGTTTGTTTGTGGAAATCAGCATGAACACGCATACAAGCAACAGCTGATCCCCCAAAGGCTGCAATGTCAGGAAATATGGCACAAAGCTGGCAAATGCAACAAGGGCAAGCTCATGCTGGTGTATTTTTTTGCTAGCAAGTTGACAGTCACCCAGGTGGGATGAGAAATGCTCTATGGTTGTTGCCAATCAGCTATGACCCAGTGACAACATTGACAATCAGTTACACCCTTGTTCTCTATGATCATGTCAGTGCCACCCATGCCAACCAGCTGCCAGCTAGACAGTGCAGCAGCGAGAGAACCATTCGTCAGAACACCATTCCAAGACCCTTTTTTGACATTTTCCCGTGCTGTTTACTGTTTAGACATGTTGATTGGATTTGTGTTTTATTATGCTCTGTTAGAAGCCTTTTTGTTATGAAAGTGCAATAGTGGTCACCTTGGTCCCCAAAGAAATAATAAAGAATGACCCATACTATTTGCTGGAGTTGAAACCGCAGCTGTTAAGAAATTACAGCCTTCTAGGAAAGATGTTGCTAAACCGTGAGTATACCAAGAAGTTACAAAAGTAATTCCAGTTGACCAACCTTGGTTTCTGTAGCAGTGCCATACTCATCAGTACCGCACATGTAGATACAGTTGTACCCCCTGATGCGGCAGTAGCGCGCGTACACGTCAGCGCTCAGCACGCAGCCAATGATGTTGCCCAGGTGAGGAACATTGTTGACGTAGGGCAGGGCGCTGGTGATCAGGATGTTTCTTTTGCCTGTAACATGCACATGCAAACAACATTAAAACAAGGATTTGATGACATGGTGTTCATGCAGATGGCTTTGATCTGAGACTGACTTGAGGGCAAGGGCTGAGCTGGGAACTGACTCGTATGTCCAGGACTCAAGGTTCTGAGAAGAAACAGAGTAAGGACTACCAATGCTTGGACAGCACATCCAGTCACAACTGCTATGCTCAAAGTGCATGTAATGTGTGTGCTCAGTGACACTGTGCGTGCAGCATATCATGGTATGATGGCAACAGAGCATGGTGATGTGTACATGATGGGATGCAGTTTACCAGGAATAGGAACTCGGGGCTTTTGTGGCAGAGTGCCCTGTGGGAGGGCCTGTTGTAAGGCCTGCTTGGGGTCCTTGCCCAAGGCTTGCTCAATGCCCTTCTGAAATGTGGGCAACTGCCCTAGATGCTGCAGGTACTTCTGAACGCCCTCTGCTTGATCCTGCAGACAAGATGCCAAAGGGCTTATGCAAGCCAGTAAACTTGTGCTTGGTTGCTGGCTTCTCTGTCGGCTGCTGCAAGGCATAAACACCAAGCACTACACAGTGTCTAAGTATTTTCAAGACACCTACAAGGGCATAAGGGACACTGTAACAGGTGACAAATGAGCCTGGCTTTACAGCATTGCTTCTGAATAGTTGAGGAAGTAGGCATCAGATTTTGCGACGTGACCCGTTGCCATGCATGCCAGGCTTGCGTATGGTGCTCTGATCAGTTTGCCGGTCATGCTGCACCCGCATCTTGTCTGTACTTTGTAAATGTTTGCATCAGATGACTGAGAGTTGAGCAGGTATGGGGACATCGATTGACAACTGCAGCTAGCCAACTAGGCTATGCATGCAAATGACATAGTATGCTGACCTGCACAGGGTACAATGCTGCATAGATGACAACATCGGCAAGAGTTGGTGCGGTGCCAACAAGATGAGAGCTGCTGCCTAGGGCTGATTGCAAGTGCTGCGCAGCTTGCTTGATGCCAGCTGAGTCTTGTGCGTGAACTTGCGGTCTCAGAACAGTCTCCTCCCAGTCAAGCCAATTTAACACTTCCAGGACACTGCTTTCAGGCAGCAGACCTGATCCTCCTGAACATTGAACACAATGTGTCTGCAGGGTGCTGCCTTCCAACGCAAAAGTATTGGAAAGGTCATGGCATGCCTGCAACACACCAAAGAGAGCACCAGGCAGGCAAGAGGGTCGATCAGCAGTGCAGTCAAGACAAAACTCATGCTGACAACATGAGTTGTGGCAAACCTATGTATTGTGCAATGGCGTTTGGCTGCGTCAGATCCACAGGCGACAGCAGCAGCTGAGATGGGGCACTGCCAGGTTTGCTAGCATGCAACTTGATGGGGACTTTGGCAAGTGCTGCAGCGATGCAGGCTTTCGAAGCCTGAAAATCTCCGGAAGTGAATTCAAGGGTCAGTGACATCGTGGCGAGCTCTGTGCTGCTGGTGTCGCGATCTTGAAGTCCTGTGTCTATGCATGCTGCACCTGATTCGTCCTGCGTGCGGCAGGGCCGTTGTCGGGATCTGCCCTTGAGCGTCCCTTCAAGCTTTCGGAGCATTTCGCTCATTGATGGGTTACTGTTGGTGTGCTGAAAATTTTAGCGATACAAAGAAGCCGAGTGCAACTGCGTATCTGCTGCTGATGTAGCTTAAGGTTTACAGCGTCCAAGTGCATGGAGGCACCTGTGAGCAACAGATGGAGAGAACCGGACAGGCGAGTGCATCGCTGCTTTTCGAACTTGCTGTTTCCTGCAGTTCCGCACGCGTTGTTAAAAACCGCTGCTGCATTTCAGAGGATAACTCAGAGTTCCTCTCAGGCTGAACCTCAAGTGTATCAGCAGCTTGCTGGAGTCTTGGCCACCAAGCCCAGCTCTGAGTCAAATGCTGGGAGCGCTGCTGCACAATCCACCTTCAGGTGATCCAACCACAGCAGAAGCAACAGTCGCAGCTATTACCCTGTGTCACCTTCAGCGCTCATCACTGTTGTGCAGAGTCTGCTGTCTCTCATCTTGTGCTGCTGTCACATTTGCCTTACACACAGTTGACACAGCAAGCTTTTGAAGCAACCTGAATTGCATCATGTACCACGTTTACAGGGTCTTTGAGAAGGGTGGCGTCATGACTGCCTTAGGCGAGTATGTTGCAGAGGGCAACAGCAAGCCAGCGCCCATCAGCCGCAAGCCTGCATCTGCTTCAAACAGACTTGGCCCACAGATTTCCTCCAGCAATGTAGGCTACCAGCTTCTGCAAAAGGCAGGCTGGCAAGAAGGGCAGGGTATAGGCATCAACCAGCAGGGTCGAGCCATACCCCTAAGCGCTTACCATCAGCAAGCACGCCATGGAATTGGAGCAGATGACAAGCCAGCAAATGCTGCACATTCTCAGCGTAAGCCTAGCAGCAAGAGGAAGGCTAACAGCAGCAGCGGCCATGCTGATACTATGCATCAGGTCAAACAGAACGAGCAGCAACCTGTGCCAGATGTTCCTGAAGACCCCACTGTCAAAAAGCAGCGGCACCAGCAGGTCTGCCATCTGATACCTTCGTTAAGCTGGCATCACTTGCACCAAAGCTTTGCTTGCATCGGCAATGAAAATGGTTTGCTGCAGTTGTCAGTTTAGCTTGTCGCACTGAGTCTTTGCGTCATGTAGCGCTTTCAAGCTCAGTGTGACCTGTGCATGTCAGCCACAGATGTGGATTATTGCACGCCTGACTCTGTGTGTGCTGTGCAGGTTTTGCAAGCTGAAGCAGATGAGGCTGCTGGAAGGGCAATACAACAATACATGTATAGAGCATTCAATGACATGAGTGGTGAACCAACCTCAGATAGCAATCCATTACTGAGACAACACAAGCTGTCAAGAACCAACCCGCTGTTGTAAAGAGTTCCACTATAAATATTTATTACTTCTGGGGCTAAACATGCATATGTTATGGCAAGCATGCCTGTGCCATTCTGTGCAAATAGAGTCATGGCTCTCATCAAGTGCATCAATATATGTTTGAGAGCTTGTGCAACTTGTAAATACAAAACAGGTTATACAACAACAAAGTCTGGGCCGCAGGTTGCTGTATGAGCTGCACATGAGTATCCATAGACATCATACATGTACAGCAGCTCCTGGCTAGCATAATTATTACTGTAATAAGCAAACACTTCATCAGCAAGCGCAGCAAAATTCACGTCGTGATAGAGGCATCGACATCACATAACGGTCGCAACCTGTGTTCTCACGCAGCAGCACCTTCCATCTACTGTTAGCTTAAGGTCAACATGTCAAGTCTGTTTGATGCAGTATTTATCTAGCCTCAAGTCAATGTCGGGTCGCTGCATCACCAGACTGCACAGCAGTCTGCCATAAAGAGTGCAGGTCCCACTGTCTACTGTGTTCAAATCACTGAAATGGAGGGTTTTCAGATTGCACATGTCAACCATCTGCAATAGCCTCGTATCACACGCAAGAAAGGTTGCTGAAATGCAGCATGTCTGCAAAAGCTGCATCTTGCACCAATCTATGTCCAGCTTCAAGATCAAATCTGGATTTGCAGGGCCCTCACGCCCCTTTAGCACTGACAGCTCCCAAACACAGAAACTGAGGTAAGTGAGTCTGCTCAAATTGGTCAACCCAGCAGTAGCAATGACACTGACTTCACAGGCAGATACAGACAGGCTCTGGAGTGCCGTTAGCCCGTACAAGCAACTCAGGTCAAGTTCGTCTTCTGAGTCGCTTTGGATCCACAGTGACAAGTTCACAAGTTGCCTCAGGGATGAAAATCCAACAGGGATCAAGAGATTGTTGCACGTAGCAAGACCCAGTACCTTTTGTGGATCTTGTGCCAGGATGGTACTGTCTGAACAGTCAAGCTCAGTGAGAGCAGAACAAGCTGAGACACCTTGTGGGTGCAAATCAAGCACAGCGCCGTCAGACATTTCCAGGGTCTTCAGCGATGACACGCAAGAGCAAGGCTGTCTGGCTGTCAAACAAGCACTGTCTGTGAGTGTCAGGTCAGTCAAGTTTGGTGGCAGCTGGTCAACAATGAAGTTTCCAAAGTCGAGGCTCAGTCTCTTCAAGCTTGTCAAAGACTGTAGGGGCTTCAGGTCCAGCCGTCCAGTTGATTTCGAAAATAGCATGCAGTGTTCCAAGCCTGTCAATCTGGACAATAGAAGCACCTTTGTTGCATCACATTCGTCTATGCTGACAGTCGTCACCAGGGCTATTGACTGCAGCTCACTGAGCACTTCTTGGAAGTAACTTTTGCGGCAGTCTGCACGAAGACCTCTTATCAACAGTGTGTTTATTCTCAGCCACTTTAATACACTACCAAGAGATTGGCTTGATAGACTGCGTGGAAGATAGAGCAGACGCGTCACGTCTGGATTGCGCTTGAACACGTCATCGAATTCTTTGCAGACTAGACGCAGACCATGCAAATTGGCCTGTGTCTTGGCAACATCGTTGAAGTACATCCAATCTGTGAAGTCTGCATCCTGTATCAGCTGGAAGATCCTGACCCACACGGCATCTGGCATCGACCTCTTGATCTGCTGAGCGGACATAATCAAAGAGCAGCCGGCCTGCAGACAAGCGAAGTACTCAATAGATGCGCTACAAGTATATCTGTACCTCGGGCGCAGGAGACAGTTGCTCACGTTCACGCAGGTGCCAACCCTGTGCAGGATCTTGAACTTCGTGATGGCTATCACCTGCCGGAAGATGAAGAGTCTGTAATTGAGGATTTGGAAAGCCCGAAGCGTCGCTAGAAAGACAAAAATTGTAGGCGGCCAAGTAGGCAGTAAAGTCAGCACCAGCTTGTGGCGCGTCAATCACCAGCATCATTCTCAAACTGCCTATCATCGCTCCGAAGCCATTCGTGAAGTCACGCTATTCAAGTAGGAGCTGTTGAAGACGCCGTGTCTGACAAGCTAGAAAGCGAGAGTCAGGTTCGATAGCTGGCTGGCGACTTCTGGGCCAAACATTTTCAGCTTCTCACGTCGATGCCACTGGCACCAAGCTTGTAGAGGCGTACACCGATGCCCGCGAGCGAGCTCAATATCAACAACTGCGGCTCACATGCAAGCTTTTCAATGCAGGCTTCTTGCGGCACCACTTCGGCAAGTGTGATGTCTCTGAAAGTCGACTTTAGCTAAAGAGGCTATCCCAGCTCTCTGCCCTGGACGCTTCATCACTACGGTAAGCTTCAATAAAATTATACAGTCATTGCGTCCTATGGAAGCTCCTGCGATCGAGTGGTACATGTAGTATTGTCTGGAGCAAATCTGGTAACTCCAATTGTAGGCAACGCAACAGACTGCGCTGTAAGAATGCCTGCTGCCTTAAAAATAGACAACAATACTAATATTAGCGCTTTCTGACTGTGAGCTAGCTGTGGGCAAGTCTTGCCTTTCCAGAGCACCCTGCTCTCTGCAGCCATGCACAGCCTGTCAATACAACAGTTTTGACAGTCACATGATGCAATTGGCTGCCTTCGCCTCTCTGAACACCTGTGCTGTGCAAGTGACAGCTTGAGCTGTGGACTTGCAAGCTTGTGTTCACCAAAGTCTCAAGGAGCTGCACTTGCAGGGTGAAAGCTTTGTCATGAATGCTTCTGCACCAAAAATTACATACCTTGAGGTCGACAATGCAGAAGTGCACTCTGCTGCTGAGTGCAGCTTTATGAATACACTGCAGCGGTTTACCATATCTGAGATTCATGATAAGGAACTGGGGACGAGAGCTGGTACCTTTACATTAGTCAGGAAGATTCTTTTGACTGGAAAGAGGCGTTACAAACTTTTCAGTATCCTGTTTGACCTGTTTAAAGCTTACCCTTTGCAACCTGAGTTCAAGCAACTTCTGTCTAGGTACCTCCTTTGCACTTCATAAACTTAGAGTGTGTTGGTTTTGGCCTGACAAAGCTTGAAATTTGGCAATGGACTGACATGCCTCAGCTTGAATGTCTAAAAGGTGCAAGCTAACCTGTCATAGAGCTCTGACACCGTATCCCTTGTTTGCAGTGTGTGTGTATCTATATGGCAAATTTTGAGGTTGATAAATGTATTTATCTTATGGGACTTTTGCAGCTGAACTGCCGATGCTTGACAGAAATCTGTTTTGTTAGTAGGAGGATGACTGATGGAAAGTGTCTGAGATACTTGATGTTTTACTGTACAACATGGTCATCATGCAGACAGCAAGTGTCAAATGCCTAGGCCTTCATCAAGACATCAAGCCCTAACTGAACAGCTCCAGGCGGCCCCGACTACTCAGCAGAGACTACTCAAAACAAGTGCTTCAAGACTTAAGACTCAAGCTTGACAATTGGGCACTGAACTTTACAAACCCCTGCTGCTCCATGAATGCAATGTCAAAACAATGCAGTGCCACAGTACCTCATCTCTGCTACCGGTATATATATGTCATTGCAAGTACCAACGTACTGGATTTCACAGGTGTGCTTGCACAAGCTGACAAAATGATAAGCAAATCACATTAAGCAGCACAGCGGCAGGATCCTGGTTCAGACTTGGTCGCCACATATGCTTTGTGGCTTGATTGACACTGTCTTAGCTGAAACACGTCTTGGATAAAGGCTTTCTGATGTTGTGCAGAGCTACTTCATGGGCTGATGCCTGCCACTTGCACAATTTTTGCACATCGAAGTACAGTGATGAATATGCACATCACTGCAAGGGGTGTGCATTACAGGCAGTAAATGGACTTAGCTGACTATAAGAGACAGAGTTGAGTGTAGTTTGCATTGCGTAAAGAGACCAGGCCAAATTGCTGGTACAAATGTGTCACCTTCAAGACAGACCAAACAAGGCAAATCGCCACAACGCTAGAGTCAACCCTAACAAGAGCATTCCCAGAAATGCGCATGCTGCGCCAAAAATTGTGACATATGATGGTGGCATACTTTTCCACCAGGCATCATACTTCCGCTCAACTGCATCATAAGACCCTGTGAATGCTTCTTCAGCTGAGATCCGTGACGCTGCACGGCCTTGCAACGTGATGGCTTGCTGAGCTACATTTGCAGCCTGTTCAACCACTAAGGATGTTAGAGCTGCCATGTTGGCCGGGTCCAACAGCTCTCTGAAAGCCTGCGAGACCGCTGCGTGGGCTCCTGCTGCGACGTAATTTTCTGTCATACCGTGCTCTCCGTGCGACTTAGATACGTTTACTTCCGCCGCGACACCGTTGCCGTTTGCCCAGGCTTCTTTGACAGCCTCATGCCTTTTGTTCGACAACGTCATCTGGAGCGCTGCACGCTGCAGACGAGCTCTGACCTGACTCGAGTACGCTGATGCAAAGCCTTACTCAGGACTTTATGTCGTCCAAGCTGTATTCCTATTGCAGTCAAGAGGAGGTCTCTGAAAAGCTCCCGGGGGAATCCAAACTCGAGCAGCCAGCATGCAGTTGCCACCGTGGCCACCAAGGCAGCATGCTGCCAACCAGGATACTGACATAGAGCACGTATGCCTGTCATAGGGCAGTCGTACAGATATTTCAGGGTTGTCAGAATTCTGGTCAATACCATCGATATCACGGTAAGTGTTTGTCGTGTCTCAGACAATTTGCATCTGATGATTGATTCAAAGCTGTACATGGCATATGCATGTCGACACTCATGTGATCCTTATGGGCACAGAATATTCTCAATCTATTCTCAAATGATGGCATTGACGTACTTCAAGGGTTAATAAGGATGTCATGCTTGTTGTCGAGTGGGTGAAAATTTGGACAACACTAAGACACACAACCAGAGGAACAGATTGACCCTGCCAGTCAAGCACATTTAAAGTTGCTGGCAGCTGCAGGCACATGCTGCCTGCCAGACCCTGCCATATGGCAGGCATGCAAACAAATCATCCTGGTTTGCAAGTACCGCCGGTACCTTTGCACGAACACATGTGATCACGACATTCACGACATACATTCTGATGGCAAAATCCCGCTGCAGGCTGGCTTCATGAACGCCGCATACACAGGCAGCTAGTGATTGCCTTGTGCTCACCAGCGCTGTGGTGGCCAAAGATGTCCAGCAGCGAGTGAGGGATCTGCAGGTCCGGTAGCTACCGGTAGCTATAGCAGCTGTGCAGTGGGCATGCCACCCCACCCCCCCCCTTCCCCCCATGTTTGTCACACAACAGCCTGCGCAGACTCCAATGCGAAGGCAAATAAATTGGATGGCCAAGGGAGCAATCAGCATGCTGCGCAGCAGCCGTTTCACATTGGCCTTTTCTACCCCTTCTCTGTGAGCCTTGGCGCCTTGAACTTTAGCCGTTTGGCAGCCTATTTGGCACTTGAATGGCATATGTATGCTATACAAATATTGCTTACTGAAGGTATGTCTACACAGATAGACAGTAGGCCAATGCCACAATGCAAGCGCATCATAAAAACCAAAGGAAGGTCAAGTCCAAAAGTGATGCACAAAGCTAGTGAGTATATGTCAATCATGAGTAGCATTCAGTCTGACATGACGCACAAGTTGACAGTCACCACACGAGATGGCTTGATGGGCAGGGATGTTGACAGCGTCCTTGATTGGCCTTCAGCAGGACTCTAAGAGTAGCCTAAAGTAAAACAACTGCTGGACTATTGTGCACATGTCAGATTTCCTTCTGCGGCCGCTGCTGCATCTTGGCAGGCATGAACCATAGCAAATATGCGGTTTAGCAGGTGTGCATCAGCTTTGCATATTTGAAAACGTGCATACCGGTAGAAGAGTTCTACAAATTGTATCTGGTCAGCACATGAAACTGAAGCGGCGACACAACTGCAGGTGCCAAACGGTCAGTGCTTTTGCCGCTATGAGCATGCTGTACGTTGGTCCGCCCAGGGGTCTGTTCGAGCATTCACCGCGCTGTCATAAGCAGGTGACTTTGGGGAATTATTTGTCCGCACGCAGTGCCGTGTTGCTCGTCGCAACCTGTCTGCAGTGCTTTAGATGCTTAAGCCAAGCGTTTGAATAATGGCCTTGAGGGACCCTCAAAGACGACAGCAGAACAAACAGGCTCACGCCAGCTCTTGCCACTTGCAGCTCTGAAACCAATCTCATTTCAAGGTGACAGCAGAGTGGGCCGAAAACCAAGCTTGGATTTGCACACTCAAGCCGATAGACCGCCCACAGATGATGCCAGAGGATGAGTTCGACCGAGGCATCTGCTTGCTGGACGAGCTTTGGGCGGAAATATTCTGCCTGCTTCTACCTGATGTGCATGTTGACAATGATATGGTGGAAATGCAATATGTCGCTGAGGAGCACCGCCAATTCCACCAGCTACGTCTTGTGTGCAAACGTTTCAATCAAATTTTCAATCAGCATCAAAAATTGGTGGAGTGCCTGTACCTGAAGGGGGACCTCCAGCACACAGCGTTGTCCAGCCTGCTGCTCTGGTCGCTTGGTCACAAAAGCTCGGTCCGGACGTTCATAGCTTCTTGCGGCAGTCCTTGCACCGAAGTGGCTCTTGCGATGTTATCTGGTGCAGCCCTTGATGCCGTGGTCATCCGCAACCCAACCCCCTGCACCATCAGCACCTTGGCAGCCTTCGTCTCTGTGACTACAGTAGACTTAGAGTTCGAGTTCTCAGGCGACCTGGACCTGACAGCTCTACATATGCTTCAAAATCTCGGAGAGCTGCACCTGCGTGCTGGAGTTTTTGCTGTGGACGGATTGGCAGCACACGTCACATGCCTGTCCCTAAATCAAGCTAACGTCACCTCTGCTCAGTCGTGCAATTTTGTCACTGGGTTGCAATCACTAGAAATGAATGCCAGCAGCTTTATTGGTCTTCATCCTCTGGGCTTATCAGCCTGCACAGCCTTGACATGGCTGGTGTTTGATGATGCTGAGATCGGGGCACAGGTGCAGACACATTACTCCAACATTAGGCAAGGAATGGTCACAGCACTGGCATCAGGACTCTTTTTTCTGACCAATTTGACGTGTTTAGACATGCTGCTACGTAGTCATCATCACAGTCTGTTTGAAACAAACAAGCTTCTGGGGCTCAAGGCTTTGAAACATCTGCGATTGCATTTCATTACTGGCAAGGTTCAGATTGAACTTTGTGCTGCGTTTACATGTCTACTAGAGCTTGAGCTCTTAATCATTTTGTTGAGTGATGATTCAGCATCTATTTTGACTCTGAATGTTCCTTGGCACAAAATGTCTAAACTAAAAGAAGTTGCATTTGCAGCTGATGTGTTCAAATTTGGAAAAAATATTCTTGGATTCACGCAGATCAAGGGTTTGAAAGGTCTTTCTCTTGATGGTGGTCATGTCATGGATGAGCCAACAGCTAAAAGTGTTGAGGCTTTGCGTCACAATATGGCGGTTTGTCGTCCTGACGCTGTGTTTGAGTTGACATTACGGTAGATCCAGATCAGCTGTACAGCAAACATGTTGTGACTGTTTCTTATACAAAGAAATGGCTAGTAGATACAGTACTCGACTAATCTGCTGTACCAATGTCATGGTGTGTGTGGCATTTGTTCATTAGGTATGGCCCATGTTTAAACGTGGTGTATCATACTTGATTGCAACAGGCTGAGCAGGATGCACTCAACGACACAATGAGCACATGTATTTCGTGTTAAAGTGCATTCACCGTACGTACACCTTGACAGAATGTACAAACATCGCATGAAGCACGTGCACTACTGCCAATACTCTGTCGCAGGTGCTCACACACATTCTGCTTAGACAATTGCAAGCCAACACAATCATGACCGTGATGCTTGCTGATAACACATTGAAAACTGCAACTCACAGCTGTAGTCTGACCCCATGCAACACTTGACTCAACAAGACTTTGCTTACGTGCATCTGCTGATTGGCAAATATACAGAGAGTAATCTGTGCCACTAGCAATCTACTTCTGTGGGGACTGCTAGCTAACAGATGCAACACCTTGACTGCGCCTATGTTGGGACTGCGCCTGTTCAACATATGCTGTGACAAGCTTTATCTTTGACACCCGTAAACCCGCCAGAAAAGGCTTCAAGTCATCCCCCATAACCTGCATGTATGCAAGTCTCTCATGATGTTATGCAGACTTCCAGCGGCGCACTGCCATGTGTCACTGACTTGCAGCACGCAACCAACAGCATGTTTGTGTAGGTGGTCAGGGCATCTGTACTGTCAATTATGCCTGTGACCGAGTCTATGTTTGTTGAAGTCAGAGTGCATGATCAAGATAGGTTGCATTGTGGACATGCTATGCACATGCAGATCGTGACGGCGGATCTGAATATAGGATCATGTTATGATCTCAAGAATACATGCGCCTGGCTAGGGTGTGTCACGATCTGCGAAAGGAGATTTGAATAAAGGCAGTCAACTCCACTGGTGACATGTACTCATACAGTGTTTGTTGCAGAGAGGCAGCCTACCTGCCACATGTACATGAGACACATGGTGACTGCCTTGCGCACATCAGCACTGTGGTGGTCGAAAGACTCAAAGAGGCCTGGCAGCAGGTCAGGGCTCTGCAGCTCTGGCAGCAGCTCTGCACTGGGCATGCGCTGCACCACCCTCCCTATGTTCTTCACGCTAGCCTGTAGCATACCCAGTCTATGTTTGACCAGTTGTAACCATTGTCTGCAGGTGTGCCATCAGCAGCCCTGCAGTTACTCGCAAAGCCAAACATGCTGTGTAACATCTGATCCAGGCCCCTGTTGCTTTTGCTCCTCCGGCTGCTGGCGGTACCATGCAAACAGCTACATTGGTGTGCAGACAACATATTGAGGGTTGGAGGCAGAGCACGCAACTACTATGGCGTTACCAACAGCCAGCCTCAAGTGAATAACCTAAGCTCCGAAGAAAATTGTCAGCACCAAGGCCAGGTCACAATGCCTGGGAGACATAATGCTCAACACAATTGTGATGTGATGCAGCCAGCAAGATCATGCATAGGCGTCGTGGCCCACCTGGATGAGGGCGGTGGGCTGGCAGGCAGGGGTGTTGACAGTCCCCTGGGCTGGCAGGTTGGCCTTCAGCAGGGTCAAGCACACTGCAGCAGGCTGCTGCGGCAACAGGGACGCTAAGCAGTCATCTGCTGCCATGCATACCTGCAAACAAGCGGATAGTGATGATGCTTGTCAGTGTTTTCTGGCTACACAGCTACAAAGCATGTACAGCAAGCTGTGTAGGTGGGCAGCACATCGGCCTGCTATGATTGTGAATGCTGCACTGCTGTACTAGATTGTCAAGGGAGTGATCAAAGATGTTTGCTGTCCTTGACAGGCCAAGCTTTAGGCGTGACAAAGGCCTCAATGGCAGCACACTCTAAAACCCAGATGCAAGAATAAACGCTGGGAATTGCTGCAAGCAGTCAGGGATGGTGCAACATACACGTTTACGATAACAACCATGATTTTGCCACTGCCAAAGGGTCACCTCAGGGCGTGTATGGCAGGCAATCTCAAGAAGGGCAGGAACTAGGGCAGGAACCCAGAGGCGCAGGGCTGGGCCGTGTGGGGCAAGGCCCCTGATGCCTATAATTGCTGCCTGCTTGGCCTGCCAGCTGCTGTTGGTCAGCAATGGAAGCAGCGCTGATACCACCTGCAAGCACGTGAGTAATTGATCATGTGCCCAGAAAAGTGCATGAAAGAATCAACAACCAAGGTGAAAACAGTATGGTTAGAGAATTGCATGCATGACCTGATGAGTGATTGGGATAAACTTGGAGTGTTTTCCTTGATCACAAACAAGTGGGGTCTCAGCATTGCTGACTGACAGTGGCTTGCAAATCCTCCATGTTTGGGAATCAGATAAGGCAACATGATGCAACTGATGACGTCGGGCACATGCCTGAGGCAAGCAGCCTTGCAGCACTGCATCCCTTGCAGTCGCAATCTGCAGCTGCAGCGCCTGTAGAGAAGGCACAACTGCTTCACCCTGAGCTTGGTGAACCTGCTGGACTGCATCAAGCACTGCAGCTTCCTGAGTTGCTTCAGCAGACTGGACCACTGGCTGTGCACTGAGGGCAGCAAGACCCGGAAGAGCCTTGCCCTGATGGTCAGGGCTGTTTGATACGGCCCTACCATGTGCCGTGATGCCTGCAGGGGTGTTTGGAAGAGCCCTATTCTGAGCAGTGCCTGGTGAAACGCTGCTGCGGCCTGAAATTCTGTTCTGCAAGATATGCAAATTAGCACTGTTCTGATGCAGCCCGGTACCCGTGATATCCTGCAGCACATTGCCTTCATGCAAGGGGGGGTCAAAATGCGCAGCCTGTCCAGAATGGCTGTAATGTGAAGCAGGGTGCAGGTCTGCAGCTTGACTGAGCAGCAAGTCCTCTTCTTCTTGGTGACCAGAAGCTGATGCTGATGCTGCTGGAGACAGAGTGCCTGTCACATGACCATCCTGAGGCATCTGAACAGGTTGCAGCGCCTCAGACTGCACTGTTGGCTGGTGATGGGCGACTGTGAACACAGACTTCTTGATGCTGCCAACTGTGCTGATGGAGACTCTGCTATGCCCAGCCTTGACTTCACTCACTTCGGCCTGTTGCGCATGAGGCTGATGGTCCTTGGAAGCATTGTCTTGCCAGCTGTGCTCAGGAGACAGCCCTGTTTGAAGAGCCTGTGTAGACATACCCTGCAGCCCTTGAGCATGGTTTACACTGCTCAGGCTGAACTCAGAGATCAGAGGCGGGTGGATGAACCTGGCTGGCTCTCTGTCACTTTGGTCCTGCACAAGGGCTGTGCTGCTGCCATCTGCTGGAGTTGGCCCTGGTCCACAGGGGCTTGTTGGCGCAGAAGGCATGCTAGAAGCTGACGGGGCAGTGTGAGGGCGGTGTGCTGACTGCCCTGCCCTGGTGCGAGAGTAGGGCACCAGTTGTGCGTCAAGATTGGGCAACATGGGTGTCAAAGCTCTCCTGAGAGTCATCTGCAGCATCAATGCTGCTTCAGCCCAGTTGAGGAGCTTTGCTTGTGTGGTTACACAGTGCGACAGAGCGCTCTGCATGCTGCAGGCAACATGCACCAGTAACCACATGTGCAATAGCTGATGGTAGCACGGATTGCACTCTAGCGCAGCTGCATTGCCAAAGCAGGCAGGAAACACAACAATGCAGGACTGAACACAGAAAGCAAAGGTGATGTTTACAAGCAAAGCTTAAAGGCACAGAGGTGCAAAGAGTTGGAGTCTGAAGGTGCAGATGTGCATGAAGTCAAGAGGTGATGACCTGATGAGGAGGGCTGGCATGAGCGACATGGGTCAGCAGGGTGGGTCCATCCATGCGTGTGTACACCAGATGCAGCGCCTGGCAAGCAGCACGCCTGACTTCTGCATTGCGGTCACCCACTAATGCAGCCACCCGCCCCACCCATAACCTGCATTCACTCATTTGTTCAGTCACTGGACCATTCTTCATTTACAGGCTGATTCATCCATATGCATTTGTACCCTACAAGGAAGCTGCTACACCTTTCTTGGGCGTTTCTTTGGTCAAGGCCAAAATGGCATAGTCTTTTTCCTTTTTATTTTTGTTTGTTCACGCAAAAGGTATCCATATGTCTTGCTCTAGGGTCAGGTACATACAGTTCTGAAAGCCGTGATGTACAAGATCTTGTTCTGACAGTCAGTGTGCGTGCAATGGCGCATGTTAGCCTGTACTCACCAGTTAGACCAGCAAGCTATAAGCTCTCGTGCACGTGTGTGTCAATTCAGTGTGGCTGACCTGGCCCTCTTTCATGTCACAACGTAGCACTCAGAGTGATGTTAACTGTTGTGACTGCTCAACTTTGCGTATCAAGTGCCTTGGTGTAGCAATGATCATACTGGGTATCAACTGTGCAGATGGAGTCTGATTAGAGTTTTATGACCCATGTATGGCAAAACATATGAAACGCCTGGCCAAAGCTATATCAGGAAAGACACAATATCACCCAAGCTGATATGCCAGCTTTGACAGCACCCACACACAAAGTGGCGCTTCACAGACACATCAGCACTATTGTCTACTGCTGAGTCTCCCATGTGAGTGACACAAGTCCATGACCATCCTGACACCCTGGTGGCGCAGACTGACATTGGAAGCAAAGCAGCTCACCTGAGAGCAGGCAGTGCAGCAGCGGTAGTGACTGCTTGACCACAGTTGGCAGTGAACACCTCCAGCAATGCTGTCCTCCCCTTGGCGGCCTTGACAGTGTCCAAGCTGCGGGCCAGCTGTGGCAGACACAGCTCCACAGGATACAGCTCGAGTGCACACTCCAAGCACCTGTATATGGGCAGAGAGTCAGCTGAGGCAGACACAGTTTGACAGGATACAGCTCGAGCAAACACTCCAAGCACCTGTTGAGTGGGCAGACAGTCAGCTGATACCCTTCAGCTTAGAATCTTTGAGCCCCCCAGCTTGCAGAGCTAAAGAGGTTGTGACTGCAAAGAAGTTCAGTGCAGTCTGTGATGCAACCGCCCGAAGCACCTCACAGAGATGCAAGTGAGGCACACAAGGGCAAAGGCTGCCACGCAGACACAGAGCATGCTTGTCTATGTCACACAGTTGTCACAGCGGCATTGTACGGAGTAAGCATTATCATACAATGAATCATTATATAATCGGAATATCACTTATACACAATAATGTACTACTCCTCTTTTCATGATCATAGTGTTGTTTATATACAATAGTAGCACAACCATATATAAATCACATATATATGTAGAAGAGAGTCTTGCAGCGGTGGCTGATCTCCTGGGCACAGACGTGGCTGAAACTGTAAGTTTTTTCAAAGGCTTTGCCACCTCAATCAGCATTCAGAACCAAGACTTGTTGCAAAAACGACATAGAAAACCAGTACCCAAGAGACATGCCTGGTTGCAACGCATGCCAGGGTTGCTGTAGCTTACCCCACAGCAGCAGTTCTGATGGCTTCTTTGGGGTCTATGATGCGCTGAGCCAGCAGAGGTAGCAGCCTGTCTAGACTGGCTTCCAGCATATTTGCATGGTGCTGCAGGCACGCTTGTACAGCATCCAATGCAGCATGCGCCACCTTGAAGTGAGGTTCCCCTGCAAGAAAGTGCATGACTGGTTCTGAGATAGCGAGCTAGGTGGCACTGCAGGCAGGCTTGCAAGGAAAACAAAGATTCTGCTTTTCAGCCAGCAGAACGGGAGCCTTCTTGGGGGGGCAGCCCAGAGCAGCAAGCTTGCACAGTGGCCAGCTCTGCATGAAGCACCTTGACTTTGCAGCAGTGGTCAAGATTCCAGCGCTGCAGTCCTCCTGACAGGGAGTAAATCATTACACAGTCTTTTGTGATTTCTGAACAAGAGAGACAAGTTTGTGTTGAGAGGTATATGCAGCAACGTGAGAAGTGTGGTGGCATGTGCAAGGTTTTGTGATTTGCACAAATCTTTGCGCACCCACAAGCCTCAAGCACAGGTAGATACTTTGATGGGTGTACAAGCTTCTGAGCCTCTTTAGATTGCAACACAGGACGCTAGACAACGGGTCTTGTTGTACCTACCAATATGCTCCAACATGGTCTGGACCAGCTTTTCACTGCAGCCAGCAAAGTCTGACCAGGCTGGACCAGTTGCTTGCTGCAGCAACTGCTGCATGGCCACAAACATATCCAGCTTTGCCTGCAAGCCACAGCAGCATTGTTGCATATGCAATCTCAATGTTGACAAGCTGGATGCAGCACGCGCTAGACTGCATTGACTGATGCAATATCGATGTTGTCAGGCCGGATGCAGCACACGCTAGACTGCATTGACTGATGCACACAGCCTGCATTCAGTTTGCACTACCAACAACCAAGGCTGGAATATGGACGCATTGCCACGAATGATGCACCAAATTGTTGTGGTTGCTGACTTCTTATCTATGCCTGCTGGTTTGCAGACTGACCTTTCAGCTTGAACTTGACCTATCGTGCAGCAGGCTGATTTGCATCCAGACGCCACATCAGAAACAATGGATTTTAGGCCCATCATGGATTTTACGCCCATCACTTGACTCAACAACATGGACTGATGGGCCATGGATAGTTAATCAAATTACAAAAAAGGCCAGAAGGGCTCTCACCTTCCAATCACTGCCTGCTGATGACGCCATAGTGAGCACACTACCAGCAGTCAAGCCTGCTCCATCAAGTGCAACAAGATGCGACTGTCCTGAAGTCTCTGCTGGGGCGCTGCTGTCATTGGCACCACCCGGAAAGCGCTCCAACCCCTCGTAGTATGTAGCGTCTGTGTGTGCATGCTGCAGCTGATGTGACTGGTCATGCTGCAGCACCCAAACATCAAGTCAGCTCATGTAAACACTACTGTGGGGCATGCAAATGTTGCACGGCTTCAGCCGTGCATGCTTGTTGGATGGATGCATATTGTGCCAGTTGATGACGTAAGTGTTATGCTACAGCGAAAAGGATGCGCGCGTGAACTTTTGGCTTCAAGCAGCTCTCATAACAGCTGCTTCTGCAATTCTCTGTGAGTGCGTAGCAGAGGTGGGTCACAACAGTAGTTCTGTTGGTCAGTTGGACTGCCAGCTGTTGCGTCAGACCGTGCTGAAAGCTGATATATACATCATGCATCACCAAGTTGAGTCATTGCTTACAAGACCTGCCGTGTCATACAGCTCTTACTGACACAGGTGGACAGCTGAAATAATGCAGCGTTTGACACTGCAAGGAGCAATGGCTGAGATGCTTGCCTGCAGCTGCTGAGCTGCCTCAAGACTAGGCATGACAGGCACAGCCGTCTGCTCTTGAAGAGCAATCCTTTTGGCACTGTAACCCCCAGTAGAGCCTGCAGGGGTAGGAGTGGCTGCTGTAAGGTCGCGCTGGGGTCCTCTGGCAGCGGTTAGGGGTGCAGGCGGCGGCATGCAGGAGATGCGGCGAGCTGAGAGCGCTGACCTCTGAGTCGCTCTCGCTGCCATAGCTGAGTCAGATGCAGCATTCTGCGAATTTGACACAGAATCTGCAGTGGACTCAGACAATGGCATACTTACATAGGTGCCTATTGGCTTGTAGATGTGGGGCGTACATATTGCAAAGAGCAGTGAAAAGGCAATGGCTTGCAAACAATGTTGCAAACAGTCCAAGTATGTCCAACCAATCTACATCATAACACATGCATTAGGAAGAGATTTGAGTCTCCATTGGCTTGCCAAGTAGGTTCAGGGCAGGCCTAAAAATATAGTCCCACCTGTGTAGCACCACTCAAGACACGCAGAGCATTTCCCCCCACTGACTTCCGTGAGCTCCTCTCTGCCGGCGCTGTGTGACTTGGCGCTTGTGAAAAGCTGGCTTCTTCTGACACTGCGCCACCGCGGGAGTGGACTGACCTGCCTGCATGCCAATGTCTCATTTTTCAGTCAGGTATGCCGGCGCGTCTCTTGTCTGACCACTGATGCTGTTTGCAGGTGATGATTTGCTGTTCTCTGTCACTGAACAGCTTGTGAATTTGCAGCGTGAACACACTGGTAATGCAGATTGTGATTCGTAAGGCAGATGCAGCAGGAAATGCAGCAGTACCTGAGGGTGGCCTGGAGGAAGGGGTGGGCGAGGGGGGGAGGGGCAGGGTGCAAGCAGCAGGAAGAGCTACTTTGCCCAGGGTGGGCTGCTGATCTGCAATCAGCGGCTGATACTGTCCTGCATCAGCGTGTGACTCTGTCAGTTGGATGAAACAACTGCATTGGTCTTGTTTACAGCAGAGTGAGTAATGCTCGCTGTCAACAATCTGTGCATGCAAGGCATCACAAGCAGCATCTTGTCTGCGGCTTCACTCCCATCAAGCGTGATCAGCTCTCGAAAGGGGGCTACTACAGGTTGCTATGATGGTGGCAGCTGTTACTCAGCTGTGCAAAGCAAGCTAATTCCCTTGCACCTGGAGTACCCAGCAGCAACAGGCACCGGGAACAAGGTCCAGAAAAGGATACCAAAATACAGCAGCAGCAGCAGGAGCAAACAGGCCACAGTCTCAGAGGTGGCTCAAGCTCCCACGTGCTCAGAGAAAACTGCTAAGTCCTTCACAGATGTACACAGGCCCACCAGGCCCACCAGGCTTGAGCAGCAGCATGCACTTGACATCTTGCACATGACTGCAAGGACGCTGCTCATGAATGCAAAAACAGACATGGGACAAACACAAAACCTGGGATGTAGGTCAGGGTGGCTTGGCTGAGCTTCTCCTGAAGGCCAGTGTCCATGCGCCTCAGAAAGGCCTGCCCCTTGTCGGGCATGGCCCTCACATAAGCAGCATACATGCTGCGCCCAATGGAGCGCGTTTCAGATGAGGAATCTTGGGCAGCGCTGCGAATGGTGGCTTCCACCAGATCTAGCCCCTTCACACACGTCTCCATGTCCCAGTCTTCCAAGACCTGCATGCCAGTAACGCCAAAACTGAGATTCACCAAAGTAGGTGCAACAACGGTCTCATGCAGCAGATTGTAGGGCTGACGTGCTAGGTGCTACTTGTCAAGTCTTGAGCAGACGCTGTGTTGATCTGCCAACATGTCATTTGACTAGAAGCAGGACTGTTGACAAAGCCCATTTGCACACCAATTGACATGCATTTGTGCAACATGAGATGCTGTCATGACAAGACAAGATGTGGACAGTACAACACTGTTCAGGTGCAGCTTTGAGGTGGTGAACTGCATCAGCATGCAGAACTTGCCTGAAGCATGTACTTGGCACAGCATTGGCGCAGCTTGGCGTTCTTGTCTGTGCAGACTGCATCTGCAATGGGCTTGAGCAGGCGGGGAGAGGGGCAGTGATGTACCAGGGTATGGCAGCACAGGTCAGCTGCCTCAGCCATCACCTAAGCAGCAAGACGCTAGTCTTAATAATAACAATAACAATAATAACAATAATGATGATGATGATGATGATAATGCTCGCCAGCTCATGATGAGCTAGGTACGTGTGGGACAAGTCTTGTGTTTCCAAAGCAGTCTGTCTTGCGCGTCTCTATACGGTCTACCAATTCGACAGGTTTGATAATCACGCACGGCAAGACGCTTGTCTGCCAGCAGGTAAACAGATGCATTGACAAATCACAGCTATGCACTACTGTCACTCCCTGTTTCTGGCAGGCAGTTGATGTAGTAATCAGAGTGCCGATGGCAGAAAATGACACTCGTGAAGTGGTCTTGAGCCACAAGCTTGATTGCTCAGTGAGCAGTCATTGGTTGTCACTGAGCTTGTAAGTCCAACATATGCAATTCACAGCCAATGGCAAGGGGGAAATAGTATTGCATAAATGCTGCACACAGCATGGCAAGCTCACCTGCACTGTGATGACGGTGATCTTGAAGATGATGGGCAGGAAGTACAGAGCGTACATGTCGAAACGGGCTCCCAGGGCTGCTGACAGCAGCCCCAGAATGCGACAGGCCTGCTTGGAGACTGCTGACCGCCTGCAACATGCCAGTAATAACAATAAAGATAATAATGATGATAATAATAACGATAACATCAACAATAGTAACAACTATTCAAGAGCTTTCCAGCTCATGATGAGGTAGGTACATGCAGGACAAGTCTTCATGCCAGTCATGATCAGCAACTAGCACTTGCTCGTCTGCAGCATGCTGCATTTGTTCAGTACTGAACAATGTGGACCTGGTAACAAAGCCCATGTCAGGGGGGCGGCTTGATGGGCAGCTGTGTTGTGACATCTTGATCTGTCAGTGTCCCTTGCATCTGAAAAGCCTGGGCACATCTGTGCAGTGTGTGCTCGCAACAGGAAATATCAGGGGCTACAACAGCTCATGTAAGCCTCACGTTTGCCTCATATAAGCCCATTTGAGCTCTGCGTGTTATGGTAAATGAATGTGCAAATGCTGTCTGTGATGCGAAGATCTTACAGCAATGCACAGCTGTGAGTTTTCAAGATGCAAACCGGAACCAGGCGTCTACATGTACATCATACAAAGTGGTTGTATAAGGGTGACCTGTCATTCAGCTGGACTGTCAGGGGCTGGCGCAAGGGCTTCAGCAATTCAAGGAAGCCCTCGAGCCCTGCAGCACCTCCCCTCACAAGGCTCTCCACTCGCAGCAGAGCCTACAAAGCAGCAAACAGCTTCAATGCGTCGTCCACATATGTGAGTATTACTCCAGAATGAAGTGCCGAAGTACAAATGCAGGGCTCCACATGAGCCTAAAACTCCTATACAAGAGACTGTTTCTAAGTGACTGCTCAATTTGCAACATGTGATTGCATTGCATACTGCACATCTATGTTTGGGTACAAGCACTGATGAAGTGCAGCAGAACAGCTGTGTCTAGGCAGAGCATCACCTCGATGCGTTTAGTCCATTCTTGCTTCTCATCTAGGGCCACCACAAGTTTCTCTATCTCAGCCTTGAGCTCCCGACCAGAGTCCACCCAGATGGGCGGTGCCTCTGGCAACTCGCCAGCTGCTGTCAAGCCTCCCGAATCCTGAAATGCAGAACAAGTTGGTTGATTTGCATCCAGACAGCTTGGATTTGCCAAGGTTTACCTTGGTGATCACACAGTATGCACCATAGCTCAGACCAAGTTTATGTACCTGCCACTATGTGCATGATGCACGAAGATTGCTGCAATGCCTATGTGCTTCATGGCTGTGACCAGGTTTGCGCAAAGCTTGTCAAGCGCACATGATCAGCCGAGTGTGATCATCAGAGCAAGAAAACCTTCTGTGACTCACCTTAAAGCCGCCACGTCTCACAGAAGCTTTGGGCAGAGCAGCAATGAGACCCTTCTTCAGATCAGTGCTGCTGCTGGCACGCTCCAGCAGTGCAGGTGTGCTGGCCTGACTGCAGCTGGTGGCCACCTTCAAAGGGGAGTAAGCATTTGCGACTGCAATACTACACTCTGCATCTGCGCTCTGCAGTTACAGGAAGTGTAATGCTTGCATGTCTTTACAATTGCGCAAGTACTGTCTTCACTGTTGTGCACTGTTGCATGCACTGTGTGCACTGACAACCTGGCAATCTGAACACCAGCATTCTGCCTGCGCTGCACATGGATGTACATGTTGCTTATGCTGCTCGTGAGACATGTATCGTCCAGCACAATTAAGCTCTCATGATGCTCACCTGACTAGAGCCGTCTGACCTGCTGGTCGCGCTGCCAGGCCGTCTTGCACCAGTCTCAACAGTAACTGCCTGAAACAGTGGGAAGTCTTGCACAGCTTCACTATTGGCAGCCAGGCGGTTGAAACGCTCCTGAAGCTGAGCTGGTTTGGCATGCAAAGCTTCAAGGCGCTCCAATACAGTGCTGCCCAGCTGCTGGTGCAGCTCTTCTATGCAGACCATAGCTGCCTCTCGCACCCCACTGCATACAGACTGCGCCAGTCGTGACAGGTGCTTCTGTCACTGGCAGATTACAAGTGATTGCATCAATGCAAACCCAGTGATTGTTACGTTTGAACTTTGTCAGGTACAGTGCATGGCTTCCTGCTCTATACATGTCATTGATCCTGCCCAAGAACATGGTTTGAGGCAAGGCTGGTCAGTGATCCTGCCCAGGAACATGATTGGCAGGGCTAGTCAGCTGTATGGGCAATATGCCAGCATGCCTGGCTGTATGCAAAACAGCATATCACAAGGCAGAACGGCATGTCGTGAGAGACAGCTCTGCACCTGTGTGGGTCATCTAGCAGCTTTGCTGCAGGCTGCAACACAAGCTGCATCCATGTGGCAGGTAAACTCAGGGCTATCGGCATCACTGTGATGGCATCAGTCACCACTTGCAGGGTCCCCTGCTTCACCCTAGGGTTACGATGAGTCCATGCAGAGGTGAGCATGGGCAGGACAGTCTGTAAGCCCCATGATGAGAGGATTGCCTGTAAAGCAGCTGCTACTGCATCTCTGACTTGCTGCTTAGCATCCCCTAAGCGTTCAACCTGCAAACATTTGAAAAGTTGCCACGATTGACCAGCATTGTCGGAAACGTTCCAAAAACCTGGTGAAAATTGCACCCGAGAGGACAAATCAGCCAAAGTCAGATGAACCAAGTAACAAAGGCAACAGCAGTAAAGCATGGACATGCTTCAGGGCATGCTGGATTGTACCAACACTGGCGAGAACCAGCTGCTGTAGGAAGCCAAAGCTATGCCATGCTTCTGAACCACCATGTGTAGCACTTGTATGGCTTTCTGACAGACCTGCATGGCAGGGTGAAAAGCAGTTTCAAGAAGGTCAAAATGAAGGTAATGCTGCTGCAAAGATTACTGTCCCAAACAACTCAGAGCACCTTGTGATTGCTGTCTTTGAACAATTGGCTTAGGCTGTCTAACACAGGCTGCAATATATCTTCTTGAAGGCCATTGCCATCAACATGTGCCTGAACCACAGGCATTCGGATTCACTGACAGGTCCCTCAGCAAAATTCTGGTGACATCCAGGCAAATGTTGTGCTGCAGGGCGGCAAGGCTTGGTGATCACCCTCTGATCACCTCCTGTTGCACAGCTGCAAGACAGATTAAGCTGCATACACATGCAGGACAAAGGTATTTCACAGGATTGTCACCTGCAGCAGTGCTAGTTGCTGCAGCCTCCCGGCTCCGTCCTGTACTTCCAGGCACTCAAGCAATTCCAGCACAGTATCCCCATCTGTGGACATCACAGGGGTAGGAGAGACACCGCTGCACTGCGATGCAACCTCCAGCCTCTGAGTTTAAACTGCCCGTGAACGGAGCCGAATGTGCTTGAGCAAAGAGGGATCGCCAGTATCTGCCGCTGCTAGCAGTTCAGACGCCCTTGCATTTTCACGGTGTTGACGTCCCGACTCGTGACACCGCAAAGTCTGAGCATCAATATAGCTTGTCTCGCTTGCAGCTTGAAACCTTGTTTGTGTGTAAAGGGTCTGCGCAACCGACCAGCAGCAGCGTGGTCCACGCAGCTGTTCCTGCAAAGAGCAGAGCGGAAATTTCAGAATCCAGGAGTTGTGCCGTCAGTTCTGCCTCCTGCTGTGCAGCCTGTTGACTTCCATTTCAATCTGCGATACGCTCGCGCGCTACAACGGCGTCTTGGTGTCCGTTTTGCGATTCGAGCCGGTCCAAGTCGTCAGCTCAGGGCTTGGGGCCACATGCACTTTGCAAAAAGGTTTGCTGAAGGACTGCACGTACCTCAAGAGAGATAGCATACTTGTAATGGCTTGCATATCGGACGTGGCTGGCAATGGTGAACAGCTGCTGAACAGCAACACCAAGCACTTTGTGGAATGTCTGACCCAAACCGGTGAGCATCAATGTACACCTGTGCATGTGTCCTGTACTGTGAGACAGAAGTGCTGTGCTCAGCTGCAAAAAGCTCACAGTCAGATCTGCATCATGCTGTATCATTGTTTGCTTACGTCACTGCGACGCAGCTCTTAGTTGATAAAGAACGCAGGTTTAGACACTTTGGATATATATGGACTGCCTCTTCTCTTCTCCTTGCTGTAATTTTTGATCGTCACCGCACAGCGTGAATTGGTAACTGTCTGACTCATGCACACATCTGATGAGACTGCTTCAGTCCATGCTTGTATTCTATTGCCGATTTGAATTGGGCCCGTTCCAATCCGCAATGGAGTAAAAGAAAGACTTACAACAACACAGCGTATGCAGTTTACAACTCCTCCAGTCAGGCAAGCAGCTTTTGCTCACTGGTAAATCAGCCTGGCAGAACAGTTCATCAAGTTTGTCTGCTTACTCATAGCAGAGCAGGCAATATACTTTGCTGGAAGTCTGAAAAGCAGTTTGTTGTTAGGCATTGCAGGGCAGCTACATCAACAACAAGATAAGGGTGCCCTGCAAAGTGGAAACCTGATGCAGACTTCCTGGCAATCATTCTGGAAGCTAGCGCTGCAAGCAGTTTTATGGCAGTACCACATACATGTTGCATGCGCTCTATGCGTTGCACACTTCCTGGAGAGCCTTCAACACACAGTATAGACCTGCTGTACAATCAAGCAAATTTCAAAGCCAAAACTCTATCAAGACAGTGTCAGCACCCATCACCTGCAGCATATAGACCTTACCTGTTACAGCTAACAGGCCTTACAAGCAATTACAATTATGATTCAGCGTCTACAAGAGCAATGGGCTTAGCTGTTAGCAGTGACAATCATTGAGGCAGGTATCAGATGTTGGCCATGGTCACAACTTTGGATACAACAATAGCCATGACACAGCACCCATCCAACTGTGAACTTTCAAGATATTCAAAATTGATGTTCAAAGTTATGGGGCTGATTTACTTGTCTTTGGCAAGCACAGGATCCCGGAATCTGGCTGCTTTGCGCACATGCGGTTGGTTGTGGCCACATGGGTGGTTGATGTAGATCTTTGCAATAACGCCCTAGGTGCCAGTAAACCTGCAAACTTTGCTCACCCAGTGACTTTGCCATATATGCCATATACAGCTACAGCTTCTGACTTCAGACAAGACTATAGTCTACCACGTGACGTTGCCCTCCACACCGTAACTTGAGCTCAATGCTGGCGATGGTCTCGTTGGATAACAAACAACTATTGCAAATTACATGGCATCGAAAGCTCGCTACACTTTAATCTCGTGGGCCTCTTTGACGTAAAGCTATCCCTGAGCATCTCTGAAGCTGATCCCTAAAGCTAGTACCCCTGAAGGCGTTCGTGATGCAGCGGCGGCTCCTAGTGAGCCGCTGCCGGGACTAATTTTGCTTACTCTGCACGAGCCCGATTCTTACTTGAAGCTGTGCCAGAGCAATTTCAGGGTGTGAGCAACAGCTTTCTCTCACGACCCAACAATCGACGCGCAAGTTGCATATTCTTGGCGCTCCGAGTTGCTGTCAACGTTGCCTAGTGTGACTGTACAGCAGTTGTGCTTTGCCTTGCCTACCGCGCTCTCTGTATTGGCAGAAACCCGGGCGTGATCCTGCGATGGGTCTGATGTGAGCTTTGCTCTGCTGTGCTGCCTGTGCGTGTCCGCACTGAACCCTTGCACGCTGATCTTGGCATCGAAACTGAAGATGCCAAGCTTGATCGAACCAGTGTAGCTGCTCCTATAACCCTTTCTTTTTTGGAAACATGCAGAAGGAGCGTGATCAACGGCACCGTGCAACGTGGCCGCAACGGTAGCAATGAGCAAGGCGACGATGCGAACAACACGCCTAGCAGGCAAAATACTTCGACCTAGCTAGCTGACCTTTTGTTTGCGTTGTGAACGACTAGGCCTATCCATTGTGAGCTAGCTTCAAGCGTTTAGTCCCTGCTAATAGCCTTTCACTTGCACAGGGGTCCTCTTCCACCAGGCCCGCTTGAGCGGCGCCAGATGCGGCACAACTGGCTGGAACAGAAGATTGCAGGATCGGGCAAGTCGAAAGCATCACAACAACATCAAGATGGTGTGGTCGGGAACCACAACGTTGCGAGTCATGCCACTGCAGTTCCCGACCAGGCAAATGAGCCAGTCAAGAAGTAATTCTGTGTTGCTCTGGGCGAGGATCTGTCATGACCTTTGCCGTAGCCTCAGTATAGCTAAGCCAAGACTGCTTGTGTCACCTCATGTTCACAGAACCAAAGGTATCCATGCCTTGGCAAACACAAGCACTAGTGGCAGCCTGGAGTCTGTTGGTTACATACACTCAGTCATGCTAGCAGAGCACTCGGTACACAGTGATGGCCAAATGAAACTCATACGTATGTATAAACAATGTGTAACCGTTACTTGAACAACATCTATAAATAGCACTACCACATGTACAGTAGACAAATGTACATTGCTATTTATGGATGACAAAAAGAAGATTGTAGAACTGTAGAAGATGCATGCTTGGCAATTGTTGCCTCAAACTCCTATGCATGGCCAATGTGGTGTGCAGATTGCAACACAAGTTATGCCTAATATATAACTAACTAGCAGAACAGTTTCTGCAAGGAAAAACCCACAATGCCATCATCAAAAATTGCTAGGCACTTATATGTCAGCAGCAGTCAAACGAGCATTGTTGTGGTGATCTGAATGTAAGGCATAAACTTAGGAAACACACAGCAACATGACGAGGTTCAGCAACGAGTAATCTGAGCTGCCCAAGGAGATGACAATTGCACATAACAGTAGTGTATATAAATGAACAACATTTGGTCCTGCTTCTGCTCAGGCTTGTAGGATAGGCTATGCCTGGCTGACAAGCAGGACCACAACCAATATGACTGTGCACACAGGTCTCCGCTGTATGAGGCACAATGCATATTTGACTTGCAGGCTTTACAAAAAAGGCGGTGACTTCAAATATTGCGGGAGATGGCAAGAAGGGCAGGGACAAGAAGCCAGTCAGAAGATGGCGCAGCTTGCTGCGGAGGCCGCAGCCAGCTGTCAGCCTATATGTGTAGAGCAGTGGCTGTTGTACCCACATCCTAGGCTGCAGAAGGCCTCAATTCAGGCTGCTCTGCCTACTTTGTTTGCTGCCGTGCATATTGCAATCATTGACCAGTGCAGAGCACCAACTGATATGGCTCCTCCTTAGGGGCAAGCTGATCTTGACTTGCCATAATGCAGCCTATGCAAAAGCAGCTGAACTGGCTTCATATACTGGTCTGGCGTGAAGCGCTCATCACAACCATGCATCTGCTGTTATGTTGTGGCAAATGCAGACATAGCACATGTTGAGCTGTGACAGTAAGCTTTCACTGGAGAGGACACTGATGGTGCAGCAGCAAGGAGAAACCCTTGTGCAACATCTGGCGGCAGCGCTTCGTTGGAACTCTAAAGCGCAAGGTAGGTGCCATGTACTGTGCAAGCTTTGTACAGCCATACATACAGACATACAGCTGTAACTGTCGTCTATATTCTGCACAACAATATGCAATGGATTGCGCACCAAGCAGCGTACGCAGCAATTGAATGCGCAAGTGTGATGGCTATCAGCTTCTGCTGCAAGTAGTTTTGCTGACCTTGAAAGGCCCACCAACACACCTCATGCACCTAGGCCTGCTGCTTCACTAAACATGAAGACCGCAACCGCTCAAGCAGCCCTGAGCTGCTCTAAGGTTGGAGGCATTGGCAGCATTGACTGTAATTATGCCAGAAGATGTTGGTCATACATGTGCGATGCTGCTGCTACACAAGCAATACGGTAAGAGCTGAAGGAAAAAGGTTTGAATTGCACCGCAAGCTCGACCTCAGGTTGTAGCGTGTTAAAAGGGCGTGCCAGCTGCCTGAGGTCGTGGAAACTAACTCGAAAGCTACTGTGTCTACCAATCCTATCCGCAGGGCAGCTGCGCAATATCCACCTCGACGTTACGGCTGTTTCAGAGCCATTGCAAAAATAGAAAGTTACGCAAGTAATTACTGCACCACAGGGAACTGGGATACGCTGCTGAGAATACGAGCTGCAGTCGCTCTGGACGCCTGGATTGCCGATCTGCGCCTCTGCTCGATTGTTTTCGTATTGCGACAGCAAAATCAAGAGTGTTGCTTTGGGCGTACCTGCACTGCACTGCCTTTGGCCCTGAACAGATCAATTTTCGCGAAAGGCTTCCAAATTTCTGACGTCAACTAGGCGATCTACGACGGAAGCTGGCGTGTGCACGTCACCACGTCTGCAAATTGTTGCTGGTAGTGCTCACAGTCCTTTGTCGATGCGGTTGTCTGCCCAGCGTTGCTTTGCGCTTCTCTGCCAACACCGCCGCAATTTGCTCCTTTGCGCATACGGTAGGTACCTGACGCAAAGCGATTTCGGTTTGTCGCGCCTGTATGCAATCTGCCACTTTGACCTAAATAAGCCTGATCACAGCACTCTGAGTACTCGGAGGCTAATCCTCCTTGTCTTGCAGACCTGTTCGACTGCAGTGGACAGTCAGGTGCACTCAGCGAGCCTTTCAGCCTGTGGGTACGGGCCACTGCCTGCACAGGTCAGCTTGTTGTTTCAAACTTGCTGCAAAGCACATGGTCAATGCTATAGTGGACACTGACTGTGCTACGGAAGCAGTCACCTGTGACAATGCCTGTCAGCCAAGTTCTGACTGTCACTAGTGCCTAGAAACTTTTCTGACATACACGTCATAACCTGCCAGCCAAACTGCAGCCACACTGCCAGCCAAAGTGCACAAATGGGTGCAGTCAGCAGGGTGCCTTACAGACTTGCTTTATATTCTTCTCAAGATAGAGCTTCACAGCACACGTGTCAGTGGTCTGATGCAGACACCAGAATCACCACTCAAGGTGAGTTGATGATGCTGTTTTGGCATCAACACTCTGTTTCTCTCAGTCTCACCACACCCACAGCATTTTTCAAACACCTAATGTAGTGCAACTGGTGCAGATGAAATCTGCAGGAGTCAGTTTCCTTTGAGCAAGGCAGAAACAATTGGAACTACACCCACGTCCCAAATTGAAACTTAGCAGCCCATTTGGATCTCATAATCAAACTTATGCCTCTTCCAGAATGTCAAGATGGAGGGCAGCGCAATGTCTTTCATGCAAATCGACAAAGCGTGTATGTGATGGGACCACTATAGCAGCACATTGCCAGCAGCAGATTGAACACAGCTTGTGCGTGGACCCAGATACAGCACAGCTTGTGGGTGAGCCTAGCAGGTGACATCATGCACTTTTGACGCAATATACGACTCCGGGATGATCTTCAAGCACGCCTAGATTGCTCAACTTGCGATGCTAAGCAATTTGACACATCACATGTGGACTCACATCATGCGTTTGATGTCCTTGTCCAGCTGTTCGCTCATCATCTACTCAATGTTGCACTCATCAACCACCTCTTTAGTACATCTCTTATTCAATATGTATGCTAAGGTTGCTGTGCTTGCATTCTGCTGCTGCAGGTGCTTGATCTCAAGTTAGGCAAGAGCACGTTCTTGAAGACAGAAATGGCTTTGAAGGATTGCTGACTTTTGCCTGAAGCCTTCAGGTTCAGTGGCTTGGTGACTCAACTAAGAGTAGCTGACTCCAAAACAGGGTATGCCTTATATTCCAATCAACCGCAAAATGCTTGCATGCTGAGGAGTGTTTCAGACCCTCGTGACCTTCAAATTTGAGGTCAACGCATCGATGCTCACGCCTGAATGCTCACGCCTCAATGCTCACGCCTCAATGTTCACTCACGCCTCTCTGCCTCAATCATCCATGTGACTGTGTTGGAAGTTCTCAGACCACTGACAATTGTGCAACTGGAGGGTCACGTGATTCAATGCCATGGTCTTGTAGCAGTTCCACATCTTTCCTAGGTGGCATTACTCAGCCTCTGCATGACCAGAATCTGACGTTTCAGCTCATTGTGATCAAAACATACAGACATCACAATTGATTTGACTGATGGCCTGTGTTATTTTGCCAGCTGGTCTGACACCATGCTGGCCTGGTCAACTCTGTCTAGCTCTGCTCTGTTGGGGCCTAAACAAGATGGTTGCCATAAGATGTATTGTCAGTAGCAGCAGGACTGTTGACACAAGGATGTAAAATTGCATGCTGTATAATTTGTGTCTGTGATTTGTTGATGTGTGTGTGCGTATTTGGCGGCAATCTAGCTTGCACAGCTATAGTCAAGTAGCACTGCAAGAAGCACTGCTGGTGAATACACATGCATGACTGCATTCTGTCCTGCCTCACGATCACACTGTAAGACAGGGTGACTGATGCCATTACAGTGAACAAACATGTAAATGTGCAAGGACACACAGTTGACAGTCACGGAAAGGCATGCACCAGCTGCCCTTTCGATTGCCGCCAACTGTGTGTTCTTTGACATTTACAAGTTTGTACACTGTAACAGAAGCTGCATTACCATGTTAAAAGGCAAACATAATTTGCATCAGGAGGAGCATCTGTGCTCCAGCGATGAGTGGCTGGTTGTTGCAATTGCTAGCTTGCAGCCAGCTCAAGCGCTGGTTGAAGTTACGTAAATTGGAGTCTGGGGTCACATACATTGGTGTCTGTGGACTCATCTGTCTGCAACTTCAGCAAGCTTCATGCAACTTTGTGATTTTAAAGCACGTGTGCAAGATACATGTGTCCGAATCTATCCTGGATGGTGTGGTTGGCAGGTTGATGCCACATGCAGCTTGCTGAAGCTGGCATCCACCCACCACATGCACCCTTTACAAAAGATCTGGACTTCAAGACACTCCGTGCCTCTTCGCAGCAATGACACATGCCTGTGGTCTTAGTGTGCACCACATGTGGTGCTGTGTATTTTCAGGGTCACGCAGCATCCCATGAGTGAAACATGGAGTGCAGTATGTCTCTGGGTATGCATGACTCACTGAGGTGTATAGGTCAATTTTTGTCTCAACTTAGCCTACACAGTTGGAACAGCAACAAACAGACTGTTTTCAGTTGACTGATAAGCATGTAGTAAACAGGCACAGGACAGAGTATTTGCCCTGAGCTCTATTGTCCCAGTTGGGTAGATCTGTGACCTGTTGGACGGCCTACAGCTTAGTGTACCATGCACATCTAGATGCATATCTTGGTGTAGCATTTGTATTCAAGGGGTTTGTATCCCATGGGTCAAGAGTTGTCATGGTGTGAGTCATCCAGATTGTGTACCAAACCCTGATGATGCACCTTTGCTGAATGATATTGGTATCGCAGGCTGCTGCAGCATGGCCACCTGGTCAAGTGCTCGAGGGATGAGGTCATCTGGCAACTCTTCTCGGGTATGCCCTGCCCTGCCCTGCCCTGCCCACAGCACTGTGCAAACTTGAGCATCTTTATCAAAGGCTTTTGCCATCCGAAGAACGCATTCAGATCTGTCTAGACTGGATTGCAATGGATGGTTGTGCTAGATAATGATGGCTTGCCAAACACACATCTGCATGTGTTTGACTGGAATTCCAGTGTGGAAGCATGCTTGCGCAAGCCTCAATCTCTCTTTGAACAGCTTTGCCTGTGGCAGCAACACTGTTGTTTTGCCTGTGTATAGGTGACACCAACATGTAGGGAGTTGGCACTCATGAGGCCCGGGGAGGGGGGGGGGCTCCAAGCATCGTCATGGGGGACACCCCAGATTGCTCGTACCAGATCCTGGATGATGGCGTCCAGGTGCGCTCACATGTCTGGCTTCATGCATGCATGCCAACGCCTACCAATATTGTGTGACTTGGTAGCGGATCTTTGGCGGCAAGCATCACTATATTTAGAGTTTGAACCCTTAAACCCTAAACACTGATCCCTAGCAAAGTAGGAAAATTAAATGAAACCCAAGTCTGAGCAAAGTCAGAGTGCGGCAAGACACTGCTGCACCCACCTGACAAGTGGCAACATAGTCATGCCACACACCTGTAAGGAATCTGTAGTGCTTGAAGCAAGAAAAAGAAGAAGGAAAGTGAAGAAGAACAAGGAAGGGAAAACTGGGGTGGCTTCAAGGCCAGGCCTCAAATTATAGGAAGACACTTGTTGTGGATTTGACATGCACTCGACCTTTGTTAGCTTCATGCTTTCAACTGCTCATCTTGTCTCAAATCTCTGCCAAGGCAGCTTTAACACATTGCACGAAGCAGTGACGCCAAGCTGTGCACGATGGGATCTAGATTGCACATATCTGAAGGGCAGCAGGTCTAACACCTTGCTAGCAATCTTGTTTTGTCATGAGGGCTAAACAAGATGAAACTTAGGCAGGTCTTGTGTCACCTATAGGCTTTGTGTCACCTGCTATTTATACACATATGGCAGTATTGGTTACATAATGCTGATGCATCGGAGAACAGTAGCAAGATACGTGTTTGGCGCCTTTGTCCCTTTGATCAGTCTTTTACACAAAACCTGGTTGCATAGGCATGATCAAGTAGCAGTGCCGCTTGCTACCGGATGAACATGCATGATGTTATCTTGTCTTGCATTGCATCCACTTCAGGACATGGCGAGTGATGCCATGCACGCCCTTACACAAGCTGCCCTTGCTGTGACTGTCTGCTGTCATGTCTTTGAGATGGTTCGCTGCAAAGGAAGCTGCATTGTCATACCAAAGGACAAACAAAGATCAAATCACCAGGAGCGCTCCTGCTGCTTTGATTTCTTGTAACCTTTGACGTGACAACGCAGGTTCCTTTGCAGTGCTAGCATTAGTGCTCCAGCAGTGCTAGCATTTGTGCTTCGGCAATAAGTGGCTGCTCGTTGCCAACTTGTGGAAGTCACATAAGAAAAGAAGAGGTTACGCTTTTCAGCGATCATAACGGGAGCCTCCCAAGGCGGCAGCCCGGAGCTATGACCATAAGCCATAGCCCTAAGGGAAAGGAAAATTCCTAAACCTAAGGTGGATCCGGCCTGTTTTGTCTGCGTTTGTCTGTTTTCTCCCTTTCTAGTACTCTTCTAGATGTCAAAATATTGTGAAATGTCAAAACAGAATGTTCATGTAACTTGGACATAACTTTGTTTGCAGGTCCATGCTCTACACCAATCTTTGCTAGAGCGTCAGATGTAGTGTGATACTGTGAACCAGATTGTCCTATGATAATCGGCAGAGTGGTAACACTGTAGCCATAGTCCCTGAGAGCTTCCTCCAATGCTTTATGCTGTGCTCCCTTTTCTTGCAGCTTTTCCTCATATCTTGTATCAGAGCAATATCCTCCTTCCACGATCTTTATGCTTCTTGGATTTCCATTAGCCATCATTGGTGTCAAGGGTGTCATTCTGGATCCAGAGTTGTCATCATGGCGCAGGTACTGCTGTTGCTCTGCTGTTGTCATTTCCACTATCATCATGTCTGGCCCCCTTGCTCCGTGTGTCTGCTGCTCCCCCCTGCAAGAAACCCCTCTCCACCGTAGGGTCCAAGCCCCTTGCTTGTAAACATCTGTCTGGGAGCACAAAGGCTGGAACTCTCTTACTGTGCACGCCAATGTCTTTGAGTCCCTCAATCTTTCCAACATCTGCAATTAGATAGTCACTACCGCACTGCCCTTTAGTGAAGGCTTGGATGACTGTTCTCATAGCTTTATCATGTCTAGCGATATACTGTTTGCTCATGTCTGGGTGCATGCAGCTCCCAAAGATGTGGCCCTGAGAGTCATCACCTCTGCAGAGTGGGCAGCGTGTGTCCCTGGCTATTGGCTCCCCGGGCATGTATGGCATACGCCTCTTGAAGGCTATGTTCTTGTTCCAGGTTTGACCTGTCCTGTATTTGAAGATATTTCTCTTGTGTGATTCTGGGATTGATGGCATGGTCCACAGCGCATCACTGTGTGGCTTGACCCTGAATGGCTGCACCTTGTCCCATAGCTGAAAGTACAGTGAGTCTTGCTTTGACTGGCCTAGTTTGTGCTTATCATGCAAAGCTGTTCTCAGTGAGTCATCCAAATCTCTGATGCATGCTTTGGTTTCTGCTGGCCCTTCTGCTGTCTGGACTTGAATGGTATGTTGAAACCAGAATTTATCCTTGAATGGTTGTGTGTAGTCATCAGACAGGTCAAAGTCAAAGTGCCTGCTCATGAAGCATTCATCTGCTGCTTCATTTGCAAGCTTATCAGCCATCTCATTGCTGTGTATGCCTATTTGCGATTTGACTTTGAGCAGGATTGTCTCATCCCCTGCTTGTGCTCGTTGCATGATCTCGTGCCCTATCGCTTCGAGCAGCGGTCTGTGGCAATCGTCGACCGTCAATGACGGTGACCTTAGGTGCATGCCAATCTTCTGCATCGAGCACTTCGAGTCCGTCGCTATGCTCTCCTTCACTCCCGGTCTACAGTGCCTTACTGCAATCAGAAGCGCCACCAGTTCGGCCCTGTTGATGGTGTTCAGCATGCCCTGCTCATATGGATGCACCTTGAGACTCAGGTGTGCATGCTTGTGTTCTCTATATACTCCTGAGCCACTGACAAGACCTATGCCTGGGATTTCCTTTCTGCTTCCGTCCGTGTATATGATCTCGTCTGGGCGAAATTTGAGTTCAGTTTTGTGAAAAACCTGGCTGAACTCTTCACTGGTTGGCTGCTCTTCAGGTGACCATGCTGTGGCTGTAGTGTTTATGGCCTTGGAGTAGTGCTTGGGTGGGTACAGTCCTGGCGGTGAGACTGTTTGCTGTATGGTCATCTTGAGCTGTTTTGGCCTTTGTGGTGGGTTCCCAAGCTGAGATGCACAGGCAAGTCCTTTGTTCAATTTGTCTTGTTTCACAAAGTGTTGCAGTCCAGCTTCATTTGCAACCATCAGGAAATGGACATTCCGTTTTGGGGTGCACCACTGGTCTTGTTCATCAGCCCAGTGTCTTGGGGCATTGAATCTGAACTTGCTTCTGTCAATTGTTGCAATTGCTTGCACTGTCTGGTGTGATAGCCACCTTGCATAAGAGCTGCCTTTGTCATCCCACCATGGTAGTACAAAGGTAGTGAGCACCGGTTCTGTACTTTCCTCTGCACTTAGAATTGCCCATCTCATGGCCTTTTCCATGGCTACAGTCTCTTATTCAGGGTTCACTTGTGATGCACCTGTCCACTTCACGCTGTATGCATCAAAGTTGGCTCCAAACAGTACATCTTCTGCGTACATGCTAAAGTAGCATGTCATGTTTGGATTAAAGTTGAGAGGGGAGGCAAATCTCTCAGTTGTCACGCTTAAACCGTCCTTGAATGCTTGCATGTACCTGTATGGGGTTGTGCATTGGTTTGCTAGCTTGCTTTTCTTGCTTCCATCACTTGCTTTGTTGGTGTATCTGTTCAGTAAGCGTGCAATGGCTGTTGGAAAGTCCAAGTGACCATATTGTTTGTGTGTGTCAGGCTGGTGCTGTCAGGCTGGTGCAACTGTGAGTGTCTGAAGGCGCTGTAAAGGATGCGTAGGCGGTGCATAGTAGTTGAGCCGCACAGCTTGCCGGAAGGGTTGTACACATTGGCCATGGTCTCCTTGATGCACTGATCTTTCCAGCTCATTGATATGACATACTTGAACATGGGCTTGATGTCTTGGTCAGGGTTGACTGTGTCATTGGGCTCTATAGTTATCAACCTTGCTAAGCTTGGTTCCTGTAGGAAGGCAGACGTTTCTTTGTCATGTATGGGCATTTGAAAGCCTTGTTTGTCCATATTTGACATATTTTGATCTGGTCTTGCGCGAATATCTTTGGCCAGCTTTAAAGGCTTAAGTCCTGCTTTCCTGGCCTCAAAGTCTTCCATGACCTCTTTTGATACGTTCTGGGCTGGCTCTCTGATTGGTTCCCATGTGGCTTTTACCACTGCATGTCGTGCTGTTCTTCCAGCACATTGCCTTAGAACTGGACAAGTGTTTACTCCTGCCACCTTGTAGCCTTGCTCCAGATACATTGGCAGGTGCCTTTTGAGTATGTAAGTATCAGCCCATTGGACCATGCATTGCTTTTGTTTGATGCGGTTTCTTTTGTCTGTGATATGGCATTCGTGTTTGATATAGTCCATGTGGTTCTGTTGGTTGTAGATGGAAGTCACATACACATTGGTAGCAATCGTGTGTGAGGACTAATTTTGTCTGCAACTGCAGCGAGCTTCATGCAAGCGTGTGACCTTGGACCACAAATCACATGTGTACAAATCTCACTGGATGGTGCAGGTGGTTGATGGATGCCAGTTTGCAGCTTGCTGAAGCTGGCATCAACACACCACATGCACCCTCCAGTAAAGATCTGGACTCCAAGACCTCTATGCCTTTTCACAGCAGCAAAACGTGCCTGTGGTCTCAGTCTGAAGCCATGCATATCCAACTGGCTGTTGCTTCCCATGACTGAGACATGGGATGCAGCATGTCCCTGGGTATGCATGACTCACTGAGCTGTATAGCTCAGATTTTGTCACAACTTGACTTGCACCAGTTGGAGTAGCAGCAAATGGACTGGTTCCAGTTGGCGATGAAGCGTATAGCAAATAGGCACAGGACAGAGTATTTGCCTTTGAGCTTTATTGTCCCAGATGGGTAATACAAAGCTCACAGTAATGATTAGACTCAAAAGCATGACTGTTTGTGGTGTTTAGGGTCTGCATTCAGGGTCTCTGGGATTGTTCATGTGAAGTAACGACGCAAGTGTGTGTACATATGCACAGTGAGTCACTTCATGCGCAAGGGTTTGTGTGACTGGGGAAAGCAAGATGGTCAGATCAGCCTCGCACTGAAGCACAGACCGTGCTGCGGTTGCAACCGGCATTTGTGCGCAGACTAGAAAGCAGGCAACAACCAAGTGACTGCACAGCATCACACGTTGGTTGCTGGCTGGTTTTCCTGTGTGTGCATGGACGCCTATTTATGTTGCATCATTGAGTCACGCAAGTGTTGGGATATGCTGCATACCAACGATTATATGGCAAAGGTAGTACATAGTGTGTCCCATGTTTACGCAGATATCCCAGTCTTAAAGAATGCCAAGCTTGGCAAGCTGACTGTCCCGTGAAGTGCATGGTACGGTGAGCTGTAGATCTGTGACCTATTGGACAGCCTATAGCTTGGTGTATGATGCACATCTAGATGCATGTCTTGGTGCAGGGCAGAGCAGCCTTCGCAGGCTTTCTTGTGCAGTCTGATGGGTTTAGGGATGAGTGTTTGACTTCTGGTTCAAAGCTGCCCAGTACGGCATGGCAATGATGTCAATATGCATGTGTAGCCTGCCCAGTGTCTTGTGTGGTGTTTGGGTCAGCAAAGCCGTTGTCACAGCAAGTCCTGACACCGATTTCAGCAGCCATTTGATCATCATTTGATCGGATCTCAAATCCACTAGCCACTCAATTCCAAATCAGATGCATTGCTGCACTTGTCAGTCAGCTCCAACAGAGATGCCTTGCAACTGCTGTATGAATTGCATCATCTGGCATCATACTGCAGTTCATGCACCTTTGTTGAGTTACAATGCTGAGTGACAATGCTGAATGACATTGGTATCTGCAGGCTGCTGCAGCATGGCCACCTGGTCAAGTGCCTAAGGGATGAGGTCATCTGGCGACCTTTCTTGGGTATGCCCTGCCTTGCCCTGCCCTGCTCTGCCCTGCCCTGCCCTGCCCTGCCCTGCCCTGCCCTATCCTGCCCTATCCTGCCCTGCCCTGCCCTGCCCTGCCCTGCCCTGCCCTGCCCTGCCCTGCCCTGCCCTGCCCTGCCCTGCCCTGCCCTGCCCTGCCCTACCCTGCCCTATCCTGCCCTGCCCACAGCACTGTGCAAGCTTGACCATGTCTGTTAAAGGCTTTGGCCATCTGAAGAAAGCTCTCAGACTGGATGGCAAGGGACAGTTGTGCTAGACAATGACAGCTTGCCACACATATCTGCATATGTTTGACTGGAACTCCAGTGTGGAAGCTCACACTCTTCTTGAACAGCTCTGACTGTTGCAGCAACACTGTCATTGTGTCTGTGTATAGGTGACACCAACATGGAGAGACTTGGCACTCAGGGGTCATGGGGGGAGAGGAAGGGGGGGGGGAGGGCAAGCGTCATCATGGTGGGGGCGCCCCAGATTCTTGGTACCAGACCCTGAACGACGGCATTCAGGTGTGCTCACATGTCTGGCTTTGTGCATGCATCCCAACACCTAGCAATATTGTGTGACTGGTTAGTGGACTTTCATCTCCCGCGGCAAGCCACCAAAGTCAGAGTGCAGCAAGACACTGCTGCATCAGTCTACCAAATGGCAGTTACTGTAATTTCCGTGCCACAAAACTGTAGGAATACTGTAGAGCTTGAACACAACCATACCTTTACCCCACATGAAGCCTGGGTTGCTCTGAGACCAGGTTTCACAAGCACAGGGATTACTGAGTCAATGCACGTGTGCTTGTACAGCCAGCCTTTCAGCTTGTTCAAAGGCTGATCATAGGTCAGTTCTGTGCTAACATGAGATGACAACGCCCTACAAAGCAGGCCTTGCATTCAAGCTAGCTCTAGGCTGCTGGGTTTGAACCCAGGAATGCAAATTTGCTAAGTGTAATGCTGAAAAACTCGCAATTGCTCCTGCTTGTCACTGCAACACGCCGCAAGATGTGTCTAGATATCCAGATCTATGGTAGCTTGGGTCTAAAGGTGTACACAACTCAAGGTACTAGTAGCCTAGGCTAGTATACTAGAGGGCTTGGTTTTAGGTTTACACAGGGTTTGGATTGACGGTTTGTACGCATAGGGTTCATATACTCTGCAGCACCTGTGCAGGGCTGATGCTCAACAGGCCCTATTTAACTGCAACATCACCAAAACAGTGAAAAGAAAAGACAAATTTGTGCTTTTCAGCAATCAATTGATATCACAATTTGAGCCTCCTTTCAAGGTGGCAGCGCGGAGCAAGAACATCAGTGACATGAAAAGGCTGTGTGATAAAAGGCTGACTGAAACAGATGTGCAGCATGCAAGGATCTTGGGTACAACTCAGGACGCTTACACAACAGACATAAGCGAGCCTTTCTAGTGAGTGCTTGTTGAGCACAAGCAGAGATGCTGAGCTTTGGCATCCCACAAGCTGTTTAGTCACAAATACTGTCTTGCAGACGCAAGCGCGCTGAAAGGGTATCACATGAGACTTGTGTTAGCGTGCAAATGCATGTGCCCACATATCACATCATGTTCCACCTCTTGCATGGGTCTGCGCAGCAAGTCGTGCACGAGTCTCAGCCTCATGCAATAGCTGCCACATGATGGTATATCTATGCATACGCATTTGCAAGATAACCCAAGCGTTGACCAGCTGTGACATTGTGACGCTAAGTGCCAACGACGTAAGCGCCAATTGCATATTGTTCTTGAAGACATATCAAGAACAGCTTCATGTAGCACAAAATGGCACATTGACAAACCTGCCTGCTTGCCTGTCTGCTGCATGGGATGCATAGCAGCACACCTTTGTATGATCATGCTGTGTGTTTGCATCGCAAGGCTGGTTCCTGGTCACCGAGAGTTGCAACCTGCCGGGCTGTGTGTCTTTGCAAGGGTCATCACAAACATACAGGCTGGCAAGCTGCAACTCACAATGATCACATCTGACTGGAAAACTTTGTATGCATATGCAAGGTGTGCTCTGTAAAACTTGGCCTTTGTTATTCACCGTCCAGTTAGTCTTGCTCCATTTAATATTTGAAATTTGGCATGCAAGATCTTGTCTTGTCTTGTCTTGTCTTGTCTTGTCTAGACTGTGTTCCTGCCAATCAAGATTGTAATTGCACATGTTCTGCAAACTGTGATTTTGCTAGAAGTGAGCTGGCCAAATTATTGGCAAAGGCGTCTCATGTTGTCATTGGGGTTCGCCGGCCTTGTGGAGACTGTGTAGTCCCAATTACCTGTGACAGCAACGGTTATTGGGAGCTGCACATTTCAAAAGGCTGGTGGACCGCATTTACAACATTGGCATGCTGCCTTTCAGAGGAAACCTTGCTATGTCCCATGACTTCTAGAAGACTAATGAACTTTGGAGTACTTCTTTACATGGGGTCTGTCATAGAAGACTCGATGCTAGGGCGTACTCCAAATCTCATCGGTCCTTTGGAATGTCAAGCTTCCAACTGTTGACACTGGTGTTAACGACATCTGTCTCTCAGAGTCTTTGATGCCTGTGGTGGTGGTTGGACCTTGGGACTCCTCTAGTCTCTTGCTCGTCTGGCAAACCAAATACACCGTTGGCATTCTGATTTTCTGAGATCGTGATGGGGTGTGACCGTGCAGAGTTGAGTCAGAGTCAAATGTCAATGAGTCACATTGCTGATAGCAGCTCAGCCTTGCTTCCCTGTACTAGCCACAGCTCTTTTGAGCCGCCTTGGCACTCCCCGTTGCTTCATGTAAAAACTATGTCAGGTATGCAACACTGTCTTTAAAAGCATTCAATTGAACCCACAGGCGGCATAAATGTATGCTCATTGTGCAACTAGCCGGAATCAGGGTTCAATGTGAGGCAGCCTTTTAGCATTTGTGGGAGGCAGAAGCATAACACAGGCGCCACTGCATGTGATTGTGTGTAGTGCCCAGACCTGCATTGATGTTGCAACACTTTTACTCATGATGGTAAGCATCCAAATGTTGCACATGCCCACTTGAGGGGCAACATGCAATGGTGGGTCTGCCACTATGCGTAAGGCCTCTGCCATCTCACAAACATGCCTGATGCAGGCCCCAAGGACCTGACTGGTCAAGATAGCAACCTTCTGCGCAAGGCCAGACACTCTAAGGCGTGCCAGCCGCAAGAGGGCACTCATCTCAAGGTTCTGCTGACGATGAGGCAGACACTTAAATATCTGTAAGTGCTGTAAGTGCTGATAAAGGGAAACTGGTTGTTGGAAAGTCAGAGGACAGCTGAAGACCTACCAGGTGTTCTCAGCATCACGACTCTGAACAGTGTCCACGTTGACATTTTTGTATATACACTTGTAAATGGCTACCTGCTCAACACACCTGAACAAACTATATGCTAGCTTCTGACAAGAACACAATGAGCTTGTCAACCATGGTGAGAGCAGAAGACTGCAGATGTGTGTATGGATGCGATGCAGTTATTGCACCTTCAGGCAATGCAGACACAAATGCTGTATGCATGTGATGTACAGACATTCTAGCTAGATATAGGTTAGCCCATAAGGGATGCACTGACCTCATGTCGTCATCACATAGCTTGCAGGAAAAGACTACAGTGGTGAGGTGTAAGGCAGAAGCAATGGGCAGCAGCTTTGTCACTAGTGTCTCTGTGTATAGTGTCCATTGATTCACAATACTGTTTTGATACCATGCTCCAATGTAATATTGCATGCAAGCTCTTGCGCTGACTCCTGCACACAGATCAGCAGTGCAGCATTGAGGCTAGCTGCAGCAGCAGTGAATAGTATGCTGTCCTTGTTTGTCAAACATACTTTGCTTTCGAATTCGTCCCTACTTGACTGTTGGACATGGTGCTTGTAAGACAGCAACAGCACAGTGGTTTGTTGTGATATTTGGCCACTTACAAAAGCTGCAGGCACTTGTGCTAAATCTGCTGTGACATGACATCACATTGATCAGTGTGCTGCCTTTCATGGCCTGTCAATGTCAAATGTGTGGGGTTGAGAGACTAAATAATTCTAGAAACCTCTACCGTGTGCCACGTACATCATACCCATACAGCAATGGGAGCACATTGCATTCAGGATTGACACCTGTGCTTCTAGTTCACTTAAGTGCAATGACCAATTGCAGGATGTCTCTTGGTGTTCAGTGGAACAAAGAGCGACATTTTCACCATTGCTGAATTTCACATGCAATTGCAGAAAACGAAAGGCATCATGCAAAATGGCTGAGCAGCCAGAGGGTGTGCTTGAGGGTGGGTGCCATAGCTGCTCCCCCCTGGTGTTTCAAGAAATGGCCACGCTACAAAAGTCTTGTGATGATGTTTGGTCATGTGTTCTAGATGAATGATAGCTGCTTTAGCACCGATACACAACAGAGTGTTTTGTGCAGCGCATAGGTGAAGCTTCTGGCACCAAAGCACACCCCGTCACCAGTAGTGTCAAGGACTTTGAAGACGAGGTCCTTGATCTTGTAGTGCTCACACTCCACTGCAATCAATTCAGCAGAACCAGATCAAGCCACAATTGCCTTCCACATCTGCTTAAGAAAAGACTGTTGAGTAGGATAGGCTACCGCTTGATTGACCCTGACACCTGCAACCAGGTAGGCTGCAGTCAGAACCATTTGAGTTGCGCAACTGTAAGGCAGCCATGAAGCAACTCTTGTTGCACTTGCACAGCTGCGGAATGAATCTGTCAGCAAAGGGTGTCGCGCATTTTGCATGTATGGAGCATGCAGACCACAAGGCTGTACGTAAGTGTCTAAACACATAGATAATTTTGGCACACGCACACACCTCTGAGCCATGCATGGTATCTATACCTGGCTTGGGTCCTACGCTGAGCCGCACAGGATTTGTTAGGAACGCCTTGCTAGTCCACCCTTCATTGTACGCAGGTACACCACCATCATTGACGCCCATTAGAATCTGCCCTCTGGTGGCCAACTCATCCTTGATGCCGTCCAGAAACAGCTGACCCTGTCGGGTCCTTGACACCTTCATAGATCTGACAGGTACCTCATTTGTCTCGGCATCCACTACGTCTATGTCTGCAGCAGCCATTTAGCAATGCTCAGAAATTCAGCATGATATGCAAACATGCGGGAAAGACCAGTTCAATTCACTTCCAAATCTGTCACCGCTCTTTGCTGGCATGCAGGATTGTGGGACGGTGATGCGCATGTTACACTGATTGCGTCTCAAGCTCATTGAAGGGCCGTACACAACACGATTAGCAAACAAATGACAAGCCACCAACAAGCCGCACAGGCAGTCTGTATGTTCACCACCCTTGTGAGACCAGTTGCTCAACTCCTGACATACATCCCGATGCTGTGCTAACTATCAAACCGTACCTTCACGAGGACTGGCTACTTGGATAGAAACCGCCCCATGACCTGCAGCTGCACCTGCAAGAGCCATGTGCTGGTAACTCTGTATTGTCAAGTAGGAACAAATTGCCACAGGCATCACAGTGCATCACAGTGATACTGTAGACATAACAGGCATGTAGTTTCAAAAGCTGTTTGAGAAGGCATGTTCAAGATCATGAACAAAGCCTGAGAAACTGTTGAAAATGCTCTGAAAGCTCAGTATGTATTGGAGTCACAACAAGAGCTGAGTCAAGGCTGTGATTGTGCTCTATGGCTGTGCCCCAATGCATCATGAATACTTTATTATCAACCCTCAAACCACAGACAAGGCCAAGAGGTGCACTATATATGCTCAGAAGCAGGGCAGAGGCTGAACCCTGCTTGTGCACTTGACATGCAAACAATCATGTGGCAATGCCTTCTGAATGATCCGTGAGGCCAGCGACACACCCTCAAGCCACACAAGAGGCTGAGAGGTGCATTGCATTTGCTGAGAATGTTTGGGCTACATGACAACGAGTAACTTGATATGCTGAGAGACCAACAGCAACATCTCAAGCCACCAAGAAATGTAGAAGGTTGGATGCAAGCTTTGCGCCCGACTTGCAGACACCTGTGTGACAATGCCTCTTGAATATGCCGTAAGATCAGTAACAGACCTGAGCCGCAGATGATGCTGAGAAGCTGCATCAAGTGTCCTCAGTCTTATGAGATGCAGGTAGCTAGTTGAACTTCAAAAGTGTCATGCTGACTGATGTGTTACCTCGCACAACAGTATGCAAAATTATTCGTTGAAGGAAACGCAAGCCAGAGGTGCCGACCCGAGGTGCTTGCAGCTGGTGTTAACTTTTCCAGAATTCTCTCTGCAGTGTGAAGTGAAACCTCCAGGCCCTGAAAGCATGCCTTCTCAGTATCACCATATGGGTTGGCCCTCCATGCAGCGTAGGCCTCAGTGCGCTGCTGCCGTAGCTGATCCACCCTGACTTGGGCATCATGACGGTCTTGCTGCGCCATTCTGTATGGACAGAACCGTCGTTTGCATCTGACAGAGATATAACAAAGGGTTCTGTGCTAGCTGTGTGTCACAGGGAAAGGCAAGAAGTCATAGCAAGAGCAGACCTGCTCGCAGTCAGCTGTGACCAAGTACACAAGATTTCCTGGAGCAAACTTGTCTGACTGCACGTTGTGGCTTGCCATTGCTAAGGAAAGTAAGGACCTCAACCTGCTAGAGTTGCACGAAAGTTGGTGGTATTGAGTGCTCGTCCTTTCGACACGCTGCCACACGCAGCGTGCAGCGTGCAGCGTGTATCTTAAAAGGCGCGCTGAACGCAAGTATGCACAGCAACCCAATAGCTTGATGCGCTTGCTCCGCACTGAGCAGTCCTTTGTCCAGCTCGATTGAGCAAACAGTTACGATACGGTACCGTAACACTGCTACCGTCAGCAAGCTTCCCCTCGACCTTCAGCAGGTAAATCGCTTGCGTTCTGCCACAGCGACATGACCCAAGCCTGTGCGTGGCTGCAACATTGGAGCAGCTTACTGGTTCATCACAGAAGAGCCCCCCCCTGCAGTCTGTTAGCGCCGGGGGAGGGTCCAAAGCAAATTGGCCGATGGCAGTGCACACCCAACAGGGCAGTCCTCCAGAGCTCACTAAACCCTTCCAGCAAGGGTCTGCAATTTCGCCCCAAACCCTCTCTCTTTGAAGCATCCATTGCAGTGCTCGCCTCTGCAAGCAGCAGACTCACACTCTGAGTTTGTGCACTCAGCAGAGCGTCCTAATACAGTTGACCAAAACCTTTTGGCTAGAATCTTCAAGTGCCAATGCTGCTCATAACAATGCACTGTAGCGCTCGCTCAAGTGTGTCAAGAATCTAGGAGAGAGTGCATCTGTCTGTTCAAGGCATGACGTGGCACAGCTGCAGCAAAAGGATTTCGCATTTACAGTGTGAACAGCATTGCAAAGCAAAGTGCTACAACATTGATTGTTTCTAAGGACAGCCATGCAGCTTAAGCCCTGATCCTGAGACAACTGCATTAATTGTGTCGCAGTCATCAAATGCTATGGACATGCTGAGGCTCTTGGATGCACACAGCTATGCAATACTACACAGTCACATTACGCCACACAGTCACATTACGCTACACAGTCACATTACGCTACACAGTCACATTACGCTACACAGTCACATTACGCTACACAGTCTACAATTGACAAGGGTACAGATGCAAGGCAAGTCTTTGAACAGTGTGCCTGGCTTCTATTCTTAAAGCAAACTGGTTTGACTTGAACAGCAATTGGCACTTCAGTGAACCTGCATGGCAGCCTCCGCTATCCAATGTGTTTCACAGATGCAATCCTAGAATAGTATGCATGGCCTATGCTTCCAAAAAAAAAGCATTAGGCTTTAGGGTTTATTAGGTAAGTATTAAACTCTTGAAACCCTAAAACCTACGCTGCTCCTTCCTGTATCGCAGTGGACAGCAAAGGTTTACAATTGCATTCACCTGGTGTGGATAGAGGTGCAGATACAATCCTAGAACAGTCTGCATGGCCTTTGCTTTCAATGCTCAGCTTGTTCCCGGTGCAACATTGGACAGCAAAAGCTTTCAATCACGTTCACCTGGTGTGGATAGAGGTGCAGATTGAGTCCTGGGACAGTGTGCTGATCCTAGAGAAGTCTGCATACCCTAGGCTTTCAAGTGAAGACGCTGCTTCTTCCCAGCATGACATTGGACAGCATAAACTTTTCATTGTGATCACCTGGTGTGGATAGAGGTACAGATTGAGTCCTGGGACAGTGTGCTGATCCTAGAACAGTCTGTATGGCCTAGGCTTGCAAGTGAAGATGCCGCTTGTTCCCAGCATGACATTGGACAGCACAGGTCTTCCATTATTTTCACCTTTTGTGGATAGAGGTGCAGGTTGAGTCCTGGAACAGTGTGCTGATCCTAGAACAGTCTGTATGGCCTAGGCTTTCAAGTGAAGACGCTGCTTCTTCCCAGCAAGACACTGGACAGCACCAAATTTCCATTGTGTTCACCTGGTGTGGATAGAGGTGCAGATTGTGATCACCTGGTGTGGATAGATGTGCAGATTGTAATCACCTGGTGTGGATAGAGATGCAAATTGTGTTCACCTGGTGTGGATAGAGGTGCAGGTTGAGTCCAGGAACTGTGTGCCGAGCCTGATCCCTCAATGCTGTGCAGACACTGCTGGCACATGCCAGGTCGTGATGACTCAGCTGAGACAGCACTTGGGCCATGATGTAATCTGGCAGACCCTCCAGGCTGCAGCAGCAGGGAGAACTGGTGAAAGTGATGAGGACAAGAAGAAGAGCACAGGGGTTTTGCATACAGATTGATACGCTAGGCGCTAGCAGTGACTTTGAAATAGTTAGCCCGTCAAGCCCATGCCAAACAGATGAAGCAGAATGTGCAAAGACCAAGAAGAAGAAGAAGAAGAGCCAAAGCACAAGAGGAGAATAAGGTGACACACAATAGATACTATGAGGTTGTTGTAGAGTCAAACGAGATCTGGTACACCCTTGATATTTTTCAAATAGCTGTGAAGCCAGGGAGCAGACGAAGCATACTTGACGTGCAGACATCATGGAAAATGGTCAGGCCACACATCACATGGCCACAACATGGCTCTGACCAAGTTCCACATTTCAGACAGCCTTCAGCCAGTGGTCAGTGCCAGAGCTCCAGGAAAGCAAAGGGCAAGCAAGAGAGCATAGGCTGTGGCATCACCTGCTGCTTGGCTTTGTTTCTGCCTGCTGGCAAGGAGATGCGGATGGCAGAAGAAGAGCAGGAGTGGCCACATAGGATGGCAGCTCTAGGAAACAGCTTGAGAGGCTGCATGCAGTCGCAGCACACAATGTAGAAACGCGCTGTTACCGTCCTCAGACGTTTCTGAGTTTAGAGTCCAGTGTAGGGATGATGTTTCTGAATCAAAATAGACGTTTCGTGATTGATTACAGCATTATGGGCTACAACAGGTGCTATGAGCTGATGGCGATCAGCATCAGACAGCAGGAGTCGCTGGATCAGCCTTAATAATAGTAGTAATATGAATAATATTGTACAGGCGTTGCAGCTAATCGTTCTTGCCAGGTACCTATTGTCATTACTATACCTGTGATTATTGCTATTAACCAGCAGGAGTTGCTGGAGCAGCCTTGGTCTTTGTGAAAACAGAGTAACAGTGTGTTTCAGCAATGCATTGCTCAAATGGTTTGCAACATGAATGACCTGCATTGTTGCGTGTGCAGCCTTGCAAGTACCTGAATTCTTCTGCTTTTGAGCTGGTTGCCTCAGGTGGGAATGTTGGTGTATGGCCCAGCTCAGCAAACACTAAGGCTGCAGCTACGCTACGCTTCCGGTGTGCCGTCCCTTCCCAAAGCCTGTGTGCATGTACAAGACAAGGCTGCTCCAGTGTCAGAGATAAGCAATGAGGATTTTGGCGGCATGCATCTACAAGCAACGGATACTGAGATCTGTCACCTGCACAGCAGGGCTACATGCAAAAACTGATCCAAGCTGCACACTCAAGCAGTCTCAGTTGTCTTTGCAGCAAGCACAGCCTGTCGCATTGGCCTTTGTGATGGTTGATATTGCATCACCTGAGAGGCAAATGCACATCTAGACGTACGCTGAGACCTGTTACAGCAGCCTGTATTGTCACACCGGTGACAAGTGCACTGTCCCGAGACACCTGCGATGCCGACACGGTCTCGAAATTAGATGTCCAATTGTCTAGCAATGACACGCTAAGTAGGCTTGGCCTTTCGACTCACAGGGACGCATGCGAGTAGCCTCACAGGGCTGCTTGACTTTGTACACTCTTGACTTACCAAACGGGCCAGAGCATGCAACAAAGACAAATTGCCGTCTGTCTGGCTCGTCTGGGCTTCGAACAAACAACTCCTGTCATGCGCAGTGACAGGCTGTTGTGCGTCAAGTACACTGGAAGTGCGCTTGCTTTCAGACATCTGCGCTCTCGATAGACAGCGAGCAAGACCTTACCCATCAGTACTTTGCAGCTGTGTCTTGAGCTTAGCTGGCACAAGTGTAACATGTTTCGGTCCAATTAGACTGCTGCCAGCAGGCAAGTTCATTGTCACACACCCGATGCACTGTTCTTGACTGCATGGAGACTCGCGAGACATTTTGCAGGTACGTCCAACAAACGCTTGATGCAGATCTGCGTCGCGATGACAGGATGCCAAATCTCGCAACAGAACTAGCGCGACATGGCGTGAAGCATGTCGCATGTCGGAAAAGCTTGCTGCACATCAACATCCTAGGGCACATGTGATGCATGTGAAAGATGACTCACACGCACAGACTTGGCAGATTCATTCATTTTATAACTTACAGTCTGGGGTGTGGAGCCAGTAGTGACTCATCAGACATCCTGGCTTGAAAGCACAGGTGTATGTGGTGTGCAACAAAACCAAGCTGGTGGGAGTTCTGTTCGAAAAAGAG